>Ga0247818_10000258_pt1 | contig 32979 bp, 27 predicted proteins | sample 13C_Glucose_Day1_FD_192424 | JGI IMG/M metagenome (GOLD analysis project Ga0247818, IMG submission 192424) | Soil microbial communities from agricultural site in Penn Yan, New York, United States - 13C_Glucose_Day1 | ecosystem: Environmental > Terrestrial > Soil > Agricultural land | place...
GTGCGCGGCAAGCGCATCGAACGCACCAGCCTCCACAAGGTTTACGAGAAAGGCATCAACCTGCCGGCCTCTCTATTTGCTCTGGATATCAATGGTTCAACGGTGGAAAGCACCGGCCTGGGCCTGGACATCGGTGATGCTGACCGAATCTGCTATCCAATTCCCGATACCCTGTGCAACGAGCCATGGCAGAAGCGCCCAACCGCGCAACTGTTGATGACCATGCACGAACTCGAAGGCGAACCTTTCTTCGCTGACCCGCGAGAAGTGCTGGCCAATGTCGTGCGCAAGTTCGACGAAATGGGCCTGACCATCTGCGCCGCGTTCGAACTCGAGTTCTATCTGATCGACCAGGAGAACGTAAACGGTCGACCGCAACCGCCGCGCTCGCCGGTTTCCGGCAAACGCCCGCACTCGACACAGGTCTACCTGATCGACGACCTCGACGAATACGTCGACTGCCTCCAGGACATTCTGGAAGGTGCCAAAGAGCAAGGCATCCCGGCCGACGCCATCGTCAAGGAAAGTGCCCCGGCGCAGTTCGAAGTGAACCTGCACCACGTGGCCGACCCAATCAAGGCTTGCGACTATGCAGTCCTGCTCAAGCGCCTGATCAAGAACATCGCCTACGACCATGAAATGGACACCACCTTCATGGCCAAGCCTTACCCGGGCCAGGCGGGCAATGGTTTACACGTCCACATCTCGATTCTCGACAAAGATGGCAAAAATATTTTTGCCAGTGAGGATCCCGAGCAGAACGCCGCACTGCGTCACGCGATCGGCGGTGTGCTCGAGACCCTACCGGCGCAGATGGCTTTCCTCTGCCCGAACGTCAACTCGTACCGTCGTTTCGGCGCACAGTTCTACGTGCCGAACTCGCCGTGCTGGGGCCTGGACAACCGTACCGTGGCGATCCGCGTACCGACCGGCTCTGCCGATGCCGTGCGCATCGAGCACCGTGTCGCCGGTGCCGACGCCAACCCGTACCTGCTGATGGCTTCGGTCCTGGCAGGCGTGCATCACGGTTTGACCAACAAGATCGAGCCAGGCGCTCCGGTCGAAGGCAACAGTTACGAGCAGAACGAGCAGAGCCTGCCGAACAATCTGCGCGATGCACTGCGCGAGCTGGACGACAGCGAAGTCATGGCCAAGTACATCGATCCGAAATACATCGATATCTTCGTCGCGTGCAAAGAGAGCGAGCTGGAGGAGTTCGAACACTCCATCTCCGACCTTGAGTACAACTGGTACCTGCATACCGTTTAAGCGGTTGCAGTAGAAAAAACGCCATTGGCTGATAAGGCCAATGGCGTTTTTTTATGGCCGCCTGCGGCGGATCGCTAGCAGGCTAGCGATGGCGTCCTGGCAGACAACACAGATACCTGCTCGTACAATGCCCGCTGCCCCGCAGGAGACTCCAATGACACGCGTAGCCACCCCCCGAAAACCCCGCGCCCGCAGCCAGGCCCGGATCGATTCGATACTCGACGCCGCCCGCACGCTGCTGGCCGCCGAGGGCGTGGCCAGTCTGTCGATCTACAGTGTCGCCGAACGTGCGGAGATCCCGCCCTCCTCCGTCTACCACTTCTTCGCCAGCGTCCCGGCGCTGCTCGAAGCACTGACCGCCGACGTTCACGCCGCCTTCCGCGCCTGCCTGCAAGCGCCCATCGACCATGACGCATTGACCGGCTGGCGTGACCTGTCGCGACTGGTGGAACAGCGCATGCTCGACATCTACGGCGAGGATGCCGCCGCTCGCCAATTGATCCTTGCCCAGCATGGTTTGACCGAAGTCACCCAGGCCGACCGTCAGCACGACATCGAACTGGGCGACCTGATGCACAAACTCTTCGATCACCACTTCGAACTGCCGAAGCTGCCGGAGGATGTCGATGTGTTTGCCCTGGCCATGGAACTGGGCGACCGGGTGTACGCGCGCTCGGTGCAGCAGCATGGGCAGATCACGCCGCGCATGGCCGAGGAAGGGATGCGGGTGTTTGATGCGTACCTTGGGTTGTATTTGCCGCCGTATTTGCACAAGCGCGCTGCGCTTTAAAAGATCGCAGCCTTCGGCAGCTCCTACGGCTGTACACATTCCAATGTAGGAGCTGCCGAAGGCTGCGATCTTTTGATCCTGACTAATCAAAAAAACCCCGAAGGGCTAAAACCCTTCGGGGTTGTTGTTTGCCCGCATGGCTTACAACTTGGCGATCGACACCTCGGTGGATTTCACAAACGCGATCACTTCGCTGCCCACCGCCAGTTCCAGCTCTTTCACCGAACGCGTGGTGATCACCGAAGTGACGATGCCCGAAGCGGTCTGCACGTCGATTTCCGAGAGCACGTCACCGAGGACGATTTCCTTGATGGAGCCTTTGAACTGGTTACGTACGTTGATGGCTTTGATAGTCATGATGTTGATTCCTGTCGTTGAATAAGACTTGAGTTACTGAGCCCAACGCAATTGCGTCGGCAAGGGTGAAACAGGTTCCGGTTCCGGCGGTTGGCCGGGCAGTGACAGCACGCGGTTGAGGACTTCGGTTTCCAGAGCTGCCAGCCGATGTGAGCCACGAACCCGAGGGCGCGGCAGCTCAACGTGCAGATCGAGGCCGACTTCGCCGTCTTCGATCAGGATCACCCGGTCGGCAATCGCCACCGCTTCACTGACGTCGTGGGTCACCAGCAATACGGTGAAGCCATGCTGTTGCCAGAGCCGTTCGATCAGTTGCTGCATCTCGATTCGGGTCAGGGCATCCAGCGCGCCCAAAGGTTCGTCGAGCAACAGCAGGCGCGGTTGATGAATCAGCGCACGGGCCAGGGCCACACGTTGCTTCTGCCCACCGGACAACGCCGCCGGCCACTCATTGGCGCGATCCGCCAGGCCCACCGCTTCCAGCGCCTCCAAAGCCTTGGGACGCCAGTTGCCTTTGAGCCCCAGACCGACGTTGTCGATGATCTTTTTCCACGGCAGCAAACGCGCTTCCTGGAACATCAGGCGAGTGTCTTCACGCGCTTCGCTCAACGGCGCCGAACCGGCCAGCAGTTCACCGCCGGTAGGCTGATCGAGACCGGCCAGCAAGCGCAGCAAGGTGCTTTTGCCGCAACCGCTGCGACCGACCACGGCAACGAACTGCCCCGCCGGAATATGCAGATCGATCTCGCGCAGCACCTGCCGCGAACCAAAGGTTTTTTGCAGTTTGCGCACGGCCAGCGGAATCCCGCGCAGCAGGCGTGGAGGTTGTTGAGCGGTCATGCGGCACCTCCTTTTACAACCTGATAGGCCGGATGCCAGCGCAGCCACACACGTTCAAGTCCACGGGCGGCGAGGTCGGCCAGTTTGCCGAGCACCGCGTACAGCAGAATCGCCAGCACCACCACGTCGGTCTGCAAGAACTCCCGGGCATTCATCGCCAGATAGCCGATGCCGGAGCTCGCGGAAATGGTTTCGGCCACGATCAACGTCAGCCACATGAAGCCCAACGCGAAACGCACGCCGACCAGAATCGAGGGCAGCGCCCCCGGCAGGATCACCTGACGGAACAGGCTGAAACCGGACAAACCGTAGCTGCGCGACATTTCCACCAGCGCCGGGTCGACGTTGCGGATGCCGTGATAAGTGTTGAGGTAAATCGGGAACAATGTGCCCAGCGCCACCAGGAAAATCTTCGCTGACTCGTCGATGCCGAACCACAGGATCACCAGCGGAATCAGCGCCAGGTGCGGCACGTTGCGGATCATCTGCACCGAACTGTCGAGCAGGCGTTCGCCCCATTTCGACAGACCGGTAATAAAACCCAAGGTCAGGCCGATGCCGCCACCAATGGCGAAACCCAACGCTGCGCGCCAGCCGCTGATGGCCAGGTGTGTCCAGATCTCGCCGCTGCGGACCAGGCTCACACCGGCTTCGATCACGGCGATTGGCGCCGGCAGAATCCGTGTCGACAACCAGCCCGCCGACACCGACAACTGCCACACCGCCAACAGCAATACCGGCAACGCCCAGGGCGCGAGGCTGTGGATAATTTTTTTCATGGCGCGCCTCAGCTCTGGGACGCGGCTTTGGGGAGGATGTCGTTGGCGACCATCTCGCCAAACGGGCTGACGTAGCCGGCGCTTTTCGGCAATTCTGGACGCTCAATGTCCAGATGCGGAAACAGCAACTCGGCCACGCGATACGACTCTTCCAGGTGTGGATAACCGGAGAAGATGAACGTGTCGATGCCAAGATCCGCGTATTCCTTCACGCGTGCCGCCACGGTCGGTCCATCGCCCACCAGCGCCGTACCGGCCCCCCCGCGCACCAGGCCGACACCGGCCCAGAGATTCGGGCTGACTTCCAGGTTGTCGCGGCTGCCGCCATGCAGCGCGGCCATGCGTTGTTGACCGACGGAATCGAAGCGCGCCAGGGATGCCTGGGCACGGGCGATGGTGTCGTCGTCCAGGTGCGAAATCAGTCGGTCCGCCGCTTGCCAGGCTTCCGCATTGGTTTCACGAACGATCACATGCAGGCGAATGCCGAAGCGTACGGTACGCCCGAGTTTCGCGGCCTTGGCCCGAACCTGTGCGATCTTCTCGGCCACCGCGGCCGGTGGTTCGCCCCAGGTCAAAACCATTTCGACCTGTTCGGCGGCGAGGTCCTGCGCCGCTTCCGACGAGCCGCCAAAATACAGCGGTGGACGCGGCTGCTGGATCGGCGGATAGAGCAGCTTGGCGCCCTTCACGCTGATGTGCTGACCATCGTAATCGACGGTTTCGCCTTCCAGCACGCGACGCCAGATACGGGTGAATTCCACCGACGCCTGATAGCGCTCTTCATGAGTAAGAAACAGACCGTCACCGGCCAACTCTTCCGGATCACCCCCCGTCACCAGGTTGAACAGCGCACGCCCGCCGGACAGTCGATCCAGCGTGGCCGCCTGACGCGCCGCCACCGTCGGGGAAATGATCCCGGGGCGCAGGGCGACCAGAAACTTCAAACGCTGGGTCACCGGAATCAGCGACGCAGCCACCAGCCACGAGTCCTCGCAGGAACGGCCGGTGGGAATCAGCACGCCGCCAAAGCCCAGTCGATCCGCCGCTTGCGCGACTTGTTGCAGGTAACCGTGGTCAACGGCGCGAGCGCCTTCGGCGGTGCCAAGGTAATGGCCGTCACCGTGGGTAGGCAGGAACCAGAAGATGTTGAGGCTCATGGAGTGGTCTCCTTGGGGAATCGAATGTTGCAGGGCTTTGGTTATTGAGCTTTGGCAACGGCCGCCGGTGGCGTCCAGATCACGTCTTTGATGCTCAGCGGCTTGGGAATCAGCTTGAGCTGGTAGAAGCTGTCGGCGATTTTCTGTTGCGCCGCGACCACTTCCGGGGTGAGGAACAGTGCACCGTAGCCTTGGCGTTTCACCGAGGTCAGGGTGATGTCCGCCGGCAGGCCGAGCAGCGGCGAGACTTGTTTGGTGACGTCTTCAGGGTTGGCTTTGGACCACTCACCCACCGCGCGCACTTCGTCCACGAGGGCCTTGATCACCTCGGGATTTTTTTGCGCATAAGGCTTGGTCGCCAGATAGAACTGATGGTTGTCGACGATGCCTTTGCCATCGCGCAGGGTGCGCGCTTGCAGTTGTTGTTCGGCGGCCGCCTGATACGGGTCCCAGATCACCCAGGCATCGACACTGCCGCGCTCGAAGGCAGCACGTGCATCGGCCGGTGGCAGGAATACAGTCTGGATATCGGTGTACTTGAGGCCGGCGTCTTCCAGCGCGCGCACCAGCAGATAGTGCACGTTGGAGCCTTTGTTGAGCACGACTTTCTTGCCCTTGAGCTCTGCCACCGATTTGATCGGCGAGTCTTTCGGCACCAGGATCGCTTCGCTGTGAGGCGCAGGCGGTTCGTAGGCGACGTAGAGCAAATCAGCGCCTGCCGCTTGGGCAAATACAGGAGGGGTTTCGCCGGTCACGCCAAAGTCGATCGAGCCGACGTTCAGGCCCTCGAGCAGTTGCGGGCCACCGGGGAATTCGGTCCATTGCACGTCCACGCCTTGGGCGGCGAGGCGTTTTTCCAGGGTGCCTTTGGCTTTGAGCAGCACCAGGGTGCCGTATTTCTGATAGCCGATTCGTAGCGTTTCAGCTTGAGCTTGAGTAATGGCGCCGAAGGTGACGGCCGCAGCAAACAGAGCGACCAGACCACGACGCAAAATGACAGGGCGCATGGCGCTCTCCTATTTGCAGTTGGGTTTTGGCTGCACCTGCTTGCCCGTTGGCGGGCGAGTAAGGCCAGTAGATCAATTTCGGGTTTTGGCTTAAATGCTCCAGCGAGCACTCAACAAACGTTCATTCAACAGGTTTGGATCGAGCGGTTTGGGCCGTCGCGCCATCGCGCTGAAAAATAGCTCCAGCGATTCATTCAGTCTTTGTTCCAGCTCCGGTGCCAACTGCGCCAGGGCACTGCCTTCGCCGTAGGCGATCTGGCTGTCGACGGCGAAAATCCCCTGAAGCATTTCCTGGGCTTTCAATGCCGACAGCACCGGCTTGAGCGCGTAATCCACCGCGAGCATGTGGGCGATGCTGCCGCCGGTGGCCATTGGCAACACCACCTTGTGGCTCAAGGCACGTTCGGGCAGCAGATCCAATACGGTTTTCAGCGCGCCGGAAAACGAAGCCTTGTACACCGGGGTGGCAATCAACAGGCCATCGGCGTTTTCAATCTGTTGCAGCAGGTCGACCACCTTGGGGCTGTCGAAACGTGCATGCAGCAAGTCCTCGGCCGGGAAGTCCCGTACCTGGTAACTCACCACTTCCACGCCCTGCTCTTGTAGCCAACGTTGGGAGCGATCCAGCAGAACCCCGGAACGGGAGCGCTGACTGGGACTGCCACCGAGTGAGACGACCAGCATTCAGACGATTCCTTAAAGGGTGCAGGCGATTCGCGGCTTGCGATCTCGCTTTGATGGAGTGACCTTAACAGGTGATTTATATATCCATAAATCATATTTATTCATTTGGTTATTCTTTAAAGAGATATACAGGGCGGTTTCTTCCAGGCAAAAAAACAGGCCGTCGAAACGGCCTGAAACCCCTGCTTTGTGGATACCTTCAAAAGATCGCAGCCTGCGGCAGCTCCTACATGGACCGGCCTGGCTGCGATCTTTTGATCTTCAACGATTCGGCTGCGGTGTCAGGCGCAAGTACGGCTTCACCGCGCGATAGCCCTTGGGAAAGCGCTGTTTGATTTCTTCTTCATCCTTGAGCGACGGCACAATTACCACCTCGTCACCGTCCTGCCAGTTGGCCGGCGTGGCGACTTTGTAGTTGTCGGTCAGCTGCAGAGAATCAATCACCCGCAGGATTTCATGGAAGTTGCGGCCGGTGCTCGCCGGGTAAGTGATGGTCAGGCGAACCTTCTTGTTGGGGTCAATCACGAACAGCGAGCGCACCGTCAGGGTGTCGTTGGCGTTCGGATGGATCAGGTCGTAGAGGTCGGAGACCTTGCGGTCGGCATCGTCGAGGATCGGAAAGTTGACGACGGTGTTCTGGGTTTCGTTGATGTCGGCGATCCACTTGTGGTGAGAGTCCACCGGGTCGACCGACAGGGCGATGGCCTTGACCCCACGCTTGGCGAATTCATCTTTCAACTTGGCCGTGAAGCCGAGCTCAGTGGTGCACACCGGCGTGAAGTCGGCCGGGTGGGAAAACAGCACACCCCAGCTATCGCCCAGCCACTGGTGGAACCGGATGGTACCGGCGCTGGAATCCTGTTCGAAATCGGGGGCGATATCGCCGAGTCTGAGGCCCATGGTGCTGCTCCTTTTGAGTTCTGGTTGAGCTCACTGTGCCTGTGTTTTTTATCTATTAAAAAGAATAAATATCGATTTATTTAGACCCAAAAGAAATATTAAAGATCTGTTCACTGGACGTGCGTGCGCAACCCGCCGAACATCGGCCACAAGGTTCGAGAAGGCCTTGAGTTGCTGCAAAAGAAGGGAATTTCAAGGCGGGATTACGGGGGTGACCCCGCCTTGAAACGCAAAAGCCCCGCCCGGCGTGATGCCGGGAGGGGCTTTTTTTTGCCTGGGTTACCGAGCGCTATTACAACAGCGGGATCGAGTAACTGACGATCAGGCGGTTTTCGTCCTGGGAGCGGGTGTTCGGCAGGTCGGTGCGCCAGGTGGCGTTTTTCCACATCAGGCCCAGGTTCTTCAACGCGCCGGACTGAACAACGTAACCCACGGTCACGTCGCGCTCCCACTCGGAAGCGCCGTTAGCCAGTTGACGACCTGAAGAGTTCACCGTGTCGATGTCATCGCCGTGCAGGTAAACCACACCCGCCGTCAGGCCAGGTACGCCGACTTTGGCGAAGTCATAGGAGTAGCGTACTTGCCAGGTTTTCTCGCCGGCACGACCGAACTTCTGGATTTGCGAGTCGGTGATGGTGTAGTTCGACGAACCGTCGCCCTGGTTCAACCACGGGAAGTCGCTGCTGCCGTTGCTGACCTGGTAACCGCCACCGAAGGTGTGACCGGCCACGGTGTACAGGAACAGGCCGCTGTACAGGTTGTTGTCGACCTTGCCTTTACCGTTTGGCGCGTTGTAGTTGCCGGTGGTGTAGTACGTCGAATCGTGACCGTTGGCACCGTCATCGGAGCTGTTGAAGTAGCGGAAGTCGGACTTCAACACGCCCGGGCCGATTGCCCAGTTGTGTACCAGACCCAGAAAGTGCTGCTTGTAGAAGTCTTCCAGCTTGCCATAGTAGTACTGGGCAGTCAGGTCTTTGGTGAGTTTGTAGTCACCACCGGCATAGATAAACTTGTTGCTGTCGCGCGCTGTTGCAGTACGACCGTTAGCGCCGGAGATCGACAGCTGCTGGTTGTTGCTCGAGTTACGACCTTTGACTTGTTCGATCTGACCGCCAACCAGGGTCAGGTCCTTGATGTCGCCGGAAGTGATCTGGCCGCCCTGCCAGGTTTGCGGCAGCAGACGACCGTCGTTGGTCACGATAACCGGGTTTTTCGGCTGCAAGGTACCCAGCTTCAGTTCAGTCTGGGAAACCTTGGCCTTGGCGGTCAGGCCCAGGCTGGAGAAGTTATCAACCGCTTCACCATTGGACTTGGTTGGGAATACTGTGCCGCCGTAAGCGTTGCCGCTACCACCGTTGGTACCGCCACCCGAATCCAGGCGCACGCCCAGCAGGCCGATCGCGTCAACACCGAAACCGACGGTGCCTTGGGTGTAACCGGAGATGAAACGCAGATCGAAGCCTTGGCCCCATTCTTCGTTCTTGTTCGGCTCGGCGCTCCCGTCACGGAAGTCCTGGTTGATGTAGAAGTTGCGCAGCCCCAATGTTGCCTTGCTGTCTTCGATGAAACCGGCGGCGCTTGCCTGCTGCGCCAAAACCCCTACGGCCACTGCCAGGGCCAAGGTGGACTTGTTCATTGTTTCGCTCCTATCGTTTTCTAATTCTTGTGTTGCTGGTCCTGGGTCGAATGCCCTGGATCCGCAGACGCGTCGTTCGCGCCTGACCGTTTTGACCGGTCATTTTTTGGGCGCGCAGGATACCTCTTCATAATCCTTAAAAGAATCGTTGAGTTGGTTTTAATCGCATTGGGAAATAAGCCCCGACAACACAGACCCGGGGTATCGGCAGAAAAAACCGATTCCTGAATCGTTTTATCTCGAGGGGGATTTGAAGCTCGATCCGAGGCTTACGGTGCGTGTCGGATGGCCGTACTGTAAGCGCTGGAGAAAAAAGCTAAAAAGAATAAAAAATAAGCATCAGCAAACATTATGGAATATTGAAATTAGCCCCAAAAAAAACCTCACCGGTGGGTGAGGTTCTTTTTTGAAGGGGAAACGCTATTACATGAAGCTGTAGGTGTAGTTGAAGATCAGACGAGTCTGGTCTTGGTCAGCGGTGCTGGTGTTGCCACGATAGGTACCGTGACGCAGAGTCGTACCAAAGCCTTTAAGCACACCCGTTTGGATCACGTAATCCACGCGCGCATCGACTTCACGCTCATTCAGGTCATCACCAATACCGTTGGTGGCCTTGATGTCCTGGCCATACAGGTAAGCCATCGAGGCTTTCAGGCCTGGGACGCCCAGCGAGGCGAAGTCATAAGAGTACTGACCGTAGGTGGTGTTTTCACCGGCACGGATGAAGCTGCCAACGGTGGCATCGGTGAAGGAGTAGAAGCTTGCGCCGCCGGCGCCTTCATTGCGGCCGCGACCGTCAACCACGTTGCCCTGGTTCAGGAAGACAAAGCCGCCGTCATCGTTGACACGCTGATGGCCGAGCAGAAATGCACTGCCGCCCAAGGTGTAGGTGAACGTGGCGCTCCAGGTCTTGTTGTCGACCTCGCCCGCATTCTTGGCGTAACCGCTGTTGTTGTTGAACTGGTAGCCGGCAGTGCCGTTTTTACCATCGGAACTGCTGTCGAAGTAACGAATGTCAGTCTTGAACGACTGATTCGGCGCGATCGGGTAAACGTGCACCAGGCCGAGGAAATTCTGCTTGTAGTAGTCTTCCAGGTTCGCGTAGTAGTACTGCAGCATCAGGTCTTTGGTGACCTTCCAGTCAGCACCCGCGTAGCGGAACTGATTGCTGTCCTGAAGACCACCCGCCACGGCCAGGCCGGTGCTGTTGCTCGAGGCGCGACCGGTCGCGTGCTCCAACTGACCCACGTTGAAGGTCACGTTGTCGATTTCCTTCGAGGAGATGGTGCCACCCTCAAAGGTTTGCGGCAGCACACGGCTGTCGTTCGCGATCAGGATCGGCATGTTTGGCTGCAGAGCGCCACCCAGGTGAGCCTCGGTCTTCGAGAAGCGTGCTTTTACGTTAGCCGCCGCACGGCTCCACGAGCTCTCTGCCGAACCATCGGTATCGCTAGGATTGAACGAGTTGTTATCCGGGTGATGGCCCTTACCACCGTCCAGATGGATACCGACCAGCGCCTGGGCGTCGATACCGAAACCTACGACACCTTGGGTGAAGCCCGACTGGTAATCGAACTTCAGACCTTGAGCGGTCTCGCGCTGTCTGTTTGAAGGAGTACTGTTAGTGGTGCCGGCAGCATTTTCACGGTTATCGGCGTCGAAATAATAGGTACGCGAACTAACGGATGCCTTGCTGTCTTCGATGAAACCGGCGGCGCCTGCCTGCTGCGCCAAAACCCCTACGGCCACGGCCAAAGCCAAGGTGGACTTGTTCATTGTGAAGCTCCTCTCGATTCTAATTCTTGTGTTCCTGGTCTCGGGTCGTTGCCCAAAATCCTAAGATGCGCGATTAGCGCCGTACCGTGACTCACAAGTCAATCGTAACCATGTGTGTCTACGACCATAGTCTAATCCCCAGTTTTTTGGTCCATGCAGGGTCATGAGTTCGTCACAAACCTGAAAAGAATAGGTGGATTCTTTTCTCATACCGTTTAGGAATTTAGGTCACTGCCATCGTCCCCCCGGACTAGAGCGGCTGGCACATAAGCTAATTCCTAAAAGGTATTTATTAGTGGTTTTTTAGATCGATTAGGTTTGGAAACAATTCCGAAACAAAACCAATCGAACAGGCCCTCGCCATGACGACCAAGCGCGCACTATCCAAGCCCTTTGTTACAGTTTGTGTATCGCTATTAATTTCTTTCTCCGCCCACGCGGCGAACCTCACCGTCGGCTACCAAACCGGTATCGATCCCAGCAAGGTTCCGCAGGCGGATGGCCTGTACGAAAAGACCATCGGCCAACCCATCGACTGGCGCCGGTTCAACAGCGGGCCGGAAGTGGTCACTGCGATAGCGTCCGGTGACGTGCAGATCGGCAACCTCGGCTCCAGCCCTTTGGCGGCGGCGGCTTCGCGTAATCTGCCGATTGTTGCGTTCCTCGTGTCTGCGCAGATCAACGCAGCGGAAGCCCTGGTGGTGCGCAATGGCAGTGGCGTCGAAAAACCGCAAGATCTGATCGGCAAGACCATCGCCACGCCGTTCGTTTCGACCTCTCACTACAGCCTGCTCGGCGCTCTCAAGCACTGGGGCCTGGACGCTTCGAAAGTCAAAGTGGTGAACCTGCAACCGGCGGAAATCGCTGCCGCCTGGAAGCGTGGGGACATTGATGGCGCGTTTGTCTGGTCGCCGGCGCTGGGGGAAATTCGCAAGACCGGCAAGACCTTGACCGATGCAGCGCAGGTCGGCCAATGGGGTGCTCCAACCTTCGAAGTCTGGGTCGCACGCAAGGATTACGCCGAGAAGCACCCGGAGGTAATAGCCAAGTTCGCCAAGGTCACGCTCGACTCTTTTGCTGATTACGCCGCGCATAAAGCCAACTGGACGGTCGATTCGGCCCCGGTGCAGAAAATCGCCAAATTGACCGGTGCCAACGCGGCCGACGTGCCGGAGTTACTCGCCGGCTCTGCCTTCCCCGATGCCAAGGCACAGCAAACCAGCGCGCTGCTGGAAGGCGGCACGGCCAAGGCGATTGGCGAGACGGCGAAGTTCTTGAAGGAACAAGGGAAGGTTGAGACGGTGCTGGCGGATTACTCGCCGTATGTCAGCGCGAAGTTCGTGCAGGAGTAATGCAATAACTTCTGTAGGAGCTGCCGCAGGCTGCGATCTTTTGATCTTGAAGGCAAAATCAAAAGATCGCAGCCTGCGGCAGCTCCTACAGACCCAATCTGGTCAGAGGGCTTTTTCGAAGATCTTCGAATTACGCTGATAGTTGTACAGCGACGCCCGTGCCGACGGCAGGCGATCAACGCTGCTCGGTACGAAGCCACGCTCGCGGAACCAGTGCGCGGTGCGGGTGGTGAGCACGAACAATGTCTTCAAGCCTTGGGCGCGTGCGCGGGTTTCAATGCGCTCCAGCAACTCATCGCCGCGCCCGCCGTGACGGTACTCCGGGTTCACCGCCAGGCAGGCCAGTTCTCCGGCATCCGAATCGGCAATCTGATACAGCGCCGCACACGCGATGATCATGCCCTCGCGCTCGACCACACTGAACTGCTCGATCTCGCGCTCCAGCACTTCGCGCGAACGCCGCACCAGGATGCCTTGCTCTTCAAGCGGGCTGATCAAATCCAGCAAGCCGCCGACGTCCTCAATGGCCGCTTCGCGCACCACTTCGAACTGCTCTTGTGCGACCAGCGTACCGCCGCCGTCACGGGTGAAAAGTTCGGTCAGCAACGCGCCGTCTTCGGCATAACTGACGATATGGCTGCGCGCCACACCACCACGGCAGGCTTCAGCGGCAGCATCGAGCAGTTCCGCCTGATAATTGCTGCCCAGACGCTGCAAATGCGCCGGCACTTGCTGCGGCCGCAACTCGCGCACCAGACGCCCGTTCTCATCGATCAAGCCAGGGTCGGCACCGAACAGCAGCAGCTTGTCTGCCCCCAGATCGATGGCCGCACGCGTGGCAACATCTTCACAGGCGAGGTTGAAGATTTCACCGGTCGGCGAGTAACCCAGCGGCGACAACAACACGATGGAGCGCTCGTCCAGCAGACGATTGATGCCTTTGCGGTCGACCCGACGCACTTCGCCGGTGTGGTGATAATCGACGCCTTCAAGCACGCCGATTGGCCGCGCGGTCACCAGGTTGCCGCTGGCAACGCGCAGGCGCGAGCCCTGCATGGGCGAGGACGCCATGTCCATGGACAGCCGCGCCTCGATGGCAATGCGCAGTTGGCCCACCGCATCGATCACGCACTCCAGCGTCGCGGCATCGGTGATGCGCATGCCATGGTGGTAATGCGGGGTCAGACCGCGAGCAGCGAGGCGCGTTTCAATTTGCGGACGTGACCCGTGAACCAGTACCAGTCGCACACCCAGGCTGTGCAACAGCACCAGGTCGTGGACGATATTGCCGAAGTTCGGGTGTTCAACGCCGTCGCCGGGCAGCATGACGACAAAGGTGCAATCGCGGTGGGCGTTGATGTAAGGCGAAGCGTGACGAAGCCAATTGACGTATTCGGGCATGAACCTGGGCCTGTAATAAATAGCAGCCGAAAAAAGGGCGAAACTGAAAACGCACAGCGGGCTGATGGTTATCGTCGGAACAGGCTTGGCGACACGCGCGCTCTCCTCATGAATACGGGTTTGGACACCGGCAATTTAATTGCGCCCCCTGTAGGAGCTGCCGAAGGCTGCGATCTTTTGATCTTTGTTTTCAAAATCAAGATCAAAAGATCGCAGCCTTCGGCAGCTCCTACAAGGGTTGCGTTCAATTGGTTGGCACTGCAGTTTGGGTCGGTGTCAGGCAATAGTGTTCGATCAGTTGCCTTAGTAGATGCACCGTAGGCTGCAAACGTGACATTTCAAGGTATTCCCCCGGCTGATGGGCGCAGGCGATATCACCCGGGCCGAGCACCAGTGTCTCGCAGCCAAGTTGCTGAAGATAAGGCGCTTCGGTGCCGAACGCCACTGCTTCGGCGCTGTGACCGGTGAGCTTTTCGGCAATACGCACCAACTCGGTATCTTCCGCCTGCTCGAACGGGGGGACTGCGGGGAACAGCGGCGCATAATCGATCTTGACCTGATGCCGCTCGGCAATCGGATTGAGTTTGCGCAAGATCTCGGCACGCAGGGCCTTGGGGTCCATGCCCGGCAGCGGCCGCAAATCGAACTCCAGCGAACACTGCCCACAAATGCGATTGGGGTTGTCGCCGCCATGGATGCAGCCGAAGTTCATCGTCGGCGTCGGGACGCTGAACTGCGGGTTACGGAACTCACGTTGCCACAGCAACCGCAGGCCGCGCAGTTCGCCGATGGCATCGTGCATGGCTTCCAGCGCGCTGTGCCCCAGGCGCGGGTCCGAGGAATGGCCGCTTTGCCCGAGAATGTCGATGCGCTCCATCATGATGCCCTTGTGCATGCGGATCGGCTTGAGCCCCGTCGGCTCGCCGATCACCGCGGCACGCCCCAGTGGCCGCCCCGCTGCCGCCAGCGCGCGGGCACCGGACATCGAGCTTTCCTCATCGCACGTGGCCAGGATCAGCAACGGTTGCTTGAACGGTTGATCGAGCAATGGTTTGACCGCCTCGATGGCCAACGCGAAAAAGCCCTTCATGTCGCAACTGCCCAGCCCGACCCAGCGCCCATCGACTTCCGTCAGTTTCAGTGGATCGGTCTGCCACAACGCGCCGTCGAACGGCACCGTGTCGCTGTGGCCGGCGAGAACCAACCCGCCGGGACCGGAACCAAAACTGGCCAGCAGATTGAATTTGCCCGGGCTGACCTGCTGGATATCGCAGGCGAAACCCAGGTCACCGAGCCACGCTGCCAGCAGATCGATCACCGGACGATTGGACTGATCGAGGCTGGCCTGGGTGCAGCTGACGGACGGTGCGGCAATCAGCGCAGCGAATTGATCTTTCATGGACGGCAAAGGCATCGCTGACTCCAACTCCCGAATTGAAGACCATCATAGAACCATCCGGCGACAGGAATAAACCGTCGCGCGGCGGAGCATGGTTGAGTCCTGTACACTGCACGACCTTGGCAGCCACCTATTCCCCCGGCTGCGCTCCCGATCCTGGATTGTCCGGCCATGCAGAAAGAAACCGAAATCAAACTCCGCGTCAGCCGCGAAACCCTCGCCGCCCTGCGCGAGCACCCGTTACTGAAGAAACGCAACAAAAGTGGCTGGGAACGCCGTGAGTTGATGAACCAGTACTTCGACACGCCTGAGCGCGATCTGGCCCAGGCCAAAGTCGCCCTGCGCCTGCGCAAGGATGGCGAAGACGTGATTCAGACCCTCAAGACCCGTGGTCAGAGCGTCGCGGGTTTGTCCGAGCGCAATGAATTCAACTGGCCTCTGCCAAAAGCCAAGCTCGACCTGAAGAAACTCGACGGCGAATGCTGGCCCGAGGAACTGGCCGAACTGGACAAAAAGACCCTCAAGCCAATCTTCACCACCGATTTCGTCCGCGAATACGCTGAAATCGCCTGGGGCCGTGGCAAGAGCAAAGTGGTCATCGAAGCTGCGCTGGACCTGGGCCACGTCGTGGTCGGTAAGCAGAAAGAAGAAATCTGCGAGCTGGAACTGGAACTGCGCGAAGGCGAGCCGGCAGCCCTGCTGGAACTGGCCGCCGAACTGGCCGAGAAACTCGCCCTGATGCCTTGCGATATCAGCAAGGCCGAGCGCGGTTATCGCTTGTACGACGCCCACAGCTATTCGCTGAGCCTGCCAGCGCCGCAGATCACTGCCGAAACGCCGCTGGACGACGCGTTCGCCGCGCTGAGCTGGCACTTGCTGGGCAGCAGCCAGCGTCTGGCCGAGCAGTACCGCTTCAACGGTCACTGGCGCCTGCTGCAAGACTGGGTCGAGAGCCTGGCTGAAATGCGAGCGCTGATCAGCAGCCTCGGCCAAGCCGCGCCGCGTCAGTCGACCCACGATCTGCGTATCGCCCTTGACGCCTTGCTGGAAGACTGGCGCCCGCTGGTCCAGGCCGGCCTGGACGATGAAGACGTGCGCAAAGCCGCGCCGGAGCAGTTCCTTGAAGAACTCGAAGACCCGCGTTGGGGCCTGTTCTCCCTGACCACTTCGCGCTGGTTGCTGGCCCGCACCTGGACCGCCGAGCGCAACACCCGCGGCAACCGCCAGGGCGCTGCGCAATTGGGCAGCTGGTTGCCACGCTTGCTGGGTGAAGAAGCCACTTCGTTGCAACTGCAGCGTTACCAACAGCAGCCGGAAGATTTGGCCGAACAACTGCCGCGCATCGAACGCATCCAGGTCTGGCTGCACCATGCGCGCAACGTGCTGGAAATCCCGGAAATGGATCGCCTGTACGGCGAGCTGAACAAGTTGGCGCAACTGGCCAACGAGCCGACGATCACGGATGAACTGCTCGATGCGCGCAAGCAGCAGGCGATTGCGGTTTATCAGAATCGCGCCTGGAAGATGCTGCTGCGCATGTAATACCGCCATCGCTGGCAAGCCAGCTCCCACAGGGTTCGATGTTGGAATGCACATTGTGATTCAACACAAAAACTGTGGGAGCTGGCTTGCCAGCGATGAGGCCAGCCAATTCACCACAAAGTTTCAGACCGGCAAACTGGTGGTCGACTTGATCTCCGACAGCGCCACAATCGAATTCACTTCCTGAATCCCCGGCACCATCGACAGCTTCTCGAAAAAGAAGCGCTCATAGGCCTCGATGTCCGCCGCGACGATCCGCAGCATGAAGTCCACAGCCCCCATCAGCACGTAACACTCCAGCACTTCGGGAAAACCGCGAATCGCTTCGGTGAACTCGGTGAAATTCGAACGTCCGTGGGCGTTGAGCTTTACCTGCGCAAAGATCTGCGTGTTCAGGCCGATTTTCTTGCGGTCCAGCAACGTCACTTGCCCACGAATGATCCCCTCGTCCTTCATTCGCTGAATCCGCCGCCAGCACGGCGATTGCGACAGCCCCACCTGCTCGGCGATCTGCGCACTGGAGAGCGAAGCGTCTTCTTGCAGCAACGCGAGGATCTTGCGGTCGTAGCTGTCCAGCTCAGCGTGCATAAATAAACCCTTTATTGCTATAAAATCGAATTGGTTGAGTCGACTCAGTCGCTATTCGCTCAATCATAGAGAAGAAATACCCAGCAGCGGATGTAAAAATTTCTCCATTGATTTTGGAGCCTGCCCATGCCGCACCTCGAAGCCGTAAACACCGCCCCCACTCGCGCCGACGTGTGGAATGCCGGCAATGCTCACAGCCGTGTGCGCTACCAATTGCTGGCCGAAGCCGAACCGGACTTGCTCTGCCGCGCACTCAATCTGTTTGCCTTGCAGTTTCTGACACCGCAAGAGGTGCACGTGCAGCGCGAGGAAGATCTGCTGATGATCGACATCGTCATCGATGGTTTGAGCTGGCACCGCGCCCAGGTCATTGCAGAAAAACTTCGTAACCTGATCAGCGTCTGCTCGGTTGAGCTGCAACACGCCGATTCAGCGTGGGTTGAAGCGGCGCAGGCGGCGGGCTGAAAAGACCGGATACGCCTTCGTCGGGTAGTGGCCCAACGGTCTGCGGGACCGCGGCTATCCTTTGCGAACTGTTGTTCAAAAGGAGCCCGCATGTCCGTTCAATTTGCCATTCAGGACCGCTGGCTGGATCTCAATGATGTGCTGCGAGAGCTGGTTGCCCAAGGGTTTATCAATCAGGACGCGGCCGAGCAGGCGCTCAATGCCCGACGCCGGCATGCGGCCCATGGTCAGATGCACCCGCTGGAGTTCATCGCCAGCCAGCAGCTGGACGACCTCAGCCGGCCGGGCAAACACCTCGACCTGGAAAACCTGACCCTGTGGCTGTCCCAACAGGCGGGTCAGCCTTACCTGCGTATCGACCCTTTGAAGATCAACGTCGCGGCCGTGACGCCGTTGATGTCCTACGCCTTCGCCCAACGCCACAAGATCCTCGCGGTGTCGATCGACCGCGACGCCGTAACCGTCGCCAGCGCCCAGCCTTACGTCAACGGCTGGGAAGCCGACCTGACCCACGTACTGAAGCTGCCGATCAAGCGTGTGGTCGCCAACCCCGTGGATATCCAGCGCTTCAGCGTGGAGTTCTTTCGCCTGGCCAAGTCGGTCACGGGAGCGAACAACGCCGACCAGCAGGTCAACACCCTGGGCAACTTCGAGCAGTTGCTCAACCTCGGCGCCAGCGATCAGGAGCCGGACGCCAACGACGCGCACATCGTCAACATCGTCGACTGGCTGTTCCAGTACGCCTTCCAGCAGCGCGCCAGCGATATCCACATCGAACCCCGGCGCGAGCAAGGTACGGTGCGTTTTCGCATCGACGGCGTGCTGCACAACGTCTATCAATTCCCACCGCAAGTGACCATGGCCATCGTCAGCCGCCTGAAAAGCCTGGGCCGGATGAACGTCGCGGAGAAGCGCAAACCCCAGGACGGCCGGGTGAAGACCAAGACCCCGGACGGCGGCGAAGTCGAGTTGCGGCTCTCGACCCTGCCGACCGCGTTCGGCGAGAAAATGGTCATGCGGATCTTCGACCCCGAGGTGCTGCTCAAGGATTTCGATCAGTTGGGCTTCTCCACCGACGACCTGCGACGCTGGCAGGACATGACCCGTCAGCCCAACGGCATCATTCTGGTCACCGGCCCGACCGGTTCCGGCAAGACCACCACGCTCTACACCACCCTGAAAAAACTGGCGACGCCGGAGGTCAACCTCTGCACCATCGAAGACCCGATTGAAATGGTCGAGCCGGCGTTCAACCAGATGCAGGTCCAGCACAACATCGACCTGACCTTCGCCGCCGGCGTGCGTGCGCTGATGCGGCAAGATCCGGACATCATCATGATCGGCGAGATCCGCGACCTGGAAACCGCCGAGATGGCGATCCAGGCCGCGCTGACCGGGCACTTGGTGCTATCGACCCTGCACACCAACGATGCGCCCAGCGCCATCAGTCGTTTGCTGGAACTCGGCGTGCCGCATTATCTGATCAAGGCCACGGTGCTCGGCGTCATGGCCCAACGGCTGGTGCGTACCTTATGCCCGCACTGCAAAGCGCCACAGGCCTTGAACGAAGAGGACTGGCAAACCCTGACCCGGCCGTGGCAAGCGCCGCTACCGGCCAACGCCCAACGCGCCATCGGATGCCCGGAATGCCGCGACACCGGTTATCACGGACGGGCGGGCGTCTACGAAATCATGCAGCTCACCGACGGCATAAAAACCCTGATCAACCCGGACACCGACTTGCTGGCGGTGCGGCGCCAGGCGTTCAAGGAAGGGATGCGCAGCTTGCGATTGTCCGGGGCGCAAAAAGTGGCCGCCGGTTTGACCACCGTCGAAGAAGTCCTGCGCGTGACGCCGCAGAGCGAGCAGAAGTAGCTGGGTGGTGACGGAACTCGAATGGGGAAACGGCAATCCAACGCCGTAGTTAAAAACCCCTGTGGAGTCACCCCTATGCGTTTCAAACTTGCTGTCGCCACCATGGCCTTGTTGTCCCTGCCAGTCGGTTCGGCGATGGCTGACACCTTTTGGCGTAATGTCATTTCGTCCGGTGCGACCACCGGTTCGACCTACCTGACCTTCAAGGATCACAAGCTGATCGTTGCGGCCCAGGACGACGCCGGCAGCTTCGTTGCCAGTGACGGCGGCATCCGCGGCCCGTATCTGGAAGCGGCCATGCAGAAAGTCCGCGCCGACAATCCGGGCCTGCAGGCTACGGACATGGAACTGGCGAATGCGATCCTGGCGAAGAATGCCGTGGCGGCTTCGCAATAAGATTGCCGAAACCAAATGCCGCTCAATGAGCGGCATTTTTTTTGCCTGCCTAAAGCAAACATCGCAGCCTTCGGCAGCTCCTACGGGGAACGCGATTCAATTGTAGGAGCTGCCGAAGGCTGCGATCTTTTGATCTTGCCTAGCGGTAATCATCGACCGGCACACACGCACAAAACAGATTCCGATCCCCATAAACGTTGTCCACCCGGTTCACCACTGGCCAATATTTGTGGGCCTTGGTGTGCGCATCCGGCGTCACCGCTTGCTCGATGCTGTAGGGACGCTCCCAGATCCCGGTGATGTCGGCCAGCGTATGCGGGGCGCGCTTCAGCGGATTATCTTCGGCCGGCCAATTGCCGTTTTGCACTTCGGTAATTTCTGCGCGGATGCTCAGCATCGCGCCGATGAACCGATCGAGCTCGGCTTTCGATTCGCTTTCCGTTGGCTCGACCATCAACGTGCCCGGCACCGGAAACGACATGGTCGGCGCATGGAACCCATAGTCCATCAGGCGCTTGGCGACGTCTTCCTCGCTGATGCCGGTCAGCGCCTTCAACGGCCGTAGGTCGAGAATGCATTCGTGGGCCACCCGCTCGTTACGCCCGGTGTAGAGCACCGGGAACGCGCCGGCCAAATGTTGCGCCAGATAATTCGCCGCGAGGATCGCCACTTCGCTGGCGTCCGCCAGTTGCGGCCCCATCATGGCGATGTACATCCAGCTGATCGGCAGAATACTGGCGCTGCCCCACGGCGCTGCGCTGACCGCGCCGTTCTGCGCCAGTGGCCCGTCGATCGGCACCACCGGATGATTGGCCACGAATGGCGTCAGGTGCGAGCGAACGCCAATCGGCCCCATGCCGGGCCCTCCGCCGCCATGGGGAATGCAGAAAGTTTTGTGCAGGTTCATGTGGGACACGTCGGCGCCGATGTCCGCCGGGCGCGCCAGCCCGACCTGGGCATTGAGGTTGGCGCCGTCCATGTACACCTGACCGCCGTACTGGTGCACCACCTCGCAGATTTCGCTGATGCCTTCCTCGTAAACGCCGTGGGTCGAAGGATAAGTCGCCATCAGACAGGCCAGTTTGTCCCCGGCCTGCGAAGCTTTTTCCTTCAAGTCCTCTAGATCGACGTTACCGGCTTCGTCACACTCCACGATCACCACGCGCATCCCGGCCATCTGCGCCGACGCCGGGTTGGTGCCATGGGCCGATGAAGGAATCAGGCAGATATCACGCCCACCCTGCTGGCAGCTCTCGTGATATTTACGGATCGCCAGCAGCCCCGCGTATTCGCCCTGGGCACCGGAATTGGGTTGCATGCAGATCGCATCGAAACCGGTGATCGCGCAGAGCCAGCGTTCCAGCTCCTCAATCATCAATGAATAACCGACGGCCTGCTCTTTCGGCGCAAACGGATGCAAATTGGCAAACTGCGGCCAGGTGATCGGGATCATCTCGCTGGTGGCGTTGAGCTTCATGGTGCACGAGCCCAGCGGGATCATGGATTGGTTGAGCGCCAGATCCTTGTTTTCCAGCTGCTTGAGGTAGCGCAACATCTCGGTTTCGCTGTGATGGGCGCTGAACACCGGGTGCAGCAAATACGCTGTGGTGCGCACCAGCCCGGCCGGAATGCCGGAAACCAGCGTTTGCGCATCAAGTTCGCCGACGTTGAGTCCATGATCGGCGCCCAGAAATACATCGAACAGCTTTGCCACAGTAGATTCGTCACAGCTCTCGTCAAGACTCAAGCCCAAGCGTCCACGACCCAGGATGCGCAGATTGATCTGCGCGGCCACGGCGCTTTCGATGATCGCAGTCTGGGTGCCGCCGACGTCCAGCGTCAGGGTGTCGAAGAAATGCTGGTTCAGCCGCTTGATGCCTTTGCGCTCAAGGCCCTCGGCGAGAATGCAGGTCAGCCGATGCACGCGCTGAGCAATGCGCTTGAGCCCTTCCGGCCCGTGATAGACCGCGTAAAAACTGGCAATGTTGGCCAGCAGCACCTGCGCCGTACAGATGTTGGAATTGGCTTTCTCGCGGCGGATGTGTTGCTCGCGGGTTTGCAGGGCCATGCGCAGGGCCACGTTACCTCGGGCATCTTTCGACACGCCGATGATCCGCCCGGGAATTGCCCGTTTGTATTCGTCGCGGCTGGCAAAAAACGCCGCGTGCGGCCCGCCGTAGCCCATCGGCACGCCGAACCGCTGGGATGAGCCGAACACCACGTCAGCGCCCAGCTCGCCAGGCGGGGTCAGCAACAACAGGCTCAGCAGATCGGCAGCCACACAGGCCAGCGCCTGTTGAGCGTGCAGATGATCAATCAACGGGCGCAGGTCGCGGATCTCACCGTGAGTATCGGGATACTGCAGCAGCGCACCGAACACCTGATGCTGTTTCAAGTTATCCACAGCGTCGATGATCAGCTCGAACCCGAAACCTTCGGCGCGGGTCTGCACCACGGATATGGTTTGCGGATGGCAGTTTTCATCGACGAAGAACAGATTGCTTTTCGACTTGGCGACCCGCTTGGCCAGTGCCATGGCTTCCGCCGCAGCGGTGGCTTCGTCCAGCAGCGAAGCGTTGGCCAGTTCCAGCCCCGTGAGGTCGATGGTCAATTGCTGGAAATTGAGCAGCGCTTCGAGTCGCCCTTGGGCGATTTCCGGTTGGTAAGGTGTGTAGGCCGTGTACCAGCCGGGATTTTCCAGCACGTTGCGCAAGATGACGGCCGGCGTGAGGGTGCCGTGATAACCCATGCCGATCAGGCTGGTCCAGACCTGATTCTGTTCGGCATAGCCACGCAGTTTGGCCAGCGCCGCTTCTTCGTCCAGTGCCGGAGGCAGGTCCAGCGGCCGGTTCAGGCGAATGCCCGGCGGCACGGTCTGTTCGATCAGCTCGACCCGGCTGCCAAGACCGAGGCTGTCGAGCATCGCCTGCTGCTCGGCGGCATCCGGCCCGAGGTGGCGGCGAAGAAAGGCATTGGGGTCGCGTAACTGGCTCAGGGACGGCAACTGGGACATGACGGGCTCTCTCTTGACTGGCGCTCAACGTCGATGCAACACGGTCAAACCAGCATAGCAGCCGATAGCAGATCAAAAGATCGCAGCCTGCGGCAGCTCCTACAGGGGATCGCATTTGAATGTAGGAGCTGCCGCAGGCTGCGATCTGTTGATCTTCCAGCCAGGCACAAAAAAGCCCCGACGAGTCGGGGCTTTGGATGACGCTGACGGCTTACTCGCCGATGACGGCTTTGTAGGCGGCGGCGTCGAGCAGCTTTTCCAGATCAGCAGCATTGCTTGGCTTGATCTTGAAGATCCACGCACCGTACGGGTCGGAATTCAACAACTCAGGCGTAGCGCTCAGCTCTTCGTTGACCGCAATCACTTCGCCGGCAATCGGGGAGTAAATGTCGGAAGCCGCTTTTACCGACTCAACGACGCCAGCCTGGTCTTTAGCAGCAAACACGTTGCCAACTTCAGTCAGCTCGACAAACACCACATCACCCAGCGCTTCCTGCGCGTGATCGCTGATGCCCACGGTGACGGTGCCATCGGCTTCCAGACGTGCCCATTCGTGACTTTCGGCAAAACGCAGGTCGGCAGGGATATCGCTCATGTTCTGTGTCCTCAGGAATATTGTCAGCGGTCAGCCCGCCGGAAAAGATTAGATCAAGGTTTTGCCGTGACGTACGAAGGTCGGTTTGACCACTCGGACCGGGTACCACTTGCCACGGATTTCCACTTCTGCGCGGTCGGCAGTTGCCATCGGCACGCGCGCCAGTGCAATCGACTTGCTAAGCGTAGGAGAGAAACTACCACTGGTGATCTCCCCTTCGCCAACATCAGCGATGCGAACCACTTGATGAGCGCGCAAAACACCGCGCTCTTCAAGGACCAGCCCCACCAGTTTGTGCTGCACGCCCCCGGCCTTTTCGGCTTCCAGCGCCTTGCGGCCAATGAACTGGCGCGAGGCCGGTTCCCAGGCAATGCTCCAGGCCATGTTGGAGGCCAACGGTGAAACGTCCAGATTGATGTCTTGACCGTAGAGGTTCATGCCGGCTTCGACCCGCAGGGTATCGCGCGCGCCCAGTCCGATCGGGGAAATGCCCGCGCCGACCAGATCGTTGAAGAACCCTGGCGCCTGATCAGCTGGCAGAATGATTTCCAGGCCGTCTTCACCGGTGTAACCGGTGCGCGCAATGAACCAGTCGCCGTCAGGCTGACCTTCGAAGGGCTTGAGCAGCTGGATCAGGTTGCCGCGAGACTGGCTCACCAGTTCGGCAATCTTGTGCCGGGCGTGAGGCCCCTGAATGGCCAGCATCGCCAGTTCGGTGCGTTCGTTAAGCTGCACGTCGAAGCCGTCGAGATGCGCCTGCATCCACGCCATGTCCTGATCGCGAGTGGACGCGTTGACCACCAGGCGATAACCCTCATCGAGGCGGTAGACGATCATGTCGTCGACGATGCCACCGTGCTCATTGAGCATGGTGCTGTACAAGGCGCGGCCAGAGCTGTGCAGGCGTTCGACGTCGTTGGCCAGCAAATGCTGGAGCCAGGCCTTGGCCTGGGGGCCGCCGACATCGATCACGGTCATGTGGGATACATCGAAGACACCGCAATCGCGGCGCACCTGATGGTGTTCCTCGACCTGCGATCCGTAATGCAGAGGCATATCCCAACCGCCAAAATCGACCATCTTCGCGCCAAGGGCGAGGTGAAGGTCATACAGAGGCGTACGCTGTCCCATGGGTTTCTCCTTCCGGGCGTGGCGAAGGTGCGGGCGAGTGATAAACCGTGTGCAAACCTTGCAATCAAAGGCTTCCAGCCGATTTTTACTACCTTGTCTGTCAGACGTACCGCACCGAATGCCGCGCATTGTAGCCGCATGATGTAGGACTGACACCTAGCTGTTTCGATGTGCCGAACGTCGTATCAATCCGATCACCGGTAGCAGCCCGACCAAAACCAGGGTCAAGGCCGGCAAAGAGGCCCTCGCCCACTCGCCCTCACTGGTCATTTCGAAGATCCGCACCGCCAGCGTGTCCCAACCAAACGGGCGCATCAGCAGGGTCGCGGGCATTTCCTTGAGCACGTCGACGAATACCAGCAACGCCGCGCTCAAAGAACCGGGTAGCAACAACGGCAGATACACTTTGAAAAACAGTCGCGGCCCACTGACACCCAGGCTACGTGCCGCTTCGGGCAAAGATGGCCGTATACGTGCCAGGCTGCTTTCCAGCGGCCCGTAAGCCACGGCGATGAAGCGCACCAGATAGGCCAGCAACAGCGCCGCCAGACTGCCCAGCAGCAGCGGCTTGCCGGCACCACCGAGCCAGCCGGAGAGAGGAATCACCAGTTCGCGGTCCAGATAACTGAACGCCAGCATGATCGACACCGCCAGGACCGAGCCGGGCAATGCGTAGCCAAGGTTGGCCAGGCTGACACCTGCGCGGATACCTTGGGTGGGCGCCAACCGTCGGGCAAACGCCAGCACCAGGGCCACACTGACGGTGATCAACGCCGCCATCGCCCCCAGATACAAGGTGTGGAGGATCAGGCCGGTGTAACGCTCATCGAGATCGAAACGCCCCCGCTGCCAGAACCACACCACCAGCTGCAGCATCGGTATGACGAAGGCGCAAGCAAATACCAGCCCGCACCACCCGGTGGCCAGCAGCGCCTTGACGCCACGCAGGTGATACAGCGCCTTGACTCGTGGCCGTTCGTTGCTCGCCCGATTGGCGCCGCGGGCGCGACGCTCGCCGTACAGCACCACCATCACCACCAGCAGTAGCAGGCTGGCCAGTTGCGCGGCGGAGGACAGGCTGAAAAAGCCGTACCAGGTCTTGTAGATAGCCGTGGTGAAGGTGTCGAAGTTGAACACCGACACCGCGCCGAAATCCGCCAGGGTTTCCATCAACGCCAATGCCACACCGGCGCCAATGGCGGGACGCGCCATGGGCATGGCCACCCGCCAGAACGCCTGCCATGGCGATTGACCCAGCACTCGCGCGGCCTCCATCAGGCCTTTGCCCTGAGCCAGGAACGCCGTGCGCGCCAACAGGTAAACGTAGGGGTAGAACACCAGCACCAACACCGCAATCACCCCGCCCGTGGAACGCACCCGTGGCAGGCGCAGCCCGGTGCCGAACCATTCACGCAACAGGGTTTGCACGGGGCCGGCGAAATCCAGCAGCCCGACAAACACGAATGCCAGCACATAGGCCGGAATCGCAAAGGGCAGCATCAACGCCCAGTCCAGCCACCGCCGGCCAGGGAATTCGCAGAGACTGGTGAGCCAGGCCAGGCTCACACCAAGCACCGTTACGCCGACACCCACGCCGAGCACCAGGGTCAGCGTATTGCCCAGCAGCCGCGGCATCTGTGTTTCCCAGAGATGGGACCAGATCTGTTGATCGATGGTTTGCCACGACAGCAACAGCACGCTCAAGGGCAGCAGGACCAGCGCAGCAATGGCGAAGACCAGGGGATACCAGCGACGTTGGGCGGGGTGGGCCAAGAGATGGTTCTCGCAAAATCCTGAATTGTAGGGAAAACGCAAAAAGATCGCAGCCTCCGGCAGCTCCTACAGGGCTTGTGTAGGAGCTGCCGAAGGCTGCGATCTTTTACTCTTTAACGCTGCCGACTCAGTTCCAGCCAGCTCGGTCCATCATGCGAATTGCCTCTGCCTGACGCTTGCCGGCAACTTCCACCGGCAAGGTATCGGCAATGAACTTGCCCCAGGCAGCGACTTCAGCGGATGGCTGAACAGCCGGGTTGGCCGGGAATTCCTGATTCACATCAGCAAAGATTTTCTGCGCTTCGGGCGTGGTCATCCACTCCACCAGGGCCTTGGCCGCTTCCGGGTGCGGCGCATGCTTGGTCAGGCCGATACCCGACAGGTTGACGTGCACACCGCGATCCGCCTGGTTCGGCCAGAACAGCTTCACCGGCAGTTCCGGTTTTTGCTTGTGCAGGCGACCGTAGTAGTAGGTGTTGACGATGCCCACGTCGCATTGGCCGGCGTTGATGGCTTCCAGTACCGCGACGTCGTCGGAGAACACATCCGTGGACAGGTTATTGACCCAGCCCTTGAGGATTTTCTCGGTTTTTTCGGCGCCGTGGACTTCGATCATGGTGGCGGTCAGCGACTGGTTATAAACCTTCTTCGCCGTACGCAGGCACAGACGACCTTCCCAGTTCTTGTCGGCCAGTGCTTCGTAGGTGGTCAGCTCGCCCGGTTTCACCCGTTCGGTGGAATAGGCGATGGTTCGTGCGCGCAAGCTCAGGCCGGTCCAGGCATGGGACGCGGCGCGATATTGCAGCGGGATGTTGGCATCGATGGTTTTCGAGGTGAACGGCTGGAGAATGCCCATCTGCTCGGCTTGCCAGAGGTTACCCGCATCGACCGTCAGCAGCAGGTCGGCTGTGGCGTTCTCGCCCTCGGCCTTGATCCGCTGCATCAGCGGCGCTTCCTTGTCGGTGATGAACTTCACCTTCACGCCGGTTTTTGCAGTGTAGGCATCGAAGACTGGCTTGATCAGCTCGTCGATACGCGAGGAGTAGACAACCACCTCGTCGGCGGCCTGGGCGACGGTGCTGCCAATCAGGGTCAGGGCCAGTGCGGTCAGTAGACGCTTCGGTGCCAACATGGGAGCGGTCTCTCGATTGAAAAAGTGAGGCCAAATGATAAGGACTCACATTTGCCTTCTCAATCGAACAGTTGGCGGAGGCGTTACCAGATGTTGCACCGTCATGGAATTTAGCGCATTCCCTGTAGGAGCTGCCGCAGGCTGCGATCTTTTGATTTTGAAAAGCAAACTCAAAGGATCGCAGCCTGCGGCAGCTCCTACAGGGGAACCTCAGGCCTTGGCCAGTGCCGGTAAATCCCCGATCAACCCCAACGCCTCGCGCACAAACAGCGCTTTGGCTTCAGGCATCTGGTCGACCATTTTCAACCCGGCATTGCGCAACCAGCGCACCGGCAACGGATCGGCCTGGAACAACCGTTCGAAGCCTTCCATCGCCGCCATCAGCGCCAGGTTATGCGGCATTCGGCGACGTTCGTAGCGGCTGAGCACCTTCACATCCGCCAAACGCTCGCCACGGCCCGCCGCTTGCAACAACACCTCGGCCAGCACGGCGGCATCGAGGAAGCCAAGGTTCACGCCCTGCCCGGCCAACGGGTGAATGGTATGGGCCGCATCGCCGATCAGCGCAAGGCCTTCAGCCACGTAGCGCTTGGCATGGCGCTGGCGCAGCGGCACGCACAGGCGCGGGTCGGCGTTGAGCACCGTACCGAGCCGGCCTTCGAAGGCGCGCTCCAGCTCACGGCAAAAGGCTTCATCGTCCAGTGCCATCAGGCGCTCGGCTTCGCTCGGGGTGGTCGACCAGACAATCGAACACCAGTCGTGCTCCCCCTCACGCTCCAACGGCAGAAACGCCAATGGGCCGTTGTCGGTAAAGCGTTGCCACGCCGTCGCTTGATGCGGTTTCGAGCTGCGCACGCTGGTGACGATCGCGTGGTGCAGATAATCCCACTCGCGGGTCGCCATGCCGGTCAGGCGCCGCACCGCCGAGTTGGCGCCATCCGCGGCGATCACCAGTGGCGCGCGCAAGGTGCGACCATCGGCCAGGGTCAGCAACCAATCGTCGCCGGAGCGACGCATCTGCTCCAGGCGCGCGTTGGCCAGCATGCCCAAATCACAATCGTGCAAGCGGTCGAGCAAGGCGTCTTGCACCACACGGTTCTCGACGATATGCCCCAGCACCTCGGCATGCACGCTGGCGGCCGAAAAGTGGATTTGTCCGGTACCGCTGCCATCCCAGACCTGCATTTCGCCATACGGGCTGCTGCGTCGGCTTGCGATGCCGTCCCAGACGCCCAGGCGTTGGAGAATCCGCTGGCTGGCGATGGACAGCGCGCTCACCCGTGGTTCGAACGGGGCTTGGGCATCAAACGGTTTGACGCTCAAGGGGCTGCCATCGAGCAGCAGGACTTCCAGCCCGCTGTCCTGCAACGCCAGCGCCAGGGCACTGCCGACCATTCCGGCTCCGACAATCAGCAGATCTGCGCGCATTTCCATGCTTTAAGCCTGTCTCGCTTGCGGCTTGAGCCGCACGTAAAGGGTTTTTCCGACACGCGCGACCAGGTTGCCAGCGCCGTCATGAATATCGACCTGCAGTTGTGGCAGGTATTTTTTGCCATCCGCGGTCTGCCGACGGATTTCGTCGAGCAAGGTGTCGTCAATGTTGAAACGGGCGAACACCGGGCCTTTGCCCGGTGCGATGAAATCGATGTCCGCGGCCTTGTCCCAGACAATGTAGTTGCGCCCCAGGTTCTCCATCAGCATCAGCATGAAGAACGGGTCGACCATCGAATACAGGCTGCCACCAAACTGGGTGCCAACGTAATTGCGGTTGTACCAGCTCAGGCCCATGGAGACCTGAATGTCCCGGAAATCGTCACTGATGTGCCGCACCCGAACCCCGGCGCCGAGGTACGGCGGGTAAAGGCTCATGAACGTGCGCATCAACCGCGCTTTACCGAATTTGCGAATCAGCCACTTAAGCATCCGGGCGAGTACCCAAACCCATGGCCTGCCGGGCGAACCAGCGTTTGGCCGGTGGCAACAGATCAAGCCCCAGCAATCCAAGGTTGCGCCCCAGCGAAACCAGTGGCTGCGTGCTGCCGAACAAACGCGTCACCTGATCGGAAAACCCGACGGTGAGGCTCTGATCCAGACGCTGGCGCTCACGGTAAGCCTGCAACGTGGCGAAATCGCCCAACGGCTGTTCGCTGGCGAGCAGCGCGTCGGCCAGCGCCTGGGCGTCACGCAATGACAGGTTGAAGCCTTGCCCGGCAATCGGGTGCAAGCTGTGGGCGGCATTGCCCAGCACCGCGAGATGCGAGCGCACCTGCTCCTCGGCCTCGACCAGTGACAGCGGGTACAAATGCCGAGCGCCAACCTGTTTCAACGTGCCGAGGCGATAACCGAACACGCCCTGCAATTCGCTGAGAAAACTGCGTTCATCCAGTGCCGCCAAACGTTGCGCGTCCATGCCCAAACGGGTCCAGACCAAGGCGCAACGGTTGTCCGGTAACGGCAGCAACGCCATCGGTCCATCGTCGGTGAAGCGCTCGAACGCCATGCCGTTGTGGGCTTCGCTCGGGGTGATGTTGGCGATCAGTGCGCTCTGGTTGTACGGGCGCTTCTTGATGCCGATACCCAATTGTTCACGCAGCCCGGAACGACCACCATCGGCCAGCACAGCGAGGTCGCATTCCAGGGTGGTTTCGTCATTGAGGGTCAGGCGATAGCCATCGGTGAGCGGCTCCATGCGGGTGACTTCCGCCGGGCAACGCCAACTGATCACGTCTTTGTCCAGGCCTTGCCACAGGCATTGGCCGAGCCAGGCGTTTTCGACTACGTAGCCTAATGCCGGAACACCCTCTTCCATCGCCGACAGCCGCGCCGTGGAAAAACGTCCACGGTCAGAAACATGGATCTGCTTGATCGGCTCGGCGCGGCGGGAGACTTCCTGCCAGACGCCCAAGCGCTGATAAATCTGCCGTGCGCCATAGGACAATGCGGTGGAACGCGCGTCGTAGCTTGGTTGATAAGTATCGCCAGGTGCGAAAGGCTCGATCAGTACGATCTTCCAGCCCCGAGCCTTGGCCCCGGCCTGCAACGCCAACGCCAGGCTGGCACCGACCAGACCACCTCCGATGATTGCCAGATTGACTCGACTCATGCCGCTTGTGTCCGCGCTTGCGCCATCAAGGCCTCGATTTCGGCGACCGTTTTCGGTACGCCTTTGGTGAGGATTTCACAGCCGGTTTTGGTAACCACTACGTCGTCCTCGATGCGCACGCCAATGCCGCGCCATTTCTTCGCCACGTTCTGGTTGTCCGGGGCAATGTAGATCCCCGGCTCCACGGTCAGCGCCATGCCGACTTCCAGCACGCGCCATTCGCCGCCGACCTTATATTCGCCGACGTCATGCACATCCATGCCCAGCCAGTGGCCAGCACGGTGCATGTAAAACGCCCTATAGGCTTCGCTGGCGATCAGCTCGTCGACATTGCCCTGCAACAAACCCAATTCGACCAGGCCGGATGTAATCACCCGAACCGTGGCCTCGTGGGCCTGATTCCAGTGTTTATTCGGGGCGATCTCGGCAAAGGCTGCTTCCTGCGCCGCCAGCACCAACTCATAGATCGCTTTCTGCTCCGCCGAATACTTGCCGTTGACCGGCCAGGTACGAGTGATGTCGCTGGCGTAGCAATCGATTTCGCAACCGGCGTCGATCAGCACCAGATCGCCGTCCTTGAGCACGGCGTCATTCTGCTGGTAATGCAGGATGCAACTGTTGCGCCCCGTGGCGACGATCGATCCGTAGGCTGGCATCTTCGCGCCACCCTTGCGGAATTCGTAATCGAGTTCGGCTTCGAGGCTGAATTCGTGCAAACCGGCCCGGCTGGCCTGCATGGCCCGCACGTGCGCCTGGGCGGAAATCCGTGCGGCCTCGCGCATCACTTTCACTTCTGCTGCCGATTTATACAGGCGCATGTCATGAAGCAGATGATCCAGGGCAACGAATTCGTTCGGTGGCTGAGCGCCGAGGTTCGCTTTGGAACGGATCACGTTGATCCACTCCATCAGGTGCCGATCGAATTCCGGGTTGCTACCCATGGCCGAATACACCCGGTCGCGGCCTTCGATCAGCCCCGGCAGGATGTCGTCGATATCGGTGATCGGGAAAGCGTCGTCGGCACCGAAGTCGCGAATCGCGCCTTCCTGCCCGGCCCGCAGGCCATCCCACAACTCTCGCTCGGCGTTGCGCTCGCGGCAGAACAAAATGTATTCACCGTGCACGCGCCCGGGCATCAACACCAGAACGGCCTGAGGCTCGGGAAAACCGCTGAGGTACTGGAAGTCGCTGTCCTGACGGTAGACGTGCTCGACGTCGCGGTTGCGAATGGCCACCGCGGCGGCGGGCAGGATGGCGATGCTGTTGGGTTCCATCTGCGCCATCAGGGCCTTGCGGCGACGGCTGTATTCCGATTTCGGGATATGGATCATGGGCAGATGGTTTTCCCTTTCCTACGATTAATGCAGAGACGGTTTGGCAGCCGGTGCATCCGACTTCTTGGTCTCGGAGAACAGCAGCAGCGGCGCGACGCGCAAGTACTCCATGACTTCCATATAGTCGGTTTCGCCGTCTTCGGACTCTTCCAGCGCGTCTTGCACTTGGGAAATCGCCGCCAGGTCCTGCAACACTTCAGTAGCCTCGGTGCTCAGGGCGCTGCTGTCGCGGCAGTTCAGGCCGAAACCGCTGAGGAAGCCCTGGCACCACTGACCCAGCGCGATGGCACGATCAGCCAGGGGCGCGTCGTCGGTTGGCAGCAGCAGAACGACGGTCACGTCGTCGCCGGTGAGCTCGCCTTTAACCATTTCTTGCAGGCCGATCAGGGCGTTGCGAACGTTGTCCTGCGGCTCGCTTTCGAGCAGTTCGGCAGCATCGATCAACCACTCTTCGGCATTGAAACCGGCGCCGGCGCAGCTGCGGCCGAGCAACAGGCCATGCAGTTCGGCAGGCGAGACATTGTGGCCGCTGGAGGTCAGCAGGGTGGCGAAGGCGTTGTACGGGGAATTCTGAATGGTCATGGGCAGCTAGGCGCCAGACGGCGCTATGTCTAGAATGAAGGCCTTGTATCCTACATCGACAGACTCGCCAAGACTATTAAAGGCTGTCCGCCAGCTACCCCGT
>Ga0247818_10000259_pt1 | contig 32957 bp, 29 predicted proteins | sample 13C_Glucose_Day1_FD_192424 | JGI IMG/M metagenome (GOLD analysis project Ga0247818, IMG submission 192424) | Soil microbial communities from agricultural site in Penn Yan, New York, United States - 13C_Glucose_Day1 | ecosystem: Environmental > Terrestrial > Soil > Agricultural land | place...
GCGCACCGCGTCATGCTGATCCTCAGCCTGTCCCGCGTGCACGTGGTGATCGCCCTGATCGTCGGTGCGCTGGTCGGTGGCCTGACCGGTGGTCTGGGCATCGACGCCACGCTCAAGGCGTTCAACAGCGGCCTGGGTGGCGGGGCGACGGTGGCGTTGTCCTACGCATTGCTCGGCGCTTTCGCCGTGGCGATTGCCAAGTCCGGTCTGGCCCATGCGCTGGCCGACAAGGCCCTGGCGATGGTCGATCGCCAGCATTCGACCGGCGGCGGCAGCGTCAAATGGCTGCTGATCGGTCTGCTGTGGGTGGTGGCGATTGCCTCGCAGAACATCCTGCCGATCCACATTGCGTTCATTCCGCTGCTGGTGCCGCCGCTGCTCTATGTACTGACCAAGTTGCAGCTGGATCGCCGGTTGATCGCCTGCGTCATGACCTTCGGCCTGATCACCCCGTACATGGTGTTCCCGGTGGGGTTCGGCAACATCTTTCTCAACCAGATTCTGCTGGCCAACGTCAGCAAGGCCGGGGTCGATATCAGCCAGATCAACGTCATGCACGCCATGGCGATTCCGGCGCTGGGCATGGTCTTCGGCCTGTTGCTGGCGGTGTTTTTCAGCTATCGCAAGAAGCGCGTTTACGATCTGCAGAAGATCGAGCAGGTCGAGCAGGTCAGTGTTGCGTACAACCCGAAGACCCTCGGCATTGCCGGTCTGGCGATTGCCGCCGCGTTCATCATTCAGCTGCTGCTGGACTCGATGATTATCGGCGCACTGGCCGGATTCCTGATCTTCTCGGCCTCGGGCATCGTCAAGTGGCGTGAGACCGACGATCTGTTCACCGAAGGCATGAAGATGATGGCGATGATCGGCTTCATCATGATCTCCGCCTCGGGTTTTGCCGAAGTGCTCAAGGCCACCGGCGAAGTGCGCTCGCTGGTCGAGAGCGCGGCGGCGTGGATCGATCACAGCCAGGCGATCGGCGCGTTGTTGATGCTGCTGGTGGGTCTGATGGTGACCATCGGTATCGGCTCTTCGTTCTCCACGGTGCCGATTCTGGCGGCGATTTTCGTGCCGCTGTGCGTGCAACTGGGCTTCAGCCCGATGGCCATCGTGTGCATCGTCGGCACCGCCGGGGCGCTGGGCGATACCGGCTCGCCGGCCTCGGACTCGACGCTGGGCCCGACCTCGGGTCTGAACGTCGATGGTCAGCATCACCACATCTGGGACACCGTGGTTCCCACCTTCCTGCACTACAACCTGCCGCTGCTGGCGTTTGGCTGGGTGGCCGCGATGGTCCTCTAAACCCCCGCGTACCCTTTGTAGGAATGAGCCTGCTCGCGATGACGTTTCATCAGTCGGCAAATGTATTGACTGATACACCGCCATCGCGAGCAGGCTCACTCCTACAGGGGATGGGGTCAAGCCGAAGCTCAACTTTTGCCTGCGCGTGCCGTTAACGCCTTTAACCACGCCAATAAAACCAAAAGAGTGAGCCCCCCAAATGCGCTTGAGTCTCAAGGCCAAAGTCCTGTCCCTTGCCGTCCTGCCGGTGCTGCTCTTTGCGCTGGTCATCAGCCTGACCACGCTGTTTATCCTCCAGCAGCAGGCACACACCGAGGTCGAACAGACCCGCGAGCGCCTGCTCGCCGACGCCAAGGCCACGTTGCAAAGTTACGTCGCCGTGGCCATGACCACGATCAAACCGCTGTACGACGCGGCCGCTCCTGGTGACAACGCGGCGCGGGCGCAGGCGATCAAGCTGCTGTCGGGCATCCGCTACGGCAAGGACGGTTACTTCTTCGGCTACGACTCCGAGACCGTGCGCCTGTTCAAGGCCAACGATCCTGAAGGCGTGGGCAAAAGCTTCAAGGACAACCGCGACCCGAATGGCGTCTACGTCAACCTCGGCCTGGTGAAAGTGGCGAAGGACGGCACCCACTATCTGCAATACAGCTCACCGCTGCCAGGCAATGCCAGCGTGCTGGTACCGAAACTCGGCTACACCGAATACTTGGCGAAGTGGGACATGGCGGTCGGTACCTCGGTCAACCTCGACGGCATTGAAGCGCAAGTGGCAGTGGTGCAGACGCAAGTGCAGGAGCGCATGCAAGGCGTGATCCTCAGCATCGTCGGCGTGGCGGTGGTGGTGCTGCTGGTGATTGCCATCGCGGGGATGCTGCTGGCCAACACCATTCTGCGGCCGTTGAACCTGATGAAAGCCAACCTCGACGACATCGCGGCGGGCGAGGGCGATCTGACCCGCCGGCTGAACATCACCAGCCAGGACGAACTCGGCGAACTGGCCGGCTCGTTCAACCGCTTCGTCGACAAGATCCACGGTCTGGTGCGGCAGATCACCGAGATGACCACGCAACTGACCGGCCTGGTGACCCAGGTGTCGGATCAGGCCCAGCGTTCCGATCAGGCGATGGAGCGTCAGCGCCACGAGACTGATCAGGTCGCCACGGCGATCAACGAGATGTCCGCCGCCGCCCAGGAAGTTGCCAAGAGCGCACAGAACGCCGCAGTCGCCGCGCAGCAGACCGATGAAGAAGGCCAGAGCGCCAAACGCGTGGTAGCCGGCAGCATCAAGCAGATTCATGCGCTGGTGGATGACATTCGCAGCAGCGGCGTGTCGCTCGACAGCCTGCAGCAGGACGTGTCGTCAATTGTCGGCGTGCTCGGGGTGATCCGCTCGATTGCCGAGCAGACCAACCTGCTGGCGCTGAACGCCGCGATTGAAGCGGCGCGCGCCGGGGAGGCCGGGCGCGGCTTTGCGGTGGTGGCGGACGAAGTGCGGGCACTGGCCAGCCGCACGCAGATCAGCACCCAGGAGATTCAAGGGATGATCGATCGCCTGCAAGCGGGTACGCAGTCGGCGGTCGAGGCGATGCGCCGTTCCAGTGAAGCGGGCGATGGCACTTCGGCGCAGGCCAATCAGGCTGGGGCGTCGCTGGATGCCATGGCTGACCTGATCGCGACGATCAACTCGATGAACGCGCAGATCGCCAGTGCTGCCGAGGAACAAACGGCAGTGGCCGAAGAGATCAACCGCAGCGTGCATCAGATCGCGGTGGCAGTGGACAGCGTGGCGGATGAGACCCAGTTGGGCGCGCAGACTTCGCGCAGCCTGGCGGAGCTGGGGCAGCGGTTGGACAAACTCGTGGGCCAGTTCCGTATTTAACGTTTTACACAAACCTGTGTAGGAGCTGCCGAAGGCTGCGATCTTTTGATCTTGCTGTGTAAAAGATCAAAAGATCGCAGCCTTCGGCAGCTCCTACATTGGTTTTGTGTAAGGCTCAAGGTCTGTCCCAGTAGGGGACTTCGCCGAAGCACTCGACAAAGAAATCGATCACCGTACGCACCTTCACCGACAGCCGCCGGCTCCCCGGCCACAGCACCGCGATCTGCTGCGGCTCCAGGCTGTTCGACACTTGATACTCGCGCAGCACGGGCACCAGCGTGCCTTCACGCACCGCCTCACCAATCAGCCATGACGGAAACATCACCAACCCCAAGCCTTGTTCGGCGGCCTGGGTGAGGGTGTCGGCGTGGTTGCCGGTGATCGGGCCTTTGACCGACCAGGGTGTCCAGTCGTCCTGATTCTGACGGAAAAACCAGCGTTGCTGACCGGTCGCACCTTTGTAGGCCAGGCACTGGTGTTGCGCGAGTTCGTCGGGATGCTGCGGTGTGCCGTGACGCTTCAGATAAGCCGGGCTGGCCGCGACCTGGAAGCGGTGCGGCGCCAGAATCCGCGCCTGCATGCTCGAGTCGTGCATCGGACCGATGCGAAACAGCAGGTCGGCGCCTTCCTGCAACGGGTCGACGTAATGGTCGGTCTGCTGAATGTCCAGCTGCAGTTTCGGATAGCGCGCGCACAACTGACCGAGCCACGGCGTCAGATGCCGTTGGCCGAACACCACCGGCGCGTTGATCCGCACCAGCCCGGTGGGTTCGCTTTGCTGTTCCTGCAACGCCTGTTCGGCTTCCTCCAGTTGCACCAGCACCAGCCGCGCATGGTGGCCGAGCATGCGCCCGGCCTCGGTCGGGGTGACGGCGCGGGTGTGGCGGTAGAGCAATTGCTGGTTCAGCGCCTGTTCCATCAACTGGATCTGCCGCGAAATCGAAGAGGGCGCCACGCCCTCGCGCCGGGCGACTTCGGAAAAACTGCCGTGGTCGAGCACCGCCACAAACAGCCTGAGTGCCTTGAATCCCAGTTCATTCAGCCCGTGCATGGATCTTCCTGCTGTGCGAGTTACGCAAAAGTGTTGTCTGGATGCTCCCATTTATCGCACAGCTACGCCAGCCGATAATCCGCGCCATCGTTTACTTGCGTGGGTTTTGGATAATGCAGACATTGGATGAAGTGAGTATGCCGGCGCCGGCGACCCGGCCGTGGTTGCGCCTGTTGTTGTTGCCGCTGGTGATTCTGGCCGGCATGGGCCTGTCGGTGGAGGCTGGGTTGCTGGGGCCATTGGGGGAGCAGGTCGGGCATCTGTGGGCGACTTTGAGCATTTTCGGCGTGGGTTCGGCGATTCTGTTTTTGCTGCTGTTGTTCGCCGGCCCGCAGAAAGGCCCGGCGCTGACTGACCTGCCGCGCTGGCAGTTGATCGGTGGGCTCCTCGGGCCGATCTATGTGGTGGTGCTGACTCTGGCGACACCGCATATCGGGATCGCGATGACGATGATCGCGATTTTGTCAGGGCAGGTCGGCAAGAGTGTGCTGATCGACCATTTCGGCTGGTTCGGCGCGACGCGCAAGAAGGTCAATGCCGAGCGGTGGCTGGCATTGGGGTTGATTGTGGTGGCATTGGTTCTGATTGCGCGGGGTTGAAGATGAGTCTGGTTATTTTGTTGGCAGTGGTGGTGTTGGCTGGCGCGGTGTTGAGTGTGCAGGCGGCGATCAATGGACGCCTCGGCGAAAGCGTCGGGGTGTTGCGCAGCAGTTTGCTGACGTTTTTCGTCGGGGCGGTGATCACCGGGTTGTTGATTGTGTTTTTTGAGCCGGCGCATACGCTGAGTTTGCTCGATGTGCCGAAGTGGCAGGTCTGCGGGGCGCTGTTTGGCGTGGTTTACATGATGGTCATGGTGGGGGCGGTGCCTGTCGTAGGAACTGCGGTGGCGACGGTGGCGGTGATTGTTGGTCAATTGGGGATGGGGATGTTGATCGACAATTTTGGCTGGCTGGGAAATCCGGCGATCGAGCTTTCGTCCTCTCGGGTGTTGGCGATGGTTTGTCTGGGGTTGGCTTTGGTTTTTATGTATCGCAGCAGTGTTCGTCGTTCTGATTGAGTTTTGGTTTTGGGGGCCTATCCGTTGCTGCGGGTGTTGCTGATTAGGGTTTCGCCCTGACGTTCGGCCCTCGCTTAGGCTCGGGTTCCTTCGCTGCGGGATTCATCCGGGGGGGGCAGCGCCTACGGTTTGCTTCGCTGCACCTCCTCTCGCTGTGTTTGGCTGCGCCAAACGGTCGCTGCGCTCCCACCCCCGGATAAATCCCTCCACTCAGCCTGCCGACGGTCCCTCAGATCAAAAGCGGTACTCGAGCTAACGCTCATCGTGTTGAGTGTGGCGGCTTCGCCGCATGGGGTGTACGTTCTCTAAACTGTAGGAGCCAGCCTGCTGGCGATGGCGGCCTGACAGCCGACCCCATTAGAAGACACCAGCGCAGCAAGACCTCTACAGGCCGATAAAAAATTTTACTGTGACGATTGAAAGCAAGCATCCGCCGTTGACCTCCATAGTCAAATAGACAAGTCCCTGCGCAATGCTTTCTTAATCAATGTGCAACCAGTCATGATAATGCTGCATGCCTGCACGGGGAGGTCCGTATCATCCCTTATATTTTTAATGTTTAATCCGGGTTTTCTGTCTGATTATCATCCAGATTCAATGAATTGATGTTCGATTGCCCATGGATATGCTGCCATGCTGGTAAGTTTCGGAATAAACAGTCGGCAGGGGCGTATATCGGGAAGTAGCAAGCGTTGCTCTATCTACGAGGCGAACGAAAACGGAGCAAAAAACCAATGCTCCGTTTCTTTGGTGAAAAATGAAGGGGGTCACGCGAAATGATCGTCAGTATTAATGTAAGAAATCTTTATCGATTGGCGTAGTGCTATCGAATCACGCGCTACATCCATAATCACTGCAGCATCCAGCGCATCATCCATTGTAGAGAGTGGAGTTCTCTTGTTGGTGAGACACTCTTCCAGGAAAAATTTCTGAATCTGATAGAAACTATCCCAATATGTTCCGTCATCCCAGAACGGCAGCCTCGCGTCGCCGAACCTGGTGGTGTCCCAAGGGACGACGGAAGATCCGTTTTTTCCGATGATCTTGAAGTACACAGACCAGGGGTCGCGACTACGGTCATCAGCTGAAAAACTTCCCCACAGATTCGCAATTGTCCCATTAGGGTATTCAGCGACGATCATCAATTGATCATGGGCTTGTGGGTCATCAAAATGAACGTTGGAACCGGTAGCAAAAATACTTGCTGGACGCCCTAGGAAGTACAGCATGCAGTAGACGTGGTGTACCATCAGCTCACTCATCGTAAGATCGGGCGATCCCATTTCTGCTGGATGTCTCTTATTATATATTGCCCAAAAATTCAGGATTTCGCCCAAGTGACCGGCGTCGATATGAGCCCGGACCCGTCGCATTGTTTCAGCGTATATATAATTATGTGACGGCATGCAAACCCTGCCTGCCTCCCGGGCTAATTGTCTCAGTTCCTGAATTTGCTCTGGCCTTTCGCAAACAGGTTTCTCTATCAGAACATGCTTCTTTGCTAACAACGCTTGCTTTGCGAAAGGAAAATGAGATGCTGCATTGGTGCAAATTATTACAGCATCAATGGTCTCGTCTGCGAGCAACATCTCCGGAGACGCATAAAGGCGCCCCCCAAATCGCTCTTTGAAAAGCTCTGCTCTTGCAGCAGTTCTACCCCAGCCGCCCACATATGCGTCAGGATCAAGCTCTTTCAATGCTGCTAGATGGAGTTCGGCTACATTTCCTAGTCCAATAATCCCAATTTTCATAGTTGTACCTGATGTAGTTAGCTAGTAACTAATATCGACCGGTTGGCCGACCGCCAAGGATTCAGTCGCGGCGTCTGCGATAAGCTGAGCAATCAGCCCATCCTCTGCATTCGGTAGGGGAGGAGTGCCTGTAGAAATGCATGAAACAAAATGTTCCATTTCGGCGAGATACGCGGGGCCGAACCGCTCGAGAAAGAATGGCTTCGCCACAGCCGTGGTAAAGCCCAGGCTCGTCGCACTTTCCACTTGGTTCTCATGCACATTTGTCACTCTCAGCATGCCCTTGGCACCATGGACTTCTAGTCGTTGGTCATAACCGTAACTGGCGCGCCGTGAGTTAGATATCTGACAGATCTTTCCTGATTTGGTCATCAGCAATGCAACCGCAGTATCCACATCATTCAGCTCTTTGATACTTGGGTCGATCAACGCAGCACCGGTTGCGAAAACCCGGGTAGGATTTTCGTTTAGCAGGAACCTGGCTAAATCAAAGTCATGAATCATCATGTCTCTGAAAATGCCACCGGAGCCTTTAAGATAATCTCTTGGAGGAGGTAATGGATCTCGGGAAATGATCGACACGGATTCCAGCTCACCAATTTCGCCAGCAGCGAGACGTTTTTGAAGCGTCGCGAAGTGTGGGTCGAAGCGCTGATTGAATGCTGTCATGAAAGGGATCCCTGCTGCAGCGATCTTAGCAATGCACTGCCGAACCCTATAAGAAGACATATCGATAGGCTTTTCACAGAAAATCGGCTTTCCTGCATCCGCCACAGCGTGAATGAACTCGAAGTGAGTGGGCGAGGGTGTCGCAATGACTATTGCGTCGATATCACTTGCACTTATGAGGTTCTGAATCGAACGTGCTTCGACATTGAACCGGTTGGCACATGCTTCAGCAGCGGCGGGAATGGCATCGGCTACTGCAATCAGCTTGGCAGACGGAATCTGCACAATGCTTGCAGCATGCACGTTTCCAATCCGACCGCATCCTAAAATCCCTATTCTAATCATGAAAAAATCTCTTATCGTTTTTTGTTTTTGAGATGGACAGCTACCCAAGACTGGCAGCGAGAACTCGTCCAAACAACCCCTTGCCGATCGTACTTTTAGATGGGTGCTGAAAACTAAATTTTATCAGCGGGTTTTTGGCGAATTGCAGTGAAGGCACCGAGCGATAACCGGCTGGACGTTGATCATGATTAAGTCATGAATGACGCGAATTTACGTAGGGTGCTGACGTGAGTGAGTCAATGCGTTTCTGTTAGTCAACTAGCTTGATGCGTTAAAAAACAGGATTTAAATAACTGTTGGGCAGTTGCTGTGCGTATGTTAGCGCTTCTCTGCAGAGCTTACCGGTTGTTTTTCTCATGCACGTGCCAGTATTACCTCGAATTACGAAAGTACGTACGCTGTTGCACATGATTCACCCAGAGTGGATACGAACAATAAGGGTGTTTGAGTGAATGGCCTTACTTGTAAAGCAGTATCTAACTCAACGAGTGACAGCAGGAATTATTCGGATGGCTGCCTTGAGCATTGGCGGAGTGCTCCTGTGACAAGTTGCTCAACAAGAAGTAGGCGCGCCTCGTCACCTAACTGGCGATCATCAAGCCAGTCCGGTAGGCAATTGAGAAATTGTATAATGGCATGCACCGCCATCGAGCCTGTATCTTTGGCCAAGAAAGTATCGTTGAGTACTACATCAATAAATGCGCTTTCATATAGTTTGCGCTTGTGGACGATCTGTTGCTGCTGAACCTCATCTAGATAGACGAAGCCATGTATCGCCAGTCGAAAGAACTGCGGGCGCCGACGGTGCAAGCGCAGATGTGCGACGATCAGACTCGACAGAGAACGACCTTGAACACTTCCTTGCCGCGAAGGTTGAACAAGCAGATAGAGCTCTTCATAAAACTCCTCTATTAGATCAAATAACAAAGCTTGCTTGCTAGGGAAGTAGTTGTACAGTGAACCGGGAGCAAGGCCAACATGGCGAGCCAATTCCCGCATGCTCACTTGACCGAATCCCTTGTTGACGAAAAGCTCCAAGGCTTGAGTACGTATAGTATCGTACCCCCTATAAGCTTCAACTGTAGACATGAAAGCCTCGTCCCGTTTTTTTGCCCAGGAAGCCCGCAGCGACAAACTCCCTAAGTAAAGGTGCAGCACGGTATTTCGGGTCACCAAAACCGGTTTGCAAGCTTTCCAGAATGGCCAGCACGGTATCCAATCCAATAAGGTCGGCCAATGCCAAAGGTCCGATCGGCTGATTGCAGCCCAAGCACATGCTGGCATCGATTGCTTGAGCATCACCATTTTCCTGAAGGACGAAGATGGCTTCGTTGATCATCGGAATGAGGATTCTGTTGACTATGAACCCAGGGCTATTTTGAGTGTGGATCGCAGTTTTGCCCAACTGCTCGACCAATTCCTGGGCGATGGAACAGGTAGCGTTGCTGGTCTGCAATCCACGGATTAACTCCACCAGGCCCATGACGGGCACCGGGTTGAAGAAATGAATACCCATGAAGCGTTCAGGGCGGTTGATTCTGGTTGCCAGTTCTGTGATCGATAGCGATGAGGTGTTGCTGGCGATCAGACAGTCCGGGCGAACATTGGTAGCGATCTGTTGTAGGATCGAGTGCTTGAGGGCAAGGTTTTCCGTGGCTGCCTCAATCACCATATCCACGCCGTTCAGATCGATGTAATGAGTCGAGGTGCGGATGCGTTTTAGCGTGTCGATGGCTTGCTCGCAGGTGAGAGTCCCTTTGTTCACTTGCCGGTCCAGGTTTTTCTGCATTAGCTGCAGGCCATGCTCGAGTGCCTGTTCGCTGATATCGATGAGCAATAGGTCGTGGCCGGCTGCCGCGCACGTCTGGGCGATTCCACTGCCCATCGTACCGGCGCCGATCACTGCAATGTGACGCAGGGTCATGTAGACATCCTAGATTCAGCGTATGGGAAAATGTTGGCTAGTCGCGTTTCGCACCGATCATCACAAACAGTGCTCGGGCGACTTGATCGCTTTTGTTACGCCAGGCGTGACGGGTTCCTTGCTGGATGACGATATCACCAGGCTGGATCCGTTTCTGCTCGCCATTGTCCAGCTCCAACCAGAGCTCACCCTGAAGCAAGATGCCGTAGTCGATGGTGGGCGTCGTATGCATGCCGGGATGGTCCGGTTCGAAGCATTCGAACAAGCCGGGCAGGGCGCTGCCCAGTTCCTCGATCATCTGTCCGACATCCTGCGGGTTCTGCATCACGATGTCCGGTGGAAAATCATAGATTGCCAGACTGGTTTCGCCCGCACCGGGTACCAAGGAAAGCGCCGCCAGGGTGGGGTCCTGTTGCACGCCGGACATTGAACCGGTGGACCACAAATGCGCCATTGCATGGCCAGGGACGGACTCAAAGGAGCAAGACCGTGGGGCAGCATCATCGCTGATGAATACGGATTGGCCTGCGGCATCGAGGCCGGTGACGACTCTTCGGATTTTCATAACATTCCCCTGGGTTCGGTGGGCGGGCATAACGTTGCCCGCCGTTGTGATGAACGGGTGTCGTTAATGTCAGGGGCAAATGACGTAGTTACTGAAGCCACCGTGGCGATTTTCGATACCGGTAATCGCGTCGTTCACCTTTTCCAGGCTGAAGGCGGTGTTCTCGAAGAATGAAAGATCCAGCGTCCCGGATTCCACCATGTCCGCCATGGCTTGTCCTTGTCCTGTAGTGAACCAGGCCGAGCCACTGATCTGGATGTCGTTGTCCATGATCCAGTGCAGATCGACGGGGACCTCACCTGCGATAGCACCGATGTTGACTAGGTGCCCGCCGCGGTGAATGGACTTGAGGGCTTGGGTCAGGGTCTCGTGTGGTGCCCCTGGGCCCAGGGCATCTATCACCACATCGACGCCTTCACCGTGGGTGACTTCATTGACCCATTCATTGATGGGTATCGTGCCCAACGTGTGAATTTCAATCCGGCCTGGCGGGGCGAGGTCTTTCACCCGTTGGAAGAGCTCCTGGTTGCGGGCCGTGCCGAGGATCTTGCGAACGCCCATTGCCAGCGCCAGCGCGACGGCGCCCAAGCCGAGCGTGCCGCTGATCCCGTTGATCAGCACGGTGCTGCCGGGACCGACGTTGGCCTTGATCAATGCTTTATAGGCGGTGCCCAGATAGCCCAGGCGTGCGGCGGTCTCGAAGCTGATGTTGTCGGGCAGTTTGACCAGGCTGTATTGCGGGGCAGGGATGTACTCGCACAGACCGCCGTACGGGTAGTCTTCGAACATGCGCGGGCTTTTGGCGGTGAACCCGAAGTAACCGTTGAAGGTATAGGCGCTGCAGGCAATGGTGTTGCCCGCGCGACAAGCCCTGCATGAGCCGCAGTGCCGACCCGGGTTCACATAAACCCGGTCACCGACCTTGAAGTCATAGACCTGGGCGCCGACGGCTTCGACGACCCCGGCAGGGTCAAGTCCGAAAATGGCAGGCAGCTTGGGCAGAGGGCTCTGCGGGAACCATTTGACCCAGTTGGTCAAAATGTTGTGAAGGTTCGGAACGATCCCGCATGCCTTGACCTTGACCAGCACCTCGGTCGGGCGAATCTCGGGGACGGGCACTTGCTCGATGACCATGGGTTTACCGCCTTCATACAGACGTGCGGCGCGCATAGTTTTTGCAGTCATGATGTTCTCCAAAACACATATTGTTTTTGTAGTGGTACGTAACCCTGGAGCACGCTTTAAACCCTGAACCTTAACGCAGCCCGTCTTCACCCTTCACATCGGCGGCAGCCAGACCGCCCAGCCGTGCATGAATCCGGCCTCCGGTGGCCATCGCCAGACCAAAAGCGATTTCGCCGCGACGGGGCCCGTCCCATACCGTCATTTCAGCCACACCGAAGTGGCTGCGAACATAGGCCGCCTGGATATGCCCGAGCGGGATCATCACCCGGCAACCGGGGCCGCCGATGGTTTTGCCCGCCGGAACGATCGCCTTCGGATTGCCGAGCGCTTCACGCATTGCCCAGCCACCGGCTTCGTGCCAGACCGCGCCGTGTTCCAGCTCACCGTCTTCACCGACGATTGCACCTTTGCCGTAGGCCTGCACGTGTTGGGCACCGCCCAGCGCGTGGATCAGCCGCTCGGACAGCTCTGCGCCCAGCCCCCGCAATTCCTGCATGAACGGCAGCAGGTCTTCTACATATTTACCCGCGTAGGGGTTGGCGACCACGGCGGTGGCGACCGCAATCCTCAGTGGGACCGAGGAGCGAGAACCGCCTTCGTGGAACACTTCTTCGATGTCCAGTTTTACCTTACGAACTATCACAAGCGACATGCCTAACCTCCAGAACCGTGAGCTTTATGCAGCTCGTTATTTTTTTAAACCGGCCTTTTGCATTATGCATTTAATGATGTATGGTGCAAGAAATTAGTTTTTGTGCATAAAAAACAGGAGAAGAACATGAAGCTGATTTCGTACCGTAAAGAAGGAAAGGCTCATTTCGGCGCCGTATCAGGTGACGGGGTGGTCGAGCTGACCCGCCGTTTTGCGCAGGTTCCGGACCTCGCATCCTTTCTGGCCAATCCGTTGTTAGTACAGGAGGCACGTAAAGTCGTAGAGACCGTCCAGCCCGACTACCCGTTTTCCAGCATTCAACTGGAGTCGGTCATACCCAATCCCGGCAAGGTGATTTGTGTGGGGATCAACTATGTGGCTCACGCCGAAGAGGCGGGCCGAAAGGTCGGGGAATTTCCGGTGATTTTCCAGCGTTTTGCCGAAACCCTGCTTCCCCATGGTGAGCCGCTGGTAAGGCCTCAGGTGTCAGAGCAATTCGACTTCGAAGCCGAACTGGCCGTGGTGATCGGGAAGGGCGGTGCGCATATCGATCCTGCCGATGCAATGGATCACGTCGCGGGTTACACCTGCTTCAACGATGCCAGTGTTCGCGATTGGCAGTTCCATACGCACCAGTACGGCATGGGCAAGACCTTCAGAAAAACCGGAGCGTTGGGTCCATGGGTCATTCCAGCGTCGGAAATTCCCGATTACCGTAAGCTGGTGGTACGAGGTGTACTCAATGGCGAGCAATTGCAGGAAGGCAGCCTTTCAGAGTTGGCATTCGACATTCCGCATTTGATTTCGTATGTGTCGAAAGCGCTTCCATGGAACCCGGGCGACATTCTGGCAACCGGTACGCCGAGCGGGATCGGCTTCAAGAGAAATCCACCGATTTTCCTGAAACCCGGTGATGTATTCGAAGTGGTCATCACCGAGATCGGGACGCTATCGAACGGCGTGATTGACGAAGCCTGAGCGTTGTCCTCTACACAATCATAAAAACCGGAGGTTCCAAATGCCCGCCTTACCGACCATCAATTTCACCCACACCGGCGTGTTTTGCGCAGACCTCGATCGTATGGTCGATTTCTACTGCCGCACCTTGGGCTTCATCGTCAGCGACAAGGGCGTGGCCTCGACCGGTCATCGTCTGTTTTTCATGACGCAGAACCCGGAGCTGCATCATCAGGTCGTGCTGTTTGACGGCAAACCTGTTGACCTGCCATTCAACCCGATCAATCAATTGTCGTTTCTGCTCAATTCCCTGGACGACTTGAAGGCTTACTACCAATTCGCCAAAAAAAGTGGCATTGAAGGGATTGTCCAGGTGGATCACGGGAACGCCTGGTCGATCTACTTCAAAGACCCTGAAGGTAACCCCATCGAAATGTATGTCGATGCACCGTTCTACACCGCTCAACCCTGCAAAGAGCCGCTTGATCTCGAGCTGCCGACCGAGGTCATCCTGGCCCAGACCGAAGCCATGTGTAAGCGCCGCCCCGGTTTCCAGACGCGAGAGCAGTGGATGGATTCCATTCGGGCGAAGATCGCAGAGCAGCGGGTTCGAATTGGCTGATGGTTGTCGAGGTCTGGTTGATGGGCGTGCTCAAGCCCGTTCATCAACCAGAAGTCACACGGGATAAAAACAAAAAGCGGAGTAGACGATGGACTACGATGTCATCATTGTTGGAATGGGTCCGGTGGGTGCTCTGTGTGCAAATCTGGCCGGCATGTGGGGACTGAATGCGCTCGTCGTAGACAAGTCCGAAACGGTGTACGCCAACCCCCGGGCCATGGGGTTTGACCATGAAGTGATGCGTGTCTTCGGCAATATTGGCTTGGCCAATGAGATCGCCGAACATGTCATGCCTTATCGTCCCTCGGAGTACCGAACCACCGGTTCCCGGCTGATCAAGCGCATCGATGCGGCCAAGCCGCCCTTTGCGCTAGGGTGGGCGCCTAACTACGTGTTCTCGCAACCACCGGTCGAGCGTGCACTGCGCGGAAAAATTGCCGATTTGAAGTCCGTTACCGTTGAGCTCGGTTCAGAAGTGCTGTCGGTCGACTCCAGCGGTTCCCAGGCGCAGGTGCGCATTCAATCCAGAGACGGGATTGAGCGCACGGTCACAGCTGATTATGTATTGGCGTGCGATGGCGGAACCAGCCCGATCCGTACCCGCCTGGGGCTGAAGATGGAAGACCTCGCGTTCGACGAGCCGTGGCTGGTGGTCGACGTGATTCTCAACGAAGGGGCGGGCGAGCATCTGCCGAAGACCAATGTGCAGTTTTGCGAGCTGGCCAGGCCGTGCACGTTTGTCGTCGGCCCCGGTCGGCATCGTCGCTGGGAATTCATGATCAATCCTGATGAGCAGCCTTCGGAAATCTCACAGCCTGAAGCGATCAAGAAGCTGATCGCCCGTTGGTTACCGGAGGGTGACTACCAGCTATGGCGGGCCTCTGCGTATAGATTCCACGCGCTGATTCTGGAGCAGTGGAAAGCCGACCGAGTGTTCTTCCTCGGGGACGCAGCCCATATGACGCCGCCGTTCCTGGCACAAGGCATGTGTCAGGGGATCCGCGATGCGCTGAACCTGGTCTGGAAGCTTGCGCTGGTGAAAGGAGGGCTGGCAGCCCCTGCGTTTCTGAACACCTACCAGACCGAGCGAATTCCCCATGTCCGCCAAACCACGATGGCGGCCAAGGAATTTGGTGGCGTGATCTGCGAGCGCGATAGCGAGAAAGCCGCGATTCGGGATGCGCGGTTGATCCAGCAGATGACGGAGAACCCTGACGGAATCATCAGGCAATCGCTGATTCCCGGTTTGTCTCAAGGCTTTGTCGCGCAAGTCGCGCCGGCCGGTGAGCTGTTTCCTCAGCCGATGGTCATCAACCATGCGGGCAAGCAGGCGCTGCTCGATGAGTTTACCGGCCAGTCCTTTCGTGTGGTCATAGCACCCGGGTTCGACGCCAGCGCTTTGTTGAGATGCCTGCACAGCAGTCAATCGCTAAAAGGTTTGCCCATCCATGTCGTGCGGTTGGTCAGCGCTCAACAGCCAGGGGCGCGCACTGCCGATGATTATCAGGAGGTCGATGGCGTACTGGCGCAATGGCTTGAGCGTCGAGGCTGTAATGTGGTGATCGTGCGGCCGGATCACTACGTGTATGGCGGGTCGGTCACCGTGGCCTGGGCGATGGAGTTGCTTGAGGGAATGGAGCTTGCGCTGTGGTGCAAGGAGCCGGAACAGGCTGCGCAGGGTCATGGCGGCGCGAGCAATACGACGATCAGGTTTGCGCAGGCGCTAAGCCAGTAACAGGAATAGCCCTTCGCTTCGCACTGTCCACGAAAGCAGTGACGAGGCGAGGGGCTTTTTCTGCACATTAACCTGGCACCCCGCTCCCACTGGCATGTGCGCCGAGTCAGTAAATGTGGATTGATTTATTGAAGTGTGGCCTGTTGGCGTTCGATCGCTTCGACGGTTCGGCCCAGGGTGTCCTGAATGTGGTTGCGCAACAGCGTCACGGCTTTCTCTGAGTCACGCGCCAGGGCAGTCTCCATCAGTTCCTGATGCTCGTTGCCCTTGTGTCTTGGGGTGATCCGCTGCTTGGCCGAAAAGCGCCGGTAGCGCTCGGCCCGGTCAAACAGGGAGTCGATCATCTTCAACATCAGCGGTGAAGGGCAGGCGGCGAACAGCGCAAAGTGGAATGCCTTGTGCCGTGTGGACCACTCATCATCGAGCACGAGCTCGCCGCTTCCGAGTTTTTTCTCGATCAGATTCAAGCGGTGAAACGCACCCAGTACGTCGGCTTCCCACGTGTCATCACCATACTGAATGGCATCTGCCAGCGCCTCGCATTCCAGCAGACAACGCATCCTCGTGATGTCCCGGAAGTCCGTCGTGGAAATAGGTGCAACCCTGAACCCCTTGTTATCGCTGGCTTCGACAACGCCATCCTGGGTCAGTCGATTCAGCGCTTCACGAATAGGGGAGCTGCTGAGTCCGTAGGTTTTGGACAGCTCTGCAACTTTGAGTTTTTCGCCGGGGGCCAGCTCACAGCAAACAATCGCTTTTTTCATCTTCGTCAGCGCGACATCGATCAGCGGACTGTTGGGGGAGAGGATCATGGTCGTGGTTATCCTGAAATTTTGCACTAAACGGATTTTATGCGCAAAAAACAGTTTAGTGCAAAGGATGAATATCGCTTATTGCGCACGAGTTGTCCTTCGTCGCAAGGAAAAATTTCAGAACAGTCGTCGCAGCGCTCTAGTCCGTCCCTGAGCCTTCTTCCCTGAAGGCGTGGTCAGTCTGCTCCACTTCCTCTTCCTGCTACCCATCGCGCCACGCCCATGAACCGGGTCCCCGAATCTGCTTGACATTGAATTTGCGCAGGAATATTTTTTGTGCACAAAGTGATTTTGGATGCAGCAAAATGATTTTTACGCACAATATTTCTCGGACGTAAAAACAAGCAACGAAGGAGCTCAGAGCGGTACGCAGCACCCAGTGGTATTCGCAGCCGATGTTGCGAGTGGATGACCTTTTACAAAAACAAAAAAACAGGAACATCTCCATGAAAATAGCCAACCAGCGGCTCTGCCCGTTGCCGGTTTCCAGCCTCGCTTGCGCGGTCAGCGCAACGGTTCTGCTGAGCCTCTCGACGCCATCGCAAGCCTTCCAGATCGACACCGGCAATCCCGATCTTTGGGCGAGCTGGGACAATACGATCAAGTACAGCAACGCCTGGCGCGTGAATAAACTCGATCACAAGGTCGCGGTCGGTCCGGGCACGGCCAACACCAATCCCAACCTGGATGATGGCGACCGCAATTTCGATCGCGGGCTCATTTCCAACCGCCTGGATCTGCTGTCCGAATTCGACATCAAGTACAAAGACGTCGGTGCCCGTCTCAGCGCGGCGTCCTGGTACGACAATGTCTACAGTCACGACAACGATAACGACTCACCCGGCACCGCCAACTCCGTGAGCGTCGATCACGATGAGTTCACCAGCGACACGCGGCGCATCCACGGACAGCGCACTGAGATCCTCGATGCCTTTGTCTATGGCTCAAAGGAAATCGGCACCACCTCGTTGTCCGGGCGCCTGGGGCAGTTCACGCAGATCTACGGTGAGAGCCTTTTCTTCGGCGCCAACGGCATTGCCAATGCGCAGTCCACCGTCGATCTGGTGAAGCTTCAGTCGGTGCCGGGTTCTCAGTTCAAAGAGATTCTGATGCCGACCAAGCAGGTCTCGGGTAACTGGCAGCTGAACGATACGGTCAGCGTCGGCGCCTACTACCAGTTCGAGTGGAACAAGACTCGCCTTCCGGCAGCAGGCAGCTACTTCAGTGGTGCGGATTTTGTGGGTGAGGGCGGGGAACGGGTGTTCTTCCCGACCGGCGAACTACGCCACGGCAAGGACAAGGACGCCAGGGATTCCGGACAGTTCGGCGCGCAGTTGAAGTTCGCTGTCGAGGACTGGGAGTTCGGCCTGTACGCCGCGAAATATCACGAAAAGACCCCGGTGTTTTACTTTCGTCCGGCCGCGTTGGTCCCCGGTGCGGATGACACGTTCATCAACGTTTATCCCGAGGACGTCAAGGTGTTCGGGGCGAGTTTCAGCACCCAGGTGGGCGAAGCCAACATCGCCGGCGAAACATCGATCAGGCTTGATACGCCGCTCGCGGGTGTCGGCGGGACCATCATTACAGGTCTGGATTCCGACAACGATTCGAACCCGGCCTACCCGATTGGTCGGTCGTGGCATGCCCAGGTATCGATGGTCAATGTCTACGGCGGATCGTCGTTTTGGGATGGGGCTTCGTTTGTCGGTGAGCTGGCGTTCAACCGTCGGCTGAGCGTGACCAAAAATGCCGATCAACTGGACCCCAACACCACGCGCGATGCGTTCGCACTGCGCTTCACCTTCGAACCGCAGTACTTCCAGGTTTTCCCCGGCATCGACGTTCAAGCCCCGATCACCGTGGGTTACAACCCGTCCGGGCGCTCTTCAGTCACGCCTCAGGCATTCGGCCCGGAACATGGCGGCGATCTGACCTTGGGTCTCAAGGCCGATTACAAGAAGCAGTGGTATGCCTCGCTGACCTACACCAACTTCTTCGGCGAGGCCGGACCGGTCATCAACTCCGCTAACTCATTCACCTACCAGCAAAACATGAAAGACCGGGACTTCGTGGCGTTTTCGATCCAGCGAACCTTTTAAGCAAAGAACAGGCGGGCCCTGATAATGACAAAAATTAAACTGCTGTTGCTTTCCACCCTGTCGATTTCAATCTGCGCCGGCTCCGCATTTGCGGCGGTGAGTCCTGATGAGGCGGCGAAGCTCAAGACCACGCTGACGCCCCTGGGCGCGGAAAAGGCCGGCAATGCCGATGGCTCCATTCCTGCGTGGACCGGTGGTCTGACCAAGGACGTCGCGGGTGCCAAGTTCGGCGATGTGCCGGCAGATCCGTTTCCGGGTGAAAAACCGCTGCTGCAGATTACTGCCAAAAACGCTGCGCAATATGCGGACAAGTTGAGCGAAGGCACCAAAGCACTCCTGGCCAAATACCCGGACACGTTCCATCTGGATGTCTACCCGACTCACCGTACGGCGGCGGCGCCTGACAGCGTTTATCAAAACACCTTTGCCAATGCGACCAAGTGCAAGACCACCAGTAACGGGTTGTCGGTGGAAGGGTGCTTTGGCGGTATCCCGTTCCCCATCCCGAAAACCGGCAATGAGGTCATCTGGAACTTCCTGCTGCGGGTCGAAGCCGAGTCCATTCAGATGGGCTATGCCAACGTCATCGGCAATGCTGACGGCACGCGGACCCTGGCCAGTCGGGGCGTCGAGAACTGGCAGTACCCGTATTACTACAAGGACGGCGCCGCCGATAAGTGGTCGGGTCAATATGCCCTGCTGCGCTTCTTGACCAACGAACCCCCGTTCAAGGCCGGCGAGTCGCTGGTGACGCACGACAGCATCAACGCACAGGAACCACGGGAAGCCTGGCAGTACCTGGTCGGCCAGCGCCGTGTGCGTCGCGCTCCAACCGTGGGTTACGACACACCGGACTTCGTTGCTTCGGGCGCCAATTACTTCGATGAAGTGCATGGTTTCATTGGCCATCCGGATCGTTACGACTGGAAACTGGTCGGCAAGAAAGAACTGTACATCCCGTACAACAACAACAAATTCAACGCCGAAAAACGCGACGACGCCTTTGTCGCCAACCACCTCAACTCGGACAAAGTGCGCTGGGAGCTGCATCGTGTCTGGGAGCTGGAAGCCACTGTCGCCGCCGGCAAACGCCACGCGGTGCCCAAGCGCAAATTCTTCATCGATGAAGACAGCTGGACGGTCTCGCTGGTGGATGGCTACGACGCCGAAGGCAAGCTGTGGCGCGTTTCCCAGGTGTTGCCATTCGTGGTGCCTTCCATCCCGGCAGTGGTGGTGAAACCGGTGGTGATCTACAACCTGCAAGCCAAGACCTACAGCGTGGTGCAAAGCCTGAACGGCGAAACCTATAGCGTTATCCCGCGCAAGCCCGAGAACTTCTTTACCGGTAACTCGGTAGCGTCCGGGTCGGTGCGCTGAGCCTCGCAACAGCGTATTCAAACTTGTGTTCCAGGGGCGCGGTGTCACTGACATCGCGGCCACTGAACCGCACCATCGAGGCTCGAAAATGCGTATGCAAACACCAAGGTTTATCGCCATCCATTCGTTCAAGGCAGTGCTGTTGAGCGCTTCGATCGTGGCAGCACTCTTGAGCACTGTCGCAGCGGCACAAACCGATGGAATGCCGGTGCAACCGTCGATCACCAGTGCGATGGCGGCCCAGTCGGTCATGCTGAGCGTGGCGCGTGCCGGACATCGTCTGGTGGCCGTTGGCGAAAGAGGCTTCATCATTGTCTCGGATGACAATGGCAATAGCTGGTCGCAAGTCGGTTCCCCCGTCAGCGTCACACTGGTCAAGGTGCGGTTCATCGACAATGCCGAAGGCTGGGCCGTCGGGCATGCCGGGGTCGTCCTGCACACTCGGGATGGCGGAATGAGCTGGAGCAAACAGCTCGATGGTGTCCAGGCCGCCGATGTCGAATTGCAAGATGCCAAACGTTCAGGTGATGCTGAAAAAATCGCCCAGGCGCAGCAACTCGCGGACGATGGCCCCGACAAACCGTTGCTGGACCTGCTGTTCCTGGATGCCAAAACCGGTTGGGTGATCGGCGCCTACGGCCTCGCGTTTGTCACTCATGATGGCGGGCTCAGTTGGCAGTCGATCCGTTCCCGGATCGATAACCCAAACGGGCTGCACCTCTACAGCATCGAACGGGTCGGAGCGGATCTGTTCGTCGCCGGCGAGCAGGGCACGCTGTTGCGATCCAGCAACGAAGGCCAGACGTTCGAATCGCTGACGTCGCCCTACGAGGGCACGACATTCGGGCTTCAGGCGACTCACGACGGCTCGATCCTGGCGTTCGGATTGCGTGGCAAAGCCTTCGAGTCCAGCGATCGTGGTGAAACCTGGCAGCCCCTCGACACGTTGCAGCCTGTCACCTTGACCAGCGGCTTGCGGCTTGACGATGGCTCGGTCCTGCTCGCCGATGAGTCGGGACGCGTGTTGCGTTTCGCCGATGCCAATACGAAAGCGGTTGTTCTGCCGATTGCTCAAGCCGGTTACTTCACCGGCATGGCGCAAGCCGCGAACGGCAACCTGATCATCAGTAGCGCACGCGGCATGCTGTCGTCTGCGATTGCAGCGGACTCGTCGGAGCACACTCAATGAACAGCTTTACTCGTTCTGCCGAGCCTGAAACCGTCCCGAAACTCGACGAGTTTGATCCTTCTTCCGGCACGCTGGTTGAACGCCTGTTGTTCAACCATCGGCGCATCATTTTAGGTATTTGCATACTGCTGAGCCTGGTGCTCGGCTACCAGGCGCTGAGTTTGAAACTCAATGCAGCGTTCGAAAAAATGATCCCGACGGATCACCCTTACGTGCAGAACTACCTGAAAAATCGTGGCCAGTTGGGGGAGGGTGGCAACACTTTGCGGATTGCGATCGAAGCCCGGCAGGGCAGCATTTTTGATGCCGCGTACCTGGAAACGGTCAAGAAGATCAACGATGAGGTGTTCTTGCTGCCGGGCGTTGACCGCTCGTACATGAAGTCCTTATGGACGCCGGCTACCCGCTGGATCGGTGTGACGGAGGAGGGCTTCGACGGTGGGCCGGTGATACCTGACAATTACGACGGTTCGGTCGCCAGCCTGGAGCAGGTGCGCCAGAACGTTGAACGATCAGGGGAAGTCGGCCGGCTCGTGGCCGCCAATTTCAAATCCAGCATCGTGCTGCTGCCACTGCAGGACATCACCTCGGACGACGGTAAGCCGCTGGACTACAACGCGCTTTCCGGCCAGCTCGAACAGATTCGGGCCAAGTACGAAACCGACAACATCAAAATCCACATCACCGGTTTTGCCAAGGTGGTGGGCGACCTGATTGACGGCATGCGCCAGATGCAGCTGTTCTTCGCTGCGACGCTGGTGATCTGCGGCATCGTACTGTTCTGGTACACCCGCTGCGTGCGCAGCACGTTATTGGTACTGCTGTGCTCGATCATCGCCGTGGTCTGGTTGCTGGGATTGCTGCCGACCCTGGGGTTTGATCTCGACCCGTATTCGATCCTTGTCCCGTTCCTAGTGTTTGCCATCGGGCTGAGTCATGGCGCCCAGAAGATGAACGGGATCATGCAGGACATCGGTCGCGGTGCGGACAAACTGGTGGCGGCACGCTTCACCTTTCGCCGGCTGTTTTTGACCGGACTGATGGCACTGGTGGCCGACGCCGTGGGTTTCGCCGTGTTGATGATCATCAAGATTCCGGTGATTCAGGATCTCGCCGTCGCTGCGACGATCGGCGTGCTGACGTTGATTTTCACCAACCTGATTCTGTTGCCGATTCTGTTGTCGTACACCGGTGTCAGCAAAGCGGCGGCTCAGCGTGAAGCTGCTAACGACAAGTTCTCGCAACCGGACGCGCTTCACGCCCGGCACCCGTTCTGGGCTTTTCTGGATCGATTCACCGAGCGCAAATGGGCGAGCGGGGCCATCCTCATCGCCGTGATGCTGGGGGTGGCCGGCTTTGCCGTCAGCCTGCATGTGAAGATCGGTGACCTGAATCCCGGGGCACCGGAACTGCGTCCGGAGTCGCGCTATAACAGCGACAACCGTTTCATGGTCAGCAACTTTTCCGCCAGCAGCGACAAGTACGTGGTGATGGTGAAAACGCCGCAGTACTTCTGCGCCAACTATCAGACGCTGGTGTCGGTCGATGCGCTGGAAGCCCAGCTGCAACAACTGCCGGGCGTGGTGTCGACGACTTCGTTGGCGGCGCTGAGCAAGCAGGCCGCAGCGGGCATGAATGAAGGCAGCATGACCTGGTATGAGATACCCCGTAATCAGGGGCTGTTGAACGCGATCATCACCCGCGCACCGCGAGAACTGTTCAACCAGAACTGCGACCTGCTGACGGTGTATGTCTACCTCAAGGACCACAAGGCCGACACGCTCACCAGTGTGGTGCAGGCCGTCGAGCAGTTCGCGGCGACCCATAACAGCGATCAGATCCAGTTCCTCAATGCGGCGGGCAATGCCGGGATCGAAGCGGCCACCAACATCGTGGTGAAGCGTTCGAACGTGCAGATGCTGTTCATGGTATACGCCGCTGTCATTGCCCTGTGCTTTATCACCTTCAGATCCTGGCGGGCGGTGGTGTGTACGGTACTGCCGCTGATGCTGACGTCGATTTTGTGTGAGGCCTTGATGGTCGGTCTGAACATCGGCGTCAAGGTGGCGACGCTCCCCGTGATTGCGCTGGGGGTAGGCATTGGGGTGGATTACGCGCTGTATATTCTTAGCGTGACCCTGACCAACATCCGCAATGGCTCAAGCTTATCCGATGCTTACTACCTGGCCTTGCTCTCTACGGGAAAAGTGGTAGTGATGACGGGGATTACCTTGGGCATCGCCGTACTCACCTGGGTGCTGTCTCCCATCAAGTTCCAGGCAGATATGGGCATCCTGCTCGGTTTCATGTTCATCTGGAACATGGTGGGTGCACTGATACTGGTGCCCGCACTCGCTCATTTTCTCCTCAAGCCGAAACCGCAGAGTGTGAGCGTTTAAATGACTGTCACTATCAATATCCTCGGCCTTTCAGGCAGCTTGCGTCAGCATTCGGCCCATACGGCTATCCTCAACACAGTGGCTGAACGATTGTCCGGGCAGGTTCGACTGACGCTCCATACCCTGCAAAACATCCCGCCATACAACGAAGACGACGATGGTGTCCATTCCCCGCAAGCCGTGAGTGACCTTCGTGCAGCCGTGACTGCGGCGGATGGCGTATTGATCGGCTCGCCAGAATATAACCACGGTATGTCGGGTGTTTTGAAGAATGCGCTGGACTGGTTGTCCCGGCCCCATGGCAAGTCCGTTCTAACTGGACGCCCAGTGCTGGGTTTCACGGCTTCGCCTGCGTTTACCGGAGGAGTTCGAGCTCATCAACAACTCAACGAAACCCTCTGGGCGGTCAAGGCTGCCTTGGTGGTTTATCCCCAGATCGTCATTGGCGATGTACACAGCAAAATAGAACACGGACGGTTGGCGGATGGAGCCGCCCGGACTTTTTTGCTGGATGGTGTCGGAGCGTTGATTGAGCAGATCAATCACGCAACGAAAGAAAAATCGACTGGGATAGACCGAGGCGCTGAATGATCAAATTCGCTGCAAATTTATCGTTGCTCTTCACTGAATTACCCTTCGAAGATCGATTTGATGCGGCGCGAGATGTTGGTTTTGAGGCGGTTGAGTTCAGCTTTCCGCAAGAGCTCTCAGCCATCACCGTTGCAAAACACCTGCATCGCACCGGTCTCCAACAGGTTTTAGCAACGGTGCCCTTGAGACCCGGAAGCAAGGGGTTGGCTGCTCTGGCAGGCCGAACAGGCGAGTTCAAGGATAATTTCCTGTGGGGGCTGGAGTATGCCGTAGCGGGCAATAGTCAACTTCTGCATGTATTGAGCGGTGTTGTCGATAACGCTAGCTATGAGGTGGCCTGCAGTAGATTTGAAGAGAATATGAATTGGGCCATTGAGGAAGCAAGTCGCTTTAAAATCAAGCTGGTTATCGAAGCGATCAATCAAGTGTCGGTGGCGGGCTATTTTATACGCTCCTTGAATGAAGCGATCCGGTGGACGGAACGCTTGCAAGGACTGGGATTGATTCTGGATATCTATCACGCTTCTATGGAACAACTTGATCCGATTCATTGCACTGCGCGCCATCTCGCCCAGGCTGATCATGTTCAAATTGCTGGGTTTCCAGGACGACATGAACCGGACGTTGGAAGCCTTGATGTGCGGGGAGTTTTAGCTTTACTCAGCGCTCAATCCTATACGGGCTGGGTGGGCTGTGAATATCATCCCGTTGCCGGAACCCTTGACGGCATGGGATGGATTAATAGCTATCGAGGTCACTAGGTGCCGCATATCGCTTGGAAAAAGTGCGGCTAGGGTTGCAGGCGATCACAGTCATCCGGCCGCGCCAGGTTTCGCGGCGCCAGTTCGCGTACCCGCGTGGCGACACTGGTTCGCAGCGTTTATGAAGCACGCCAGCTCCCGGCGACACATCCCAATCAACGACGCGTTGCAGGACAGGTGCGACCTCGTCTTTCTAATGCGCGGTGTTTGTCGGGCTCTGATAGCTCCATGTTCAGTTCATTTCAGGCTTTGTGCGCCGGCCTTGGCCACCTGCGCATCCTGCTCGGCTTTGACACCGGACACCCCGACCGCGCCGATCACCTGGCCTTCGACGATGATCGGCACGCCGCCTTCAAGGGACGTCAGCAATGGCGCGGACAAAAAGGCATGGCGCCCGCCATTGACCATCTCTTCATAACCTTTGGATTCGCGCCGACCGAGGGCCGAGGTGCGGGCCTTTTCGGTGGCGATGTAGGCGCCAATCGGAGCGCAACCGTCGAGGCGTTCGAGGGCCAGGGGATGGCCGCCGTCATCGACAATCACAATGGTCACGGCCCATTGGTTGCTCTGCGCTTCGGTGCGTGCCGCCGCGAGGATTTGGCTGACTTCGGTCTGGCTCAGTATGGCTTTGCTTTTCATGGTGATACTCCAGTGCTCGGTGAGGGCAACGCGGCTTCGACCAGTTCGATCCAGTGCCGGACCGGGGTTCGGCCCGCACCGTCGAGGTGGGACTGGCAGCCGATATTGGCGGTGACGATGACGTCGGGGTGGCCGCTTTCCAGCGCATTCAGCTTGTTATCGCGCAATTGGCGCGACAATTCGGGCTGGGTCAGCGAATAGGTGCCCGCCGAGCCGCAACACAGGTGGCCGTCGGGAACAGCGGTCAGGTTGAAGCCCAGGCTTGTCAGTATGGCTTCAACGGCACCGCCGAGTTTTTGCGCGTGCTGCAACGTGCAGGGGCAGTGGAACGCGAGGCGCTGGTCGCTGTGTACGCCGAGCTTATCCAATGGCTCGCCACGCAGCACTTCGACCAGATCCCTGGCCAGCGCACTGACCTTTTTCGCCTTCTCGGCATACGCCGGGTCGGTGCTGAGCAGGTGACCATAATCTTTGATGAACGCACCGCAACCGCTGGCGGTTTGCACGATGGCTTCGGCACCGTTTTCAATGCTTGGCCACCACGCATCGATATTGCGGCGGGCGCGATCCAGGCCGGCCGCCTGAGCGTCGAGGTGATAATCCACGGCGCCGCAGCATCCGGCCTCGCGGGTTGCGATGACGCTGATCCCCAGTCGATCCAGTACCCGGGCGGCGGCCGCATTGGTGTTGGGCGAGAGGCTCGGTTGCACGCAGCCTTCGAGCATCAGCACTTGCCGGGTGTGGCGCGTGACCGGGCGCGGCTTGGCCGGATAGACGTGGCGAGGCAACTTTATCTGCAAGGTGTCGGGTAACAACGCCCGGAAAACCTGGCCGCTGCTGACCAACCCTTTGAACAATCCCTGATTGGGTACGACGGCGCGTAATCCCTCGCGCAATATGCGTTGGCCGATCGGTCGCGGCACCGCTGCATCGACCACCGCCCGGCCGATGTCCAGCAAGTTGTGGTAGTCGACGCCGGAAGGGCAGGTGGTTTCGCAATTGCGGCACGACAGGCAACGATCCAGATGCTGTTGGGTCTTCTGCGTGACCTCGTTACCTTCCAGCACCTGTTTGATCAGGTAGATACGGCCCCGCGGTCCATCCAGTTCATCGCCCAGCAATTGATAGGTCGGGCAGGTGGCATTGCAGAAACCGCAGTGCACACACGTGCGCAGAATGCTTTCGGCTTCTTCGGCGCGGGGCAGTTGCCGGGCCTGTTTGCTTAAGGTGGTCTGCATGGGTCAAAGCTCCGCGTACAGGCGTCCGGGGTTGAAAATTCCCCGGGGATCAAGTTGTTGCTTCAGGTTCCGGTGGTAACGCATCAGTGCCGTGGGCAGCGGTTGGAACGGGCTATCGATCACACCGTGGCTGTAGCAGGTCACGTGTCCGCCGACTTCTTCGACAACCTTGCGAATGAACACCGCTTCCGCGTCGGATTTGAGCCAGCGCTGGGCGCCCCCCCAGTCGATCAGTTGACGGCCTGGCAGGGACAGTTTCGCGGTGTTGTTAGGCAACGACAGGCGCCAAAGCGGCAAATCCTCATCAAAGAAACTCAAGCGCTGTTCGTTGAGATCGTTCCAGTACGAGGAACCGAGCAACTCGCCGCCCAAACGGTCATGGGCCGCCGCGACCGAACCTTCGCCACCTTCAAGTCGCAGGTGCAGGCGTTGGCCGTCGTGACACGCGGCGCTGATCGGCAACGGCTGCTGCCCCCATTCGGCGAGGCGCAGCAGGGCTCGATCGCTGTCCATGTCCAGGCTGATGCTTAAAGCTTGACGCGGCTTGGGCAGGACCTTGAGCGAGACTTCGGTCACCACGCCAAGCGAGCCGTAGCTGCCGGCCATCAAACGTGACAGGTCGTAGCCGGCGACGTTTTTCATGACTTCGCCACCGAAGCGTAAATGCTTGCCGTGACCGGTGATGACGCGTGCCCCCAGGACGAAGTCCCTGACGGAACCGGACCATGGACGCCGTGGCCCCGAGAGCCCGCTGGCAATCATCCCGCCGACGGTGGCGCCGTCGGCGAAGGAGGGTGGTTCGCAAGGCAACATCTGCTGCGCCGCGTCCAGCACTTCAGCCAGTTCTGTCAAAGGCGTGCCGCAGCGGGCGGTGATCACCAATTCGGTCGGGTCGTAGCTGACGATGCCTCGGTGGCTGCGCGTGTCGAGCACTTTGCCTGCCACATTGCGCCCAAGAAACGCCTTGCTGTTGGAGCCTTGAATGCGCAACGGTGTGGCGTTTTGCAGCGCCTGGTTGACCTGCTCCAGCAGCGAGGCGCTGTCATCGTTATCGTGTTCGCTGCGCATCAGAAACGCTCCAGTTCAGGGAAGGGCATTTGACCCATGTGAACGTGCATGGCGCCAAACTCGGCGCAGCGGTGCAGCGTCGGAATGTTCTTGCCGGGGTTGAGCAAACCACTCGGATCGAAGGCCGCTTTGACGGCATGGAACACGGTCAACTCATCGCTGTTGAACTGCGCGCACATTTGATTGATTTTCTCCCGGCCCACGCCGTGTTCACCGGTAATGCTGCCGCCGACCTTCACGCACAATTCGAGGATCTTGCCGCCCAGGGCTTCGGCGCGATCCAGCTCTCCGGGTTGGTTGGCATCGAACAGGATCAGCGGGTGCATGTTGCCGTCACCGGCGTGGAAAACGTTGGCCACCCGCAGGTCGTACTCGGCCGACAACGCGGCGATTGCGTGCAGTACGCCGGGCAGTTCGCGGCGCGGGATCGTCCCGTCCATGCAGTAATAATCCGGTGAGAGACGGCCCACCGCCGGAAAGGCATTCTTGCGCCCGGCCCAGAAGCGCACGCGCTCGGCCTCATCACGGGCCTGACGGACTTCGGTGGCGCCGGCCTGTTCGAGCACCTGGCGCACGCGGTTGGAGTCATCGTGAACGTCGGCTTCAACACCATCGAGCTCGCACAGCAGAATGGCTTCGGCGTCGACCGGGTAGCCGGCATGGATGAAATCTTCGGCGGCACGAATGGCCAGGTTGTCCATCATTTCCAGGCCACCGGGAATGATGCCCGCGGCGATGATGTCACCGACTGCACGACCGGCCTTTTCAACGGAATCGAACGCCGCCAGCAGCACTTTCGCGGTTTGCGGTTTGGGCAGCAGTTTGACCGTGACCTCGGTGATGACACCGAGCATGCCTTCGGAACCGGTGAACAGTGCCAGCAGGTCAAAGCCCGGTGAATCGAGCGCATCGGATCCCAGGCTCAGGTGTTCGCCGTCGACGGTGAGGATGTCGACCTTGAGCAGATTGTGCACGGTCAGCCCATACTTCAAGCAATGCACGCCGCCGGCGTTTTCAGCGACATTGCCGCCAATGGAACAGGCAATTTGCGAAGACGGGTCCGGCGCGTAGTACAAGCCGAACGGCACCGCTGCCTGGGAAATCGCCAGGTTGCGCACCCCCGGCTGGACCCGTGCCGTGCGGGCGGCAGGGTCGATGTGCAAAATGTTGTTGAAGCGCGCCATCACCAGCAGCACGCCTTTTTCCAGCGGCAATGCGCCGCCGGACAAACCCGTGCCGGCACCGCGAGCGACTACCGGCACATGCATCTCATGGCAAAGGCGAAGCACGCCTTGCACCTCGTCGAGATGGCGTGGCAGCACCACCAGCAACGGCATCACACGGTAGGCGCTGAGACCGTCGCACTCATACGGCCGCAGGTCCTCCTGGCTGTGCAGGATTTCCAGGTCGGGGAGTGCGTCACGCAGCTGCGAAATCAGCGCCGACTTGTCTACCCGGGGTAATACGCCATCGACGCGCTCATCGTAGAGAATGTTCATAGGGCTTTTATTCTTGTAGTTATTGAACGGGTCGAGCGGGGTGCACCCCGGGCAGACCCAGTGAGACCACATTCATCTCTAAGGCTCCTGGAGTCCACAAGCAAACAAACTGGTAGGACCACTTTTATTTAAAATAAAGAAGATAGAGCATTAAAAAATGCTAGTTTCGATGTAGCTTTGTATACCAGTGTTCGAAAATAATTTATCTGGTCCTACCAGTTGAGAGTGCGCTGTGGGTATCTTTGAAGCTAACAAGTCAGACAAGCTCCAGATCGCTGATCAGGTGGTCGAGCGTATCGAGAAGCTGATATTGGACGGCGTCCTCAAGGTCGGCCAGCGGTTACCTTCCGAGCGTCGCCTGGTCGACAAGTTGAGTTGCTCACGATCAGCACTGCGTGAGGGGCTTCGAGTCTTGCGAGGTCGAGGCGTCATCGACACCGAACATGGTCGCGGCTCATTCGTTGCTCAACTGAGTGGTGCCGAGAGTCTGACGCCCTTGATGCACCTGTTCAGCTCGCAACCAAGGACCTTGTTTGACCTGCTGGAAGTGAGGGCGCTGCTGGAGGGGGAGTCCGCGCGTCTGGCGGCGCTACGTGCCACTGATGTCGATCGTCTCTTGATCAAACGATGCTATGAGGAGATGGTGGGTTCTCATGAAACTGCTCAGCCTCGCGATGCACGGGAGCATGCCAGGCTTGATCATTCATTTCATCGAGTGATCAGTGAGGCGTCCCACAATCCCGTGCTCGTGCATACATTGCAGTCACTCAGCGAATTAACATTGAGCACAGTCTTTGCTTCGGTGAACAACCTCTATTGCCGGCCCGTTCAGAAACGACAGATCGATCGCCAGCATACGCGGCTCTATCACGCAGTGATGGATCAGTTACCAGAACAGGCACAGCGAGCCGCTAGAGATCACATCCGCAGTATTAGTGAAAGTTTTCGTGAGATTGAACAGGAGGAACAGCGCCTGATTCGCGCGACGATGAGACTTGACGGCTGGAAGTGAGGCTGGCGTTTCAATGCATTTGCGTCTTAGGGCTCTTATGACGAGTGTTCTCTGGGCCAGTATCCGTGACGGTTAGCCCAGAGACGGGGTGCTTGCTCAGCTGTTACTTTTTGTCGCGAATCGAGAAGTTGGCCATGTGTTCCAGGCCCTTGATCAGCGCCGAGTGATCCCAGTTGCTGCCACCGATCGCCGCGCAGGTGCTGAACACTTGCTGGGCGTTGGCGGTGTTCGGCAGGTTGATGTTCAGCTCCTTGGCACCTTGCAGGGCCAGGTTCAGGTCCTTCTGGTGCAGGCTGATGCGGAAGCCTGGATCGAAGGTGCCTTTGATCATGCGCTCGCCGTGCACTTCGAGGATCTTCGACGAAGCGAAACCGCCCATCAGCGCTTCACGCACCTTGGCTGGATCGGCACCGTTTTTCGAGGCGAACAGCAGGGCTTCGGCCACGGCCTGGATGTTCAGTGCGACGATGATCTGGTTCGCCACTTTGGCGGTTTGACCGTCACCGTTGCCACCGACCAGGGTGATGTTCTTGCCCATGGCCTGGAACAGCGGCAGGGCGCGTTCGAAGGCATCGGCATCGCCGCCGACCATGATGCTCAGGGTCGCGGCCTTGGCGCCGACTTCACCACCGGATACCGGGGCGTCGAGGTACTGCGCGCCTTTTTCGTTGATCTTTGCCGCGAAGGCTTTGGTGGCGGTCGGCGAGATCGAGCTCATGTCGATCACCACTTTGCCTTTGCCGATGCCTGCCGCGACGCCGTCGGCGCGGAACAGCACGTCATCGACCTGCGGGGTGTCCGGCACCATGACGATGATGAATTCAGCTTCCTGCGCCACTTCGCGCGGGTTGGCCAGGGCGACGGCGCCAGCGGCAACCAGATCGGCCGGAGCGGCGTCGTGGTGCGCCGACAGGAACAGGCTGTGACCGGCTTTCTGCAGGTTCGAAGCCATTGGGTGGCCCATGATGCCGGTGCCGATAAATCCGATTTTAGCCATGAGAAAATCCTCTTGTTTTTGTGTAGCCAAATAATCTGCCGAACACACTGTGTGGCGAGGGAGCTTGCTCCCGCTGGGGGGCGAAGCCCCCCCAAAACCAGCCACTGTGGTGTGTCAGACAAAATCGGTTTGCAGGATTTACGACTGCTTCGCAGCCGAGCGGGAGCAAGCTCCCTCGCCACAAGGGTGTTGCAGTGTTCTTAAATTGCGTTGTGAGTTTTCAACCAGCCCAGGCCCGCTTCAGTGGTGGTCAGCGGCTTGTATTCGCAACCCACCCAACCCTGATAACCGATGCGGTCCAGGTGTTCGAACAGGAAGCGGTAATTGATTTCACCGGTGCCCGGCTCGTTGCGCCCCGGGTTGTCCGCGAGCTGCACGTGGTTGATCTCGCCCAGGTGCGATTGCAGGGTGCGGGCCAGATCGCCCTCCATGATTTGCATGTGGTAGATGTCGTATTGCAGGAACAGGTTGGCGCTGCCGACCTGCTCGCGAATCGACAGGGCTTGCGCCGTGTTGTTCAGGTAGAAGCCCGGGATGTCGCGGGTGTTGATTGCTTCCATCACCAGCTTGATACCGGCCGCTTGTAGCTTGTCGGCGGCGTACTTGAGGTTGGCGACGAAGGTCTTCTCAACGGTTGCGTCATCAATGCCCTGCGGACGAATACCGGCCAGGCAGTTGACCTGGGTGTTGCCCAGCACTTGCGCGTAGGCAATCGCCAGATCGACCCCGGCGCGGAACTCTTCGACCCGATCCGGCAGACACGCGATACCGCGCTCGCCCTTGGCCCAGTCACCGGCCGGCAGGTTGAACAGCACTTGGGTCAGACCGTTGGCATCGAGCTTGGCCTTGATCTCGGCGCAGCTGAAATCGTACGGGAACAGGTATTCCACACCACTGAAACCGGCCTTGGCGGCGGCGTCGAAACGGGCAAGGAAATCCTGTTCGGTGAACAGCATGGACAGGTTGGCTGCGAAACGCGGCATGGTGGTCTCCTGTTGCGAATTAATGATGATGGCTTTGTGTAGGAGCTGCCGCAGGCTGCGATCTTTTGACCTTGATCCTGAAAAACCAAGATCAAAAGATCGCAGCCTGCGGCAGCTCCTACAGGGAGTAACCGCGGCCATCAAATCCTGGCAGATCAGTCAAGCAGTAAAGTCGCCGTCGGTGCGTCGTTGCCGACCAGTGCCAGGTCTTCGAATTCGTTGACGGCGTTGATCTCGGTGCCCATGGAAATGTTGGTCACACGCTCCAGAATAATCTCGACGATCACCGGCACCTTGAACTCTTCGATCAGCTCCTGAGCCTTGCGCAGCGCAGGCTGGATCTGAGCCGGTTCGAACACCCGCAACGCCTTGCAACCCAGGCCTTCGGCGACCGCGACGTGGTCGACGCCGTAACCGTTGAGTTCTGGAGCGTTGAGGTTGTCGAAAGACAACTGCACGCAGTAGTCCATGTCGAAACCGCGCTGAGCCTGACGGATCAGCCCCAGGTACGAGTTGTTCACCACCACGTGGATGTACGGCAGCTTGAACTGCGCGCCCACCGCCAGCTCCTCGATCATGAACTGGAAGTCATAGTC
>Ga0247818_10000261_pt1 | contig 32858 bp, 33 predicted proteins | sample 13C_Glucose_Day1_FD_192424 | JGI IMG/M metagenome (GOLD analysis project Ga0247818, IMG submission 192424) | Soil microbial communities from agricultural site in Penn Yan, New York, United States - 13C_Glucose_Day1 | ecosystem: Environmental > Terrestrial > Soil > Agricultural land | place...
GCGGCGTTCCTGGGGCTGCTCTTTTTCCGGCGCGTCTTCGCGCTGGAACTTGATCTGCAACGGTACGATGTCCTGCATATTGCGCATCGGCACTTCCAGCTGCCAGGTGCTCATCAGGCGACCGTCATTGGTCACGCCGGTTTGCTCAAGGCTCGACAACTGATGGCTTTGCAGGCGCGAAACCGCGGCGGCGGCGAGGCGCAGCAGGTGTTCGAGATCGTCTTCGCCGTCAGCGCTTTGCAGCATTCGTTCAGGCAACGGAAAACTGGTCGGCGATGGTTTGGCGCTGACCTGGCCGAGCATGCCCAAAGCGTTGCGCACGAAACTCGGCATCGCCTGGGCCAGCGTGTTAGCAGCAATGATTGCGCTGAGATTGGTGCTGGCCGGCAGCCCCGGTGTCAGTTGCGCGATGAGCTTGAGCAAGTCTCCTTTCATATCGGGTGCGGCCGTCGGGTTCTGGCCGGTCAGCAGTTTCGATTCGAGAAACGCACCGCTGCCGGCCAGAGCCAGCGCCAGGCCTTTGGGTGTGCTCAGTTGCCGGACGTCCGGCAGGCCAGAGAGCAGCTTGTCGACCGTGGCACGCAAATCACTGGAGGTCTGATTCGAGGCCGGCAAGTTTTGCAGGAGTTTGAGCAAACCATCCAGCGAGCCCTGACGGCTGGTCTGGCTGACCAGTTGCTGGGTTACCGCCAATTGCTCCTGGCGGCTGCTCAACGGTACGAACTTCAGCGTTTGCGTGTCCTGCACCTGCGCACTGAGCAACGTGCCGATACGCAATGGCTGCGGGCTGTCGATGCTCAGGGTGCTGCCACTGAGGGCGGTGTTGAGCAGGCTGACCATCGAGCGAAACACGGTCGGTTGCCCCGGCACTTGCGGCAGCACCTGGGAGGTCAGCACTTTGCCCTGCAACAGCGTCCCCACCGGCAGTTGCGCGGTGTCGAGACGGGTGAGGGTGGCAACGCTGGAGGCGATGGCCTGCTGCACGGTGATCGCCAGGTTGCCAGCCGATGGTTGAGTCACGGCCACACTGGTGCCTTGGGCCATCGGCTGATTGCTGGTGGCCTGGACCGTGGTCTGGCGGCCGCTTTCGAGGGTGACCTTGAGCAGTAGCTGAAAAGTCTGGTCCGCCTGCTTGAGCGACAGCACTTCAGCCTTGGCAGTCTGGCCCGCAGTGATCAGGCCTTCGATGGGCGTCAGCAGCTTGAGCAACTCGCCGCTTACTGCCTGTGGGCGCGCAGATGCAGGGGTGGTCTGCGGTAGCGGGAGGATGTTCATTTCGCCTGTCATACGCGGTCACAACCTTGGGAAAATGCACGCTTTAGAGTAGGGGATGGCATGTATAATGCCGCGCAGTTGTATACAGAGTGCCGATAACATTGCAATTATTTGACGCAGCTCGCTAGTTTGGGCCGCCAATACATTTATTCTGCATCTCTTTAACGGCCGCGCCAGAGCCGACTTGAACCGTATAAGGCCCGTGAACCCTTGACCAGTCCTGTCCTGCAAACCGTTGCCCTTGCCTGTGAGCGAGACCTTCGGCTGCTCTTCGAAAATCTCGATCTGAGACTGGCCAGTGGCGAAATGGTACAGATCAGCGGTCCCAACGGCAGTGGCAAGACCAGCCTGTTGCGCCTGCTGTCCGGGTTGATGCAGCCGACCGCCGGTCAAGTGCTGCTCAACGGTCAGCCGCTGCACGAGCAACGCACGGAGCTGGCGCGCAACCTGCTGTGGATCGGCCATGCCGCCGGGATCAAGGACCTGCTGACGCCCGAAGAGAACCTGAGCTGGCTCTGCGCCCTGCATCAACCGGCCTCCGTGGAAGCGATCTGGCAAGCCTTGGCCGCTGTCGGGCTGCGCGGTTTCGAAGATGTTCCGTGTCACACCCTGTCCGCCGGGCAACAGCGCCGCGTTGCGCTGGCACGTTTGTATCTGGATAGCCCGCCGCTGTGGATTCTCGACGAACCGTTCACCGCTCTCGACAAGCAAGGCGTGGCGCAACTCGAAGAACACCTGGCCGCCCACTGCGAGCGCGGTGGCATGGTGGTATTGACCACTCACCACACGCTGAGCCGGATGCCGGCCGGTTACCGCGATATTGATCTGGGGAAATGGGCCGTATGAGTGTTTTCGGCCTGTTGGTCGCCCGTGAGGCCCGTCTGCTGTTCCGCCGTCCCGCGGAACTGGCCAATCCGCTGGTGTTCTTCGCCATCGTCGTTTCGCTGTTCCCGTTGGCGGTTGGTCCCGAGTCTCAATTGTTGCAAACCTTGTCTCCGGGACTGGTCTGGGTGGCAGCGCTTTTATCGGTTTTGCTCTCGCTGGACGGGCTTTTCCGCAGTGATTTCGAGGATGGATCGCTGGAACAGTGGGTCCTTTCGCCGCACCCCCTGGCTCTTCTGGTTTTAGCCAAGGTGCTGGCACACTGGGCGTTTTCCGGCCTGGCACTGGTTTTGCTCGCACCCTTGCTGGCGTTGATGCTCGGTCTGCCTGCCGCCTGTCTGCCGGTGTTGCTGCTTTCGTTGTTGCTGGGTACACCGGTGCTGAGCCTGCTCGGTGCGGTGGGCGCAGCCCTGACGGTCGGTTTGAAGCGCGGTGGCCTGTTGCTGGCGTTGCTGATTCTGCCGCTGTACATCCCGGTGTTGATCCTCGGCAGTGGCGCCTTGCAGGCCGCGCTGCAGGGCATGCCGGCGACCGGTTATCTGCTGTGGCTTGGTAGCCTGACCGCCCTGGCGATAACCCTGACACCTTTTGCAATAGCTGCTGGCCTGAAGATCAGCGTCGGCGAATAATAATGAGGCCTGATCATTTTTTGATCACTTCTTTTGAAGAAAGGCAGGCCCTGGCTCTTCACAGTAAAGAGCAACCGTGACGGAAACAAAGTATGAACTGGACGTGGTTTCACAAGCTCGGCTCGCCCAAATGGTTTTACGGCATCAGCGGCAAAATGCTGCCCTGGCTGAGCGTCGCGGCGTTGCTGCTGATCGGCGTCGGCGTGGTCTGGGGTCTGGCGTTTGCGCCGCCGGATTACCAGCAAGGCAATAGTTTCCGCATCATCTATATCCACGTTCCGGCCGCCATGCTGGCGCAGTCCATCTACGTGATGCTGGCGGTGTGCGGCGTCGTCGGGCTGGTGTGGAAGATGAAACTGGCCGACGTCGCCCTGCAATGCGCGGCGCCCATCGGTGCCTGGATGACCGCCGTGGCGCTGGTCACCGGGGCGATCTGGGGCAAACCGACCTGGGGCTCGTGGTGGGTCTGGGATGCACGCCTTACGTCCATGCTTATCCTGCTTTTCCTGTACTTCGGTCTCATTGCGCTGGGAAACGCCATCAGTAATCGTGACAGCGCGGCCAAGGCTTGCGCGGTGCTGGCGATTGTTGGCGTCATCAATATCCCGATCATCAAGTACTCGGTGGAGTGGTGGAACACCCTGCACCAGGGCGCGACGTTCACCCTCACCGAAAAACCGGCGATGCCAGCAGAGATGTGGCTGCCATTGCTGCTGACGGCGCTGGGTTTCTACTGTTTCTTCGGCGCGGTCCTGCTGCTGCGCATGCGCCTTGAAGTGCTCAAGCGTGAAGCACGGGCCAGTTGGGTGAAAGCTGAAGTGGAAAACAGCCTGGAGATCGCTCGATGAGTTTTGCGTCATTCGGCGATTTCCTCGCCATGGGCCATCACGGCCTGTATGTCTGGTCGGCCTACGGCATCTGCCTGGCGGTGCTGGCCCTCAACGTGGCGGCGCCAATCCTGGCCCGCAAGCGGTATCTGCAACAAGAGGCGCGTCGTCTGCGCCGGGAGAACGGCAAGTGAATCCGCTGCGTAAAAAGCGTCTTATCATCATTCTGGCCATCCTGGTCGGGGTCGGCGCTGCCGTCGGCCTGGCCCTGAGTGCCCTGCAGCAGAACATCAACCTGTTTTATACACCGACCCAGATCGCCAACGGCGAAGCCCCGCAAGACACGCGCATCCGTGCTGGCGGCATGGTCGAGGCCGGTTCCTTGCAGCGCTCCGGCGACTCGCTGGACGTGAAGTTCGTCGTTACCGACTTCAACAAGTCCGTGACCATCACTTACCGCGGCATCCTTCCGGACCTGTTCCGCGAAGGGCAGGGCATCGTCGCCCTGGGCAAGATCAACGCCGATGGCGTAGTGGTGGCCGATGAAGTGCTGGCCAAGCACGATGAAAAGTACATGCCGCCGGAAGTGACCAAGGCCCTGAAAGACAGCGGCCAGTCGGCACCTACTCCTGGGAAAGAGGGCTAACCGATGACATCTGGAATATTTATCCCGGAGCTGGGCCACCTGGCCATGATCCTGGCGCTGTGTTTCGCGCTGGTTCAAGCCGTGGTGCCATTGGTCGGTGCCTGGCGCGGTGACCGTTTCTGGATGAGCCTGGCCCAGCCAGCCGCATGGGGGCAGTTCGCGTTTTTGCTGTTCGCCTTCGGTTGCCTGACCTACGCCTTCATGGTCGATGATTTCTCCGTGGCCTATGTGGCCAACAACTCCAACAGCGCGTTGCCGTGGTACTACAAATTCAGCGCCGTATGGGGCGCCCACGAAGGTTCGTTGCTGCTGTGGGCGCTGATCCTCGGCGGCTGGACCTTCGCGGTCTCGGTGTTCTCCCGGCAATTGCCGCAAGTCATGCTGGCCCGCGTGTTGGCGGTGATGGGCATGATCAGCACCGGTTTCCTGCTGTTCCTGATCCTGACCTCGAACCCGTTCAAACGCATCCTGCCGCAAGTGCCCAGCGACGGCGCCGACCTCAACCCGTTGCTGCAAGACATCGGCCTGATCGTCCACCCGCCGATGCTGTACATGGGCTACGTCGGTTTCTCCGTGGCGTTTGCTTTCGCGATTGCCGCGCTGATGGGCGGTCGCCTTGATGCGGCGTGGGCGCGTTGGTCGCGTCCGTGGACGATTGTGGCCTGGGCGTTTCTCGGTATCGGCATCACCCTCGGTTCGTGGTGGGCGTATTACGAACTCGGCTGGGGCGGCTGGTGGTTCTGGGACCCGGTGGAAAACGCCTCGTTCATGCCATGGCTGGTGGGCACCGCGTTGATTCACTCGTTGGCGGTCACGGAAAAACGCGGCGTGTTCAAGAGCTGGACCGTGTTGCTGGCGATCGCCGCGTTCTCGTTGAGCTTGCTTGGCACCTTCCTCGTGCGTTCCGGCGTGCTGACTTCGGTTCATGCGTTTGCCTCCGACCCGGAGCGCGGCGTGTTCATCCTGATTTTCCTGCTGTTCGTGGTCGGTGGCTCGCTGACCTTGTTCGCCTTGCGCGCACCGGTGGTCAAGAGCCAGGTCGGCTTCAACCTCTGGTCCCGGGAAACCCTGTTGCTGGGCAACAACCTGGTGCTGGTGGTGGCAGCTTCGATGATCCTGCTCGGCACTTTGTACCCGCTGATTCTCGATGCGATGACCGGCGCCAAGCTGTCGGTCGGCCCGCCGTACTTCAACGCGTTGTTCATTCCGTTGATGGGGTTGCTGATGGTAGTGATGGCAGTGGGCATGCTGGTGCGCTGGAAAGACACCCCGGTCAAATGGTTGATGAGCATGCTGACCCCGGTGTTGCTCGGCAGCGCCGCGCTGGCCGTGGTGGCTGGCGTCGCTTATGGCGATTTCAACTGGGCGGTGCTGGCGACGTTCATGCTCGCGGCCTGGGTGTTGCTGGCCGGTGTGCGTGACATCTTCGACAAGACGCGCCACAAGGGTCTGATCAAAGGCCTGCCGACCCTGACCCGCAGCTACTGGGGCATGCAGGTGGCGCACCTGGGCATCGCGGTCTGCGCCCTCGGCGTGGTGCTGTCGAGCCAGAACAGTGCCGAGCGCGATTTGCGCCTGGCGCCGGGCGAATCCATGGACCTGGGTGGCTACCAGTTCGTCTTCGAAGGCGCCAAGCACTTCGAAGGCCCGAATTTCACTTCCGACAAAGGCACTGTGCGGGTGATCCGCGATGGCAAGGAAGTCAGCGTGCTGCACCCGGAAAAACGCCTGTACACCGTGCAGAACTCGGTGATGACCGAGGCCGGGATCGACGCCGGTTTCACCCGTGACCTCTACGTTGCTCTGGGTGAACCGCTGGGCGATGGCGCTTGGGCAGTTCGGGTGCACGTCAAACCGTTCGTGCGCTGGATCTGGTTCGGTGGCTTGCTCACCGGTCTGGGCGGATTGCTGGCGGCGCTGGATCGTCGTTATCGGGTCAAGGTGAAAAGCCGTGTGCGTGAAGCGCTGGGCATGTCGGGAGCCACTGCATGAGACGTTGGTTGATGTTGTTGCCACTGGCGATTTTTCTGGTGGTTGCTGTGTTCCTTTATCGCGGACTGTATCTGGACCCCGCCGAGCTGCCTTCGGCAATGATCGGCAAGCCGTTCCCGGAGTTCTCCCTGCCAGCGGTGCAGGGCGACAAGACCCTGACCCGCGCCGACATCCTCGGTAAACCGGCACTGGTCAACGTCTGGGGGACCTGGTGCATTTCCTGCCGGGTCGAGCACCCGGTGCTGAACAAACTGGCCGAGAAAGGCGTGGTGATCTACGGCATCAACTACAAGGACGTCAACGCCGATGCCTTGAAGTGGCTGTCGGAATTTCACAACCCGTATCAGCTGGATATCCGTGACGACGCCGGCACCCTGGGCCTGAACCTCGGGGTGTACGGCGCGCCGGAAACCTTCTTCATCGACGCCAAGGGCATCATCCGCGACAAGTTTGTCGGCGTGATCGACGAGCAGGTCTGGCGCGAAAAACTGGCGGCCAAGTATCAGGCGCTGGTTGATGAGGCCAAGCCATGAAGCGCTGGGTGGCTGCTGTTGTTCTGGGCTTGAGCCTGGCCGGTGTGGCGCACGCCGCCATCGACACCTACGAGTTCGCCAAGGAAGGCGATCGCGAGCGTTTTCGTGAGTTGACCAAGGAGTTGCGCTGCCCCAAGTGCCAGAACCAGGACATCGCCGACTCCAACGCACCGATCGCCGCCGACCTGCGCAAAGAGATTTTCCGCATGCTCGGCGAGGGCAAGGACAATCAGCAGATCATCGACTTCATGGTCGATCGATACGGTGATTTCGTCCGCTACAAACCGGCCCTGAACGCCAAGACCGCATTGCTCTGGTTTGGTCCTGCCGGCCTCCTGCTGGGCGGTTTTGTGATCATCGCGGTGATCGTCCGCCGTCGTCGCGTGCAACGCGCTGATACCCCGGACACGCTTTCTGCCGAGGAGCGCAAGCGCCTCGATCAACTGTTGGATAAAAACCAAGAATGATTGATTTCTGGCTCGCTGCAGGTCTGCTCCTTCTGGTGGCCCTGAGTTTTCTGTTGATCCCCGTTCTGCGCAGCCGTCGCGCCCAGCTCGAAGAGGATCGTACTGCCCTGAACGTGGCGTTGTATCAAGAGCGCGTGGCTGAGTTGCAGACTCAGCAGGAAGAGGGCGTGCTCGACGCCGCACAAATGGATGCCGGTCGCGCTGAAGCCGCCCGGGAATTGCTCGCCGACACCGAAGGCGTCGCCGCGCCACGCGTCACGCGTCTGGGCAAACCGGCACCGTTGCTGGCGGCGATTCTGGTTCCGGTGCTGGGCCTGGGGTTGTACCTGCATTTCGGCGCCAGCGACAAAGTCGAGCTGACCCGGGAATTCTCCCAGGCGCCGAAGTCGATGGAAGAAATGACCCAGCGTCTGGAACGTGCGGTGGCGGCACAGCCGGATTCCGCCGAGGCCCTGTATTTCCTCGGTCGCACCTACATGACTCAGGATCGTCCTGCGGACGCGGCGAAGATTTTCGAGCGCACCGTCAACCTCGCCGGGCGCCAGCCTGAACTGCTGGGGCAGTGGGCTCAGGCCCAGTACTTTGCCGACGGCAAGAAATGGTCGGACAAGGTTCAGGCGTTGACCGACGAAGCGTTGAAAGCCGATCCGAAAGAAGTCACCAGCCTCGGGTTGTTGGGCATCGCCGCATTCGAAGCCGAGCGTTACCAGGACGCCATCGATTACTGGAATCGCCTGCTGGAGCAACTGCCGGCGGACGATAAATCTCGAATCGCGCTGCAAGGCGGGATTACCCGCGCCACCGAGAAACTGGTGGCCAACGGTGGCCAGGTGGCCAAGGCTCCCGTGGCTAAAGCGACGGCATTGCTCAAGGTCAGCGTCGATCTGGCGCCGGACCTCAAGGCGAAGGTTCAGCCGGGTGACAGTGTGTTCATCTTCGCTCGTGCCACCAACGGTCCTCCCGCGCCTTTGGCAGCCAAGCGTCTGACCGTGGCTGATCTGCCGGCAACCGTTGAGTTGAGCGATGCTGACGCAATGATGCCGCAGTTGAAACTGTCGAACTTTCCTGAAGTCCAACTGGTTGCGCGCATCTCTCGCGCCGGCAAACCTACCGCTGGCGAGTGGATCGGTCGCAGCCAACCCTTGGCTAGCAGCACCACCGCGCCGCAAACACTGACTATCGACAGCCCGGATAAATAACAGGAAGCACCCTCATGACCGCCATCGCTCGTATCACCTTGCTCAGCGTTGTTTTAGGGCTGAGCGCTTGTGCGGTCCAACGGCCACCTTCGGAGCAACCGACGCGACCTCCGATCCCGCCATCGCAGCCAAGTACCAAGCCGGTGCCGTCTACTGTGCCGAGCAAGCCGTCCGTTCCGGCCAAGCCTGCCAAACCGCTGCCCCGGACCTCGGCCAGTTTCGCGCCGCCGCCGGGGGTCAATAGTCACTGGGATCCTAAACTGGGTGTCTATGTGCTGGATGATCAGCCCAATACCTTTTATCGCCAGCGTACTTATTACCGTTGGGATAATGGCTGGAGCCGTTCGATCAGCCCGAAGGGGCCTTGGGAGGAGACGGATATTCATGGGGTGCCTGGGGGATTGGGGCGGCAGTTCGGGCAGTGACGTTAAGAGGCGACCTTCGGGGTCGCCTTTTTTGTGGGTGCGTGTTTGTCTCGGGCACTTACGAACCTTGTGGGAGCCAGCCTGCTGGCGATGGCTTTGTGTCAGGCGGAGTGGGTGTTGATGATGTACATATCCATTCCTGCGGTAACGGCTGCTTATGGTTTCGCCCTTACGGCGAGTCCCTTTTGTCAAACGCCACAAAAGGAACCAAAAAGTCTCGCCCCTTACGTGCGGCCCCTCGCTAAGGCTCGGTGTTCCTTCGCTCCGGCATTCATCCGGGGGCATCGCCTCCGGTCTGCTTCGCGACGACCTCCTCTCGATGTGTGCGGCTGCGCCGCACGGCGCTGCACGCCCACCCCCGGATAAACGCCTCCACTCAGCCTGCCGATGGGGCGGGTGGATCAAGATCAAAAGAGGCAGGCGAGCTAACGCTCGGCCTGTTGAGTGGTGAAAAGCCTGGGTGTACGCCGATCCATTGTAGGAGCCAGCCTTCTGACGATGGCGGCCTGACAGCCGACCTGATTTCACGGCTGTACCACGCCCAATGAAGGAGCTGCCGCAGGCTGCGATCTTTTGATCTCGCTTGTAAAAAACTAAATCAAAAGATCGCAGCCTCGTTGCACTCGACAGCTCCTACAGGGAAATGCGCACGAACCAAACAAACAGGCCGGCCGGTAAGCCGCCTCGCTTTTGCTTTTGCTTTGGCTTTTGATCTTTTGCCCCTTCGGCAGGCCGTACGCCGGGGCAAAGCCTTTTGCTTACTTTTTGCTGGCCGGCACTCCGGCGTTTGGAAAAGTGAGTCGCTGTAAGAGCGAAACCATAAGCCGCCGTTACCGCAGAAACGGATATGTACACCCTCAAAAAATCGCCAGCAGGCTGGCTCCCACAGGGATCTTCAGCAGACACAGTAACTGTGTAAAACCGAAGCCACCCGCTCAACCTTTCACAAAACCTTCATCAAATAGTTATTCCAGCGACTTGTGCGAGTCATAGGGCTGACATGCCCCGTGCCTAAAGTCGGTTGAACTCCAATACAGCCACGGACGGCTGTTCAACCAGACAGAGAAGCCCATGAACGCAGCTATCCATGTCGATCATCTGAACAAGACCTTTGCGCGTAAAACCGCACTGGTCGACCTCGAACTGACCATTGCGGCCGGTGAGATGGTCGCGCTGATCGGCGCGTCCGGCTCCGGCAAATCCACCTTGCTGCGCCATCTCGCGGGCCTGGCCTGTTGCGATAAAAACAACGGCGGCAGCGTCAAGGTCCTGGGCCGCGAAGTGCAGGCGAGCGGTCGATTGAATGGCAAAGTGCGACGTCTGCGCGCCGACATCGGCTATATCTTCCAGCAATTCAACCTGGTCAATCGCCTGAGCGTGCTCGACAACGTACTGCTCGGCTGCCTGGGGCGCATGCCGCGCTGGCGTGGCAACCTGGGCCTGTTCAACGCCGAAGAAAAACAATTCGCCCTGGAGTCCCTGGACCGCGTCGGTCTGGCTGATCTGGCGGCGCAGCGCGCTTCGACCCTGTCCGGCGGCCAGCAGCAACGCGTGGCCATCGCCCGTGCGTTGACCCAGCGGGCCGAGGTGATTCTGGCGGATGAACCGATTGCCTCGCTCGACCCCGAGTCGGCGCGCAAGGTCATGGAAATCCTCGCCGACATCAACCGCCGCGACGGCAAGACCGTGGTGGTGACCCTGCATCAAGTCGATTACGCCACCCGCTATTGCCCGCGCGCCGTGGCGCTCAAGGGCGGACGCATACATTTCGATGGTCGCGCCGCCGAGCTGAGCGGCCAGTTCCTCAACGATTTGTATGGTGCCGACATCGACACCAGCCTGATGTGTTCCGACCAGCTTCGCCCCGTCGAAGCCACGCCCCGCCTGGTCATGGCGCGCGCGTGACAACTCCTGGATTTCCCAACCGTTCACCCTCAGGAAACCTTTCCATGTTGAACCGTATCGGTCGTGTTTTTGCTGGCGCAGCCCTGCTCGCCAGTTGCGTAATGGGCACCGCCCAGGCTGAAGAAAAAGCCATCAACTTCGGCATCATGTCCACCGAGTCTTCGCAAAACCTCAAGAGCATCTGGCAGCCATTTCTCGATGACATGCAGAAGCAGACCGGCCTGAAGATCAACGCCACGTTCGCCTCTGACTATGCCGGCCTGATCCAGGGCATGCGCTTCAACAAGGTCGACGTCGCCTGGCTGGGCAACAAGGCGGCCATTGAAGCCGTGGACCGCTCCAACGGTGAAATCTTCGCCCAAACCGCAGCCGCCAGCGGTGCAGCCGGTTACTGGAGCGTGTTGATCGCGCGCAAGGACAGCCCGATCAACTCCGTTGACGACATGCTGAAAAACGCCAAGAACCTGACCTTCGGTAACGGCGATCCGAACTCCACTTCGGGCTACCTGGTACCGGGCTATTACGTGTTCGCCAAGAACCACGTCGATGCCGCCACCGCCTTCAAGCGCACCCTCAATTCCAGCCATGAGGTCAACGCGTTGAGCGTGGCCAAGGGGCAACTGGACGTGGCGACCTTCAACACCGAAAGCTGGGATCGCCTGGAAGTCACCCAACCTGATAAAGCCGCGTTGCTGAAAGTGATCTGGAAGTCGCCGCTGATCCCGGCCGACCCGCTGGTGTGGAGCAAAGCGCTGAGTGACAGCGAGAAGCAGAAGATCCGCGATTTCATCTTCAGCTACGGCGATACCGACTCCGAGAAAGCCGTGCTCGCGGGCATGCAGTTGGGCAAGTTCCTGAAGTCCAGCGACGACCAATTGCTGCCGATCCGTCAGCTGGAGCTGTTCAAGCAGCGCACCACGATCAGCGCCGACACCAAGCTTGAAGCGGCGGACAAGGCTAAGAAACTGGCCGACATCGACGCCGAGCTGGCCAAGCTGCAAGAGCGCATCACCTTGCTCGAGAAGAGCGACAAAAAGACCGCCAGCGCCGGTTGATCCATGTGGGAGCGAGCCTGCTCGCGATGACGATGTGTCAGTCGACATCGCAGGTGCATGTGCCGGCCTCATCGCGAGCAGGCTCGCTCCCACAGGTTTTTGTACTCGGCATAACTTTTTCAGAGAACCCTCATGACCACTCTCCACGCTGAAGCTGTTGGCAAGCGTACCTGGCCGCAGTACGCCGGTTGGGGCCTGTTTCTGGTCCTGCTGGCCTGGGCCTGGCACGGTGCCGAAATGAATCCGATGGCGCTGTACCGCGATTCGGGAAACATGGCGACGTTCGCCGCGGATTTCTTCCCGCCGGACTTCCATGAATGGCGCTCGTACCTCAAGGAAATGATCGTCACCTTACAAATCGCCTTGTGGGGCACGGTGCTGGCGATTGTCTGCTCGGTGCCGCTGGGCATTCTCTGCTCGGAAAACATCACGCCTTGGTGGATCCACCAACCGCTGCGTCGGGTGATGGATGCCTTCCGTTCGATCAACGAAATGGTCTTCGCGATGTTGTTCGTGGTGGCCGTCGGCTTGGGGCCGTTTGCCGGTGTCCTGGCACTGTGGATCAGCACCACCGGCGTCCTCGCCAAGCTGTTCGCCGAAGCGGTCGAGGCGATTGATCCAGGCCCGGTCGAAGGCGTTCGCGCTACCGGCGCCAGTGCCCTGCAAGAGGTGATCTACGGCGTGATTCCGCAAGTGATGCCGCTGTGGGTTTCGTATGCGCTCTACCGTTTCGAAGCCAACGTGCGCTCGGCGACGGTGGTGGGCATGGTCGGTGCCGGCGGGATCGGCGTGATCCTGTGGGAAAACATTCGCGCTTTTCAGTTCGTACAAACCTGCGCGGTGCTGCTGGTGATCATCGTCGTCGTCAGCCTGATCGACATCCTCTCGCAACGCCTGCGCAAGCAGTTCATCTGATTTTCGGAGGGGTGCCTGCGGGCGCTTTTTTAAAGCATGCAGTTGTCTAGACAAGATGAGCCGGTGTACCGCGAATTGGCCGACATCCTGCGTCGTGAGCTGGGTGACTACCGCGCCGGAGATTTCCTGCCGGCCGAGGTGCAGTTGGCCGAACGCTTCGGTGTCAACCGCCACACCCTTCGCCGCGCCATCGATGAATTGGTGTTCGAAGGCAGCCTGTTGCGGCGCCAGGGCAAAGGCACGCAAGTGCTCGAACGCCCGCTGATTTATCCGATGGCCGCCGACAGCGCCTACAGCCAGTCGCTGTCGGCCCAAGGGCATGGCGTCGAGGCGGTGTTGCTCAAGCGTCGCTACTGCTTTGCCAGCCGTGAAGAGGCGCAGCATCTGGGCATCGCCGAGATGGCACCGATGATCGAATTGCAGACCTTGCGCAAGCTCGACCACCAGCCGGTCAGCCTGATTCGCCATCGCTACTGCGCCAGCCACGCGCCACTGCTGGCGGACTACACCGGCGGCTCATTGCGCCAGTACCTCAGCGAACGGGACATGCCGCTGACCCGCACCCAAAGCCTGATCGGCGCCCGTTTGCCCAACCGCGAAGAAGCCGCGTTGTTGATGATGCCCCGGCATTTGCCGGCGCTGAGTGTGTTCACCCTTTCCCGTGATCGCGACGGCCGTGCGGTGGAGCTGGCCCAGTCCACCAGCCGTTCGGATCGCTTCCAGTACCAGGTCGTCACCTGATGGAGAACGCCATGCAAAACCCTGTTCCTCACACCGAACGCCAGCACTGGATCGGCGTGCTGGCCCGCGCTCGTCGCAATGAATTGCAGCCCTTCGAAGACGCACTGCGCGACATCGAGTACCAACTGATCCGCGCGCCGGAAATCGGCATGACCCTGGTTCGCGGCCGCATGGGCGGCAATGGCGCGCCGTTCAACGTCGGCGAAATGAGCGTGACCCGCTGCGTGGTGCGCCTGGCCGATGGCCGCACGGGCTACAGCTACCTGGCAGGTCGCGACAAGGTTCACGCCGAACTCGCGGCGCTGGCCGACGCGCATTTGCAAGGCGTGCAACAGCGTCATTGGCTGACGGAAATGATCACGCCACTGGCGGCAAGTCAGGCCGAGCGCCGGGCACAGAAAGAGGCGGAAACCGCCGCCACCAAAGTCGAATTCTTCACCCTCGTGCGAGGAGAAAACTGATGAGCGCGCAGCTATTGCAACCGGCGTTCGCCGACCCGGTGCTGGATGCCCAGCGCGGTTTTCGCGCGGCACTCAAGGCACTTGCTGGTCCCGGTCTGATCCAGACATTGCAACCGACTCCGAGCCTTGAAGGATTGGAACCGGCGACTTATGCGCTGTGCCTGGCGCTGCTGGATGTCGACACGCCGCTGTGGCTGGCGCCGTCCTTCGACACGCCGCTGATCCGCGCCAACCTGGCGTTCCACTGTGGTTGCCCGCTGACCGCCAAGCGTGAAGACGCGGGGTTTGCCTTGCTTGCCGCCGACGATTTGCTCGACCTGAGCGGCTTCGATCATGGCAACGACCGCTACCCCGATCAGTCCTGCACTTTGCTGGTTCAACTGCCAAGCCTCGACGGCGGGGCAGGGCTGAAGTGGCGCGGGCCGGGGATCGAAAGCGAACACGGCGTGGCGCTGCCGGTGGCCGATGGCTTCTGGCGCGAGCGTGAACGCCGCATCGAATTTCCCCGGGGCCTGGACCTGTTTTTCGCGGCCGGCCATGACCTGATCGGTTTGCCACGCAGCACCCGTATCGCAGAGGAGCGTGCCTGATGTACGTAGCCGTCAAGGGTGGCGAACAGGCCATCGACAATGCCCACCGTCTGCTGGCGAAAAAACGCCGGGGCGATACCTCGGTCTCCGAGCTGAGCGTTGAGCAGATCCGCCAGCAACTGCCGCTGGCAGTGGCGCGGGTCATGAGCGAAGGCTCGCTGTACGACGAAGAGTTGGCCGCGCTGGCCATCAAGCAAGCGGCGGGGGATATGGTCGAAGCGATCTTCCTGCTGCGTGCCTACCGCACCACGTTGCCGCGCTTCAGTCCGAGCCTGCCGATCGACACGCAAAACATGCAACTCAGCCGCCGCCTCTCTGCCACGTTCAAGGACGTGCCGGGCGGGCAATTGCTCGGGCCGACTTTCGATTACACCCATCGCTTGCTGGACTTTGCGCTGCTCGCCGAAGGTGAATATCCGGGACCGCAAACCACCCCGAATGCCAGTCTTGAACCGTGCCCGCGGGTCCTCGGTTTGCTGGCCAAGGAAGGCTTGATCAAGAACGAGTTCGACAACGGCGAAACCGTCGCTGACATTACCCGCGATCCGCTGGAGTTCCCCGCCAGTCGCGCCCAGCGCCTGCAAGCGTTGGCCCGTGGCGACGAAGGTTTTCTGTTGGCGCTGGGTTACTCGACCCAACGCGGTTATGGCCGCAATCACCCGTTCGCCGGTGAGATTCGTATCGGTGAGGTCGAGGTGTGGATCGAACCCGAGGAGCTGGGTTTCCCCGTCAACCTGGGCAGCATCGAAGTCACCGAGTGCGAGATGGTCAACCAGTTCGTCGGCTCGGCCACGGAGCTGGCGCAGTTCACTCGCGGCTACGGTCTGGCCTTCGGACACGCCGAGCGCAAGGCCATGGGCATGGCGCTGGTGGACCGTGCGTTACGCGCCGACGAGTACAACGAAGAGATCGTGTCCCCGGCGCAGCAGGAAGAATTCGTGCTGATGCACTGCGACAACGTCGAAGCCTCCGGTTTTGTCTCGCACCTCAAATTACCTCACTACGTGGACTTCCAGGCCGAACTGGAACTGATCCGCAAACTGCGCAAGCCGGCCGAGGGCAGCAACCATGAATGACCTGACTCAAGCGCCGGTCCGAGACGCGGCGTACAACTTCGCCTACCTCGACGAACAGACCAAACGCATGATCCGTCGCGCCTTGCTCAAGGCCGTGGCGGTCCCGGGTTACCAAGTGCCGTTCGGTGGGCGCGAGATGCCGCTGCCTTACGGCTGGGGCACCGGTGGCATGCAATTGACCGCCGCGATTCTTGGCGATGACGACGTGCTCAAGGTCATCGACCAGGGCGCGGACGACACCACCAACGCGGTCTCGATCCGCCGCTTCTTCGCCCGCACCGCTGGCGTCGAGACAACGGAAAGTACGCCGGACGCGACGGTAATCCAGACCCGTCACCGCATCCCGGAAACACCGCTGCACGCTGACCAGATCATGGTTTATCAAGTGCCGATTCCCGAGCCGCTGCGCTTCATCGAACCGTCGGAAACCGAGACGCGGACCATGCACGCCCTCAGCGATTACGGGGTCATGCACGTCAAGCTCTACGAAGATATCGCCACCTTCGGCCACATCGCCACGGCCTACGCCTACCCGGTGATGGTCGACGAGCGCTATGTGATGGACCCGTCGCCGATCCCGAAATTCGACAACCCGAAACTCGACATGAGCCCGGCGCTGATGCTGTTCGGTGCCGGTCGCGAAAAGCGTCTGTACGCGGTGCCGCCGTTTACCCGAGTCACCAGTCTCGACTTCGAGGATCACCCCTTCGAAGCGCAGAAATGGGAAGAGTGCTGCGCCATCTGCGGTAGCCGTGAATCGTTCCTCGACGAGCTGATCCTCGACGACGCCGGCACCCAGAGCTTCGTCTGTTCCGACACTTATTACTGCGCCCAGCGCGTCAGCCAGCAGGAGCAGGGCCAATGAACCAGGCGCTGAATAACCAATTGTCCGTATCCACCGAACCCTTGTTGCGAGTGCGTGATTTGTCCCTGTTGTACGGACCGGAAAAGGGCTGTCAGGACGTCAGTTTCGATCTGTATCCCGGTGAAGTGTTGGGGATTGTCGGCGAGTCCGGCTCGGGCAAATCGACCTTGCTGTCGCTGCTCAGCGGTCGCTTGCCGCCACAGCGCGGCAACATCGGCTATCGCGATAAACAGGGGCAATGGCTGGACCTGTACAGCGCCAGCGAAGCCGAGCGCCGCACCTTGCTGCGTACCGAATGGGGCTTCGTCGAACAGAACCCGCGTGACGGTTTGCGCATGGGCGTATCTGCTGGCGCCAACATCGGCGAACGCCTGATGGCCCAAGGCGTACGCAATTACCAACAGTTGCGCGGCGCCGGTCTCGACTGGCTGAGCCAGGTGGAAATCGATCCGCAGCGTATCGACGATTTGCCGCGGACCTTTTCCGGTGGCATGCAGCAGCGCCTGCAAATCGCCCGCAACCTGGTGTCGAGTCCACGGCTGGTGTTCATGGACGAGCCGACCGGTGGCCTCGACGTTTCGGTGCAGGCGCGCTTGCTCGACCTGTTGCGCGGCCTGGTGCGGGAGCTCGATCTGGCCGTGGTGATCGTCACCCACGACCTGGCGGTTGCTCGCTTGCTGGCGGATCGACTGATGGTCATGCGCCGTTCGCGGGTGGTGGAAACTGGCCTGACCGACCAGATTCTCGACGATCCGCAGCACCCTTATTCGCAACTGCTGGTGTCTTCGGTGTTGCAGCCGTGAAGCCCCGTCCAACTGTGGAAACCGAGCGATGAATACCTTGATCGAGGTCCGTGACCTCTCGAAAACCTTCACCCTGCATCAGCAAAACGGCGTGGTCCTCAACGTGTTGCGCGGGGTGGATTTCAGTGTGGCGGGCGGCGAGTGCCTGGTGTTGCACGGCCAGTCCGGCGCCGGCAAAAGCACCTTGCTGCGCACCCTGTATGGCAACTATCTGCCAGCGGGCGGCAGCATTCGCGTGCAGCATGACGGCCAGTGGCGGGAGCTGGTGGGCGCCGAGCCCCGGGACATTCTGCAAGTGCGTCAGCGCACGCTCGGCTATGTCAGCCAGTTCCTGCGGGTGATCCCGCGGGTCGCGTGCCTGGACGTCGTCATGGAGCCCGCTCTGGCCCGTGGCTGGTCGAAGCAGCTGGCGCAATCGCGCGCCGAATTGCTGCTCAGTCGCCTGAATATTCCACAACGTCTTTGGCAATTGGCGCCGGGCACCTTTTCCGGTGGCGAACAGCAGCGGGTCAACATCGCCCGTGGCTTCATGGTCGCGTGGCCGGTGATGCTGCTCGATGAGCCGACCGCCTCCCTCGACGACGGTAATCGCCAAGTGGTGCTGGAACTGATGAACGAAGCAAAAGTCGCCGGTGCCGCGCTGATCGGCATCTTCCACGACCGCATCGCCCGCGAAGCAGTTGCCGACCGCCATCTCGACATGACCCCAGCCGCCGTGCACCCAGAGGAATACGCCGATGCCCGTTGAACAGATCCTCAGCAATGCCCAACTGGTCACCGCTGACCGTGTGTTCTACGGCACCGTGGTGCTGCGCGACGGTTTGATCGCCGAGGTCAATGAAGGCCCGAGCCGTTTGCCCCAGGCGCTGGACCTCAATGGTGATTACCTGCTGCCGGGGCTGGTGGAGTTGCACACTGACAACCTGGAGCGGCACATGACCCCGCGTCCCGGCGTGGACTGGCCGTCGGTGCCGGCAGTGCTCAGCCATGATGCGCAGATCATCGCGGCTGGCATCACCACGGTGTTCGACGCGGTGTCCATCGGCGACGTGAACCCCAAGGGCAATCGCATGCAGAAACTGCCGGCGATGCTCGAGGCTATCTCCAAGGCCTCCGAGGCCGGGCTGACCCGCGCCGAACACCGTTTGCATTTGCGTTGCGAGCTGTGCCACCCGGACACCCTCACCGTGTTTCGCGACCTAGTGGAAAACCCGCTGGTGCAACTGGTGTCGGTGATGGACCACTCGCCGGGTCAGCGCCAGTTCGTGCTCGAATCCAAGTACCGTGAGTACTACATGGGCAAATACCACCTGACGACCACGCAGATGGATGAGTTCATTACGCTGCAAATGGCCAACTCGCGCACTTACAGCGATCGATATCGGGCGGCAATCGTCGAGCACTGCCTGGCCCTGGGCCTTTCGGTGGCCAGTCATGATGATGCGACCCTGGCTCACGTCGAAGAGTCGGCGCGCTACGGCATGACCATTGCCGAGTTCCCGACCACCGTCGAAGCCGCGCGCGGTTGCCGGGAAAACGGCATGCAGGTCCTGATGGGCGCACCGAACATCGTGCGTGGCGGTTCGCACTCGGGTAACGTGGCCGCCGCCGATCTGGCCGCCGCAGGCTTGCTGGATATTCTGTCCAGCGACTACTACCCGGCGAGCCTGCTGCAATCGGCGTTTGCGCTGGCTGCGCAGAACCAACGGATCGGTTTGGCCGAGGCGGTGCGCATGGTCAGCCTGAATCCGGCGCGGGCGGCGGGGCTGACTGATCGCGGTGAAATTGCGCCGGGTTTGCGTGCCGACCTGATTCAGGCACGCAGTCAGGACGGTTTGCCGGTGGTCCAACAAGTGTGGCGACAAGCGACGAGGGTATTTTGATGTCAGGCAGGTTGATCTATCTCATCGGGCCTTCCGGTTCGGGCAAGGACAGCCTGTTGGATGCAGCGCGCACGCGCTTGGCCGAACGGGGTTGCCGCATCGTACGGCGGGTCATCACCCGTTCGGCGGAAGCGGTGGGCGAGGCAGCATTGGGCGTCAGTACGCAACAGTTCGCCGAGATGGAAGCTCAGGGCGCGTTTGCCCTGAGCTGGCACGCCAACGGCCTGTCCTACGGCATCCCTCGGGAAATCGACGATTGGTTGGCGGCGGGTGATGACGTGCTGGTCAATGGTTCGCGCGGGCACTTGCAGAACGCTCGCGCGCGCTATCCGCAGATGCTGGTGGTGTTGTTGACCGTGGACCAGGCTGTGTTGTGCGAGCGGTTACTGGCGCGAGGGCGGGAGTCGGTCGCGGAAATCGATGCACGGCTGGCGCGAAATGCCCGTTTCAACAAACGCGTCCTTGCTGACAACGACCCGGCGCTGCATGTGCTCGACAACTCCGGAGCACTGGAGAATACCGTTGAACGTTTGCTCGCCTGCATCGACGAACAATCGGCATGCGCCTGACGTTGTTGGGCACCGGTGACGCGCGGCAAGTCCCGGTCTATGGCTGTGAGTGCGCGGCCTGTACGCGCGCTCACATCGATGAGCGCTGGCGACGTCTGCCGTGCTGCGCGCTGGTCGAATGTGGGGACCAGCGCTGGCTGATCGACAGTGGTCTGCCAGACCTGACGGAACGCTTTGCACCACGCAGTTTCAATGGCATCTTGCAGACGCACTACCACGCAGACCATGCACAAGGTTTGCTGCACTTGCGCTGGGGTCAGGGACTGGTGATCCCCGTGCACGGTCCGGTTGACCCGGAGGGCCTGGCCGACCTCTACAAACACCCCGGCATACTTGATTTCAGCCAGCCGTTCGAAGCGTTTGAAACCCGCTCCTTCGGGCCGCTGAGCGTGACAGCACTGCCGCTGCTGCACTCCAAACTAACCCTGGGCTATCTGTTGGAAGGCGAGGGGCGGCGCATCGCCTACCTCACCGACACCGTCGGGCTACCACCACAAACCACGGCATGGCTGCGCCGTCAGCCATTGGACGTACTGGTGCTGGACTGCTCAATGCCACCGCAACCCCAGGCACCGCGCAATCACAACGACCTGAACCTGGCCTTGCAATGCATCGACGAACTGCAACCGAAGTCAGCAGTGTTGACCCACGTGGGGCATACGTTTGATGTCTGGTTGATGGAGCATCGCGGCGAGTTGCCGGGGAATGTCAGTGTGGGGTTTGATGGGGGTGTGTTGTAGGGAGAGGGCCGAGCTGAAAAGATCGCAGGCTGCGCCAACTCCTACAGGATTGTGTGCGACGATGAATTACCTGCGTACGCGGTAAATGCAGGAGCTGGCACAGCCTGCGATCTTTTGATTTTCCCTGAGCTGTTTGTCAGGCGTCCTTTATCAACAACCCCTGTACATACTCCACAAACGCCCGAGCCTTGGCGCTGGCCATTCGGCCCGTGGGAAATACGGCCCACAGTTCCTGATTTGGCAGCGTCCATTCGCTCATCACTTCACGGACCGCGCCGCTGGCCAGTTCCGGCGCGAACATCCACTGCGACGCCATGGTCAGCCCCTGGTGCGACAGCACGGCAGCGCGCAAGCCTTCGGCGGCGCTGATGCGCAGGCGGCCGTTGATGATCACGGGGTGCTCCTCGTCAGCCTGCTTGAACTGCCAATTGGCACCGCCGCCGAGGGTGTAGACGATTGCCTGATGCTTGCCCAGGTCTGAGGGGCAGGTGGGTTCACCGTGTTTTTCGAAGTACGTTGGCGTACCGAGCACTACGCGCCGGGATTGGGCGATCTTGCGGGCGGTAAGACCGGAGTCGTTCAGGGTGCCCAGGCGCAGGGCAATGTCGACGCCTTCTTCCACCAGATTGACGTTGCGATCATCGAGCATCAGGTCGATGTTCAACTGCGGATTCTGCTCAAGGAACGCTGCCAGATGCGGCACGATATGCATCCGGCCGAAGGTCACGGCAGCGCAGATCCGCAGGTTGCCGGTCAATCCACCGGCGGCACCCCGGGCCGCGTTGTCGGCCTCATCGGCTTCTTCGATGGCGCGCTTGGCCCGCTCGAAAAACGCAAAACCCGCCTCGGTGGGCGTCAGGCCACGGGTGGAACGCAACAACAGCCGCACCGCCAGCCGCGATTCAAGCTGTGCAATGGTTTTCGACACGGCGGGCTGACCAATATTCAAGCGTCGAGCCGCCGCGGAAAACGAGCCGGTTTCCACCACGAGGACGAAGGTTTCCATTGCGCCGAGACGGTCCATCGATGGTCCTTATAGAAATCACTGTAGAAGCGAGCCCGCTCGCAAAACTTTTGAAACTAAGCCGTCGCCAGCGCAGCCTTCTGCGAAACACTCAAGAAACGCAGCAACGCCAACAATGGAAACGCGCTACCGACGATCACGATCCATAGCCAGCCACCGTGTTCGTACACCGGGCTGGCGACCGAGGAGCCGAACGCGCCACCGATGAAGATGCTGGTCATGTACAGCGCGTTCAGGCGGCTGCGGCTCTTGGCGTCGAGCGCGTAGACGGCGCGCTGACCGAGGACCATGTTCATCTGCACACAGAAATCGAGCACCACGCCGGTCACGGCCAGGCCGATGACGCTGTACACCGGATGGATGAACGCGGGCAAAAAGCTCAGGCTGGCGAACAGTAGCGCCAGCAGCGAAGCGACGCGGGTGTGGCCGGCGTCGGCCAGGCGACCGGCGATGGGCGCGGCGATGGCGCCGATGGCTCCGACCAGGGCGAAGATCGCGATCTGGGTTTGCGTCAAACCATGATTGCGCGCCAGTTCCAGCGGCACGGCTGTCCAGAACAGACTGAACGTGGCGAACATGCAACCCTGATAGAACGCCCGTTGGCGCAGCACCGGCTGCTTGCGCAGCAGCGTCCACAACGAACCCAGCAACTGGCCGTAGGAGGCACTGTGATCAGGCTGGCGCTTGGGGATGGTCACGGCCAGGACGATGCTGATCGCAGCCATTAAAACCGCAGCAATCATAAACATCGCACGCCAGCCAAAGTGGTCGGCGACCACGCTGGAAACCGGTCGCGCCAGCAAAATCCCCAGTAACAAACCGCCCATGATCCCGCCAACCACCCGGCCACGGGATTCTTCCGGCGCCAGGTGCGCGGCCAGTGGAATCAGGATCTGCACCGACACCGAACTGAACCCTACCAACAGCGAAATCAGCAAGAACACATTGGGCTGATCAGTGAACGCCGCGCCCAGCAGGCTGGCAATCGCCACCAGCGTGGTGATGATCATCAGGCGGCGGTTCTCCAGCAGATCACCCAACGGCACCAGGAAAAACAGGCCCAGCGCGTAACCGATCTGGGTCAGCGAAACGATCAGGCTGGCCATGGTGTTGGTCAGGCCGATGTCCGGGGCGATCAGGCCGATGATCGGTTGTGCGTAGTAGATGTTTGCCACAATCGCGCCGCAGCAGAAGGCGAACAGCAGCACCATGCCTCGGGTCATTGTCGCGGTGCCGTGGGGCACTTGAGTCGCTGGGTTCATAACGTGTCTCGCTGTACAGATGGGAATGCGCGCAGGCTAATGGCCTGACCGGAACGGCGGAAGAGAGATTGGAGTGATAGCAGTCATTCCATTGCGGAATGACTGGCGAACGTGCATGTCGTTCGCCGCTGGGTGTGGCGTCAGAATACGAAAAGTCGATGATACATTCACTTACATCCCGTTCGATAGCGTGCTTATGTTCCCTCTTCATTGGAAGGCGTGCCACCGCCGATGTGCAGGCTTATATCTGAGCTAAACACTGTAGGAGCTGCCGCAGGCTGCGATCTTTTGATCTTGATTGTTAAAAGCAAAGTCAAAGGATCGCAGCCTGCGGCAGCTCCTACAGGTAAATCGCAAACCCACAAAAAAGGCGACCTCTGCAGGTCGCCTTTTTCATTGCCACTCAGCGATTACTGACCGCTGTAGATCTGATCGAAAACGCCACCGTCATTGAAGTGGGTTTTCTGCACGGTGCGCCAGTCACCGAAGGTTTTTTCCACCGACAGGAAGTCCACTTTCGGGAAGCGGTCGGTGTATTTGGCCAGCACGGCCGGGTCACGCGGACGCAGGTAGTTGGCGGCAGCGATTTCCTGACCTTCCGGGGACCACAGGTATTTCAGGTATTCCTCGGCGGCGGCGCGGGTGCCTTTCTTGTCCACGGTTTTATCGACCACGGACACCGGTGGCTCGGCTTCGGCGGAGACGCTTGGGTAGATCACTTCGAACTGATCGCGACCAAATTCACGGGCAATCATTTCCGCTTCGTTTTCGAAGGTCACCAGTACGTCGCCGATCTGGTTGGTCATGAAGGTTGTCGTGGCGGCGCGGCCGCCGGTATCCAGCACTGGCGCTTGCTTGAACAGCTTGCCGACGAAGTCTTTGGCCTTGTTTTCGTCGCCGCCGTTTTTCAGCACGTAGCCCCAGGCCGACAGGTAGGTGTAGCGACCGTTGCCCGAGGTTTTCGGGTTCGGCACGATGACTTGTACGCCATCCTTGAGCAGGTCCGGCCAGTCTTTCAGGGCTTTCGGGTTGCCCTTGCGGACGATGAACACGGTGGCGGAGGTGAACGGCGCGCTGTTGTTCGGCAGGCGCGTGACCCAGTTGTCCGGAACCAGTTTGCCGTTGTCGGCGAGGGCGTTGATGTCGGTGGCCATGTTCATGGTGATCACGTCAGCCGGCAGGCCGTCGATGACCGAACGAGCCTGTTTGCTGGAGCCGCCAAATGACATCTGCAGGGTGATGTTCTCGTTGTGCTCGGCTTGCCAGTGCTTCTGGAACGCAGTGTTGTAGTCCTTGTAGAAATCGCGCATCACGTCGTAGGAAACGTTGAGCAGGGTCGGTGCGGCCTGAGCCACGCTGGTCAGGGCCAGGCCAGCGGCCAGAAGTGAGGCGCCAAAGAGTTTTTTCACTGCGAATTCCTTGTTCTATGCAGGAGCTGCCGCAGGCTGCGATCTTTTGATCTTGATCTTCAAAAGCAAGATCAAAAGATCGCAGCCTGCGGCAGCTCCTACAGGTTATTTGTCTGTTATTAAAGGCAGCGACTATAGCCGGGCACGCATAGTCGTTTAAAGATTAAAAAGAACTTTGCTTATTCCAGTTTTTTGAACAGGGCGTTGCCGCATCTAGAGCAGAACGCGGCGCCGTGTTCATGGCTGTTTTTCCGGCACACCGGGCAGTCGTGTTGCAGCTGTTCGCCGCGCATGGCGTTGGCCAGTTCGGCGGTGAAAATCCCGGTGGGCACGGCAATGATCGAGTAACCGGTGATCATCACCAGTGACGAAATCACCTGGCCAAGCGGTGTCTTCGGCACGATGTCGCCGAAGCCCACGGTGGTCAGGGTCACGATAGCCCAATAGATGCCTTTGGGAATGCTGGTGAAACCGTGCTCCGGGCCTTCGATCACATACATTAGCGTGCCGAACACCGTCACCAGGGTGCAGACGCTGACCAGGAACACCACGATTTTCTGCTTGCTCCCGCGCAGCGCCGACATCAAATAGTTGGCTTGCTTGAGGTAGGGGCTGAGCTTGAGCACGCGGAAAATCCGCAGCATCCGAATGATCCGGATGATCAGCAAGTACTGCGCATCGGCGTAATACAGCGCAAGGATGCCGGGCACGATCGCCAGCAAATCCACCAGACCATAAAAACTGAAGGCATAGCGCAATGGCTTGGGCGAGCAGTACAGGCGCAGGATGTATTCGCCGAGGAAGATGACCGTGAAACCCCACTCGATGTAGGCGAGTACATCGGCGTAGTTTTTGTGAATGCTGTCGATGCTGTCGAGCATCACGATCACCAGGCTGGCAAGGATGATCAACAGCAAAATGCCGTCGAAACGCCTGCCGGCCTTGGTGTCGCTCTGGAAAATCATGACGTAAAGCTCTTCACGCCAGTTTTTGTTGCTGTCCATGGATAACGCCTGACTCAATGATCAGCGCAGCCTAGGTTGATTCTCCTCCAGAGTGCAAGGCGTATGGCTGACAGTGGCCTTGGCAAACATCTGAACCACGCTGCGCACCAGCCAGCAGGCGAGAATGAACGGCGCCGTCAGGGTTGGCAGACCGATGGCGGCAAACATCGGCGTCAGCAACAGCGCCAGCACGATGCCAACCAGCGGCAGCCACGGCTGTTGGCGCTGCGAGCAGAGGGCAAGGGCGGCGAGCACGGCGTTATAGCCACCGAGGCCGAGTAGCGCGGTATAGAAGTCGTGATGCAACAGGCTCCAGCCCATACCGGCGATAGACGCCAACAGCGCCCAACAGAACGCGCGGCGATCGGCGATCAACAAACCCGCGGCAATCATCGCCCCGGCTAGCGGATGACCCAGGAACATCACTTGGCCAACGCCCTTGAGTGGCGCGGCGAGCATGTTCAGCGTACTGACTTCAATCAAGTGCGCTTCTGTCGAAGGCGTGGCGAAGCACAGCAGCACCCAGCTCAACACGACGAAGGGCGTGGTGTAGGCGGGGAGGTATTGGCTGACCCGCAAGCGTTTGAGCCACTGTTGAGTGATCATCGCGCTCAGGCCGCCAGCGGCCAGAATCAGTGGTGGCATCATCGCCGACCAGGGGAAATACAGACTCAGCAAAAGCCCGAGCAACACACCGTTGTAGCTGAACAACCCGGCCTGGCGATCAGCCTTGGCATAGTTGCGGCGTTGCGCGGTGAGCAAGCCGGCGACACCGCCGAGCAATGCACCGCCGAGTAAGGCGGGCGCGGTGAACAGGATGGCCGAAAGTATCAGCAAGCCGCACAGCGGATTGCGCTGGAGGAATATCTGGCTGAAGCCGTTGAGCATGGCTTCGGCCCAGTCGGGGCAGTGGGTGTTGAAGTGGTTGGCAGGCATGGCAGTTCTGAAAGGTCAGTGAAACCGGAACGCCTGCATCGCCAGCAGGCTGGCTCCCACAGAAATACGCTGTTCCTGTGGGAGCCAGCCTGCTGGCGATGCAGGCCGGTGGGCGCTCTAGATCAACGTCTCGATACGCAAGGAGTTAGTCGACCCCGGCTGCCCAAACGGCACACCGGCTGTGATCAACAACGTATCGCCGCGCTGCGCCATGCCTTGGGCCTGGGCGATTTCCAGGGCTGTGGAGCAGACTTCATCGACCTGGCGCAGGCGATCGTTGACCACCGAGTGCACGCCCCACGCCACGGTCAGGCGACGAGCGGTTTGCAGATTCGGCGTCAGGTTGAGGATCGGCACCGTTGGCCGTTCACGTGCAGCGCGAAGGCTTGAGGTGCCCGACTCGCTGTAGTTCACCAGCACCGCCACCGGCAGCACGTTGCTGATACGACGGATCGCGCAGCTGATGGCGTCGGAAACGGTGGCTTCGGCTTTCGGCCGGCTCACATCCAGTTGCGCCTGATAGTCCGGACCGTTTTCCACTTGGCGGATGATTTTGCTCATCATCTGCACGGCTTCGAGCGGGTATTCGCCGGACGCGGTTTCGGCCGACAGCATCACCGCGTCCGCACCTTCGGCCACGGCGTTGGCCACGTCGGTTACCTCGGCGCGGGTCGGGGCCGGTGAGAAGCGCATCGACTCCAGCATCTGCGTCGCCACCACCACCGGTTTGCCCAGTTCACGGCAGGTGCTGATGATGTTTTTCTGAATCTGCGGCACGCTTTCGGCCGGCACTTCAACGCCCAGGTCGCCGCGCGCGACCATGATCGCGTCGCTCAGCTCGGCGATTTCGCGCAGTTGTTCAACGGCCGATGGTTTCTCGATTTTCGCCATCAGGAACGCTTTGTCGCCGATCAGCGTGCGGGCTTCGCGGATGTCGTCCGGGCGCTGCACAAACGACAGCGCCACCCAGTCCACACCCAGCTCCAGACCGAAGCTCAGATCGCGGCGATCCTTGGCGGTCAGTGGGCTGAGGTCGAGCACCGCTTGCGGCACGTTCACGCCTTTGCGGTCCGACAGTTCGCCGCCGTTGAGCACGGTGGTGTCGATGGCGTCGGCGTACTTGGTGACCACGCGAAGGCGTAGCTTGCCGTCGTCGAGCAGCAGGTCCATGCCCGGCTCAAGCGCCGCGATGATTTCCGGATGTGGCAGGTTGACCCGGCGTTCATCGCCTGGCGTGGCATCGAGGTCCAGGCGCAGGGCCTGACCGCGTACCAGTTGCACCTTGCCCTCGGCGAACTTGCCGACCCGCAGTTTCGGGCCTTGTAGGTCCATCAGGATCCCCAGCGGGTAATTGAGTTGGCGCTCGACTTCGCGAATCCACTGGAAACGCTGGGCGTGGTCGGCATGATCGCCGTGGCTGAAGTTCAGGCGGAAAATGTTGACCCCGGCCTGCACCAGTTCACGGATATCGTCGATCCCGTCAATGGCCGGACCCAGGGTGGCGAGGATTTTGACCTTTTTATCAGGCGTCATGATGTTGGGCTCTCAAGGATCAGAATGGCGCGGAAGTCGTTGACGTTGGTGCGGGTCGGCTCGGTGACGATCAGTGCGTCGAGCGCCTCGAAATAGCCATAGCCATTGTTGTTGTCCAGCTCGTCGCTGGCGCTCAGGCCGAGGGCAGCGGCGCGGGCGTAGCTGTCCGGGGTCATGATGGCGCCGGCGTTGTCTTCGGAGCCGTCGATGCCATCGGTGTCGCCGGCCAGCGCGTAGACGCCGGGCAGGCCTTTGAGGCTGTCGGTCAGGCTGAGCAGGAACTCGGCATTGCGTCCGCCACGGCCATTGCCGCGCACGGTGACGGTGGTTTCACCGCCGGAAAGAATCACGCACGGTGCGGCCAGCGGCTGGCCATGCAAAACGATCTGCCGCGCGATACCGGCGTGGACTTTCGCCACGTCGCGGGATTCGCCTTCCAGATCGCCGAGGATCAGCGGGCTGAAGCCAGCCTGACGGCACTTCACCGCCGCCGCTTCAAGCGATTGCTGAGGCTTGGCGATCAACTGGAAATGGCTGCGGGCCAGGCTCGGATCGCCAGGTTTGACCGTCTCCGATTCCGGGCTTTGCAGCCAGGTGCGCACCGAGGCCGGCACTTCAATGTTGTAGCGCTTGAGGATCGTCAGCGCTTCGGCGGACGTGCTCGGGTCGGCCACGGTGGGGCCGGAGGCGATGACCGTGGCGAGGTCGCCCGGTACATCGGAGATCGCATAGGTATAAACAGTGGCAGGCCAGCAGGCTTTGCCCAGACGGCCGCCCTTGATCGCCGAGAGGTGCTTGCGTACGCAGTTCATCTCGCCGATGGTCGCGCCGGATTTCAGCAGGGCTTTGTTGATGGATTGTTTGTCGGCCAGGGTGATGCCGACTGCCGGCAGTGCGAGCAGGGCAGAGCCACCGCCGGAGAGCAGAAAGATCACGCGGTCGGATTCGGTCAGGTCGCTGACCAGCTCGAATACACGTTTGGCGACGGCTTGGCCGGCGGCGTCTGGTACCGGATGCGCCGCTTCGACCACTTCGATTTTTTCGCACGGGGCGCCGTGACCGTAACGGGTCACCACCAGACCTGAGACTTCACCCTGCCAGCAGCGCTCGACCACTTGCGCCATCGCGGCAGCGGCTTTACCGGCGCCAATGACGATCACCCGGCCGCTGCGGTCGGCGGGCAAATGGGCTTCGAGGACTTGCTGCGGATGGGCCGCATCGATGGCTGTGGCAAACAGCTCGCGCAGCAGTTGTTGCGGATCGACCGACATGGCGGGCTCCCGGAATTCTTGTTATTGGAGAACGGCAAAAACAGGTGTCTCGACTCGGTCCTTGTGGGAGCTGGCTTGCCAGCGATACAGGCACCGCGGTCTTACAGACAGACCGAGGTGATTTCATCGCGGGCAAGCCCGCTCCCACAGGGAACGGGGCAGGTTCAGGCAGGGCTTAGTTCTTATCGCGAATCGAGAAATTCGCCATGTGTTCCAGGCCCTTGATCAGCGCCGAGTGGTCCCAGTTGCTGCCACCGATGGCCGCGCAGGTGCTGAACACTTGCTGGGCGTTGGCGGTGTTGGGCAGGTTGATGTTCAGTTCCTTGGCGCCTTGCAGGGCCAGGTTCAGGTCTTTCTGGTGCAGGCTGATGCGGAAGCCTGGATCGAAAGTGCCCTTGATCATGCGATCGCCGTGGACTTCGAGGATCTTCGAGGACGCGAAACCGCCCATCAGCGCTTCACGCACTTTGGCTGGATCGGCACCGTTTTTCGCGGCGAACAGCAGGGCTTCAGCCACCGCCTGAATGTTCAGCGCCACGATGATCTGGTTGGCCACTTTCGCGGTCTGACCGTCGCCGTTGCCACCGACCAAGGTGATGTTCTTGCCCATGGCCTGGAACAGCGGCAGTGCGCGTTCGAAGGCATCGGCATCGCCGCCGACCATGATGCTCAGGGTCGCAGCCTTGGCGCCGACTTCACCGCCGGACACTGGCGCGTCGAGGTACTGGGCGCCTTTTTCGTTGATCTTGGCGGCGAAGGCCTTGGTCGCGGTTGGCGAGATCGAGCTCATATCGATCACGACTTTGCCTTTGCCGATACCGGCGGCAATGCCGTCGGCGCGGAACAGCACGTCATCGACCTGCGGGGTATCCGGCACCATGACGATGATGAATTCGGCTTCCTGGGCGACTTCTTTCGGGTTCGCCAATGCAACGGCGCCAGCGGCGACCAGGTCGGCAGGGGCGGCATCGTGGTGCGCCGACAGGAACAGGCTGTGACCGGCTTTCTGCAGGTTCAACGCCATTGGGTGGCCCATGATGCCGGTGCCGATAAATCCGATTTTAGCCATGAGAAAATCCTCTTGTTTTTGTGTCGTTCCCTGTAGGAGCTGCCGAAGGCTGCGATCTTTTGATGTTGCTTTTGAAGATCAAGATCGAAAGATCGCAGCCTTCGGCAGCTCCTACAGGATTACGTGTTAAATCGCGTTATGGGTTTTCAACCAGCCCAGGCCCGCTTCGGTGGTGGTCAGCGGCTTGTATTCGCAACCGACCCAACCCTGGTAACCGATGCGGTCCAGGTGTTCGAACAGGAAGCGGTAGTTGATTTCACCGGTGCCTGGTTCGTTGCGCCCCGGGTTGTCCGCGAGCTGTACATGGTTGATCTCGCCCAGGTGCGATTGCAGGGTGCGAGCCAGATCGCCTTCCATGATTTGCATGTGATAGATGTCGTATTGCAGGAACAGGTTGGCGCTGCCGACCTGCTCGCGAATCGACAGGGCTTGCGCCGTGTTGTTCAGGTAGAAACCCGGGATGTCACGGGTGTTGATCGCTTCCATCACCAGTTTGATACCCGCCGCTTGCAGCTTGTCGGCCGCGTACTTGAGGTTGGCAACGAAGGTTTTCTCTACGGTGGCGTCGTCAAAACCCTGCGGACGAATACCGGCCAGGCAGTTGACCTGGGTGTTGCCCAGTACCTGTGCGTAAGCGATGGCCAGGTCAACACCGGCGCGGAATTCTTCAACGCGGTCCGGCAGGCACGCGATACCGCGCTCGCCCTTGGCCCAGTCACCGGCCGGCAGGTTGAACAGCACTTGGGTCAGACCGTGGGCGTCGAGCTTGGCCTTGATTTCGGCGGAGCTGAAGTCGTACGGGAACAGGTATTCGACACCACTGAAGCCGGCCTTGGCGGCCGCTTCGAAACGGGCAAGAAAGTCCTGTTCGGTGAACAGCATGGACAGGTTGGCTGCGAAACGCGGCATGGTGGTCTCCCGTTGCAAATTAATGAGGATGGCCCTGTGTAGGAGCTGCCGAAGGCTGCGATCTTTTGATTTTGATCTTCAAAACCAAAGATCAAAAGATCGCAGCCTGCGGCAGCTCCTACAGGGGCATCAGGCCATAACGAATCAGTCGAGCAACGAAATCGCAGTCGGTGCGTCGTTGCCGACCAGCGCCAGGTCTTCGAACTCGTTGACGGCGTTGATCTCGGTACCCATGGAAATGTTGGTCACGCGCTCCAGGATGATTTCGACGATCACTGGCACCTTGAACTCTTCGATCAGCTCCTGGGCCTTGCGCAGGGCAGGCTGGATCTGAGCCGGTTCGAACACGCGCAGTGCCTTGCAACCGAGGCCCTCGGCAACGGCGACGTGGTCGACACCGTAACCGTTGAGTTCCGGAGCGTTGAGGTTATCGAAGGACAGCTGTACGCAGTAGTCCATGTCGAAACCGCGCTGCGCCTGACGGATCAGACCCAGGTACGAGTTGTTTACCACCACATGAATGTACGGCAGCTTGAACTGCGCGCCCACCGCCAATTCTTCGATCATGAACTGGAAGTCATAGTCCCCCGACAGGGCCACGACTTTGCGGTTCGGATCAGCCTTGACCACACCCAGTGCTGCCGGAATGGTCCAGCCCAACGGGCCAGCCTGACCGCAGTTGATCCAGTGACGTGGCTTGTAGACGTGCAGGAACTGCGCGCCGGCAATCTGCGACAGACCGATGGTGCTGACGTAGCAGGTGTCTTTGCCGAACACCTGGTTCATTTCTTCGTAAACGCGTTGCGGCTTGACCGGCACGTTGTCGAAGTGAGTCTTGCGCTGCAGGCTGGCTTTGCGCTGCTGGCAGTCCTGCAACCAGGCGCTGCGGTTTTTCAGCTTGCCGGCGGCTTGCCACTCGCGAGCGACTTCAATGAACACGGTCAGCGCGGCAGCGGCGTCGGACACGATGCCCAGGTCCGGAGTGAACACGCGGCCGATCTGCGTGCCTTCGATGTCGACGTGAATGAACTTGCGGCCTTCGGTGTACACGTCGACCGAACCGGTGTGACGGTTGGCCCAACGGTTACCGATGCCCAGCACCACGTCCGACTTGAGCATGGTCGCGTTGCCGTAGCGGTGCGACGTCTGCAAGCCAACCATGCCGACCATCAGCGGGTGATCGTCCGGGATGGTGCCCCAGCCCATCAGGGTCGGGATAACCGGAATGCCGGTCAGCTCGGCGAACTCGACCAACAGATCGCTGGCGTCGGCATTGATGATGCCACCACCGGCCACCAGCAATGGACGTTCAGCCTGATCCAGCAAGGCCAGGGCCTTCTCGACTTGAACGCGGCTAGCGGTCGGCTTGGCCAGCGGCAGTGGCTGGTAAGCGTCGATGTCGAATTCGATCTCGGCCATCTGCACGTCGAACGGCAGGTCGATCAGCACTGGGCCTGGACGACCGGAGCGCATTTCAAAGAAAGCTTTCTGGAACGCGTATGGCACTTGGCCCGGTTCAAGAACGGTGGTTGCCCACTTGGTGACTGGCTTGACGATGCTGGTGATGTCGACAGCCTGGAAGTCTTCCTTGTGCATACGGGCGCGGGGTGCCTGGCCGGTAATGCAGAGGATTGGAATCGAGTCGGCCGAGGCGCTGTAGAGCCCGGTGACCATGTCGGTACCGGCAGGGCCGGAAGTCCCGATGCACACGCCGATGTTGCCGGCCTTGGTGCGGGTGTAGCCCTCGGCCATGTGCGAGGCGCCTTCAACGTGGCGAGCGAGTACGTGATCGATGCCGCCGACTTTTTGCAGGGCGTTGTACAGCGGGTTGATGGCTGCACCCGGGATGCCAAAAGCGGTATCAACCCCTTCACGGCGCATCACCAGAACGGCGGCTTCGATTGCTCTCATTTTGCTCATGGTTTTGTGCCTCTTTACGTTTTGTAATTGTATACAAGTGGCT
>Ga0247818_10000263_pt1 | contig 32783 bp, 28 predicted proteins | sample 13C_Glucose_Day1_FD_192424 | JGI IMG/M metagenome (GOLD analysis project Ga0247818, IMG submission 192424) | Soil microbial communities from agricultural site in Penn Yan, New York, United States - 13C_Glucose_Day1 | ecosystem: Environmental > Terrestrial > Soil > Agricultural land | place...
GCTGAGGGTTAACTTAATAGACACGGCTACGCATGTAGTACCGACAGCGGAGCACTGGCGGACGGGGGTTCAAATCCCCCCGGCTCCACCACTTCAACATCTAAAGACGTCCAAGGACGTCTTTTTTTGTGCCTAAAATCTAGAAATATCAGGGTGTTATGGTCCACCGACGTCTGCCGACATCTTTCACGATCCAGGACCTCGTGTATTCCAAGTGGTATTCCAAGCCTCCACCTGTTATTTTTTGGAATACATAAACAGCATTGGAATACGGCATGGGGGCTCAAGCCATGCGGCTTTCAGACGTCAAAGTCAAAGCTGCTAAACCGAGGGAAAAGGACTACATCCTCACCGATGGCGGCGGCCTGCAAATGAGGGTCAGGGCCAACGGATCGAAGCTGTGGAATTTTAACTACATTCAACCCGTGACTAAGAAGCGTCTGAACATGAGTCTGGGCACCTTTCCCGAGGTGAGCCTGGCTCAAGCGCGCAAACGAACCACCGACGCAAGAGCGCTGGTTGCTGAGGGAATCGACCCGAAAGAGAAACGTGACTCGGATCGGCAGATAGTGAAGGCGACTACGGAGTACACATTCAAAAATGTGGCCACCGCATGGTTCGATCTTAAAAAAGACTCAGTTACCACAGCCTATGCAGAAGATATATGGCGATCTCTTGCGCTGCACGTTCTGCCCGACCTGGCTAATACACCGATCTCGGCGATCACTGCGCCAATGGTAATCGGATTGCTGAGACCCCTAGAGGCAAAGGGCAGCCTAGAGACCGTCAAGCGACTTAGCCAGCGTCTAAACGAAATCATGACTTATGGGGTGAATGCTGGCCTGATTTTTTCAAATCCGCTCAGTGGAATCCGCTCCGTCTTCAAAAAACCGAAGAAGCAGAACATGGCGGCGCTTGCACCGGGTGAGCTGAAAGAACTAATGCTGACAGTCGCCAACGCCAGCATTAAAAAAACCACACGCTGCTTGATAGAGTGGCAGCTCCACACTATGACTCGCCCAGCAGAGGCTGCCACGGCTCGCTGGGCAGATATTGATCTCGAAAAGAAGATATGGACAATCCCTCCAGAGCGAATGAAAAAGCGCCGCACGCATGTCATCCCGCTCACCCTGCAAGCTCTGGAGCTTTTGGAAGCTATAAAGCCTTTTAGCGGACACCGTGAATATGTGTTCCCGGCAGATCGAAATCCGCGAACCCATTGCAACAGCCAGACCGCGAATATGGCGCTTAAACGGATGGGGTTTGAGGGGCGTCTAGTCAGCCACGGTATGCGCTCAATGGCGAGCACCATACTGAACGAACATGGATGGGACCCGGAGTTGATCGAGGTCGCACTCGCGCACGTTGACAAGGACGAGGTGCGGAGCGCCTATAACCGGGCTGACTATATCGAGCGCAGGCGTCCCATGATGAAATGGTGGAGCGAACACATCCAAGCGGCAGCTACCGGAAATCTGTCAGTAGCTGCAATCATTGACATAAGAAGATGAGAACTCGCTCAGTTACCAGGCAATGTGAGAGCAAGGCGCTGAATTAACGACGTAGTAGGTATAGGCGTCAAATCTAAGCTGGCACGCCAGTATTTTAGGAAGCGGGCCGAGTCCCGTGGGGATTGTCCTGAAGGATTGAAGCACTTCGAGGAAGAAGGTTGCACGTCTTGGCCTTGGTAAGTCCGTGACTAACGGACCGTAGACAGTTACATTTGCCTCATCACTCCGTCTGATGGCAGATGGACACACGCCACGGAGGCAATTTGTCGACTATCACCGCCACCGATCTGGAAGCTGCTCTGACAGGAGACCCAGAAGCTCTTCAGGTACACCTTACACTCGTTGAGCGAGACGTTGCCATCGAGGGGCATTTAGTCAAGATCCACTGCCATTGCCTTTCAGTAGATGGAAACGGTCGGCTTCAACCGCATCGATTAGCCGAATTTATGCGGAACGCCATAGTAGATTACGCGATCCCTCGCTCTAAGCTCGCCGAAGCAAAAGCCCGCGACATTAAATTCAATAGCACTGAAGCCGTAGCTGAACTCGTAGAACGGGCTAAGCGCTCGTTTACGGATTTGGCGAACACTGGCGAAGGCGGGGAAATGTTGTTGTTTCTTCTAGCTGAGCGGTTTCTTAAACTGCCTCAGATCCTTTGCAAAATGGATCTCAAAACCGACACACGCATGCATTTTCACGGGGCAGACGGAGTGTATGCAGGTGTCGCACCGGATGGAATTCTGAAGCTCTATTGGGGCGAATCAAAAATCTATGGAGACGCCTCTGCCGCTTTTCGCGATTGTCTGAGTTCTCTTGCACCCTTTCTGATTGAAACAGAACATGAGGAGGCAGAAAGGGAGCGTGACATCATGCTTCTGAGCGACAAAGCGGACCTTAGCAGTCCGGGCCTGACTGATGCACTGAGAAAATATTTTGATAAATCGTCGGTCATGTCTAAGCGGGTTCAATACTGCGGCGTGGCCCTTGTAGGTTTTGACGCGCCGTTCTACCCGAAAGCTGAAGCAAAGGCCGTCGCTGAAGAGCTTATAACTGCTTCCAGAGCGGCAATCAGCGATTGGAGCTCTAGTATAGGAAAGCGGCTCAAATTAGAGAAGCTGGATCAGTTCGAGATCCAGGTGTTCTGCGTTCCTCTCCCCTCCGCAGCTGGCTTCCGCGCCGCATTTCTCAAGGCAATGGGAATGACAGCGCAATGAGCCTAGCTAGCCTCCAGTCGTGGCTTCGTAAGGAAGGGGTTCGGCAGGATCTCGACACGATTACTCGACTCACTGTGCGCAACGAGGTCGATAATCTGGCATCCGATCCCGACTCTGCGTCCACGCCATCTATTGATTGGCCCAGACTATTGCTGGCGGGAAGCATTCTTGCTAGATCCGATCTGAGATCAGACCAAGAGGCGGCGTTACGTATAGCAACCGCAGCCATTTCTTTAACGCATGACCACGTCCTCAGAGACGCAGGCGCGGTTCTTCTTAGTAAGCTTTCCAACTTCCGCGCCATTACGCTGGCGTCCGATCGTGGATTGGTCAACCCGGACCTTGATGGGCGCCTTGGCGTCGCGCTACGTCTCGAGTCTCAGCGTCGTGAAATGGAGAGTTCAATTCTCGTGCAAGCGAGCGGTGCGTGGCTCCAAGTAAATGATTTCCAGAAACGGTTTTGGACTAGTGCGACCGGAAATCGATGGCTTTCGGCATCCGCACCAACCGCCTCAGGAAAAACTTTTCTCATACTTCAGTGGCTGATAGACCAAATGATCACGGGGGAAGTCCGCGTGGCGGTCTATCTCGCTCCGACCCGTGCACTGGTGTCCGAGATAGAAGCTAATCTTCAGGATCTTCTAGGTCATATCGAGTCGGTTGAGGTGTCGTCTCTCCCCCTTTCTTACAAATACAAAATCGCTCAAGCTGGCGGCGCACGACTTATTCTCGTTTTTACACAGGAGCGTTTGCACCTTCTCGCAAATGTGCTCAAAGAGATGCTCTTGATCGACCTCCTCATCGTGGATGAGGCACATAAGATCGGTGACAACCAACGCGGAGTGATATTGCAAGATGCGATAGAGCGGGCCACCCGTGCCAACCCAAAACTTCAGGCCGTATTCATCAGCCCAGCGACACAGAATCCGGAAGAGTTACTTACTGATGCGCCCCAAGATATCCAAACCATTACCGTGGATAGCGACGCATCAACTGTCCTCCAAAACTTAATCGTCGCGACCCAACTGCCGCGAAAATCAAAGCTCTGGACTCTCACTCTTCGACAGCAGGGTTCTACACTGCCGATTGGAACACTTCATCTCCGGAGCACACCGGACGGACTCAAAAAGCGCCTTGCATTTATCGCGGCGGCTGCCGGAGAGAGAGGCGGTACGCTCGTCTACACAAACGGCGCAGGTGAGGCCGAAGATGTCGCGGATTTAATCAGCCAGCTACTTCCAAGACGTGACTCCCTTGATTTAGAACTGTTCGAGCTTGCTGAGCTTTCTCGGAAAGGCGTGCATCAAGACTATCGTCTTGCACCATTAGTTGAACTAGGAGTGGCATTTCACTACGGCAATATGCCGTCGCTTCTCCGGCTTGAAATTGAACGGCTGTTCCGATCAGGAAAAATTCGCTTCCTAGTATGCACTTCGACTTTGATTGAGGGTGTGAATCTGTCCTGTCGCACGATTGTGGTTCGCGGACCACGCAAAGGCAAAGGGCACCCAATGGAGCCACACGATTTTTGGAATTTGGCTGGGCGCGCGGGAAGGTGGGGCGATGAGTTCCAAGGAAACATCATTTGCATTGATCCCGAGGACAAGCAAGCATGGCCAACTGGCGTTCCGAGCCGCGCGCGCTACCCCATCAAGCGTGAAAGCGATGCCGTTCTCGAACTTGGTCAAGGAATGGCGGATTATCTGTTACAGCGGGGGAGCACAGACCAATTCAGCGCTGAGGATACAGATACATTCGAGCAGGTTGGGGCGTATCTGCTCTGCACGTTCATGCGACTAGGTTCCATATCTGGGGCAAATCTCGCCAAGCGCCACGACGCTGCGATGATTGAAAGGCTGGACCAGGCTCTTGGTCTTCTGGCCGCTCAGGTTGAGATCAGCGTTGAACTAGCCGCGCGCCATCCGGGGGTAAGTGCGCTTGGCCTTCAACGTCTCCTCGAAGCTTTCCGCGCCTATGCCGGTGACATCGAAAATCTGCTACCGGCCGAAGTAGCCAGTAATGATAGTTACGACCGATTCATCACGATTATGGCGCGAATAAACAAGCATTTGTTTCTCGCATTTGCGCCGGATAAACGCATTAGGCTATACGCTCTTATTATTTTCAAATGGCTAAAAGGGTATTCGTTGTCCAGGATCATCCGCGACAGCATAGAATGGCACCAGGAAGCAGCGAAACCTTTCAAGCTTCCAGAGTTGATCCGAGGCACGATGGAGCTCGTTGAGCAAATTGCGCGATTCAAAGCACCGAAGTATTTTTCTGCGTACATGGATGTTCTACACCTGCACTTTCGGGAAATTGGGCGTGACGATTTGATAGAGGAAGGTTTGGATATCGGAACCCAGCTTGAATTTGGTGTTTCCTCGACTACGCTTTTATCGCTCATGGAACTTGGCCTTTCTAGAATGAGCTCCGTCGCGTTGTATGAGAAGATCGCCCGCGACGACCTCAGCAGAAAGGAATGCCTAGAGTGGATTTCGGAGCGGCTAACTCAGCTTCAAGCGATGGATATTCCAGCTATCATCATTCGTGAGGTGCGCGAACGTCTTGCGCTGTCTGCTGACACAATTAGATGACACCACTCTGAACTGGAGGTTAGAAATGCCCGCGAAGCCAATAACACTAGGCCCCCTACTATTTCAGAAGAGAGGTGATGCAGTCGCATACCTCAGAGCTATGCTTAACCGCTATGACGTTGGGGATCGTGTCAACAATAATGATGCAATAATTTTGCAAGCAGCGTTAGAGCATCATCCAGATTCCGCATCAAAAATCGGATGTGGAGTTGCTGACTTCAGTGTACGAAGCGCGGATTACGGAACGAAGTGTTTCTGGGTAAATCGTACAGATGGAACGACTGAAAAGTTCTCGATTACTGGGTCTATCCACAGCAACTAAAAATACAGGCCCGCTGCGACTCTCTGCCGCCAAGATCCCCGTCCACTAAGAAATTTACCAAGAGCAGCAGAATAGATGCCGAATACTTGACGCAGAGAGGGAGCATGAGCGGCTAACAAACACACCGCTCAAGAGGACAAAATTCGGTTGCTACTCATATTTCTTTACTTGGAAATCCTCGGACGTTTTTGGATCGTTTAGATGTTTCACCAGCTCCTCTAAAATTATCAAATCACAGTGCCTCGCACCGGTCTCAAGATCATATAGAACGTGGGTAACACCATGATACTGACGTTGCGAGGCATTATCTGAAATAAGAAGCGATGTTATCCCATATTTTTCTAAATATAGATCGCCAGTTTCCCAGGCGACGCACATATCTATATCCTTGATATTTTTTTCGTTGCTTTCAAAGTCTTCAACAAGCCCATCTAAACTGAATTTGTACTCTAAAATCATCGGATCAGTAATAACACCAAACAGCCCGTCTACCGTTTCCTCCGATACTCCAAGGGGATTTTTTTCCTCATCATAAATGTAGAGATCTTTTCTGAGATCAAATCCTATCTTAAATAATCCATCGTATGTGAACCGCTCATTCGTGGACATAATCCGCAATCCTCGAATCACCCCCCCAGCTATCAACTGATGAAACAGGGCTATAACATCTTGCTCGCGTGTGGGATCAGAGGTTATGGACACCCGTTCAACCGGTAAGAAAAAATGTTTATTTGTAAGCGCCAGTGGCTTAGCCGCTTCATGGCCCAACATATCCTTCTTCCAATTGCTGACTTTCATTCCCCTAATCAAATCAGGAGAGACTCCAGTGTTTGGTTTCATTTGACCGTAATATTTGGAGAGATAATTCTCCATAAGCTTCTGGCTGACGCTTTTGGCAAAATCTGACAATTCCCTATGAAACCCTTTTCGGCCAAGATCAGGAGTATAGTTATCGAAATGAATGAGAAAATGAACTTGGTTCTGCCTTCCGACATAACGTTTCAGTGGAACAATCAATGTCTCCCCTTGGGGCATGTTGTTGGCCGCCAATTGGATACCAGCGTTCAAAACTTTATAACCGGCCCTAGTACTGAGTGAATCATTGAACTGCTGCCACAACTTGGTCGTTGAACCAAATTCCACGGAGACCGAAGGTGAGTAAGCCTGTAACACCCCTACCTCCTCTTCGTCTAGCTTTCCCTTCAATATTTCACCAAGTTCCAACGGTGTCCACGTGTCATAGATGAAGTCAAGATTTCTGTATTTATCTTTTAATTTACGGCCCACCCCAAACTTAGCAAAATTCTTATCCGACTCCTCCGCAAGCTCTCTGACTACCGCACTCTTTCCAGCAGCATCATGGAGCCAAAGATAACCTGTCCCTTTTGATTCATGGCTTGTAGTCACACCGTCAGACTTAACGGTTATCGTAGTTACAATCGAACTATCTGGCTGAACCGACCCCAACCCTGTCTTAATTGAGAGTATCTTATGCCATTGTTCAGCTGTGTCTGTTTTTATCCAGTTCAGCTTCTTCGGGTGTGTTGTGTCATCGAATCGAACATTTATCGATACACCTCGGTCAAAACCCTTGTACCCAGGATCAGTATCAGCAATGTCAACCGGCTCAACTTTAGGATTAGCACCAGACACGGAACTTTTTATCCAGTTTCTGGCATTTACTATTCTTCCCGAAGCAGAAAAATCTGGAACCTTAGTTGAGATGCGCATGAAATTAAAGCCGTAGGCCACGTATGTGGCTCCCACGCCCTTGTGCCCCCTAGTCTTTCCTGACTTGAAAGAAAAGTTAGGCGCTAAAAATTGTTCAAATTTTTCTTTATCTAGACCAATACCGTTATCAGAGACCGTAAGGGAATTCTCATCTAGGTCAATTATAATATTTATCTTTGGGGTATACGATGATCTTGAGCCTGAAGACAACTCTAATGAACTTCTAGCTTCCACTGCATCGAGAGAGTTCTGGATTAGCTCACAAAAAGGATCATACCAACCGACATATGAGCTAAGAATATTTTCAATCTCTCGTTTAAGAGCACCAAGCGCGGCCTCGTTCACTGCGGTATTTTTAAACTCTAGCGGATCAAAAGATTTAAAGGTCATAGATGTTTCATCCATAATTTCTACCAATCACGAAATTCCTCGCAACTGCATCAGTGACTAGTTTATAAGCCAATCCACTACTGGTATGCCATCAAAATGTAAAAATATTAAACGCCTACCCTAGTCCTGCCACCTGTGCGGAGGCCCAGGCGTGAGCGTTTTCCTAGGATGGCCTCCACAGTGGCTTTAGGGATGACGCACCTGGGCCCTGCAAAAATCCGCGCATGGCCTGCAAGGTTCTTGAAACGCTACCTGTAGCCCTTGCATGTGCGCTTTGAGCCTCTACCACCAATCACTTAGGCTCGATCAAAAGTTCTGCTGCCTCGACTTGGAGAGCGACTGCCAGCCGCCAGATATTATAAATCGTGACATTTTTCTCACGCCTTTCCAGCATTCCCACATATGTTCGGTGCACACCTGCGAGCTCTGCGAGCTCTTCTTGGGAAAGCTCGAGCTCAAGGCGTCTATGGCGAACGTTGGCGGCGAAGATTGAGACGAGCGGGCAGTCATTAGGTTTGATAGGCATGCTTGCAAAGGTGTCTGCATGCATACTACGACTCTACATACTATGATTAGCATTTTGCTTCTCGACCTCTTTACCCGCGGCAAGGACCGTTCCATGAGCCCTCAGTCCCAGAGTCTTGCATTCGCATTTCTCACAGCTCTCAGCATCAACTCTGCCCAAGCAGCTTCAGATGCCGACATAAATAAACTAACTACGTATGCCGTGATGCTGGGCCGTGCCGCTGGCTGCGGACTCAGCGTGACCGGTGAGGCGAGCCAAGTCGGCTCCTGGATGGACAAGCGTTTCAAACCTGGCTCGGCAGATCAAAAAACGTACCTTCCAATCTTCATGGCTGGCGTCCGTGAAAACGCAGACCGTCAATCAAGGGGCTTGAGCCCTGACGATTGCAGCACCGTCCGTGAACAGTTCTCGCTAGTCAGCTGGCCCTGACAGCCAGATAAATAGCGGCACTCCATTCCAAAAAAGGGATTTCTGAATGTTTAAAGTTGTAGCTTTGGCCGCATCCACCATGATGCTTTCATCTGTCGCTTCCGCAGAGGTGAAAGCTAATTGCAGCACCAAGATGAGTGGTGAAGCCCGCTGTGAGTTCATGAACAGCGGATCGAAGAAAGACAGCGCCTGTGCGGTGATTGAAGTGGTCAGAATTTATGACGCTAAGCTTTACACTCGTCCTTCATTCGGCGGAAAGGGTGCTGTTCTCTCGTCGGAGAAAATCTGTTCGGGGCTGATCGAACCTCAAGACATTCGTGAGCGCACCCCCTCAAACTCGTGGTCGGTGAATGGCACTCCCATGAGCCCGACGTCTTTTTGCGAGTCGGATAATCCTTGGGAAAAAGCGCCGATGAATTGTGCAATGACCACCAAAGTGGTTGCCAACTGATCATGAAATTCCTGATGGCGCTACTCGTTCCGCTTTTTATCCAGGGTTGTGCAACCAGCCAATCTGACGTCGAAACAGAGGGGAGACGTCAGGTCTTTTTGGTTGATCAAAAGGTCGGCGATGTTTACTACCGGCTGACCAACTCACTTGAGCCGGGGACCACTTGTGAAGACCTTTCCGTGACCCGATCCTTTTACTATCCCGAGAGAGACGAATTCAGTATCTCTTGGGGGATCCCCCGGCCTTTGGGTGGCGGACCCTTTGTGATTGCTGTGGTCAAGGGCAAAGGCGTTGCCGGAGCCAAAACCGAGGTTACCTATTTAGAGTCGCGGGGAACGTTGCCGGGCGTTTATAACGACGTGAAAAACTTTGTTCGTGGCGGGCATTGCACTAAGTCTGGAGCATAACGAGCATGGCAGCACAGGCTTATGAGCTTTTGTGGCGGAGTCGAGGCAAGCTATAGCCAATCGATTAAACCCTCTTTCACGGTGTGAGCTATACCTCAATGAGCTCGGAACTGGATGTTCCTTGCCCCGCATATGGAGGTGTGTGATGCATGAAGTATTTGATGTGAATACGTATTGCCAGGAGCTCAGTAAAAGCGAATTGCTCAGCGCCAGGGTGATCGGGTGGACCGGGCGATGGTCTCTCTTTGGAAGTTTTGTTCTGTGCTGTCAGTGCTTGAATGCTCAATCTGTTGACGATGCTGGTCGTGCCTTTACGCATCTGCCTGGGTGTACGGCAGGGCAGACTGGCAGCAACCCTTGGCGCGAGCTAAGGCAAGTTCTCATTGATGTCCCACTTCCTGACAATCATGCGCAAGCACGGCTCGGTGACCCTCGTTTTATCTAGGTTAGGTACGCGTTGCGGCGACAGGCGCTCAATGCGGCTGTCGCTAGCGACTAATCCCCAAGCCAAGCACTGATATTTTCGTAGAGGGCTCGCGCGTCCTGCGTCAGCTTTCGAGCGGCGTAATCCGGGCGGGTTTTTCGTCCACGATCAGTCGTCAGCTTGATAGTAGTGGTGGCGTATTCTTTCACGCAGTAAGCAGCCCACCAGTGAGCGCTCCGGGGCTTTTCGATATGTACGGCAAGGTTCTTGTAGCGTTGCCTGTAGCCCTCAGCCAGCGCATTCCTGAGCGCCTCTGTAACCTCATCTACTGTGTCGTCCGGAATACATAGAGTGCCATGAATATGTGCAGGGTGATTTTCGGTGCGTCCGGTGTGATTGAATTCAAGGGTGAAGGTCATATCAGTTTCAACGCAATGTTTTGCCAGGGTCCGCTTGATAATCTCACCAAGGTAGTTTGCTGGTGGGCGCGGACCAGCCAAGGCAGCTTCAGCAGTTTCATGATCGAGCCGGATGGTGATCGTCTTCGCATCTGGTTTTGTAGAAAGCAGAAAAGTACGAAAGAACTGCTTCATTTCCGGCGTGACGAATTTTGCCCAGTTCGGTAGCTCACCTCGACCTTGATATTCTCGTGCCAGCTTCTGAATGAGCGCATCTATTCTGAGTAGCTTTTCTAGCTGATCATCAGAGATGGTTGGATCTAGTTCTTTGAAATTGGTAATAGCTACAAGACGTTCGGCATGACTCAGATGAAAATTGGCTACAAGCCCCGCGCGGCCTGGCGTTAAGAGCGCTCGACCATGACGCTTTGAGCAACCAGTTTTTGCATTTACTCCAGGCCCGAACTGATCCGGCTGATTTGGAGTAAAGGGCTCATCTAGAACTGATCTATCCAGTCCAGCCTCAGTTTCGTCACCGGGACTACTCTGAGGGACGTATGAGGGCTCGCCCGCGAACAACCCAACCTCTATAGATATAAACGACTCAGGGGAGCTATGAGCCACCGCACGAGACTTGGCAGTCAGATCTACGGGGTGCTGTGCTAGCAGTTCATCAAGGTCCGAAAAGTCTTGGTCCGCTTCGTCTTGCTCAAGCTCGTCGTCTTGGGGAAGGCCCGCGAACGCCGCCCGCTGTGAAACGGCTTCCGCATTACGGTGAGCGAAGCTTCCTTTCAGTCGTTTCAGGATTTCAGTAACTTCGCCTTCCTTAAAAGGGTTTTGTTGATTGCCGTTCATGGCGCTCTCTTTGCCCGTTAACCGGGTCAGATTTTCATTTTCGTGGTTCCCTGGTTGCCGCCAGGGTGTTCGGCACTTTTCTATGGTTCTAAGGGTTTGACACTTTGCCCGGTCAACCTAAGGTCAAGACGTGTTCACTCTTCACTGACGATGTCATTGTCTAACTGCTGGGCCTGAGCTGATCGTCTCTCTGCCAACCAGTTGAGCGTCTCAACAGCATCGTCGACACCTTCACTGTCGCCGTTAATCTCCGCATCTTCTCGGCGCTGCTGCGCTCGCATCTCGGCCACATCATGCTCATTCATAATGTGAATCTGGAGCACTGGAAGCTCCTCTCTTTCAAGCGACTGATCCAGCTTATCCAGAGGCAACGCCCGGCGAGCGACGTCCTGCGTCAACTTCAGTGTCGTTGCGCTTGCAGCTAGAGATCGGAAGACTATTGGATTGCTCACATCGAGAACATCTAGAGCAGACGCGAGCTTTGTCCGGATCTTCTCACTCAGCGCCAGATCGTCGAGAACAAGTGAGGCCGCTTTCTGCTGAACGCTCTCCAACGAGAAAGCCATGTCCAGCATTCCCTCTCTGGCTCTTTCTATCAGTGCCTGGGTGCTGGCGCCTGATACTGCGCCGTGCTTTTTCAACAACCGTTGGGCGGTGCTGATGCTGATTTCCAATTGACCGGCAATGGCCGAGATAGTCCAACCTGCTTCCCTGAGTATCACTGCCTGCGCGGCTTGATCTGGGGTTTTCTGTTTACCTGACATGATCACGCCCCCTCTACGGTGCTAATGGCATTGCTGGCGCAAGCTCGTTTGACTGCGGCAATTGAAATCCCGAAATGGTGTGCCGTCTCCTGGATGGTTGCCTTGCGCGCTCTACGCCAATCACTCACAGCGGCGTCATCAATCTTTTTAGGAGCACCAAGCTTCTGCCCAGTTGCCCGAGCACGAGCAATTCCGGCCATCTGTCGAGTTTTGATGTTGTTTCTCTCCAGCTCCGCTACAGCCGCCAGCATTGCAAGCATCGCTTTACCGACTGGAGACGAGAGATCAAAGCCTTCTCGCATTGATAAAACCGTTACTCCTTTAGCCTCTAATGCCTGAACGGTCACAAGCACATCGATAGTGTCCCGCCCCAAGCGGTCGATTGCGGACACGACCAGGGTGTCGCCCTTGCGAGCAAACTTGAAGAGGTCTGTAAACCCAGGACGTTCCAGGGCTTTCGTCCCTCCGCAAGTGGCTTCATCCGCAAACCAGTGTTCGACGTTATGAAGCACAGCAATCGAATGGCGCTGTGCGTCAGTGCTTTGATCGTCGGTACTGACTCGGACGTAGGCTAGGACTGTCATCAGGGCGCTCACTCGATAGCTCAAAAGTATGGCTCAGAATATATCGAGCGGCTCAGATTAAATCAACACATTTGAGCCAGCTAAGAGCCCAGTATTCGCGCTGATGAGAAAGAGCCTATTTACTGGCTCAAAAAGTACACCCTCTGAGCCATGGCCTATCTGTGGATAAGACATGAGCTTCATCCGCAAATGGAGCGCAGGATCACCGCTCACCAACGAAAGCTTTGAAACCCGATCTGCATTTTCACCAATGCCCTAAGCGTCGCCATGAATTCTTTCCCGTAGGTACTGGTTAGAGTGAACGGTGACCGCGCAACCACAACGGTGACACCTTTTTTCTTCAGTGACAGCAGGGCTTGCAATAGCTCCCTCGAGTCGCCGCTTAGCAGGTCCACTGCACAGACGACAAAAGTGTCACCCCGCCGGATATCTATAAAGGCATCTTGGAACATCGGACGCTTGAAAACATTGACGGAACGGTATGACGATTTTTCTAGAAACCAACGATCCGCTTTGCCAATGTCACGAACCTGCTGGCACCCGCTATCACGATTACTGCTGAGGAGGACATATCCGAAAGTTGCCATCAGAGGACTCCTGCTGCCGAAGGGCGAAAGAAGGACGCTCCAGCAATGCGCTCCTCCACCCATTTCTCGACCGCGAGGGAGTCCCATCCAACAGCCCTAGGGCCAAGCTGAACGGACTGTGGGAAACGTCCCTGATTTATGAGGCTATAGATGTGGGCACGCTTGAACCCGGTTCTGATTAATACTTCAGGCAAACGGAGAATTCGGCGTTGTGTTGTTGCGTAGTTGAAACCAGTTTCCATTACATTGCTCCTTAGCGCTCGGTGGCGTTGAGTGGTGGCTAGCAATGTAATAAGAAGGCCTAGGTCAAAGTCCCAATTGATGTCGGGCAAAATCTCATTTGGAAGGGGCAGATACGACTCGCTGCGCTGCCAGATCGAAAAATTTCTTGATGGTCCCCTGTGAGGGCAGCGCAACCCTGGCAAGCGGAGCCGCTGTCTTCATTGACTCGTAAGCAGCATAGGGCTTCGTAACATTCAAATCAGACATATGCGCGAGCACAGCAATTATGGCGCTTGCACTCGCTTCCTCTTTAGCATCTAGGTCGAATGTTTCGGGGATCACGCCATTGATGGCATCAGCTAGCGCAGCTACATCTCCGGGCTTAAATGCCAGATCAGCGTTTTTCAAATCGACAACTGCATCCCACACCCGGATCACCTCATCCAAGCTATCATCTACATCTCTGAAGACAGGGCCGGTTAGCGTGAGAGAAACCGGGACGCCAGAAAGCGCCAATCGAATATTCTGAACGTAAAGAACACGTTGGGTCCCGGCCGCAGAAACCGACTCGGGTTCATCGCCAGGCTCGCCAGAAACCTGTGTCAACCCTATCGCTCCATCTGCGAGCCTCAAGTAGGCCGTGCAATATCCATCCTCACATTGAGTCAGCAGATCCTCTTCCGTCATAGGATACCTAGTCATCGTCCTCAGATTCTCAAGAGCCTGGTTCACAGTGAGAAATGATAAGCGGGCATGATCGGGGCGCATGGGATTCTCGAGTCGGTTGTCACGAAGCTAGCGATTTTAGAGGGCATCATCCTCGTCATTCTACCGCTGACGACGATAAGCCAGTCGGTCGCTGAATGTGGATTATTCTCCAGCGAAACAATCAACCATCACCTACTCAAAGCGACAAACGACACGAACGTATTCCAAAATGTATTCCATAGAATTTTTTAAAAAATAAAAAACCATAAATATCAGTGTCTTATAGCTATGATTCAGATTACCCCGGCCCACCAACTCTCGACGACAAAGCCCGCCCAGTGCGGGCTTTGTCGCATCTGGCGTTTCATTCCTGCTTCCAATGCCCATGCCGATGATGCACATCCGGAAAATGCGCATGCCTATGCCGTATCGGCGTGTGCACATGCCGATGGCTATGCGGCTCCACCCCATCCCACTCAAACCCATGTGTATGTTGGTGATGCTCATCGTGTGTATGCCGATGATCATGCTCAAGCGGTTCGTGCTGATGTTCATGAACATGGTTTTCCATCAGATGAATCCATACCCCCACGGCCATTAACGCCGCTGCGAGCAGGAACATCAGCGATATCGACTCGCCGAGCAGCAGAATCGAGATGCCTGCGCCCAGAAACGGTGCGGTGGAAAAGTAGGCGCCGGTGCGTGCGCTGCCGAGGCCGCGCAGGGCGAGGACGAACATTACCAGGCTGACGCCGTAGCCGAGAAAGCCGACCAGCATGATCGGCGCCAGCGAGGTGGCGGCGGGTAGTTGGGTGCCGATGAACAGGGCCAATGTGCAGTTGACCAGACCGGCCATGAGGCCTTTGCTGCCGGCGATGAACAGTGCGTCCGAGGCAGAGACTTTACGGGTCAGGTTATTGTCGATGGCCCAGCAAAAGCAGGCGAAGGCCACGGCCAATGGGCCGGTCCAGTCTTGCGCCGAGATGGCCTCTTGTGGCCAGGACAGCACGACGCCACCGGCGACGATGGCGAGCATGCCGATCACGATTCGTCGGTCGGCATTTTCCTTGAACACCACCCACGCCAGCAGCGCCGTGAGCACTGATTCGAGGTTGAGCATCAGTGACGCGCTCGCGCCGGACGTTCGGGTCAGACCGAACATCAGCGCCACCGGCGCCAGCACTCCGCCGAAGCCGATGGCACCGAGCAGCCATGGCCATTCACCGGTGCCGAGACCGGAAGGCTTCCAGCCACGATCGCGGGCAAAACGCAGGATGGTCAAGCCCAGACCGCTACCGAGATAGAGCAGCCCGGCCAGCAGAATTGGCGAAATCTGTATCCCCAGCAGTTTGGCGAGGGGTGTACTGGCGCCAAACAGCGCCGCCGCAATCAATGCGTAGAGAACGCTCATATTCATGCCGGAAACACTCGCTCGGGCCGATGGAATACCGGCACCTATCATGGCAACGATCATGGCAAAAATCAGGTGAGAATTATGTGAACAGCTGATTCGTCTCAGGGAACATCACCTCTGGCACGTGCTCAAATCCAGCAACATTTTATCCGCGCAATCTCTGGGCGGTCGCTCGAAGCAGGCTCTATGCTGCGAACATCGAGATGCAATGGAGTTGAAGATGAAGAGTTGGATCGCCGTAGCGCTGGCCGCGCTGATTTCCTTGTCCGTCCATGCGGCCGACGCCCCCACTGTGCACGCCGAACCGATTGCGTTCACTGCCAGCGCCGACAGCGCCCAGCGCAAACAGTCGATCAAGGGTGACCAGACCGCGCAGTACAGATTCAACGCCAAGGCCGGCCAGATACTGACCGTCGACTTCAAACCGTCCAACACCTCCGCTTACTTCAACATCCTCGCCAAGGGTGCCGATTACGCGCTGTTCAACGGCTCGATCATGGGCAATCACTTCCTCGGCACATTGCCCAGCGATGGCGAGTACACGGTTCAGGTCTACCTCATGCGCAACGCCGCACGGCGTAATGAAGTGGCCAACTATGAGCTGTCGCTGAGGCTGGTCAATGGCGATGCCATCAGCCGGCAACAGCCATTCGATCAGACGCTGGAATTGCACGGCATCGCCTTTCACGTCAGCACCGAGCAGGTCGATGGCAAACCGACGCTGCGCATCGCTCCCAAGGGGCTGGAGATCGACAACACGGTTATCAGCCAGGCGCTGACGGGTGATGTGGTGCGCGCCGAAGTCGCCGACATCAATAACGACGGCTCCCCCGAACTCTACGTTTTCACCCGCTCGCCCGGGCGCGGCATGCCGGGCGAACTGATCGCCTATTCAGCCAACAACAAGAAATCCCTGAGCGCAATCTACCTGCCTCCCGTCAGCGACAACCCGAAAACCGCCGAGGGTTATCAGGGCGAGGACTCGTTTGCGGTGGTGGAAAACACGTTGGTGCAACGCTTCCCGGTGTATGACAGTGCCGACGCTGGCGCCGGGCGTACGGGAAAGATGCGTCAGGTTCAGTACAAGTTGGTGGCAGGTGAAGCCGGCTGGATTTTGCGCGAGGACAAGGTCTCCGAGTTCTGAAATGACCTGGCTCGTCATGCCGATTTCGCCGCGGATCACCTGCCCTGAGCCGTTGCAGAGCGCTCGCTGCCGAGATGAATTTTTCTTCACTGCCCCGCTTCGATCAACGCGGTACAGTCCGCTCGCTCATTCAAGAAACTACGGTTCGCCCGCGCTCTCCCGCGGGCTTTTTTTTGCCTGGCGTTTGCTGCCGAAGCGATACACCCAGGTGTCCTGCACGCCGTGCTGCTGCGATTGCCGCGTCTGTGGGTGAACCCTGATCAGCGCAAACCCCGCCGCTTCAGCCAGACGCTGACTGCGGCTGTTGGCCGAGGATGTGGTCAGGTAAAAGGTGAACTCAGGCAGGCGCCTGACCAGTTGCTGGATAACTTCGCGCATGTAGCCCTTGCCGGCAAACGCGCTGTTGGCCCAATAACCGACGACATAGCGCTTGCGTCGACGCGGCACCAGGCCGATGCAGCCAACGACGGCTTGTCCGTCTTCAGTCACGATGAATAAGCGCCGCTCACCGGTCTCGCTGGTGAAGTCATCCCGCGCTTGCAGCATGGACGACAGCGCCCGCTCCTCACTGGTGTGTTCAACCGCCCACTCTAGAAAAGGCGCATGCTCGCGGTAACTGGCGTTCAGCGCCTCCCGCACCGGAGCGACCAGCGCTGGGTCCGGCGCCCGAACACACAGTGCCAACCCATTTACCGTCAATGCAAATTCCATTGCTTGTTCCTCCAACCCCAGAAATGCCGCAGTCGATAACCCTGTGCACTCAACCAAAGAAATTTACAGGACGCCAGCGCGGTTTGTTTTTTTCCGCCCCATGATCAATCCTGTCTCTCGACCCTGCCCACCGGAGCCCCCGATGTCACTGCTGAGCCTGCCCTGCCAACGCCTGACGCTCGCCATCCTCGCCCCGGAACAGGCCGAGCTGGAAAGTGACTTCTATGCACACAACCAGCGCCATCTCGCGCCATGGTCGCCGATCCGCACCACCGAATATTTTTCCAGCGAACAGATTCGCCGTCGGCTTGAAGTCCAGGCCAGTGCCTACGAGGCCGGACTGGCGATGCATTTCGCCCTGCTGACGCCGGATGGCCAACAGATGATCGGCGCGTGCAATTTCAGCGGGATCATTCGCGGCGCATTTCAGGCGTGTTATCTGGGTTATCACATTGACCACGCGCATCAGGGTCAGGGCCTGATGCAGGAAGGCCTGGAGGCTGGCATCGGCTACATGTTCGATACGCAGAACCTGCACCGGATCATGGCCAACTACATGCCCGGCAACGAGCGCAGTGCGCGCTTGCTGGAGCGCCTGGGTTTCGAGCGCGAGGGCTACGCCAAGGCCTACCTGAACATCGCCGGCCGCTGGCAGGACCATGTGCTGACGGCGCTGGTCAATCCGTTGTTCGAAACGCCGGAGAAGCGTTGGTCACGACAACTGGCTTGAGTTTCACAATTTGTTAAGCATTGGCGAAGTATGCTCAAGGCTCCTGCCCTTTCCGGTTGCCTGAAGTCCATGCCGCGTGCCGCCACTTCACTGTTTCTACTCGCCGCCCTGCTGTTTTTTTTCGCTTTGGGTAACCACCAGTTGCAAGGCTCCACCGAGGCCCGGGTCGCCGGGATCGCCATGGAGATGCATCTGGACGATGACTGGGTGACGCCGCGTCTGTTCGGCGAACCGTTTCTGGAAAAACCACCGCTGAGCCTGTGGCTGGACGCCGGCGCCATGCGCGTGTTCGGCGTTTCGCCGTGGGCGGTGCGGCTGGCATCCGCGGTTGCCGGGTTGCTCAGCGTGATGCTGCTGTACGGCATGCTGCGCCGCTTCGGCCGCCCGAAAGCGGTTGCCTGGACGGCGGGGATTCTGCTGGCGACCATGGCCAGTTACTGGAGCAACGTGCGCGGGGTCGGTGAGGATGCGCTGCTGGCGCTCGGCGTGACCACGGCGCTGCTGGCATTCTTTCAGGCGCAACGCGCACCGAGCGCGGGTAACTCGCTGCTGTTTATCGCCGGGATCGCCGTCGCCACGTTGAGCAAGGGCGTGCTCGGACTGGCGATGCCGGGGGTGGTGATTTTCGCCTACCTGCTGGCCGATAACCTGATCGACAAACGCCTGAAGTTCGGCGCCTGGCTGCGTCCCGGCCTGCTAACGGTTGTAGGTCTGATTCCGTTGCTGATCTGGCTCGCCGTGCTCTATCAGCGCGGTGGCTCGCACGCCGTCGCTGAAGTGCTACTGACCAACAGCGTCGGGCGCTTCAGCGGCTCGTTCGTCGAGGCCGGGCATTACGAGCCGTTCTATTACTACCTCGCCAAACTGCCGGAAGCGTTCCTGCCGTGGAACATTCTGGTGTACCTGGGCTTGTGGCATTTCCGTAAAGAATTGAAGGCCAACCGTTACCTGTTGTTTTTCAGCCTGTGGATCGTCGCGCAGTTCATCATGCTGACCCTGGCCTCGAGCAAACGCACGGTGTACCTGATGTCGATGACCCCGGCCGCTGCCGTGATCGCCGCTGAGTACGCGCGCGTGTTGTTCGAGCGCTTGCGGGCGCATGAAACCGCCGACCGCTTCATCGGAAAAGTCGCCCGTCATCGTCAGACGCTTGCCGCAGGGTTGCTCACGGTGGTGATCGTCAGCTACCTCGGCGCGGCCCAGTGGGCACTGCCCAACGCCGACAAGGAGCTGTCGTTCCTGCCGTTGACCCAACATATTCAGACCCTGCAAGCCAACGGTCAGCAGGTGGCGCTGTTCCAGGCCAATGAACGGGTCGGTGGCGCCAGCGTGTTCTACACCCAAAGCGTGCTCAAGGGCCTGGACACCGACGCACAACTGCACGACTTCCTCAGCGCTTCACCCTCGAACGTCGCGGTGATCTCGGCAGACAATGAACCGGTCGCGCCGCTCAGAGTGCTCAAGACCATGATGGTCGGGCGCCAGGCGTACTACTTCGTCGGCTACTGACGTCCTTCGCGCCAGACAATAAAAAACCCGCCGTCACTGGCGGGTTTTGTTTGGGCTGACGCTTTGCAAACTTCAGTTCACCGAGTACTCACTGAGTGCCAATCGGAGGCTTCGATGAAGCCAAGCACCCGCGGATCCGCTTTGTTTGCGGCAGACACAAACAGTGAGGAACCGTAGCCAGGGTCAGAAACCGGTGCGTTCAAGTCCTTTTCCAGCTCCGCCATGCACTCGCTGTGGGTCACCAGGATCAGGTTGCGCCCCGCAAGCTTGTGCGCCAGCGCTTCCTGCAGGATGTGGCCCTTGCAGCTGATAAGCCAGTCTTCGCCGCTGGCCGCGCGGTTGAACATATAACCGGCGGTCTGCACGGTGCGCAGCATCGGGCTGTTGTAGATATCGGCGTTATTCAGGCCCAGATGCTCGAACTGCGCACCGACACCGACCGCAACACTGCGTGAGCGGTCGGTGATGCCGTCTTCGCCACTCAGGCACGGCGCCGGCGAGTGATCGCAGCGCTCGACGTGACGCACCAGCACAATCATGTCGCCCTTGGCCCATCCGGCCGCCAGCGCCCGGGCTCCGGACACATTGCCATGGGCCAGGTCCGGCACCGCCGCCGGGGCGAGCAGCCACAAGGTCAGCGGAATCACCAATAACAAGGCGCCGAGCACGACCCAGGTATTGCGATAGCGGGCCAGTCCGCTCAGGGAAATCGAGCGTTTGACGCCGAACAGACTCAGTCTCAATTCCACATCGGGCCGCCTCGCCGGCATCCATCACAGTCAATTCGATGCGGCGAGGGTAGAGAAGCGGGCGTAAGTGACGAGTGAAACGCATGTGAAAAAAGTCTTGAAGTGCCCTTGTTACAAATTCCGTCGGACAAAAACCTTTCAGCTCTCGTGTTTGCGGCCGATACAGACCTGCTAACACCCTTGCTGGCTCAGAAAAACAACAATCTTCCAGCCTCACCGACGATCAAGTAGCTCTACGTTCCTGGAGGAATTGTGATGAATAGCTGGTTCGGCAACATCAGCGTGAACATGAAATTGGGTCTGGGCTTCGGCCTGGTCCTGGCCCTGACCTGCGTACTGGCCCTGACGGGATGGACCAGCCTCGGTGGCCTGATTGACCGCAGCAACTGGATGAGCGACATCACCCAGCTCAACGCCGGTCTGACCAAGCTGCGCGTGGTGCGCCTGCAGTACATGCTGACCAACGGCGACGAAACCGCCGCGCAGAATGTACAAACCACCCTCGAAAGCTTCGCCGCGCAACAACAGGCGCTGATCAACAAGTTCAAGAGCCCGGAAAACGTCAAGCTGCTCAAGCAGCAGGCCGCGACCATCGCCGAATACCAGACTTCGCTGAACAAGATGCGCAACGCCTACCGCACCGGCAACAGTGCCCGCGACGTGATGGGCAGCAACGCCGACACCGCTTACAACCTGATCGAAACGATCAGCAAGCGTGTGCAGCAAATGGACATGAGCGAGCAGCGCTTCGAGCAGTTCCAGGCCATCACCCAGGCCAAGGAAGCGTTCATCCTGGCGCGCTATGAAGTGCGCGGCTACACCGCCTCCACCAACGCCGAAACCGAGCAGAAAGCCGTTGGCCAACTGGACGCGGCGATTGCCAGCCTCAAGCAACTGAACGTGCATTTCGCCGCCACCCAGCAAGACGCCCTGCGTCAGCTGGAAACCGCTCTGACCAACTACCGCAGCGCGTTGCAGGCGTACAAGAACGCCAACAGCGAAGCGGTGCAGGCGCGTAAAGAGATGACCGATCAGGGCACCGCGATCGTCAACACCAGCGAGCAGCTGTACCAGATCCAGCTCGACCGTCGCGACATCGAAAGCGCCCAGGCCCGTACCTTCCAGCTGATCAGCACCCTGCTGGCGCTGTTGGTCGGTGTGATTGCCGCGGTGATCATCACCCGTCAGATCACCCGTCCGTTGCAGGAAACCCTGGCCGTGGTCGAGCGCATTGCCAGCGGTGACCTGACCCAGAACGTCACCGTCACCCGCCGCGACGAACTCGGCGTGCTGCAACAAGGCATCGCCCGCATGGGCGTGACCCTGCGCGACCTGATCAGCGGCATCCGCGACGGCGTCACCCAGATCGCCAGCGCCGCCGAAGAACTCTCGGCCGTGACCGAGCAGACCAGCGCCGGTGTCAACAGCCAGAAGGTCGAGACCGATCAGGTGGCCACCGCCATGCACGAGATGACCGCGACTGTGCAGGAAGTCGCGCGCAACGCCGAAGAAGCCTCGCAAGCCGCTGCCGCCGCTGACGGCGAGGCCCGTGAAGGCGACAAAGTGGTCAACGAAGCGATCGCGCAGATCGAGCGTCTGGCCAGCGAAGTGGTGCGTTCTACCGAAGCCATGAGCGTGCTGCAACAGGAAAGCGACAAGATCGGCAGCGTCATGGACGTGATCAAGGCCGTGGCCGAACAGACCAACCTGCTGGCACTCAACGCAGCGATTGAAGCCGCGCGTGCCGGTGAAGCCGGCCGTGGGTTTGCCGTGGTCGCCGACGAAGTCCGTGGCCTGGCCCAGCGCACACAGAAATCCACCGAAGAAATCGAAGGTCTGGTCGCCGGTCTGCAGAACGGCACCCAACAAGTGGCTGCCGTGATGAACAACAGCCGCGCCCTGACCGACAGCAGCGTGGCCCTGACCCGCAAGGCTGGCGACTCGCTGGAAAACATCACCCGCACGGTGTCGAACATCCAGTCGATGAACCAGCAGATCGCCGCCGCTGCCGAGCAGCAAAGCGCCGTGGCCGAAGAAATCAGCCGCAGCATCATCAACGTGCGCGACGTGTCGGAACAGACGGCGGCGGCGAGTGATGAAACCGCAGCGTCCAGCGTTGAACTGGCGCGCCTGGGTGGTCAGTTGCAGCAGATGGTCAGCCACTTCCGCGTCTGATCTTCACCTCTGCGCTGAACGAAAGATCGATTCGCGAGCAGGCTCGCTCCTACAGGTACGGCGTTGATCACGGATCATGTGAACAACGCCAATCCCTTGCAGGAGTGAGCCTGCTCGCGATGGCGTCAGCCCAGCCCCCTTCACGTCGCAGACAACCCGCCCTGCGGCAGCTCCTGCAGAGGTTGTCATACGCCTCTAGCGTGTCCCGCGTTGGCGCAACGCCGACGGCATGAAATACGCGTCTTCCGGTACCGGTTGCGAGAAGTCCACGGTGGAGGCTTCTTCGTTGTCGAGGTTCTGCACGTAGTAACGTCGTGCCTGCAAGTCGTGGAACACGTCCAGTGCGCTCCAGGTGGTGGGCAGGTCGTAGAAGTTTTTCAGGTAGGCCATCGACACCCGCCACAACTCCCCTCGCCCATCATATTGGTCGACCAGCGCCGCGCCCCAGCTGTCCTCGTCGAGAAACAACACGCGCTTGGAATAGACATGTCGCGCGCCCGGCTTCAGATTGCCTTCGACCACCCACACGCGGTGCAGCTCATAGCGAGTGAATTGCGGGTTGAGGTGGCCCGGGGTCAGCAGTTGTGCGTACTTCACGTCGGGGCTGCCGACCTTGTAGTTGTTGTAGGGGATGTAGATTTCCTGTTTGCCCTTGAGCTTCCAGTCGTAGCGGTCCGGCGCGCCGTTGAACAGGTCGGTGTCATCGGCAGTGCGCAGGCCATCGGATGAGGCGATCGGCGTGTCATACGCCAGGTTCGGCGCGCGGCGCACGCGGCGTTGGCCGGCGTCGTAGACCCAGGCCTGACGCGGGTCCTTGAGCTGATCGAGCATCTCGTGCACCAGCGCCGCACCACCGGCCAGTCGCGCCGGACTTTTCACGAAGGCGAGGTAGTAGAACAGGATGTTTTTCAGGTCAGCGTACTGCCCGCCCGGACGGTAGAAGTTGAACAGTGCTTCCTGCTGCGAGGTGACGAGTGCAAAGCTGCCGTTGCGCTGCACCGGTGCTTCGGAAGCACGACGCACCACGTAGATCCCGCGATAACGGGTGATGTGGTTCCACAGCACCTCGATGCCGTCCTTGGGCACCGGGAACGGTACACCGCCGTAGGCATCGGCGAATCCGCTGCCACCCTCCAGCAGTTTGGCCGAGGTCGCGTTCTTCAGAGTGTTGTCATACAGCCACTGCGGCGCCGAGCCCGAGCGGCGCGACGGATAGACCGGCATCTGGAACGTGTCGGGGTAGCTGGTGAACAACGCGATCTGACCGGGGCTGAGGTGGGCCTTGTACTGGTCGAGATTGGCCTTGGTGATGGTGAACAGCGGCTTGTCCGCGGCGTATGGATCCGGGTGATGTTGTCCAGGTTTGTAACCGGCCGGCGCCTGGGTGATGCCGCCGGTCCAGGCCGGAATGGTGCCGGCGGCGTTGCCGGCACGCTCGGCGCCCAGGGGCGTGAGGGTGGTTTTCAGTTGTTCGGCTTGTTGCGGGGTGATGGCGCCGAGTGCACTGCCGGCGCTCAGGCCCAGAACCAGCGCCAGCATGGTTTTGCTGAGTCGTGATGCGTAAAACATGATCGATCTCCGAGAGGGGAGTGAGGTCTGAAAATCACCGCAAGTCCCTTGTAGGAGTGAGCCTGCTCGCGATAGCGGTGTGTCAGACAACATTTACTGCGACTGAAAATCCGCTATCGCGAGCAGGCTCACTCCTACAAGGGGTGCGCCTGTTTTCTGGATATCAAAGGAAATACTTGAGGTTGAACCCGACGTTGTCGCGGTCGCGAATCCCGTTGTTCTGCCCGCCGCCCCAGAAGTTGGTGTATTGCACCTCGGCTTCGAGCTTGTTCTGGTAGTTGGCCTTGATCCCCAGGGTGTAGGCCTTGCGCCCGTCGATGGTGTTGCCGGCCTGATAGCTGTTGCCCTTGAAGTCATCCTTGTAGACGACGTAAGGCGAGACGTTGACCCCAGCGTACACGTCGTTCCAGGTGCCGTTGAACATCACCGTGTAGCTGTAGGAGTCGCGGTTGACCTGATCGTCACGATCACCGCCGGACACATAAGAAGTGTTGCCGGTACCCGCGTAATAACGCGTACTGCCATCGTAAGCGGTGTATTGCAGGCTGCTGCCGCGCAGGTGTTCGGAGGCCAGTTCGAAGATGCCGAACATCGAGTCGAACGACAGCGTCGGCCCGAAGTTGTAGATGCTGCCCAGCGAGGTGTTGAACGCCTCCACGCGCTCGGCGTTATTGATCTCGCTGTCGAGGGTGACCATCTGCCCGCCGACGTTGACGGGCTTGCCGGTCACCGCTACGGCGGCACCGTTGGCCAGGTCACCGATCAAATCGTTGGTGGCCGCCACACCGATCGGCAGGTTCGGTCGATAGGCGATTTCACCGAACACCGAAGCCTGGCCCAAAGTGGTGTTGAAGCTGAAACCGTACATGCGAATGTCTTCGGCATAACGCCGATGCGCCTGGATGTTGCCCATCACATCGGCCGTCGCCAGACCGTTGGCCAACGCTCCGGCCTGACTGCCGGCCACGCTGGAGAGCATGTTGGTCAGGGCATTCATGTCGATGCCCTTGTAGCCACCGAGGTCAGCGGCGATGGTCGGCTCCTTGGCGTGGTAGTTGACCAGATACAGGCCGAACTCGGTGCTGTTGAGTTCCTCGGCGATGTAGCGGAAGGCGAAGCCGAACTGACCGTCGTTGCGTGCGTTGTAGTCCTTGCCGATCGACGCCACCTTGAGCGTGTTGCCGTAGGCCGGCGTCACACCGTTGGCGTACAGGCCGGTGCTTTTTAGCGCCGGGCCGAGCAACGGGTTGTTGCCCAGTGCGCTGTACAGACCAATGACGTTGCCGAAGCCCGGCACCGGGGTATCAAGCGCGGTGCCGCCGAAGTTGTTGTAACCGGTGTTGCCGCCATCGGCGAACAGATCGGTCTGCGAGTAGAAAGTGCCAACCGGATCGATGCGGGTTTCTTTCCAGTTGGTCTGGTAGAAACTTTCCAGGGTCAGCGAATCGCTGAGGCCAATGTTGAAGCTCAAGGCCTCCACCGGCATCAGCACTTCCTTGACCTCGGCCCCCGGCAAACGGTACTTCGCCGCGTCCACCGGGTTGGTGGTGTTGATCCCGCCGCGATAGAAAATCCCCTCGCCCCAGTTGAACACCTGACGCCCGACCCGCGCAGTCACCGGCATCTGCGCCACGTCCCAGTTGCCGTAGACATAGGCGTCGAGCATCTCGATCCGGCTGCCGGCGATGTCGCGGGTCTGGCTGGTGAAACGGTCGTCCTGCGGATAGCTCTGACTCGGTTGCGACGGGTTGTTGTTGCGGTAGTAATCGTTGCGCTTGTCCATCAACTGGGTGTCGTAGAACGCCGTGCCGCGCAGGAACATCCCGTAGTTCTGGTAGTTGGCTTCCAGCTCCGAAGTGATCTTGTACACCTCGGAAACCAGCCCGGTATCGAAGTTGCGATTGCCGTCGTTGGTGTTGACGTCATCGTTGTTCTTGTCGCGCCCCTGCACCCGCCACAAACGACCATAGGACAGCGTCGTGTCGATCGAGCCGGTGACTTGATTGTCCAGCACGCTGAACTCGGCAGCCTGCACCGGATCCACCGCGCAGAGTTGCAGCAGCCCTGCCAGGCCGACACCGGGAAGTGCCACGCCGGTGAGGCGCAATCGAGTGTTGATCATGGGTTCCTCCTTGTTCTTATTGTTTTTTGCGTGGCCGCGATGGCTACGGTGCCAGCCCCGCGCGGACATAAATCCGGCTGTGCGCGCCGAAATGCCCGAGCAGTTTGAACAGCTGCTGATTGAGTGCCGGATGTTCGAAACGCTCGCGCTGCAACTGGTTGCCGCTGCTGAAATCACCGGTGACCGGAGCCGTCTCCAGCCACTGGCCGATGGCTTCATCGAACGCTGCCGAGTCCTCGACCGACTCGGCGCTGACCACTTCGCGCAAGTAGTCCACCGAGTACGGCGGATACTGTTGGTCTTGAGCGACATCGGCGTAGGCCGCGAGCATCGGATGCGCCTGACCGGTGCGCAGCACGCGACGCAGCCAGGTCGATTGATACTTCTCGATTTCCATGTGGCGGGTGGCGACGCGTTCGATCGAGGCTTTTTTATCATCGGCAAAACCAGCCAGCGCCTTGCCTTCCAGCAGCAACAGACTGGGCAGTTCGACCCCGGGCAGCGGCTTGGCGTGATACGGCTGGGTCAAGTCCTGCACGTGGTGCACGCCCCACCCGAGAAACCGGTAACCCCAGTAAGAATGGCCACTGGCGAACGCCAAACGCGCCAGCCCCAGGTATTGATAGGCGCGCCAGTCCGGCCAACTGCGCTGAAGAAATCCGGCAGCGGCATACACCACCGCGCTTTCATGGAAGAAGCCCATGTGGAACGGCGCCTGCGAGCTGTACTGAAAACGCGCATCGCCAAACGGCTGCAGGCCGAAGCCATACAGCGCGCCGACCTCGCCGGGGTTGTCGCTGAACAGGTTGATGTCGTGACCGTAATCCGGCTCGTCGGCAGCGCTTGCCAGTACCGCCAGCGGTGCGACTTTCTCGCCGTCCGCCACGCGAATGAAACGCTGGCGATTCCATGGCGAAAGCGTCTGCTCGACCATCACCTGATCGGCGCTGAGAGGTTCGCGTTCGGGCAGGTCTTGGCCCGGCAGCGGCTGAATGACCATCGCCAGATGAATGCGCGGATTGAGCCGCAACGCCGTGAGAAAGTCGTGGCGCAGATTGTCACCCGGCACCGCTGGCAACTTCAGATTGTCGGGGCGCGGCGGGTACTGGGTGAAGTGTTCACGGGCGAAGCTTTCCTGTTGCTCCAGCAGTGCAACCACGGCCGGATATTGCTCGGCGAGAAAATGCTCCAGCGGCTCGACCTCGACCGGCGGCGCATCACGCAGCGCCGGTAATTCCTGCAACGCCAGATAGCTGCCCACCGTGTGGTTCGACCAGCCCCACGCCGTCGGGGCCATTGCACAAAGCAGCAACAGGAGAAAGGTCAGCTTCATTGCTTTTAATTCTTATTGGAGGTGCTGTGGGGGTTGAGCCTAACAACCGCCCCCGGCGCTGACACTGTCCGATCTCACCAGAAAAAGTCTCCGATAGCGCCATTTCAGGATCACCACCCCCCTGTGTAGGAGCTGCTGAAGGCTGCGATCTTTTGACGTTGATTCTTTAAAAACAAGATCAAAAGATCGCAGCCTGCGGCAGCTCCTACAGGGGGATTGGTGGTGTTTCTTCAGGCGGGGTAACCGGTGATTTTGCGGATGCTCTGATAGAGCGGCTTGAGCTGGCGATACATGCGCAGGTACACCTCTTTGTACAAACGCTCATAGACCTGCTGCGCCTCGGGTTGCGGGGTGAACACCGTCCCGACTCGGGTCATCGCAGCAATCGCCGTGGGGAAATCCGCATACAAGCCCAACCCCACCGCACAACAAATTGCCGCGCCCAGCCCGGACGCTTCATACACATGCGGACGCTCCGCCGGCAGGCCAAAAATATTTGCCGTAAGCTGCATCGCTGCATCACTCTGCGAACCGCCACCGGCCACTCGCAGACGCTTGACCGACACCTTCGAACGCCTCTCGATGTTCTCCAGCCCCTGGCGCAAGGCATACGCCAGCCCTTCCAGAATCGCCCGGTAAATGTGCGCGCGAGTGTGCACGTCGCCGAAGCCGATCATCGCGCCTTTGGCCTCGACGCCCGGCTCACGAATCCCCGGCGACCAGTACGGCTGCAGCATCAGCCCCATCGATCCCGGCGGCACCGCGTTCACCAGCGCATCGAACAGTTGCTCGGGTTCAATGCCCTGCTCTTTCGCCTGCTGCATTTCGCGCAGGCCGAACTCGTTCTTGAACCAGCTGACCATCCAGTAACCGCGATAAATCATCACCTCGCAGTTGTACTGATCCGGCACCGCCGAAGGGTACGGCGGGATCAGCGGGACGATTTCCAGATAGCGCGAACGGGTGCTGGTAATCGTCGCGGTGGTGCCGTAGGACAGGCACACGGTGCTCGTATCGACCACGCCGGAACCGACCACTTCGCAGGCCTTGTCAGCGCCCGCGGCAATCAGCGGCAAGCCCTCGGGAATCCCGGTGTGGCGGCTGGCCTCAGCGCTGATGTAGCCGAGGGTTTCACCGGGTTTGTGCAAGGTCGGCAATTGCTCCGGACGTACCGCCAGCGCCTGCCATTTCCAGTCACTGGGCGCGGCCCATTTCAGGCGTTTGAAGTCGAACGGCAGATAGCCGACGCAACATCCGACAGAGTCGACAAAGCGCCCACACAGGCGATGGGTGAGAAAGCCCGAGAGCAGCAGAAACTTGTCGGTCGCCGCCCATACTTCAGGCTGGTGTCTGGCGATCCAGTTGGCCTCGGCCTGAGCACGAAAGTAATCCACGGTAGCCTGCGCGCCGACCAGTTTGAACAGCCAGCCCCACGGTCCCTTGATCCCGCCCTCGACTTCGCTCTGGCGTTGATCGAGCCAAAGAATGGCCGGGCGCAGCGGCTTGCCCTGAGTATCGACGTTGATCACCGTGCCGCGCTGAGTGGTCAGTGAGACGCCGGCAATCTGCGAGCGATCAATCCCGGTTTGCGCCCATACCTGCTGACAGGCCTCGCCGAGTTTCGCCCAGTAATATTCCGGGTCCTGCTCGGCCCAGCCCGGTTGCGTCGAGTAGTACGCCTGCAACTCGACCTTGCCTTTGCCGAGCAGATTGCCCTGCAAATCGAAGAGCAATGCGCGCACGCTCTGGGTGCCGTTGTCGATCGCCAGCAGGTAGCGCTTGTTCGAGTGGTTATCCATGGCGCTCTCTTCAAGGGGCATCAAGGCGTGGCATCCGGCAGGCCGTGATGGCGTTGCCACAACGCCCGGTAACGCTGCAGCTCTTGCTGCCAGTGTGCATCGTCCCAGCCCAGGCGAGGCTGGCAGAGTTGGCGGATGGCAACAAAATGCGCTTCGCCACCGCACGCCAGCAACAGGCCCAGACGGGTGCGGCGCAGCAATAGATCATCGAGGTGCAGAACCATTTCCGCCTCACAGGCGAAGGCCAGTTCTGCCCACAAGGTGTCGGTGTTGCCGACCGTTTCGTGGCCCAACTCGGTGATCAACTGCGCCAGTCGCGGCAGATCGCGACCGTGGCGTCCGGCCAGACGTCGCCACTGTTGCGGGCTGAGTCCGGGGATCGACAGTGGCGCTACGGCGGCAAAAACGGCGGCGCCATCATCTTCGAAATGGCGGCCAAGCATGTCGGCACAGGCCTTGAGCACTTCGATGGCTTGCGGACGAAATGTTGTCAGCTTGCCGCCGGCTAACGTGACGCAACCCGGCTCCTGCCACAGCACATGTTCACGGGTTTCATTCGACGGTTTGCCTTGCTGTTCACCCGCCGCGCTGCCCACCACCGGACGTACGCCGGACCAGGTCGACAGCACATCGTTCGCCGTCACTTCGGCACCTGGAAATTGTTGCGTGCAAGCCGCCAGCAGATAGTCGAGTTCTTCGGCGCTGATGCTCGCACTCTGGTCCAGATTCTCGCGATGATCGAGGTCGGTGGTGCCAATCACCGTTGCCCCTTCCCACGGAAAAACAAACACCGGCCGACGGTCACGCTCATGCAGAAAAGTGAAGGCCTGCGCCACCGGCAAGCGCCAGCCCGGCAACAGCAGATGACTGCCACGCAGCGGGCGCAATTGTCGCGGAGCCTCGGGCAAACGCAGGCGCTCAGCCCATGCCCCGGTCGCCACCGCCAGCACGCCGCAACGCAATTGCCGCGACCCGCCCGCCTCGCAATCCTCAACCTGAACCCCGCACACCCGGCCGTCTTCGCGCAGCAAATGTTCAACGCGCACCCCGTTAAGCACCACTGCGCCATCGGCCCGCGCTTCGTGCAACACGCGCATCACCAGCCGTGCGTCATCGGTCAGCGCATCAACGAAACAGGTGCCGCCGAGCAGGTGGTTTTCCTTCACCCCCGGCGCCAGAAAACGCAGTTGCTGCGCGTCATGAAAACAATGGCTGCGGCGTCCCGCCAACGCGTCGTACACCGACAACAAGCCACCGAGCACACGCGGCCCGGGAAAACCGCCGCGATAGTGCGGCATCATGAAACTCATCGGTTCCACCAGCCCCGGCGCTTCGTCGAGCAGGCGCTGGCGCTCGCGCACCGAATCACGGGTCAGACGCCACTGCCCTTTGGCGATGTAACGCAAACCGCCGTGAACCATTTTCGACGATCGGCTGGAGGTGCCCCAGGCGAAATCCCGTTGTTCCAGCAGCAGACAACGCCAACCGCGCCGCGCCGCTTCGCGCAGGATTCCGGCACCGCTGATGCCGCCGCCGATGACGATCAGGTCCCAGCTTGCGTCGGCCAATGTCGGCAAGGTTTGCTGGCGCCACGCAGCGTTCCAGTCCGGGTGCATGACCGTCACTCCTGCAACAGGGTGCCGGGGTTGAGGCGCCCGGCCGGATCGAAGTGCCTGCTCAGCGCCTGCAAGGTATCCATCGCCAGCGCGCCTTTTTCGCGCGGCAGGTACGGCGCGTGATCCTTGCCGACGCCGTGCTGGTGGCTGATGGTGCCGTGGTTGTCGACGATGGTCTGGCTGGCCGCGTGTTTGAGCGCCTGCCAGCGCGCCAGCGTCGTCGGATAATCCGCCGCCGGGCGAAACACGTAAGTGGTGTAGATGCTCGAACCTTCGCCGTAGACGTGAGACAGATGGGTGAACACATGCACCCGTTCGCCCTCCGCTGCCAAGGCATCGCGCAGACTGTTTTCGATGAGGTTGAGAAGGTTGTCGACGTTGCTCCAGTCGGTGGCGGTTTCCAGGGTGTCGACCACGTAACCGGCGTTCCACAGGTTCTCGCGCAGGTAGGGAAAACGGAAGCGGTTCTGCGCCCACTTCTTGCCAAGCAACGTACCGGTGAACACACCGCCGAAGGCTTTCAGATGCTGGCGCGCCTGGCTCAGCGACAGCGCATTTTGCCGACGATTGCCAGTCACGCCGAAGGTCAGCAGGCACTTGCCTTCACCGGCGCCGCGCAGGTTCAGATACTTTTCCAGCCAGGCGATTTGCTGCGGATGCCCGGCCAGCGCCAGTTGGGTTTCGGTCTCCACCGCGTTCGACAGGCGCAGCATCGACAGCGGCACTCGCGCCTGCGCCAATTGGCGGATCGCTTGCAGCGCTTTGCTCCAGCTCGGCAGGAACACCCCGTAAAAACGTTCATCAGCCGGCAGCGGGCTGACCCGCACCTTGACCTCGGAAATGATCCCGAAACGGCCCTCGCAACCGAGCACGACTTCGCGCAGATCAGGCCCCGCCGCCGAGGCTGGAAATGTCGGAATTTCCAACGGCCCGGCGAAGGTTTCCAGGGTCCCGCCGGCGAACAATTGCTCGATGCGCCCATAGCGCAGCGACTGCTGACCACTGGAGCGACTGGCGACCCAACCGCCCAGCGTCGACAACTCCCACGACTGCGGGAAATGCCCCAGCGTGTAGCCGCGAGCGCGCAGCTGACTTTCCACCTGCGGGCCACTGGCACCGGGACCGAGCGTCGCCAGTTGGCTCTGTTCGTCGAGGTCGATCAGGCGATTCATCCGCGCCAGCGACACCGTCACCACCGGCCGCGTCGAATCCGGCGGGTTGATATGCCCGGCCACCGAAGTGCCGCCGCCGTAGGGAATCAGGCACAGATCCTGCTCATGGGCCAGCGCCAGCAATTGGCGGATCTGCCCGGCGGTTTCGGGAAACGCCACCGCGTCCGGATAGTTGCCCAGCGCGCCTTCGCGCAGCGCCAGCCAGTCCGGCAGGCTCTGGCCCCGGGCGTGCAGCAGACGATCATGGGCGTCGACGCTGTACAAGGCGTGCGCCGCCAGCCGCGAAAGCGGCACCCGTGCCAATGCCGACTCCAGCGTGGCATCGGGCAACACGTGCCCGGCCCCCAGTCGTTCATGGAGAAAACTCGCGCCATGGGCCGGCAGTTCGACCACCGTGGTTGCCTCTCCCCAGCCGTTCCAGCGTCGCATGCGTGTGTCCTTCTTATGCAGTCTGATCAGTGATGTGGCAGGCCTCCATACTAGTCAGCGGCCGAAAAGTGTCACGGTCGCATCCGGCCAGTTCGAGTAGCCAATTGAGTCAAACGTCGCGCAAGTGCCAGCCATTTACTTTAGTCGGGGTTTCAAATTACCTTTCAGGCATTCATTCGCTCACGCAGGCC
>Ga0247818_10000266_pt1 | contig 32647 bp, 23 predicted proteins | sample 13C_Glucose_Day1_FD_192424 | JGI IMG/M metagenome (GOLD analysis project Ga0247818, IMG submission 192424) | Soil microbial communities from agricultural site in Penn Yan, New York, United States - 13C_Glucose_Day1 | ecosystem: Environmental > Terrestrial > Soil > Agricultural land | place...
GTACGCCGGGGCTTCGCGGTTGTCAACCATCCGGTTGAACACATGTGCTTTGCGCCCAAGTTGCGCGCTTATAGGTACGGATCTCTACCTGTAAGCGGGGCGGTCACCGGATATCCGGTGACCGCCCACCCATCATCGGGGCCACGGCGGGGGCGGGCGGCCGGGTGCCGCGCCCTAGGATCGCTGCGTGCGCCTGCGGATCGACTGTGCCTACGACGGCGCCGACTTCTCCGGCTGGGCCGCCCAGCCCGGGCGTCGTACGGTCCAGGGGACGCTCGAGGCCGCCCTGGCCACCGCCCTGCGGGTGCCTGAGGTGCGGGTCACCGTGGCGGGCCGGACCGACGCCGGCGTGCACGCGCGCGGCCAGGTGGCCCACGTCGACGTGGACCCCGACGTGGTGGCAGCCTCAGCGGGGCGCTCGACCGACCCGCCGCTCGATGCCCTCGCCCGGCGCGTGGACGGGATCCTGCCGCCCGACCTGCGCGTACGACGGGTCGTCGAGGCGCCCGAGGGGTTCGATGCGCGCTTCTCCGCGGTCTGGCGGCGCTACGCGTACCGCATCGCCGACGCCCAGGGGCTCGCGGACCCGCTGGTGCGCGGGCACGTGCTGACCTGGGGCCGCCGGCTCGACCTCCGGGCGATGAACGAGGCTTCCGCGCCGTTGGTGGGCCTGCGCGACTTCGCCTCGTTCTGCAAGCAGCGGGAGGGCGCGACCACGGTCCGCACCCTTCTCGACCTCGACTGGCGGCGCGACGAGGCAGGGCTCGTCGTCGGCTCGGTGCGCGCCGACGCCTTCTGCCACCACATGGTGCGCGCCCTGGTCGGCTGCCTCCTCGCCGTCGGCGAGGGCCGGCAGCCGGTCGGCTGGCCCGCGGAGGTGATGGCCGGGCGGCGGCGCGACCAAGGGGTGCGCGTGGTCCACGCGCACGGCCTCACGCTGGAGGAGGTCGGCTATCCCGACGACGACGCGCTCGCCGCGCAGGCCGAGCGCGCCCGAGCCCGACGAGAGGCGATCGATGACTGAGCACTACTTCTCCGCCGACCCCGGTGTGCCGTTCGAGCGGGAGAGCTTCACCGCCGAGCTGTGGGGCCACGCGCTGACCCTCGACACGGGCTCGGGGGTGTTCAGCCGGGGTCACCTCGACCACGCGACGGCGGTGCTGTTCAAGGAGCTCGAGCCGCCGGCGCAGGGCCAGTTCCTCGACCTCGGCTGCGGCTACGGCGTCATCGGGCTGGCGATCGCGAAGGCGGTGCCGCTGGCCAACGTGACCGGCGTCGACGTCAACGAGCGCGCGCTGCTGCTGGCCAACGACAACGCCCGCGCCGCCGGGCTCGACCCGCGCTTCGTCGCCTGCCTGCCCGAGCAGGTGCCAGGCAACCAGGTCTTCGACGAGATCTGGTCCAACCCGCCCATCCGGATCGGCAAGGAGGCGCTGCACGACCTCCTGCTGGCGTGGCTGCCGCGCCTGGCGCCGGGCGGGCGGATGGTCATGGTCGTCGGCAAGAACCTCGGCGCCGACTCGCTGCAGCGGTGGCTGACCGAGCAGGGCTGGCCGACGGAGCGCCTGGCCAGCAGCAAGGGGTTCCGGGTGCTGGAGACCAGGCGCGCCGAGAGCGCCACCTAGGGCCTGCCGTCGAGGAACATCCGCAGCCGGGTGTGCGTCTGGCCCGGATCCTGCGGCAGGGCGCCGTTGATCGCGCGGCACACCCAGCCCAGGCGCATCGCGAGGCGCGCGGCCTCGCGGAGCTCGGCGTCGGTCAGCGGGTAGCGCTCGGCGTACGGGCGGAGGTACGCCGCCAGGTGCGGCTCGAGGTCCTCGGACCCCTCCTCGTCGTCGACGCCCCACGCGATGACGCCCTCGAGCGTCACGGCGAGGGTGAAGAACGGGTGGGAGATGCAGGCGTCGCCCCAGTCGAGCACCTGGTGCACACCCGACCCGAGGAAGACCTGCCCGTCGTGGAGGTCGTCGTGCTGCAGGGTCTCGTGGATGCCGAAGGCGCCCAGCCGGTCGCACAGGTCGGCGATCGCGTCGGTGCCCGGCAGTCGCGGGTCGACGTCGTCGAGCTGGGCGAGGAGGACGTCGTACGCCTCGGGCAGGGTGGGCAGGCGGCGGTCGGGCAGCCCGGCGGCGAGCAGCGCGTCGACCTGGCCCTCGCACGCGACCTGGATGCGGGCGTACGCCTCGAGGACGTCGTACCAGCGCTCCAGGCTGCGCTCCTCGGGGATCACGTCGCGCAGGCGAGGTCCGGCGTCGGCGAGCAGCAGCCAGCCGGTCTGCGGGTCGGCCGCGAGCGGCGCGGGGACGCGACCGTCCGAGAGTGGCGCGACCAGGGCCGTGACGGCCGCCTCGTGGCGCATGGTGTCGTCGTTGGCCTTGAACCACACCGGCCCACCGTCGGTCGGGACCCGCATGACGGTCGACCAGTCGGTGACGTGCGGCTGCTCGACGGGTCCGGTGACCGAGCGGCCCTGCTCGGCGAGCCGGTCCGCGACCCACGCGTGCGCGGCCCGGAGGAAGCCGGGGTCACGCCACCGGTCGCTGGGCTCGGAGGTGACGGGCATGGCGCGTATCGAACCCCGGACCCGCCGCTTCCGGCAACGGGTTTCCTCAGGCGGGCCGGGTGGCGACCAGGACGCCGATCTTGTCGATGCGGTGCTCGGGGTTGTCGAACCGGTCGGACCAGTAGTTGCCGTCGGCGTGGTCCTCGAGGGTCGCGCAGGTGGAGAGGGTGATCATCGGCCGGGTGGCCCTCTCACCCGGCCGGCCGGGCACCTCGGCCCGCTGGGCGCGGAGCGAGGCCGGCTGCCGGAACGACGTCCAGCGGGTGCGGCGCACCTCGTAGACGAACACGCTGTCGCCGGTGCGCACCCGGATCCGGTCGCCCGCCCTCAGCGACGGCGAGTAGCGCAGGGGAGCGGTGCCGGTGAGCCGGTGCCCGGTGACGATGTAGTTGCCGACCTCGCCGGGTCCCGTGCCGCCTCGCGGGCCGCGTGGGGAGGCCATCTCGCCGGCGTCCTGCAACGCGGTGCCCGCGGCGTCGTCGGACGTCCCGCGGTAGCGCACGACGGGGAAGTCGCGCAGCCCGATCGCCGGGATGGTGACGAAGGAGCGACGCGGCTCGGGGGCGGTCTGCGGCTCGTCGGTCGGCTCGTCGGTGGGCTGCTCGGTGGGCTGCTCGGTCGGCTGATCGGTCGGCTGATCGGTCGCCTGCTGGCTCGCCGGGGCGGACGGGCGCGACCTCTCGGGGCTCGCGGACCCCTCGGCGGGTGTGGTCGTCGTACGTCGCTCCCGGAGCGCCTGGTTCGAGGCCTCACCCGAGCAGCCGGTGACGACCGCGACCGCAGCCGCGGCCAGGAGGGCGACCGCTCTACCTGCCACCGCTCCACCGTACGCAGCCGGTGGTCGGCCTCACCCGAGCCGGACGGGCAGCTCCCGCACCCCGTGGACGGCCGCGAGCTCGGTGAACGAGAGGTCTGCGGGGTCGCAGGCGAGTGCGAGGCGCGGGAACCGGCGGGCGAGGGCGACGAGTGCCGTGCGCAGCTCCATCCGGGCGAGCTCCGCGCCGACGCAGCGGTGCAGCCCGTGCCCGAAGGCGAGGGTGCCCGCCACGGAGGTGGTCGGGTCGAACTGCTCGGGGTCAGGGCGGTGGGCGGGGTCGCGCTCGGCCCCGGTGAGCGAGACGAGCACGATGTCGCCGCGTCGGACCACCTCGCCGCCGACCGTGGTCTCGTGCCTCGCGACACGCGGGAAGGCCATCTGGACCGGGCAGACGAACCGCAGCAGCTCCTCGACCACGCGGTCGACCTCGCCCGGTTCCCCCCGCTGCAGGGCCGCCCACGCGGCCGGGTGCTGGAGCAGCACCCAGGTGCCCAGCGAGAGCATGCTGGCGCTGGTCTCGTAGCCGCCGAGGAAGACGCCGTCGGCCAGGCCGCCGAGCTCGACGTCGTCGAAGTCCGTTCCGTGGTCGGCCACCATCCGGGCGATCAGGCCGTCCGGCAGGTGCGGGCTCCGCCGCTCGGACGCGACGAGGTCGATGAGGAACCGTCGGGTGCCGGCGGCGGTCTCGAAGATCCCGGCGCCGGCGTCGCGCAGGTCGAAGCGGGCGGCGCCGCGCCGGCGGAACTCGTGGCGCTGGACCTCCGGCATGCCGAGGAGGTCGCAGATCACGCCGAACGGGACCTGGAACCCGAAGTGCTCCACCAGGTCGACCACCGGTCCGTGGGCGGCCATGTCGTCCAGCGCGGCCGCGACCACCCGGTCGATGTCGTCCTGCAGCTCGGCGAGGCGACGGCGGGTGAAGTACGGCGTGATCACGCCCCGCAGCCGTCCGTGGTCGGGCTGGTCGGTCATCCCCAGGCCACCGATCCGCTCCTCGGGCGCGCGGTCCTGCCGGCCGATGATGTCGCGCACGTCGTTGTCGAAGGCCCCGGAGTCCGCGAGCACGCTGCGGGCGACGTCGTACCCCGTCGCCAGCCACACACGGGTGCCGAGGAGGCTCGCGAACCGTACGACCTCCCCGCGCTGACGCGTCGCCGCCAGCCGGGGGACCGGGTCGACCCCGTCGCGCTGCAGCGGGTAGCGGATGCTCGCCGGCACCCGACGCACGTACGGCACGCGCCGCGCGGTCGACAGCGCGAGCTTGAAGGTGGCGCCCCGCAACGAGGAGGTCATGCGAGCAGTCAATCCCCTCGGCACCACCGGCGTCGATCAGGATCGACCCCGGTCCGCCCCCGAGACCCTCCGAACCGCGAGAACCGGCAGGATGTGGGGCATGGCCTACGACGCAGCCCCCGACAGGTACGACGACGCGACCGGGATGCACTACCGACGGACCGGCCGCAGCGGCCTGCGGCTGCCCGCGCTCTCGCTCGGCCTGTGGCAGAACTTCGGCACCGACCGGCCGGAGGAGACCCAGCGCGCGATCCTGCGGCGGGCGTTCGACCGCGGCGTCACCCACTTCGACCTCGCCAACAACTACGGCCCGCCCTACGGCCGCGCCGAGGAGAACTTCGGGCGCTACCTCAAGGACGACTTCAAGCCCTACCGGGACGAGCTGCTCATCTCGACGAAGGCCGGATGGGACATGTGGCCGGGTCCCTACGGACAGGGCGGCGGCTCGCGGAAGTACGTCCTCGCCTCGCTCGACCAGTCGCTGGCGCGGATGGGGCTGGACTACGTCGACATCTTCTACAGCCACCGCTTCGACCCCGAGACGCCCGTCGAGGAGACGATGATGGCGCTCGACACGGCCGTCCGGTCCGGTCGCGCGCTCTACGCCGGCATCTCGTCGTACTCCGCGGCGAAGACCAGGGAGGCGGCGACGATCGCCCGCGAGCTCGGCACGCCGCTGCTGATCCACCAGCCCTCCTACTCGATGCTCAACCGCTGGATCGAGGGCGGCCTGCTCGACGAGCTCGAGGAGCAGGGGATGGGCTGCATCGTCTTCACCGCGCTCGCGCAGGGACTCCTGACCGACCGCTACCTCGACGGCGTCCCGGCCGACTCCCGGGCGGCCCGCGACGACTCCACGATCGCAGGGCTCGACGACGAGACCCTGCAGCGCGTGCGGTCGCTCAACGGCATCGCCGAGGGCCGCGGCCAGAAGCTCGCGCAGCTGGCCCTCCAGTGGGTGCTCCGCGACGACCGGGTGACGAGCGCGGTCATCGGCGCGTCCAGTCTGGAGCAGCTCGACACCAACCTCGACGCGCTCGAGGCGCCGCCGCTGACCGGGTCCGAGCTCGCCGAGATCGACCGCTTCGCCGTCGACTCGGGCGTCAACCTCTGGGCGAAGCAGACCGAGGAATGACGGCTCCGCGGCGGGTCGTCGTCGTCGGCGCCGACGCCGCGGGCATGTCGGCGGCGCACCAGGCCCTCCGCACGGCCGCACGTCGCGGCGAGGAGCTGGCGGTCACGGCGCTCGACGCGGGCGGCCACACGTCGTACAGCGCCTGCGGGATCCCCTACTGGATGGCGGGCGACGTGGCCAGCGGCGACGACCTCGTGGCGCGCACGGCCGAGGAGCACCGCGACGCCGGCATCGACCTGCGCCTGCACGCCGAGGTCGTCGCGGCCGACCTGGTCGCCCGGACCGTGACGACGGCTGCGGGCGACGTGCTGGAGTACGACGACCTGGTGGTCGCGACCGGCGCCCCCGCGGTGGTCCCCGACTGGGCGCGGCGCCCCGACGGGACGCCGTACGACGGCGTGGGGGTGGTCAAGACCCTCGACGACGGGTCGGCGTGGGTGCGCAGCTTCGAGCGCGCCGGACCGGGCGCGCACGTGGTGGTGGTGGGCGCCGGCTATGTCGGCGTCGAGGTCGCCGAGGCGGCGCTGGAGCAGGGGTTCGGCGTCACGGTCCTGACCCGCACCCGCGGGATGGCGATGCTCGAGGACGAGATGTCCGACCTGGTCAACACCGGCCTCGTCGACGCCGGGGTCGAGCTGGTGCTCGGCGCCGAGGTCACCGGCCTCGAGCTCGACGGGGACCGGGTCACGGGGGTGCGCTGGGACGGCGGCTCGCGGGAGGCCGACCTGGTCGTGGTGGCGATCGGTGTCCGGCCGGCCACCGCCTTCCTGCGGGGGACCGGCCTGGAGATGACGGACGACGGGGCGCTGCGTCCCGACCCGCACGGACGGGTGGCCGAACACGTGTGGGCCGCTGGGGACTGCTGCGAGGTGCGTCGCCGCATCGACGACCAGTGGGTGTTCCGGCCGCTGGGCACGCACGCCGCCAAGCACGGGCGGGCGCTGGGCGACAGCCTCGCCGGCGGCGACCTGTCGTTCGACGGGATGGTCGACACCTCCATCACCCGCTTCTCCGCCGGCGGGGTGCACCTCGAGATCGCGCGCACCGGCCTGTCCCGCTCGGACGCCGAGGCCGCCGGCTTCGGCGCGTTGGCGCTGCTCACCGAGGGCACGACCGCGGCCGGCTACATGCCGGAGGCCGAGCCGATCGCGATCTGGGTGATGGCCGACGGTGCGACGCGCCGGCTGCTCGGCGTGCAGGTCGTCGGCGGGCACGGGGCCGGCAAGCGGATCGACACCGCCGCCGCCGTGCTGTGGACGGGCGGTTCGGTCGACGACCTGGCCTGGATGGACCTGTCGTACGCACCGCCCTTCGCGAGCACCTGGGAGGTCCTGCAGATCGCCGCCCGGCGGGTCGCCGAGCGCCTCTGAGAAACGAGGGGTGCCGCGCGCCCGGCTCGGTCAGGATGACGTCATGCACCTCGAGCTGTTCACCCTCGCCGAACGACCCGACCTCATGGACACCTTCTGGGACATGGAGACGTCGTGGCCCGAGTTCATGAAGCACGACCCCATCGGCAACGGCTACTACGCCTCGCTCGAGCACTTCCGGGAGTACGTCCTGGTCGGCCTCGACGAGTCGGGACGGATGGTCGCCAAGGCGCACTCGGTGCCGTTCCAGCTCCCGGAGGGAGAGCTGCCGGACGCCGGCTGGGACTTCGCGATCCGCAGCGGCCTGCTCACCGAGCTCTGGGGCGAGGAGCCCGATGCCGTGACCGCTGTCGAGATCGCGATCGCGCCGGGGCTGCAGGGAACCGGCCTCTCGGGGCGGCTCGTCGTGGCACTGCGCGACAACGCGGGCCGTCTCGGCTTCACCGAGCTGCTGGCTCCCGTGCGCCCCAACGGCAAGGCCGACGTCCACGAGCCGATGGCGGACTACGCCTTCCGCACCCGTGACGACGGGCTCCCGGTCGACCCGTGGCTGCGGGTCCACGTCCGCGCCGGCGGGCACATCGACCGGGTCGCGCCGCGCTCGATGGTCATCCCCGGCACGGTCGAGGAGTGGCGCGAGTGGACCGGCCTGCCGTTCGACACCACCGGCCCCGTCGTCGTACCCGGGGCACTGGCGCCGGTGATGTGCGACGCCGAGCACGGCACCGCGACCTACGTCGAGCCCAACGTCTGGGTCCGGCACCCGACCGGGGCCTGACCGCTGGGTCAGCCGCCTGCGACCGCCTTGCGGACCTCGTTGACGCACAGCGCGATGAAGGCGAGCGCGCAGAGCGCCATGAGCACGTTGGAGTGGAGCTTGTTGCGCCACTCCGCGGGAGTGCGGTCGGTGTTGAGCAGCCACAGCAGGGTGACGGCAAGGAACGGCATGAAGAACGCGCCGAGCACGCCGTAGGCCAGGATCAGCCACACCGGCTTGCCGAGGAACATCATCACCATCGGCGGGAAGGTCAGCCAGAGGATGTAGGCGCGGTACCACTTGCCGCCGGCGCGGGCGTCCTCGGCCGGACCGCCCGTCACGTGGGTCATGAAGTCGGCGAACATCAGGCTGACGCCGTTCCACACACCGACCAGCGACGACATCGCCGCCGCCCAGAAGCCGAGCAGGAAGAGCTTGCCGGCCCACTGGCCGTAACGGTCCTGGAGCACGACGCCGAGGTCGAGCAGGCCGGCGTCGCCCTCCTCGATCGCCACACTGGTGGAGTAGAGCAGCTCGGCACCGACGATCAGCGTGGCGAGCACGAAGATGCCGGTGACCAGGTAGGCGACGGTGTTGTCGATACGCATCACGCGCATGTAGCGGGGGGTGTCCCAGCCCTTCTCGCGCAGCCAGTAGCCGTAGGCCGCGAGGGTGATGGTGCCGCCGACGCCGCCGGCGAGCGCGAGGGTGTTGACCAGTCCGCCCTCGGGGATGCGCGGTGCGAGGCCGGTGAGCAGCTCGCCGAGGTTCGGCAGGGTCAGCAGGGCGGCGCCGACCATCGTCACGAACATGATCCCGACGAAGGCGGCGAGCACCTTCTCGAAGACGCCGTAGCGACCGGACCACACCAGCACGAGTCCGACGACGCCGGACAGGATGCCCCACCACGTCGTGGACAGCCCCCCGAGGAGGCCCTGCAGCGCGAGGCCCGTGCCGGCCATGGCGGCCGCGCCGTACACGAAGCCCCAGACCACGATGTAGGGGCCGAAGTACCACGTCGTCCACGCGCCCAACGAGCGCCAGCCCTCGAAGATCGTGCGTCCGGTGGCCAGCGAGTAGCGGCCCGCCCCCTCGACCAGCACGATCTTCATGACACAGCCGACGACCACGCACCACAGCAGCGTGTAGGCGAACTTCTGGCCCGCGATGAGGGTCGCCACCAGGTCGGCGGCACCGACGCCGGTCGCCGCGACCACCAGGCCCGGCCCGACGATCCTCCAACGGGGGACGGTGGACTGCTCGGTCGAGCCGGTCGAGGTCGTGTCAGCCATGGACCAACACCCTACCGGTGGTCTGGACCAGTGCGCCCGGGCCGACGTCGAGGAGGCCTCCGCGCAAGGCATGGTGCAGGCAGTTCGTGCGCGCGGCGCCGGCTCGCACGCTCAGCCGGCCGCGTCCTGCCGCGAACTGCCTGCACGGTGTCGGCCATCTGTGGGCGCGGGCCGATATCCAGGCGACGTCGAACCGGGTCACTTGCGAGAATCCTCCCGTGGGACACGTGGACGTTGCTGGAGTGAGGTACGAGCTGCCGGACGGCCGGGTGCTGCTCGACGACGTCAGCTTCCGGGTGGGCGACGGGCAGAAGGTCGCGCTGGTGGGCGCCAACGGGGCCGGCAAGACCACCCTGCTCCGCATCGTGACCGGCGACCTCAAGCCGCACGCGGGCGTCGTCACGCGCTCGGGCGGTCTCGGTGTCATGCGACAGTTCGTCGGCCACGGGGGAGCCGACGAGACGGTCGCCGACCTGCTGCTGTCGGTGGCACCGGCCGACGTGCGCCGGTGGTCCGAGGAGGTCGCGGCCCAGGAGCTGCGGCTGATGGACGACGACAGCGAGCCGGTGCAGATGGCGTACGCCGAGGCCCTGGGGCACTACGGCGACGTCGGCGGCTACGACCTCGAGGTGGTGTGGGACAAGGTCACCACCGCGGCGATGGGGATGCCCTACGACCGGGCCCGCTACCGCGCGCTCACCACGCTGTCCGGCGGCGAGCAGAAGCGGCTCGTGCTGGAGTACCTGCTGCAGGGCCCCGACCAGGTGCTGCTGCTCGACGAGCCGGACAACTACCTCGACGTGCCCGGCAAGATGTGGCTCGAGGAGCGGATCCGGGAGTCGCCCAAGACGATCCTGTTCATCAGCCACGACCGCGAGCTGCTCAACAACACGGCGACGCGGATCGTGACGGTCGAGCTCGGCAGCGCGGGCAACCTCGTGTGGACCCACCCCGGTGGCTTCGCGAGCTACCACGAGGCACGCGCCGAGCGGTTCGAGCGGTTCGAGGAGCTGCGCCGCCGCTGGGACGAGGAGTACGCCAAGCTGCGCGCGCAGATGCTGATGTACAAGCAGAAGGCGGCCTACAACTCCGACATGGCCAGCCGCTACCAGGCTGCTCAGACGCGGCTGAAGAAGTTCGAGGACGCCGGTCCGCCCACCGAGCAGCCCCGCGAGCAGCAGGTGAAGATGCGGCTCAAGGGCGGTCGCACGGGCAAGCGTGCCGTCGTCTGCACCGACCTCGAGCTGACCGACCTGATGAAGCCGTTCGACCTCGAGGTCTGGTACGGCGAGCGGGTGGCCGTGCTGGGTTCCAACGGGTCCGGCAAGTCCCACTTCCTGCGCCTCCTCGCCGCGGGCGGCAGCGACCCCGACATCGAGCACCAGCCCGTCGGCGTACCACCGGCGCCGGTCGGGCACACCGGCAGCGCCAAGCTCGGGGCCCGGGTCCGGCCGGGGTGGTTCGTGCAGACGCACGAGCACCCCGAGCTCGTCGGCCGCACCCTGCTCGAGATCCTGCACCGTGGTGACGACCACCGCGACGGGATGGGGCGCGAGGCGGCCAGCCGGGTGCTGGACCGCTACGAGCTGGCGCACGCGGGCGAGCAGAGGTTCGAGTCCCTCAGCGGCGGGCAGCAGGCGCGGTTCCAGATCCTGCTGCTCGAGCTGTCCGGGGCGACGCTGCTGCTCCTCGACGAGCCCACCGACAACCTCGACGTGCAGTCCGCCGAGGCGCTGGAGGCCGGGCTCGAGGCGTTCGAGGGCACGGTGCTGGCGGTGACGCACGACCGGTGGTTCGCCCGCGGCTTCGACCGCTTCCTGGTCTACGGCGCCGACGGCGAGGTCTACGAGTCCGACGGCCCGGTCTGGGACGAGGGCCGGGTGTCGCGGGCCCGCTGAGGCCCCACGCCTTGGGGGGAGGCCGGCGCCATCCGACGTGGGCAGGATGGCGCTCGTGCTGAGTCCTGCCTCCCGTCGCGACCGCCAGGTGTCGCTGCGCGGGGTCGGCCACGAGACGCCGCTGCACCTGCTGGTCGGACCCGACACCCACGGCGTCACCCGGTACGCCCGGGAGGTGGCTGCGGCAGCTCGGGCCCGGGTGGTGCGGGACCGTGCCGCGCTCCCTCGGGGAGGACGGGTGCACCTGCACCTGACCGACCGGCTGTTCGGTCCCGAGCCGGCGGAGGCGGCCGCGGTGGTCGAGCACCTCGCCCGGCGCGTACGACTGACGGTCACGCTGCACGACGTCCCGCAGCCGAGCGACGGGCCGGTCTTCGCGGCGCGGGCCGAGGCCTACGGGCGGATCGTGCTCGCCAGCCATGCGTGGGCGACCAACTCCTGGCACGAGCACGCGCTCGTCGACCAGTGGAGCGCCGCCGGAGCGGAGGGCACGGTGATCCCCCTCCCCGTGCCGCACCCACCCGACGAGGTGCCGGGGCGGTGCGCCCGTGCGGCGGCGGGACGGGCCACGACCGAGCCGGTGGTCGGCGTCTTCGGGTTCGTCTACCCCGGCAAGGGCCACCGCCAGGTGGTGCGCGCGGTGGCCGCCCTGCGTCGCGCAGGGGTCCTGGCGTCCGTGCGGATCCTCGGCGACGCGGCGCCGGGTCACGCGGACGAGGTCGAGGCGCTGGTGCGAGGCAGCCGCGCCCGCGGCGTGCCGGTGGAGGTCACCGGTCGCGTGCCGGACCCTGACCTGGTCGACGCCCTGCGCGGCGTGGCGGTCGGCGTGACGGCGCACCGCAACGTCTCGGCGTCGGGCAGCCTCAACTCGTGGATCGCCGCCGGACGGCGCCCGCTCGTGCGCGACGGTGCGTACGCCCGTGAGATGGCCGCGCTGCGCCCCGGCACCATCGAGCTCTTCGACGACGCGACCCTGGTGCCGTGCCTCGACGCCGCGCTGCGCCGACCGGTGTCGACCTGGACGTCGCCCGCCGCCGACCTCGGACCGCGGCTCGAGGACACCGCAGCCGCCTACCGCGCGTGGTGGGCGTCGGTCGGATGACCTCTCCGCCCTTCGGCACCTCCGTGCCGGGCAACCGGTGGGACCTCGCACCCGAGGCCATGCCCCGCCGGCCGGTGTCCGTGGTGGTCACCCACTACGAGCAGCAGGCCGAGCTCGACCGGACGATCGCGGCGCTGCGTCGCCAGACCCGGCGCCCCGACGAGGTCGTCGTCGCCGACGACGGGTCGCGACACGCACCGGAGGTCCCACCCGGCGTACGGCTGGTGCGGCAGCCCGACCACGGCTTCCGGGCGGCCGCCGCGCGCAACCTCGGGGTGGCGGCCAGCGCGGGCGACCTGCTGGTGCTGCTCGACGCCGACACCGTCCCCGAACCGTCCTTCGTCGAGCGGGTGGTCGCCCTCCCGGAGGCGCTCCCCGAGGCCCTCGTGGTGGGCCGGCGCCGACATGCCGACCTGACCGGCACGTCGCCCGACGGGCCGATCGAGGCGGTCGCGCCCCCGCGCGAGCTGCCCGAGCCGGGCTGGCTGCGCGAGGCGTACGCCGCCAGCAGGAACCTGCTGGACGCCGACGGCAGCAGCCACCGCTTCGTCATCAGCGCGGCGCTGGCGTGCAGCCGCTGGTGGTACGACGAGGTCGGCGGCTTCGACGAGACCTTCTGCGCCTACGGCGGCGAGGACTGGGACTTCGCCCACCGCTCCTGGACCGCCGGCGGGTTGCTGGCGCACAGCCCTGACGCCGTCGCCTGGCACGACGGGCCCGACGCGGCATCGCGGGACCGCGAGGACGCCGCGCTGCTGGCCGAGACGTCCGCCGTCGCCGACCGGACGTCCGCACCCGGAACCGCCTGGCGCGGACTCCTGCGGGGGCCGTCGGACCTCGTGGTCACCTGCGCCCCGACCCTGGGCGACACCGAGCTGCTCGTCACGGTCGACTCGCTGCTGGCGGCGCTGCCGCGGGCCGTCGTACGCCTGGCCGCGCCGCAGCGCGACCTGGTGGGTCCCGACCCGAGGGTCGTGCCGGCCGAGGGCGCCGTGCCCGGCCCGGCTCGACGGCACCTCGAGGTGCGACGGGGCCTGGTCGGGGACGTCTCGGCCTGGGCGTCGCTCCTCGACGGGCTCGACGGGTGCGCGGGATCCCGTGAGGTGGCCGGTGGCAGTGCCGTGCTCCACGACCTGCGCCTGCAGCGCCGTGCCGCGCGGTGGGGACGCCCCGACCTCGCACCTCCGGGGCCACCGCTCGCCACCACCCTGCGGCCCTGGTCCGAGGACGTCACGCTGGAAGCGTGGCTCGGTGGCTGGGCGGACGCATGACCACCCGTCGCGGCCTCTTCGTCGCACCCTTCGACGCCCTCGCCGACCCCGGGGTCGTCGGCGACCTCGCCGCCGAGGCCGAGGCCACCGGGTGGGACGGCTTCTTCGTCTGGGACCACCTGCTGTACGGCGACCGGGTGTCCGCGATCGCCGACCCATGGACGTGCTGCGCCGCGGTCGCCATGCGCACCGAGCGGCTGCTGCTGGGACCGATGGTGACCCCGCTGCCACGGCGCCGGCCACAGGTGCTGGCCCGGCAGGCCGCCAGCCTGGCCCTCCTGTCCGGTGGTCGCTTCGTGCTCGGCCTCGGGCTCGGCGACGACTGGGTGGGGGAGTTCAGTGCGTTCGGCGACGAGCCGGACCCACGGGTGCGCGGCCGGATGCTCGACGACGGGCTCGCGGTCCTGACCGGCCTGCTGGGAGGCGAGACCGTCCACCACGACGGCGAGCACCACCTCGCGCAGGACGTCCGGTTCCGGCCGGCCCCGCGGGTGCCCATCTGGCTGGCGGGTCGTCACGGCAACCGGGCACCGCTGCGGCGCGCGGCGTCGTACGACGGCTTCTTCGTCATCGGCCTGGACGGTCCCGCGGACCTCGACACCGTCACGGCGGACCTCGCAGCCCACCGGCCGGCGCCGGGCTTCGACGTGGTCGTCGACCTGCAGCCCGACCAGGACCCCGGCGCGTGGGTGGACCGCGGGGCGTCGTGGGTGCTCACCCGGATCGGGCCGTTCGACCTCGACCTCGACGAGGTGCGCCGGGTCGTCCGCGCCGGCCCGTCCGTCACCCGAAGGCGCTGACGCCCGTCTCGGCGCGGCCGATGATGAGCTTCTGGATCTGGGACGTGCCTTCGTAGAGCGTCATCACCCGTGCGTCGCGGAGGTACTTCGCGACCGGGAAGTCGTCGACGTAGCCCGCGCCGCCGTGCACCTGGATCGCGTCGTTGGCCGCGCGCACGGCGGCTTCCGACGCGAACAGCTTGGCCTTCGACGCCGCGACCCCGAAGGGCTCCCCGCGGTCGATGAGGTCGGCGCAGCGCCAGGCCAGCAGGCGGGCGGCATCGGCGTCGAGGGAGATGCCGGCGATGAGGTCCTGCACGAGCTGGAACGACGCGATCGTCTTGCCGAACTGCGTGCGCTCCCGGGCGTAGGCCACCGACGCCTCGAGGCAGCCCTGCACGATGCCGACGCAGCCGGACGCCACCGCGAGCCGGCCCTTGTCGAGCGTGCCCATCGCGATCTTGAAGCCCTGCCCGACCTCGCCGAGCCGGGCCGTGTCAGGCACGCGTACGCCGCTGAGGAACAGCTCGGCGGTGGCCTGCCCACGCAGCCCGAGCTTGTTCCTCACCTCGCGCGCCTCGAAGCCGGGGGAGTCGGTCGGGACGAGGAACGCCGTCAGGCCCCGTGGACCGTCGTCACTGGTGCGCGCGAACACGAGTGCGACGTCGGCCCACGTGCCGTTGGTGATGAAGAGCTTCTGGCCGTCGACCACCCAGTCGGACCCGTCGCGGACCGCCCGGGAGGTGAGGTTGCCGGCGTCGGAGCCGGTGCCGGGCTCGGTGAGGCCGAAGCAGCCCAGCGCCGTCGCGGACGCGAGGCGGGGCAGCCACTCCTGCTTCTGCTCCTCGGTGCCGTGGTCGAGGATCGACTTGCCGACGAGCCCGCTGCTCACCGACACGATGCCGCGGAGCGCGGAGTCGGCGCGCCCCAGCTCCTCCATGGCGAGGGAGTAGGTGACGTAGTCGCCGCCGACGCCGCCGTACGCCTCGGGGATGGTGAGCCCGAAGAACCCGAGCTCGGCCATCTTCGGCACGATCGCGAGGTCGACCGACTCGTCGTGGTCCCAGCGCATCCGGTGGGGGACGGCCTCGCGCTCGAGGAAGTCGCGGGCGAGGTCGCGGAAGGCCTGCTGCTCCTCGGTGAGGGAGAGGTCCATCAGACGGCCTCGACCATCTCGTGGTCGGTGACGCGGTCCGCGAGCCGGGCGAGGTGGTGATCGGCGTTGCCGAGCCACTGCTCCAGCACCGCGAGGTGGGCGGTCCCGACCCCGACGGCGTACTCCGCGGTCATGCCGATGCCCCCATGGAGCTGGATCGCCTCCTGGCCGATGTGTCGCGCCGCACGGGAGACCTGGAGCCCGACGCGGTCGGCCGCGTCGGCCACCGCCCGGCGGTCACCGCCGGCGATCGTCATCGTCGCCCAGTCGACGGTGCTGTGGGCGAGCTCGAGGGAGACGTACATGTCGGCAGCGCGGAAGGTGAGGGCCTGGAACGTGTTGAGCGTGACGCCGAACTGCTGGCGGCTCCTGAGGTACTCGGTCGTCGCGCGGACCTGGCTCTGCATCACACCGAGGGCCTGGTTGGCGCCCAGGATGCGGGTCAGGTCGCTGATCGTGGCGATGCTCGGCGCCACGTCGCGGCCGGGCTCGCCGAGCGGGGAGGCGGCGCTGTCGTCGAAGCGGACGGTCGCGGCCCGGGTGAGGTCCGCGGCGGCGTAGCCCGACCGGGTCACGTCGGAGGCGTCGACGAGGAAGACGCCGGTCCCTCCGTCGTCGGGCAGCGCGGCGGTCACGACGAGCACGTCGGCCGACTCGCCGGCGATGACGGGGTCGGCGACACCGTCGAGGGTCCAGCTCCCGCCGGACACGGAGGCGCGCACGCCGTCCGCGCTGGAGGCCCAGCGGCCGCCGGGGGAGGTGTCGGCCGCGGCGAGCAGGACCTCGCCCGAGCTCAGGCGGCCCAGCAGGTCGGCCTTCTGCTCGGGGGTGCCGACGGCGGCCACGAGGCCGCCGGCGTGCACCACCGCGGCGAGGTAGGGCTCGGGGGCGAGCACCCGGCCCAGCTCCTGGCACACGATCCCGATCTCGACCGGTCCGGCGCCGACGCCGCCGTCGGCCTCGCTGAACGGCAGCCCCAGGAGCCCCATCTCGGCGAGTCGACCCCACAGGCCGCGGTCGAACCCGGGGTCGTCGGCCACGGTGCGCCGCCGCGCCTCGTGGTCGGCGTACGCCGTCGCAAGGAGGCCGCGGACGGCATCGCGCAGGGCCTGCTGCTCGTCGTCGTAGGTGAAGTCCATGTCGTCTCCCTCGTCGCGCTCAGAGTCCCAGGATGGTGCGGGCGATGATCTGGCGCTGGATCTCGTTCGACCCGCCGTAGATCGAGGCCTTGCGGAGGTTGAGGTAGGTCGGTGCCGACCGGCGCGCCCACCCCTCCTGGGGCGAGTCGTCGCCTGCGCGGGCGGCGATCGAGGCCGGTCCGGCGAGGTCGAGGGCGAGCTCGCTCACCGCCTGCTGGAGCTCGGTGCCGCGCAGCTTGAGGACCGACGAGGCCGGGTGGGGGGCGCCGTCGGAGGAGTGCGCCACCACCCGCAGCGCGGTGAGCTCGAGGGCGAGCAGGCTCGTCTCCAGCTCGGCGACCCGGGCGCGGACCAGCGGGTCGTCCATCAGTGGTCCGGCGTTCGCCTTGAGGGCGGCCAGGGCCCGCTTCGTGGCGCCGACGGGCGCCACGCCGACGCGCTCGTTGCCGAGCAGGAACTTGGCGATCGTCCAGCCGCCGTTGAGCTCGCCCACCAGCAGGTCACCCGGCACCCGCACATCGGAGAACCACACCTCGTTGACCTCGTGGCCGCCGTCGATGAGCTCGATCGGGCGCACCTCCACACCGGGGGTGGTCATGTCGATGAGGAGCATCGAGATGCCGGCCTGCTTCTTCACCTCGGGGTCCGTGCGGACGAGCGTGAAGATCCAGTCGCCGTGCTGGCCCAGCGTGGTCCACGTCTTCTGCCCGTTCACGACCCAGTCGTCCCCGTCACGCACCGCGGTGGTCCGCAGGGAGGCGAGGTCGGAGCCCGCGTCGGGCTCGGAGAAGCCCTGCGACCACCAGATGTCCAGGTTGGCCGTCGCGGGGAGGAAGCGCTCCTTCTGCTCCTGCGTGCCGAAGTGGGCGATGACCGGCCCGATCATGGACGCGTTGAAGGCCAGCGGGGTCGGCACCCCGGCTCGCTGCATCTCCTCGTGCCAGAGGTGGCGCTGGAGCTCGGTCCAGTCCTGGCCGCCCCACTCCACGGGCCAGTGCGGCACCGCGAGGCCCTCGGCGTTCAGGGTGCGCTGGGCCTCGACGGTCTGGTCGCGGGTGAGGTGGCGCCCCTCGAGGACCGCGTCGCGGATCTCCTGCGACACCTTGGTCGTGAAGAACTCCCGCATCCGCGTCCGGAACTCGGCGTCGGCGGGACTGAGCTCGAGCTGCATGTGACTCCTCGGGTCTGGTCCGGGCGCGGACGGCAGCGGGCCGGCCGCACCATCATGGCGCGGCCGGCCCAACCCTGCGAGGACCAGGCCCGTGCTCAGCCCGCGTCGGAGTCCAGCACGATGTCGGCGCTCTGCTCCTGGCCGCCACTCGTCCACGTGACGCTCACCGAGTCGCCGGGGCGGTAGGAGCGGATCGTCGCGACCAGCGAGTCGGCGCCGGTGATCCGGTGGTCGTCGACCTTCGTGATCACGCCGCCCGACTCCAGGCCCGCCTTGTCGGCGGCCGAGCCGGAGGTCACCTCGCGCACGACCGCGCCCGCGGCCTCGCCGGTCTCCGCGTCGCCGACCTGGATGCCGAGCCGTGCGTGCGTCGGGGTCTCACCGGCGGCCATCTGGTCCACGATCGGCATGACCTCGTCGATGGGGATCGCGAACCCGAGGCCGATCGAGCCGGACTGCCCGCCGGCCGACTGCGACGCCGCGGTGCGGATCGAGGAGTTGATGCCGATGACCGCGCCGGTCAGGTCGACGAGGGGCCCGCCGGAGTTGCCGGGGTTGATGGCGGCGTCGGTCTGGATCGCCGGGTACGTCGTGGAGTTGCCCTGGTCGTCGGAACCGACGTTGACCGGGCGGTCGAGAGCGCTGACGATGCCGCTGGTGACGGTCGCGTCGAGGCCGAACGGCGACCCGATGGCGACGACGCCCTCGCCGACGCCGAGGTTGGCGGACTTGCCGATCGTGGCCGGGGTGAGGTCGGAGACCCCTTCGGCCTTGATGACCGCGGTGTCGGTGAGCGGGTCGGTGCCGAGCACCTGCGCCTTGGCGCTGGTGCCGTCGTCGAACGACACGGTGAGGCTGCCGGCCTCGGCGCCCTCGACCACGTGGTTGTTGGTCAGGATCGTCCCGTCGGCGGTGAGGATGATGCCGGAGCCCGACGCGCCTCCCTGGGCGGTGGTGACGTCGATCTTGACGACGCTGGGCAGCACCTTCTGGGCGACCGACTCCACCGACCCGTCGGCCGCGGGGGCCTGGGCCTGCGACGACACCTGCGACGTCGACACCTGGCTCGGCTGCGACGACCCGCCCGACCCGTCCTGGGTGGCGTCCCACCAGGCCGCGCCACCGATCCCGGCACCTCCACCGACGAGCAGGGCGGTCGCGACGACGGCGGCGGCCAGGCCCGTCCGGCGTCCCGCGCCTCCGCGCTGCTTCGTCGCGTGGGTGTTCTGCTGGTGCGGGGAAGCCGGGTGCGCGGCGTACATCGGCGGGATCGGCTGGGTGGCGTGCGCGTCGGTGCCGGTCCACCCGGACGAGGCGCGCTGGTACGGGTTGTCGGCGGGCTGCGGGTGCTGCGGGCCGCCGTGCTGGGGGATCTGTCCGTCGCTCATGTCCTCCACGATGCGGCTCGACCCTGTGGAGGCCCTGAGAACGGGCTGTAAAGGTGCAGAGACCTCCTCCTCGTGCCCGAGGTTCCAGGGGATCACGGGGCGACCTCAGCGCGGGAGATCAGGGAGCGCCAGCCACTCGGCCCAGGTCAGGTCACGGCCGACGTAGCGCGGGTGCTCCAGCGGCCACTCCGCCGCGATCCAGCGCGGGACCAGCGCGTCGAGCGCCGCCTCGAGCTCGGTGCCCACGCACTCGTCCACGACCCACCACGAGATCTCGGCATCGGCGCCGGGCTTCTCCGGCGGGTCGATGTAGACGCAGCCGAGCAGCGCCGTCTCGTCGGTGTCGAGGAGGGCGTAGTTGAACGACTCGTGCGTCTCCATCTCCGCCGCGTGCCGGTCCAGGTCGGCACGGTCCACCTCGTGGGTCATGTCGGCCGGCGGCCAGCCCCATGCCTCGCCGTAGATGCTCCAGAGCCGCTCGCGCGAGCCCATCACGGCGACCATGTCGAGGTCGGTGTCGTCGCCGCGGATCGGGCGGAGGTGGTGCCCGAACGCGACCTCGACCCGGGTCGGGTGTCGGAAGTCGGCAGGCAGCCAGGCCGCGCCCATGTCAGGCGGGCCGCACGGAGCGCAGCAGCCAGGCGGAGACCATGACCAGCCAGATCGGCCCGGTCAGGCCTGCCATGTACTGCACGGGGCTGACGAGGAACAGGGTGGTGATGCCGCCGAGCACGAGGCTGGCCCAGCCGACCCAGCGGGCGAGGACACCCTGCGTGAGCGCCGCGCTGGCCAGGGCGAGGGCGGTGAGCCCGATGCCGCCCCAGAGCCACGGGATGGTGCCCACCCAGTGGCCGAAGAAGGCGACCGTCTCGGGGACGACCGCTGCGTCCGGGTCCGAGACCGCGAACGCGAACTCGGTGGTCAGGCCGGCACCCAGGAGCTGGGCGACGCAGACCATGACCAGCCCGATGGCGGCGACCCCGGGGACGATGCTGTCGGGGTGCGTGAGCCGCTGCAGGTGCCGGTGCAGGCCCGCCGCGAACACGACCAGCAGGGCGCAGGAGACCATCGTCGCGGTGTGGAAGGTGAGGATCTGCGGCAGCAGGTCCGCGGTCGCCTCGACGATCGCCTCCGCGTCACCGCTGGTGGCCGGGTCGTAGACCGCGTCGACCATCCCGCTGGCGATGACGGAGACGATCCCGGCGACGCCGGCGCCGAGTCCGGCGAGGACCCACCCGCGACCTGGTGGCCGTGTGGCCACGACGCTGCTGCCGTCGCGGTGCGGACCGGACGCGGTGGACGGGTCGAGCGTGGTGCTCATCTGCTGCTCCTCGGGTGGCGGGCACGGGTGCGTGTCGTGCCGCTACCTTCGGGCCGGGCCACCTCGTCGGCCACGGACAGCGCGAGGTGTACGAGAGGTGTACGAGGTCCGCTGGGTCAGTGCGTGGCCGCGCGGGGCTCACGGAGCATGGCGGCCGCCCGCTCGGGCGAGAGGCCACGCCCGGTGTCGAGGGCGTCGTCGTAGCGGTCGGGGCCGAGGTGCGAGCGGGCGTCGTCGGCGGCCGCGGCGATGGTGGCCGGGTCGGGCCGGTAGTACCCGTATCCCTGCGCTCCCCGAGCCTCGCGGATCGCCTGGGCCGCCCCGAGCAGGAGCGGGACGCGCGCGTGCTGGTCGGAGGCCGCAGCGAGCACCGCGCCGGCGTCGAGCAGGTACGCCAGGTTGGCCTGGTCGCCGGTCTCCAGCGACAACCGCGTGCCCTCCTCGAGGTGGCTCCTCGCGGCGGCGTGGTCGCCGCGCGCGAGCTCGACCTGGAAGAGGTTGTAGAGCGCGATGTAGGAGGTGAGCCGGTCCTCGCGACGACGGGCGGAGCCGAGCCCCTCGGCGATCAGGCGCACCGCCTCGTCGGGATCGCCGCGGAGGAGGGCCAGGGTGCCGAGCCAGATGTGTCCGAGCGCCCAGGTCCACTCGACCGGTGGCCCGCCGGCCTCGGCATGGACGATCGCCTCCTCGAAGCAGCGCTCCGCCGTGGCGAGGTCGCCGTCCACGAGGGCGACGAGGCCCGCACCGGCGACGGAGTTGGACAGGATGTCGGGCTCGTCGACGGCGTGCTCGCGTGCGACCGCCCACCAGTCGCCGGCAGCGCGCACGTCGTCCATCGCGAAGGCCATGGTCGCGGCCCCCAGGGCGGCTCGCGCGTGCACGTCACGCTCCAGCGCCACGGCGTGCTGGAGGGCGGCCTCGGCGGAGCGCCTGCCGTGCTCGTGGTGCCCGCGCAGCCACCAGTAGAGCCACAGCTCCCACGCCATGCGGGCGGGTGTGTCGACGTCGCCGTCGGCCAGGCAGCGTTCGGCCGCCGCGGTGAGGTTCGCGTGCTCGAGGTCGATCCGCTCGAGAGCGGTCACCTGGCCGCCGTCGCGGTAGCTCGAGCTGGTGGCGGCGGCCACCTCGAGGTAGTGGGCGGCGTGTGCGCGCGTGGCGTCGTGCCACTCGCCCGCCTCGCGCAGCAGGTCGCGCGCGTACTGGGCGACCGGCTCCAGCATGCGGAGCCGGCCCGCGGACCCGGCGAGGACCAGGGAGTGCTCGACGAGCTCCTCGAGGCCGGGGACGACCTCGTCGTGGGCGATGCCCACCCTGGCGGCGATCGCCTCGAGGTCGGCCAGGGCGGCGCCACCCGCGAAGACGCCCAGCAGTCGCAGCAGCCGGCGCGCCGGCGCGGTGAGCAGTCCGTGGCTCCAGTCCAGGGTGGCGCGCATCGTGCGCTGGCGCGGCGGGAGGTCGCGCGGACCGGCCTGGAGGGCGGTGTCGAGCCGCTGCAGAAGCGACGCGGGATCGAGCAGTCGCGCCCGGGCGGCAGCGAGCTCGAGGGCGAGGGGCAGCCCGGCGAGGCGCTCACAGGTCGCTGACACGGCCGCGGCGTCCGACGGGTCGGAGCCCCAACCGGGGTTGACCGTCTGGGCACGGTCGAGCAGCAGCCGCGCTGCGGGGGAGCGCGTGCCGTTCGGGCGGTCACGCACCTCGAGCGGCTCGACGGCGTACTCCGTCTCCCCGCGCACCCGCAGCGGTGCCCGGCTCGTCGCCAGGACGGACAGGTCGGGCACGGCCGCGACGATCGCCGCGATGTCGGGCGCGGCGTCGAGGAGGTGCTCGACGTTGTCGAGGACCAGCAGCAGGTGCTGTCCGCGCAGCCGGTCGACGATGTCCTCGGTGACGGACCGCGTGGGGTCGCGGGTGGCCTCGACGGCGTCGGCCACCGCCGGCAGCAGCTGGTTCGGCTCGATCAGCGGCGCGAGCTCGACCAGGCGTACGCCGTCGACGTAGCGGTCGCGGACCGCTGCTGCGGCGGCCAGGGAGAGGCGGGTCTTGCCCACGCCGCCGGGACCGCTGAGCGTGACCAGTCGGCTCGTGCGCAGCAGGTCGGTCACCCGTCCGACGTCGTCGTCGCGCCCGATGAGCGGCGACGTCGGGACCGGCAGCTCGCGCGGCCCCGGGGTGTCGTCGCCCGGCGGTCGCGCCGGGGCACGGCTCGGGCGCGGCGGCACGGCGGCCAGGAGCGCGGCGCGCTGGGTGCCGTCCAGGTCCAGTGCGTCCGCCAGCGAGCGCAACGTGTGGGGGTAGGGCCGGGTGCGGGTGCCTCGCTCGAGCGCGCTGATCGCGTGCGGGCTCAGCCCGGCGCGTGCCGCGAGCTCCTCCTGCGAGAGCCCCGCGTCCTCCCGCAGCCTGCGCAGCACCGTGCCGAGGGTGCCGTCCCCGCGTGTCCCCACGTCGCGCATTCTAGGGGCCCCGAGCCAGGTCGCCGCTGCAAGAACGGCCCGTTCCCACGCGGGAGCCCGGTGAAAGATCTTGCAGGCGTTGCAAGTCTTCTCAGGCCGCCCGTAGTGTGACGGCCGCCACCACCCGGCCGCTCGTCCGCCGGGACCCTCGCACCATCTCGGGAGATCCACGTGCGTCGTTCGCGCCCTGCTGTCCTCGGCCTGTCCGCCCTCGCCACCCTGGTCGCCACCCTGGTCGCCACGCTGGCGCCCCTCGCGCCCGCCCGGGCCGAGCACCGTGCCGACCCGCCGGCCGGCGTCACGCTGGTCGGCGACCTGCAGGACGAGGTCGGCTGCGCCGGCGACTGGGACCCGGGCTGTGAGGCGTCGGGCCTCCGCGAGCGGTCCGACGGTTCGTGGGAGGTCGTGGCGCAGGTGCCCGCGGGCACCTACCAGTACAAGGTCGCCCTCAACGGGTCGTGGGCGGAGAACTACGGTGCCGGTGGCACCGCGGACGGGCCGAACCTGCCGCTCGTGCTCGAGACCCCCGCGCGCCTGCGCTTCACCTACGACGACGCCTCCCACCGGGTCACGGTGGCGCCGGCGGAGCTGCCTGGGGCCACCCCGACCACGGCCGACCGGGACCTCGCCGCGAGGTCGTTGCGCGGGCCGCTGACGCGGGAGAACTTCTACTTCGTGATGGCCGACCGGTTCGCCAACGGCGACCCCGGCAACGACGCGGGCGGGCTCACCGGTGACCGGCTGACGACGGGGCTCGACCCGTCCGACAAGGGGTTCTTCCACGGCGGAGACGTGCAGGGCCTGTCCGACCGGCTCGACTACATCGCCGACCTCGGCACGACCGCGATCTGGCTGACGCCGAGCTTCAAGAACCGGCCGGTCCAGGGCAGCGGCACCGACGCGAGTGCCGGCTACCACGGCTACTGGGTCACCGACTTCACCCGGATCGACCCGCACTTCGGCACCAACGCCGAGCTCGAGGCGTTCGTCGACGAGGCGCACGGGCGTGGCATCAAGGTCTTCTTCGACATCATCACCAACCACACCGCGGACGTCATCGACTACCAGGAGAAGCAGTACGGCTACGTCTCGAAGGAGGCCGAGCCCTACCGCGACGCCGCCGGAGCGGAGTTCGACGACCGCGACGTCGCAGGCTCGCCGGACTTCCCCGAGCTCGACGTCGCCACGTCGTTCCCCTACACGCCGGTGTTCCGCACCGAGGCCGACCGCACGGTCAAGGTGCCCGCGTGGCTCAACGACCCGACCAACTACCACAACCGCGGTGACTCGACCTTCGCCGGCGAGTCCTCGACCTACGGCGACTTCGTCGGCCTCGACGACCTGTTCACCGAGCAGCCCGACGTCGTCGACGGGATGACCGAGATCTACGAGGCGTGGGTCGACCTGGGCATCGACGGCTTCCGCATCGACACCGCCAAGCACGTGAACATGGAGTTCTGGCAGGAGTTCGCCCCCGCGATCCGCGAGCACGCCGCCTCGGTGGGCAACGACGACTTCTTCTCCTTCGGCGAGGTCTACGACGCCGACCCCGCGTACCTCTCGACGTTCAGCACCGAGGGCCGCCTCGACGCCACCCTCGACTTCGGCTTCCAGGACCGGGCGACGGGCTTCGCCAAGGGCGGCGCCACGACGCGGCTGCGCGACTTCTACGCGGCCGACGACTGGTACACCGACACCGACTCCAACGCGTACGCCTCGCCGACGTTCCTCGGCAACCACGACATGGGCCGCATCGGCACCTTCCTGAAGGGCACCGGGTCCGAGCTCCAGCGCGACCGGCTCGCCCACGAGCTGATGTACCTCACGCGGGGCCAGCCGGTCGTCTACTACGGCGACGAGCAGGGCTTCGTCGGCGACGGGGGCGACAAGGACGCCCGCGAGGACATGTTCCCCAGCAAGGTCGCGTCCTACAACGACAACGACCTCCTCGGCACCGACGCCACCACGGCCGACGCCAACTACGACACCGGCCACCCGCTCTACCGGACCATCCGCGACCTCGCGGCCCTGCGCAGGACCTACCCGGCGCTGGCCGACGGCGCGCAGCTGCACCGCTACGCCTCCGACAAGGCCGGGGTCTACGCCTTCAGCCGCATCGACGCGACCGAGCGCCGTGAGTTCGTCGTCGCCCTCAACAACGCGACCACCGAGAAGACGGTGACCGTCGGCACCGAGATGCGCCGCGGGACGTTCAAGCGGGTCTGGCCGGCCGGGAAGTCCTCCCTGCGCACCGACGCCGAGGGGCGTACGACGATCGCGGTGCCGCCGCTGTCGGCGGTCGTGTGGCGTGCCGCGGGCGCGCTCGCCGACCGCGACGAGGCGCCGGCGATCCACCTCGAGAAGCCGTCCGCGGGCGGCACGGTGGGGGGCCGTGCGCCCATCACGGTCGCCGTCCCCGACGGCGGCTTCAACCAGGTCACCGTCGCCTGGCGTCCGGTCGGGACGCAGGAGTGGACCCCGCTCGGCACCGACGACAACGCCCCCTACCGGGTCGTCCACGACGTCCGGTCCATGCCCGCGGGCACGCTCGTCGAGTACCGCGCCGTCCTGCGCGACAGCAGCGACAACCTGTCGGTCGCGTCGTCGTACGCCACCGTCGGCGACCCGGAGCCCGAGCCCACGCCCGGTGGCGGGGGCGGCACGGGCCCGGTCACCCAGCCGTCGGCCGTGTCGGTGCCCGGCAGCCACAACTCCGAGATGGGGTGCCCCGGCGACTGGCAGCCGGACTGCGCGCAGGCGCAGATGTCGCTCGACGCCGCCGACCTCGTGTGGAAGAAGACGGTGACGCTCCCCGAGGGCGGCTACGCCTACAAGGCGGCCATCGACGGCACCTGGGACGAGAACTACGGCGCCGGCGGTGCCCGCGGCGGTGCGGACATCCCCCTCACGGTGCCCGCCGGCGGCACGACGGTCACCTTCTACTACGAGCACGGCTCGCACTGGATCACCAGCGACGCCGACGGCCCGATCGTGACCCTCGCCGGCTCGATGCAGTCCGAGCTCGGGTGTCCCGGTGACTGGGACCCCGCCTGCATGCGCGGCTGGCTCAAGGACCCCGACGGCGACGGCACGTACACGTTCGCCGGCACCCTCCCGGCCGGCAGCTACGAGACCAAGGTCGTCCACGGCCTGGCGTGGGGCGAGGACTACGGCGCGGACGGCGTGCGCGGCGGGGCGAACATCCCGTTCGAGGTCCCCGCGGGCGGGGTCGAGGTGGTCTTCACTTACGACGTGAGCACGCACCGGCTGCAGGTCTCGACCCGCAGCGCCGGCTCCGCCCCCGACCTGACGAAGGCCCGGGCGCAGTGGCTGCGCCGCGACCTCGTCGCGTGGGACGTCCCCGACCCGGAGTCGCGCCGCTACCGGTTGCACTGGTCGCAGGACGGCGACCTCGGCGTCGACGCGGAGGCCGTCACCGGCGGCTCCAGCGTGCCGCTCACCTTCGACCCGGCCGGCATCCCCGCCGACGTCCTCGCCGACTTCCCGCACCTGGCCGGCTACGAGGCCTTCCGGCTCGACCGCACGGCGGCCCGCCGGGTCCCGGAGATCCTCACCGGTCAGGTGGCCGTCGCGTCGTACGACCGGGGCGGAGCCCTGCACGACGCGACCGGCGTGCAGCTGCCCGGTGTCCTCGACGACGTGTACGCCGACGCGGCCGGGGCCGACCTCGGCGTCACGTGGAGGGGGAGTCGCCCCACCTTGTCGCTGTGGGCGCCGACCGCGCAGGACGTCTCGGCCACCGTCGCGGGCCGCACGGTCGCGATGTCGCGTGGCTCCGACGGCACCTGGACCGTGACCGGTCCGGCGTCGTGGCGCAACGCGGCCTACACCTACGACGTCACGGTCTTCTCGCCGTCGGCCGGGAAGGTCGTCACCAACCGGGTGACCGACCCCTACTCGGTGGCGCTCGCCACCAACTCGCAGCAGTCGCTCGTGGTCGACCTCGCCGACCCGGCGCTGGCGCCGTCCGGCTGGTCCGCCACCCGGGCGCCGGCGATCGCCCAGCCCGAGGACCGCAACGTCTACGAGCTGCACGTGCGCGACTTCTCCATCGGCGACGAGACGGTCCCGGCCGCCGAGCGCGGCACCTACCTCGCCTTCACCCACGACGACACGGCGGGCATGCGGCACCTCCGCCGCCTCGCCGGCGCAGGCCTCAACACCGTGCACCTGCTGCCCGCCTTCGACATCGCCACGATCGAGGAGCGGCGCTCCGCCCAGGCGGTCCCCGCCTGCGACCTGACGGCGCTGCCGCCGGACTCGACCGAGCAGCAGGAGTGCGTCGACGCGGTACGCGAGCGCGACGGGTTCAACTGGGGCTACGACCCGCTGCACTACACGACCCCTCGGGGGTCGTACGCCACCGACCCCGACGGCACGCGGCGCACCATCGAGTTCCGCCGGATGGTGCAGGGCCTGAACCGCAACGGCGTGCAGGTCGTGATGGACGTCGTCTACAACCACACCGCGGCCAGCGGCCAGGACCCGAGGTCGGTGCTGGACCGCGTCGTGCCCGGCTACTACCACCGGCTCAGCGCGACCGGCGCCGTCGAGACCTCCACCTGCTGCTCCAACACCGCCACCGAGCACCTGATGATGGAGAAGCTGATGATCGACTCCGTGCTCACCTGGGCGCGGGACTACAAGGTCAACGGCTTCCGCTTCGACCTGATGGGCCACCACTCGCTGGCGAACATGCAGCACCTGCGGGCCGCGCTCGACGCCCTCACCGTCCGCAAGGACGGCGTCGACGGCAAGGGCATCTACCTCTACGGGGAGGGCTGGAACTTCGGCGAGGTCGCCGACGACGCCCGCTTCGAGCAGGCGACCCAGCGCAACCTCGCCGGGACGGGCATCGGGTCGTTCAGCGACCGGCTGCGCGACGCCGTACGCGGTGGCGGTCCCTTCGACGACGACCCGCGGGTGCAGGGCTTCGGCTCCGGCCTCTTCACCGACCCCAACGGCGCCGAGGTCAACGGCACGCCGGACGAGCAGCGGACGGAGCTGCTGCACCTGCAGGACCTCGTCAAGCTCGGCATGGCCGGCAACCTCGCGGACTTCCGCTTCCGGTCCTCGACGGGCGAGCAGGTGCGGGGCTCCGACGTCGACTACAACGGTCAGCCGGCGGGCTACGCGGCCGACCCCGCCGAGACGGTGACCTACGTCGACGCGCACGACAACGAGACGCTCTTCGACTCCCTGGCCCTCAAGCTGCCCCGGGGCACCTCGATGGCCGACCGCGTCCGCATGAACACCGTGTCGCTGTCGACGGTGGCGCTCTCCCAGGGCGTGGTGTTCTGGCACGCCGGCACCGACCTGCTGCGCTCTAAGAGCCTGGACCGCAACTCCTACGACTCGGGTGACTGGTTCAACCGGGTCGACTGGCAGCGTCGCGAGAACACCTTCGGGTCGGGGCTGCCGCTCCGGGCCGACAACGAGGCCAAGTGGCACTACATGCGGCCCCTGCTCGGCGACCCCGCGCTCGACCCGACCCCCGCGGCGATGGACGCGGCGCACGCTGCCGCGCAGGACCTGCTGCGGATGCGGATGTCGTCGCCGCTGTTCCGGTTGGGGTCGCTCGACGCCGTCCAGGCGAAGGTGTCGTTCCTCGACGCCTCGCCCGGGGTGGTCGCGATGCTGGTCGACGACACCGCGGGCGCGGACGCCGACCCCGACCGCGACGGGATCCTGGTGGTCGTCAACGCCAGCCCGCAGGCGCAGGCCGTGTCCGGCACCGGCTCCGGCTGGTCCCTGCACGACGTGCAGGCCTCGGGCAGCGACGAGGTGGTCAAGCAGAGCGTGGCCGCCGCGGACTCGGTGACCGTGCCGCCGCGGACCACGGCGGTCTTCGAGCGCTGAGACGCCGAGTCGGCGCATCCTGACCCCGAAATGCAGCCGAGTCGGCGCATCCTGACGCACGCAGCGTCAGGATGCGCCGACTCGACGCGGGTGGCTCAGCTCCAGCGCTCGGACGCCGGGGTGAAGGTCAGCTCGCGGTCGCCGGTGTAGATCTGCTTCGGGCGGGCGATCTTCTGGTCCTTGTCCTGCACCAGCTCCGACCACTGCGCCAGCCAGCCGGGAGTGCGGCCGATGGCGAACAGCACGGTGAACATCTCCGGCGGGAACTGGAAGGCCTCGTAGATGAGACCGGAGTAGAAGTCCACGTTGGGGTAGAGCTTGCGCTTGACGAAGTACTCGTCCTCGAGCGCGATCTTCTCCAGCTCGAGCGCGATGTCGAGGAGCGGGTTGGTGCCGGTGACCTCGAAGACGTCCTCGGCGGACTTCTTGATGATCTTGGCGCGCGGGTCGTAGTTCTTGTAGACCCGGTGGCCGAAGCCCATCAGCCGCTCGTTGCCGTCCTTCACGCCGTCGATGAAGGCGGGGATGTTGTCCTTGCTGCCGATGCGCTTGAGCATCCGCAGGACCGCCTCGTTGGCGCCGCCGTGCAGCGGGCCGTAGAGCGCGCCGATGCCGGCGGAGACGGCCGAGTAGGGGTCCACCTGCGACGACCCGACGGAGCGGACCGCGTTGGTCGAGCAGTTCTGCTCGTGGTCGGCGTGCAGGATGAACAGCACGTCGAGGGCCTTGACCAGGCGCTCGTCGGCCTCGAACTTCGACTCGCTCATCTTGAACAGCATCGACAGGAAGTTGGCGGTGTAGCCCAGGTCGTTGTCCGGGTAGACGTAGGGCTTGCCCTGCGCGTGGCGGAACGCCCAGGCGCCGAGGGTCGGCATCTTCGCGATCATCCGGACGATCTGCATGTGGCGGTTGTCCGCGTCGCTGATGTTGCGGGCGTCGGGGTAGAACGTCGACAGCGCGCCGACCGAGGCCATCAGCATGCCCATCGGGTGGGCGTCGTAGCGGAAGCCCTGCATGAACGACTTGACGTTCTCGTGCACGAACGTGTGGTAGGTGATCTCGTGCACCCAGGCGTCGTACTGCTCCTTGGTGGGCAGCTCGCCGTGGACGAGGAGGTAGGCCACCTCGAGGAAGTTCGACTTCTCCGCGAGCTGCTCGATGGGGTAGCCGCGGTACTCGAGGATGCCCTGGTCGCCGTCGATGTAGGTCACCGACGAGCGGCACGAGGCGGTGTTCACGAACCCGGGGTCGTAGGTCGCGAGACCGGGCTGCTCGTCATCGAGGCGGATCTGCCCGAGGTCCTTGGCCGCGATCGTGTTGTCCGTGATCGCGATGTCGTACGTCTGACCGGTCCGGTTGTCGGTGACAGTCAGGGAATCCTTGGCCGCAACGTCGGTCACGTCGGCTCCTGTTCATACGTCTTTGTACGTCTGTGGGGTCCCCTCAACCTAGTCCGGTGCCCGCGGCGACCGCGAATCAGGTGTCCAGCGTGGGACACGCGTCGGCGCCCCGACACGGTCACCGTCCGGCGACGCGGCCCGCGACCCCGGCGATACGGCTGGTGCGTCCCAGCCCGGCGTCCTCGCGCCGGTCCGCGGCCCGGTAGAGCCCGTAGAGCGCGTGCACGCCGGCCCACCTGAGCGGTTCCGGCTCCCACCTCCGGACCCGGTGACCGGTCCAGGGCAGGCGGACCAGGTCGGTGTCGCGGCCGAGCACCAGGTCGCGCAGCGTGCGGCCGGCCAGGTTGGTCGCGGTGAGCCCCGATCCGACGTAGCCGCCCGCGTGGCCGAGGCCGGTCGTGGGGTCGTACGCGACGCTGGCGCTCCAGTCGCGTGGCACGCCCAGCACGCCGCACCAGGCGTGGTCGAGCCGGATGCCCTCGAGCGACGGGAACAGGCTGGTCAGGGTGGCGCGCAGCTGCTGCACGGTCCGGTCCTGCGTGCGCCCGGCGACATCGGTGCGCGAACCGAAGCGGTAGGGGACGCCGCGCCCGCCCATCGCGATGCGACCGTCGGCCGTGCGCTGGGCGTAGCAGTAGGCGTGCGCCTCGTCGCCGAGCAGCTCCGCGCCGTCCCACCCGACCTCGCGCCACTGCGCGTCAGTGAGCGGTGCGGTCACCACGATCGCGGAGTTCATCGGCAGCCAGTCGCGGCGGTGCCCCGCCAGCCCGGCGGTGAAGCCCTCCAGGCAGCGCAGGACCACCGGCGCCCGCAGGGTGCCGCGGTCGGTCACCACGGTGCGCGGCTCGACCGACGTGACCCGGGTGCCCTCGTGGATGCGTACGCCGCGCTCCCGCACCGCTCGGGTGATGCCGGCGACCAGCTTCGCCGGCTGCACGCGGGCGCAGTCGGGGTCGAAGTGGCCGGAGAGGGCGCCGGCCACCCGGACCCGGTCGGCCACCTGCGCCGCGGTGAGCTCCCCGGCGAGCCGCTGGCGCTGCGCCTCGGAGCGGGCCACCGTCAGCACGCCGCTGCGCACGATGTCCGCCTCGATCCGCTCGCGCGCTGCGATCCCGACCACCTCGTCGACCGTGGCGCGCAGGGCGTCGCGCAGGCGCCGGACGCCGTCCTCGCCCGCCACGGCGGCGTACGTCCTGGCGGTGCCGGCGAACTCGCTGGACAGCCAGCCGCCGTTGCGGCCCGAGGCGCCGAAGCCCGCGAACTCGGCCTCGACGACGCGGACGTCGAGGCCGGGGTCGGCCCCGGCGAGGTAGTAGGCAGTCCACAGGCCGGTGAGACCGCCTCCTACGATGGCCACGTCGCACGCGGCGTCGCCGGCCAGCCGGTCGGTGGGGGTGGGCAGGCCGACCTGCTGCCACCAGAAGGACACGCCACCGTTGCGCACGCCGTCATCATGGCCCCCGCCGCGGAGCGGCACGAGACTGGCGCGGCGCCGTTTTGACCCCCACGCGCGGCGCGCCGTAACCTTGCTGGTCGCGACTCCTGCCGCGTCCGCTCCCTCCCCACGGAGATCCGGAGCGGGTGCAGATCCGGACGTCATCCCCAGTCTCCGCCGTCGCGGAGCCGGGGAGCGAACCGGGCCGTGTTCGTCAGAAGCCGCAGCAGCACCAGCCGGCCCTCGTCCGGGGGCCGGGACCAACGAACCAGAACGGGACACCGCCGTGCGCACGTACAGCCCCAAGCCCGCTGACATCCAGCGTGAGTGGCACGTCATCGACGCCACCGACGTGGTCCTGGGCCGCCTCGCCGTCCAGACCGCCAACCTCCTCCGCGGCAAGCACAAGCCGACCTTCGCCCCCCACATGGACATGGGCGACTTCGTGATCATCGTGAACGCCTCGAAGGTGTCGCTCTCGGGGACGAAGAAGACCACGAAGATGGCCTACCGCCACTCCGGCTTCCCGGGCGGCCTCTCGGCCACCCCGTTCGGTGAGCTCCTCGAGAAGGACGCCCGCAAGGCCATCGAGGGCGCCGTGTGGGGCATGCTCCCGAAGAACAAGCTCGGTCGCCAGGTGCTGAAGAAGCTCAAGGTCTACTCCGGCCCCGACCACCCGCACCTGGCCCAGCAGGCCACCCCCTTCGAGATCTCGCAGATCTCCCAGTGACTGAGGACTCACAGATGACTGAGAACACCACCGAGGTCGAGGAGACCTTCGAGACCGGCGCCGACGGTGTGACCTACACCTCCGAGAGCGACGCCTCGGCCGAGAGCCCGGCCCGTCCGGCCACCATCGCCCCCGGTGCGGCCACCGGCCGCCGCAAGGAGGCCGTCGCCCGCGTGCGCATCGTGCCCGGCACCGGCGAGTGGACCATCAACGGCCGCTCGATGGACAGCTACTTCCCGAACAAGCTGCACCAGCAGATCGCCAACGAGCCGTTCGTCGAGCTGCAGCTCGAGGGTCGCT
>Ga0247818_10000268_pt1 | contig 32625 bp, 34 predicted proteins | sample 13C_Glucose_Day1_FD_192424 | JGI IMG/M metagenome (GOLD analysis project Ga0247818, IMG submission 192424) | Soil microbial communities from agricultural site in Penn Yan, New York, United States - 13C_Glucose_Day1 | ecosystem: Environmental > Terrestrial > Soil > Agricultural land | place...
AAGCCTGGATTAACGGCTGGCGAGAAGGACGCGGCGACAACTGGGACGGTATGACCGGCACTGCGGGAATCCACAGACTCAACGAACTTCACGCCGTCGGCTAACACAGGGCACAACACTCCGACACGACAATCTGATTTTGTACTGAATTAACCACGCACGTCCCATCCGGACGGCGGGCTACGGCCCAGGGGCTCCTTTAAAGGGGCCCTTTTTTATGCCTGTAAAAAAACCATTCCCCTGTAGGAGCTGCCGAAGGCTGCGATCTTTTGATTTTGCTATTAAAAGACAAGATCAAAAGATCGCAGCCTTCGGCAGCTCCTACGAAGGATCAGCGCAGGGCTGCAATGGCGTCGACAGACTCGCGAATCAACGCCGGACCTTTATAGATGAAGCCGGAATAGATCTGCACCAGGCTCGCGCCCGCCGTGATCTTCTCTGCCGCATGTTTGCCTTCGGTAATGCCACCGGCCGCAATGATCGGCAAACGACCGGCCAACTCCGCCGCCAGCACCTTAACGGTATTCGTGCTCTTGTCGCGAACCGGTGCGCCGGACAGACCGCCCGCCTCGTCACCATGCTCCATGCCTTCGACGCCGACGCGGCTCAGGGTGGTGTTGGTGGCGATGACCGCGTCCATTCCGGTTTCGATCAACGCTTGCGCAACCTGCGCGGTTTCTTCGTCGGTCATGTCCGGGGCGATCTTGATGGCCAACGGCACATGCTTGCCGTGACGCAGCGCCAGTTCCGCACGGCGAGTCGCCAGGTCGGCCAGCAGTTGCTTGAGCGAGTCGCCAAACTGCAGGCTGCGCAGGCCTGGCGTGTTCGGCGAGCTGACGTTGACCGTCACATAGCTGGCGTGGGCGTAAACCTTGTCCAGGCAAATCAGGTAATCGTCGACCGCACGCTCAACCGGCGTATCAAAGTTCTTGCCGATATTGATTCCCAGCACGCCCTTGTACTTGGCCGCTGCGACGCGGGCCAGCAGGTGATCAACGCCGAGGTTGTTAAAGCCCATGCGATTGATGATCGCCTCGGCTTCCGGCAGACGGAACAAGCGTGGTTTTGGGTTGCCCGGCTGCGGGCGCGGGGTAACGGTGCCGATTTCGACAAAACCGAAACCCAGCTGTGCAAAGCCGTCGATGGCCGCGCCGTTCTTGTCCAGACCCGCTGCCAAACCCACCGGATTGGGGAAGTCCAACCCCATGACGGTCACCGGCTTCTTGGCCGGGGCCTTGCACAGCAAGCCGTTGAGCCCCAGACGCCCGCCCGCGCCGATCAGGTCCAGGGACAGATCGTGGGAAGTTTCCGGGGAAAGTTTGAACAACAGCTGACGGGCCAGGGTGTACATGGGCGGGTTTGACTCGATTGGCGGCAAATTGAGGCGGCGATTATAGCCGGGGTTGATGTTGACAGGCGATCTCTTTGCCGTGATCAAGGCCCGGCAGTCTCCTGTACCGCGTAGTGGTTGTCGGTACGTTTGGTAATGCCGAACACCAGCGGAAAGTAAATGATCATTGCCATCAGCGCGAGACAGCCGTTCAGGATATGCCCCTCATAACCGGCATCGACCTCGCTATCACTGAGCAACGTCGCTACCGCCCCCACCACCAATGAGATGGCATGACCCGCCGAGAGGCGGAGCGCCCCAATGTTGAAAAGCGCATCCGCCAACTGCGTTCGGGTCGGTTGCTGAACGCCGGCACGTACCTGCAGAACGATTTGCTGCAATGATTGCGGGTCGGAAAAAACCGAGTCCAACCCCGGATTCGGAGACAGCACCTGCCAACTTTTGCAAAGAATCGAGACGACGTCGTCCAAGGCCATGGCAAACCCGTTTATCGCCCCCTGGATCGCATCGGCACCCAGGTTGTAACCAAGTCCAGCCGCAGCCCTGGCCGGGCCGCTGAGCGGTGCGAGCTGACCCAGCTCTGCCAGTAAAAACTGGGCCGCACCATAGGCCGCAGTCGTGGCTCCCGCGGCCTTGGGATTTGTGGGCCCCGCATTGTCCTGCAAAGGAATGACAACATTGGCCAATCCTCTGGCCAGTGTATAAACAGAGCCGCCAATCACCGTCGGCAGCAAAGTACTGGCGGCTCCCGTGATATGCGCGGCAATCAGCGCGCCCATCGTTATGCTGGCCATGCACACGCGCCCCAGACGCGACGCTGGACTGGCGGTCCCGTCGCGCTCATTTCGAATCGCACCCAACAAAGTCAGCGCCGGTCCGATCATGGTCAGCGCGACCACCGCCCATGCTCGAGACGCCTCAGGCGAATCGCCTTCGCGCAATGCTTGTTCGACGTGATAGCTGACCACCTGCCGCAGCACAGTGGTCAGCGCGACAATCAATCCCGTACGCCCGGCGGCATTGAGCAAATTGAGCCCAGGCCCTTTGGCGGCTTCGAGCCATTCCATGCCTGCCTGGAGCACGGTTTGCATTCGGCTTTCACGGGTTCGCGTGTCATCTGCCGCATCTAACACCCTTACCCGATCAAACAACTCTTGATTGATCCGCTCCCTGGGTAAACACCGTTGATCAACGAATGCGTTGACCCGTCCCACTGCATCCTGGTCTATCTCGCCAAGCTGGCGATAACTCTCTTCAAAATGAGTCGTCATCGCACGACTCATGTGCTGCATTCCCACAGCGTTTTGTCGCGCCGTCCCCAATTTGGCTACTTGAAACCGGGATGATGAACCCAGCAGTGAAGGGTCCTGCAACTCCAATGTGCAGCGCGCCGGCGACGCACTGACTGCACAGAGGCTATCGGGTAATGCGATGACGCGTGTTGTCAATCCGGCAATCGATTGAACCATCATGACTTTCCTTTTTCATTGATGACGTTGCCACGAGTGTTGTCGTCTCTCACCACTCACTCTTTTCCCACGCGTCATCCCCCATCGGCTCAAACACTTCACGCATGAAACCTTTGACGAAGACATCCATGCTGAATGCCAGGCTGTTGGCAGCACGCATTTCCTTGAACAGCTGCGAGTCTTCCAGCTTCTCCTCTTTCAGACGAACCAACACCTGAAGGGTGACGGCCATCAGTGCCCGGGCCGTCGGGTAGGCGGCAGAGGTGCCGTCTGCGCTGCGCAGCGAGCGGAGAAAATCGTAGATCGCCTTTTCACCCTGGCCCTCCATGGTTAACAGCTGTTGATACAAGCGCTCGAATTCAGGGTCCGGGCGCCTGTTTTCGGACGCACTCTGATCGACAGCAAGGAGACGTGACTCAAGCGTCTCGACTTCGGCACCCTGCTGCTTGAGCGCGCTGTGCCCCATCAAACTGTCAATCCTCATGGCTCACCTCGGGACGGGCAGCTGGCGTGAAACCGGCATTGCGCTCGGTGAACGAGGAACACAGCGCCGTGAGCGCCTGAATTGCACTCTGGTCCAAAGCACGAACCGACTCCGGCAGATTCTCGACGCATGCCAGCAACCGTGGTTCCAATCGTCGGCGGCTCGTTTCAGTATCGAATTCGAGCAGTTGGTCAGCCAGGCGTACCACATAACGTTCCTGCGGGTGATAGTCGACGATCACTTCGCCAGGCCACAGTCTTTTCAGTCGCTCGCGCAGTTCATCGCTCCGGGATTGGCAATGCAGTGGAAGCAGCACATGCAGCACGGCAACCGAATCGACCGACTGCGTGGCCAGCCAGCGCTCGAGCATTTCGTCCAGCCATTCGGGCCGACTCAAGGCTTCTGCGAGCAATCCGCGAGCGGCTTGTGCGAGTTCTTGACGCAGTTTCTGCCCCAATGCCTGCGACTCCAGCAACCCCTCGGCCAGATGTTCGCTCGCGCGCAAAATGCCCTCGGCGTAGCCTCGCTGAAAAGCCTCGGCATGCACCGCTTCGGCATCGTGCCGGGCCTGGTCGACGCACTCACGCGCCCAACGCTGAGCCTGACGCTGCAAAGTACGGCGTTGACGGGTGGCGGAAATGTCCTCGCGGGACAAATGCACAGAGTGGGAATCGGGGAGTTCAGTCAGGGTTCGGATAGCGTCGAGCATGTTGCACCGCCAAGAAGAAAAGAGCTGGATCGGGCTCTGTGATCGGCCATTGCCTGTGCAAGCGAACAACCGGTTCGGAGAATTGCAGGATCAAACGCTCGAGCAACAGGGGCGGCACCTGCTCGCACCAGCTCCACAATGCATTGAGGCCAGCGGCTTCGACCTGTTCCACGGAAACGGGCAAGCACTCGATTGGCGGGCCGCTTCGAGCCCCCAAGCGATAACCGGCGAACTGGCGCAACGATAATGGCAACCGCAGCAGCGCAGCGCCTTGCGCCAGATCCGGCATCAGCCGGTAAGCACCCATCAGCCTCGCGATGTAAGGCAAATGTCGCCAATGAAGCACCCATTGCTTCGCCACGGCGGTCAGCGGCGTTGCTGGAGGAGCCCCTGTTTCAAGCCCTTCAAGCAATACGCCGTTAAGCAGGTCTCGCGCCTCAGGCCCGTCGAATCCCGCCGGTAAAGTCAGGCGTTGCGGGTGCAGATAAAAGAGTGGTTCGACGAGAATCCGCCGCAAACATTCAGCGTGCGACATCACGCGGCCCTTTGTTGGACTGGTGATAGATCCAGGCTGCGCCAGTGGCCAACAGCAACCCGCTCGCAGCGGCCAACAACCACAGCCACTGCGAATGCCCTTGCCTGGCGATCGCGGACGGCGCGACATGCTGGGTGGGCGAACGCTTGGACAGCACCACCGAGATGTTCTCGTACTCGACCGCCGCAAAACTGTTCTTGAGAAAACGCTTGATGTCGGTGATCAGCAACTGCGGTTCGACGTCGCGCTCATGGATCGCCACCGCTGAGAGGTGAATGGGCGGTGACTTGCGCCCGCCTTCGCCGGCATCCACGTCGTAACTGACATGCACCCGCGCTGAAACCACACCTTCGAGCACACCCAGCGACTGTTCCATTCTCTGTTCCAGCGCCGAATAAAGCCGAGCCTTTTCAGCGCGGGGCGAGGCCACCAGCGAGTCGGCAGGAAACATCTCTGCCACTTGCAAGCGTGGCCGAGAAGGCAATGAGTAGAGGTTGAGCAAGTCGACAGCAGCGGAAAAATCGAGCTGATCGATTTTCACTGCATAACCGGTCTTGCCGGTGTCCACTTTCACCGCCGCGATGTTGTTGCGTTGCAGAACCGAAAGCACTTCATTGGCCTGCAACTGGTCCAGCCCTTCGAGCAGATTCGGTTGCCGGCAACCGATCAACGCCAGACACACCAATATGAGTAACGCGCCTGCCTTCATGACGCACGCAACAGAGTTTCAGCCGTACCAACCGCTTTGCGAACCAGCACGTTAAGCAAGTTGATATCGACGTTGTACTGCCCCACCTGCTCCTGCAACTGAGTCAGCAATTCAGGACTGGTGATATCCGGGCGCTGCATCAACTGATTGATCGCAGAGACTTCCTGTTCGCTGTTGACCGCAGACCCGGCAAACGCTTCGATCAATCGAGACTCCAGGGAGACCACCGGGCCTTCCTGCGGACCACGCAATTCAGTGAATGCTGTCCGGTCAACGAAGGCTTGGGAAATGTTTTGAATAGACATGCGATGCACTCAAGAAAGGCCATCGACACGTACCCGATGGCCGGTGAAAAGAAAGAATCAGCGAGCCGCCTGGATAATCGCCATGTCGATGTCCTTGAAACCCTTGATCGTATTGGTCTGGGCGTTACGGAATACCGTGTACGAAGAGAAGGCTGCCTGGTAGGCCGCCAGCTTCGCGGGGTCGGAAGCATCGTCCTTGAGTTCGTCCAGGGCCTTGTCCAGGGCTATCTTGAGATTTTCTGCACCGAGTTCGAACGCTGCGGCCTGACGCCCGAGAAAGTCGTCGGAAAAGTCGATCGGAATACCAATACCAGACATGAATCACCTATTAGTGTTGTGTTGGAAAATGCCAGGATGACGACGTCATCTTGATGTAGCCCTGGGGGCCGGTTTGAAACGACTTGTGCTTGAGCGATTCGTCTTTGAGCTCGACCGAGAAACTCACGTAGCGATCGCCCCACTGCCGATAAAAGCTGTCGACGTAATGACGAGCGGCGGCCAGTTCGGAATCCTGCAAATTGCCTGTCACGGCAAATGTGACACTGCCCTCGTGCTCAGCGCGGCTGAAGCTCAGCGAAAGACGTTGCAAGCCTTCCTGCGCCAGATCGGCGAGCAAGTTGTCATCCTGCATTTGCACTGAAATATCCCGGGCATAGGGCGCGGCCGCGAGCAATGCCTTGATCAGTTTTGCCTGCTTGTCAGGCGTGAGCAGATTGCGCTGGGCGCTGAGCAGCAGTCGAGGTTGCGACGGGTCCTTGAGATCAAGGGAATGCCAGGCCAATTGCGGATCATGGTCGACCAGCAACTGTTCCAGTCGACGCCGCTCCTGATCCATCACCAACACTTTGCCGCTCAGAGTGTGGTGGCGCACCAGCACCTGCCGACTCCAACCGGCATCGCGTTCGGAAGCGACGAACACATAAATCGAATCGTCACGGCCGCTCAATACTTTGGCCTCCGCACTGGCTCCGGTGATCAACGCGCGGATGTCGGTTTCAGGTGCCGGGTCGGGTATCGACAACAGGCTGGTTGAGGCGACCAGCGCAGCCAGCGCCACTCCACCGGCCACCCATGGCGTCAACGGTGTACGCCACCACTTAACGACATTCACATCGGATGATGCACGGGCTGGCTGCCCAAGCAATTCAGGTGCCCAGGATTGGTCTTCAGGGCGCAGGGCAATTTGCAAGCCGCCAACCTGAATCCTTTGCTGGAAAGCGCAGTGACGTACTTGCGCAGACTCATCAAGCAGCCGCACCGGCAAGCCATCCGACGTGACCTGGTCGGCCAACACCTCAAAATTGCAGCCACCCTCTTCCAGCGGAATAAAGATGGTATCGCCAGGCACGCTGGCAGTCAGTGCCCCCTGCCCCAACAGATCCACAGCGCCTACCACGAACAAAGTCGTGGTTTCGCCGAGGGGAAACTCGCAGCCTTGCAACGGACCATTGAGTATCCGTAGAACGCAGGGCTGTTGGGCGGGGGCCGTCAGGACTGTCACCGATCAAGCTCCAGAGCTATAAAATGAACGGGCATGGTAGAAAACCCCACCGCTGGATTCCTGATCGAATTCTGCCGATTGTTCCCGGCAGGAGATCAGAATCCACAGCCAGCCTGGCATGGCACCGTCATGGTCGAGCCTGGGTAAACACCTCATAGCGCTGCCAGACCTTGCGCGCATAACGAAGACGCGCGGCTTGCCGATGCGGAGAGTTGCCAGCGTTGTAGGCGCCCACTGCCGTCCAGTTGTAGCCGTAACGGGCGATAAAATCGGCCAGCACCGATGCACCCACCTCAACCGACAGGCAAGGTTCCTCCAGCAAGCGCTGCTCGGTAATGCCCTGCGCACTTAAGCGTGGAAGATGATGGCTGTTGATTTGCATCAACCCGATGTCGCGCGTGCCGTCCTTGTTGTAGTTCATGGCATTCGCCGATTGGCCCGACTCAACATCGGCAATCGCTCGCAGCAGCATTGGTTCAATGGCATGTTTCTCACCCGCCGAATGCCAGCAATACGCATGAACGGTTCCGGAGCCAAGGCACATCAGCATAAGGATCGGCTGGAATGCACGCCGACTCATGCCAGACACCGCAAACTATCGGGCGCAGACGCCTTTTCGCTGGTTTGCAAAGTTTGTCGGCCCATGAGCACGACATCCGCGTGGTTGCTTGCCAGTGCAATACGGTCCTTGAAAATCGTCGCTCGCACGCAGTCGGGGTCATATCGAAGACACTTTTCGAGACTTTGCGCCGCCTGCTCGTTGCGCCGCCAGAACCAATGATGCCAAGCGTGGAAGAAGTGAACATCAGCCTGTTCGACGTGCAGCAAGCAGCGCCGAAACAGCACCTTGGCAGCCTCTTCGCAACCACGAAGACTGGTCAGCAAGGCAAGCCGCACAAGCGCCTGATGGTTGGCTGGGTCCAGCGACAAGGCTCGGGAAACCATGCCGTACGCCTCATCAACAGCGCGATCCAGCGCGCACAGACCAAGCATGGCTTTCCCCAGCCAGACATCCGCCAAACCGCACCAAGCCGCTGTGTAGTTTTCAGCCAACTGCAAACAGTGGCGAAACTGTATCAAGGCATCGCGCAGACTCTGTGCAGTGTGCTGCTGCACGCTGCACAAACCGCGCAGATAGGCCACGGCGGCCGGGTATGAATCACAGGTATTCCTGACAGGACGCAAGCCGGGAGTGTACTGCGCCACCAGGCACGTCAATGCGCCAAGGCCCTCGCCCAAATCACCTGCGTCCAGCGTCTGTCCATGAAGCAAAGAATGATCGCGGATCAGTTCAATCGACCATTGCTGACGCTCACCCGATCCGGTAAAGCGCCCGCTCAGGCAGTAATCGATAGACAATTGCCCAACCAGCGCCCCCACATCGAGCGGTTGGCCGTAAGCCGCCATCAATCCCGAGGGCATGACGTGCAGCGCCTCGCCGAACGCCATAGTCAAATGACGGATCATTGCATCCTGCAAATCCAGAGCCGCGGCCTCGTCCAGATTACGAAAAGGCAAAACAGCCAACGTCGGTGCCGCAATGCTCGTCTGGCCAGGCGTCTCGAGCTCGACAACCGCACAGGTGAACCGATAACCCTGGCCATACACCGTCGCAATGAAATCCTTGTTCTCCTTGAGTAGCTTACGCAACGCATAAATGCAGCGGGTCAAGGACTCTTCAGCCGCATCGGCTTCGGGCCAGACTTTGTCCAGCAAGTGATCCTTGGTGATCACCGTGCCCGCCGAACCGAGCAGCAAACGTAAAACACTTAATTCTTTTGGAGGGACATGGACTCCTTGTCCATCTCGCATCAGCGTTCCATCGCTTCGCAGTTGCCAGTGGTCAAAAACATATGACTGGACCGGCAATGGGTCAGTGGCACTGTCCATACTTTGAGACTTCTCTATAGAAAGGTACTGAAACGCAATCGAGCCTGAGAGGGGCCAGGCTCGAAATGAAAAGCACCGTGACTATAGGAAGTTGAGTGGGAGCTATCCGTAAGGCAGAGACTGATATAGCTAAACGAAAACACGACTTAGCTTGTAGGAAATTTCACCAGCTAATATTGGTATTCTTAATTTTGCGGCCCCATCGATTTTGTGATTTTAACCAGTTCATAAATATCACCCACAGTTCTCCACCGTTCCACCCCTCCGTCTGGCAGATCAATGCCAAACTTTTCATTTAACGCCATAACGATTTCGATCATGCCCACGGAATCGACATACAAGTCTTCCACTAATCGCGAATCGGACTCTATCGTTCCCCGAGCGACTGAAAAATAATCTGACAAGACTTTTATGACTTCACGCTCGAGCCCAAATTCAACCATTGGACATTCCCCCCTGACAAACATTTAACACCACCTGTCGCAGCTGCCGATGGCTGCATTCGGCAGCTGCTACACAAATGTGCGTCGGCAAAGCCTCCGGCTTAAATGAACCGGAGCAATGCCTTCCCCAATAAAAATTGGTTTCCCTCTGACGCAAGATGCTTTTGCATCAAAAATTCAACATCGCCTTCAACATATCTGCGAATTGGTTCAAATGTGAAGACAAGGTTTTATTGAAGTTATCGTGATAAGAGTTAGCGTTCGAATACTTCTGCGTGAAGGATTGCAATGTATTCTTCATACGCTCTTCCTGAGCGTTGAAGCCAGTTTGCCAGGCCTGGAATCTTGCCGTATCCCACTGCGTTACCGTGCCCGTTGCCACGCTGTGCCTCATGGTTTTCAACGGGGCCAAGTCCATAACAACGCAATAAGTCCCGTCTGGGTTTTGCTTGAGGCAATCGGCAGGCAAACCCAGCGCTTCGCGCCACTTCTCCGCCTCTTCCCGGGTCGCCCCTCCTTTGCCTGGTTCAGGGAACAGCACGGATTCAGGGTTGGGGTGAGTGTACTTTGCAATCAAGTTATCGAGCGCGGCCCGCAATGCGCCCAGATTGATCTCAACTTTCTTGCCGTCGTCGACGCCCACGATCCAGTCTTTCAACTTCGCCGTAATTTCCGCATTGAAGTCGGAGAAGAAGTCCGAATAGGCCGAGATGATGTGTTCATAACCGGCCAGGTAACCGTTTTTGATCAAATCGATGAGTTCGAGCAGCTTGTCGAAAAACTCGCTTGAAGAATTCGCTCCCGCTCCGAACTTGTCAGTCATTTCGTCCGGCACCGGCATTCGCCTCAGGCCATCGAAAATACGAACTTGCTCATTGTAGAGTTGCTGACGTTGTTCCATCGGCAGTGTTTCACCGCAATGGGTAAACACTTTTCCACACTGTCGCAATTGCTGTGCCCACATTTCCCATCGAACGCGTTTAGCCTGGATTTGCTCTACAAATTCGGCTGAACCGCCTTCAGGACCCTTGGTAATTGCCGCTGGGCACTTGAGCATATTGTCATGATTGCGATTCAGGTTTTTTACCGCACGTTCAAGCAACAGTGCGATGGAAAATGCAGCGTGCATTTCGGTGGGTATTTCGGGGGTCAGCGGCACTTCGGCAACCCGGTTGTAATCCGCTGGTGGTCTACTTCCTGGTGGGGTGAAATCCGGAATTCTCATATTGGTTTCCTCACTCAGACCCGGCCAATGACATCAATGCGCGACTGGAGTATCTGCATCACCATGTCCATGAGTTTTTGCAGCAATGCGCCGTCTGCCGAGTCTTTCTGACCGACCTCATCGCTCAGGCTCTTCTGAGTGTTTTGTGCGCTTTGCTGTAGTACCTCTTGTTCTCGCGCAGCAAACTCGGAGATGCGCACCATGCTGGACACGACTTGACTCAAGCTCATCGACATCGTGCTGAGCGCACGGCCGATTTCCAACTTCTTCTCAATGCCCTTATTGCCCATCTGGCTCAGCCAGTCGGAGGTTTGTCCGACTTTCTGTGCCTTGAGGATTTCACCGTCAAACCAGGCTTGCTCTTGAGAAGTCAGAGTCGACCCTTTGGGCTTGAAGTCGACTGTCTTCGTCCGGCCAAACTCATCGAAGGTTTTTATTTTATAGGTCGCTTGGCTGTCCCAGTCATCGCGACTGCGCTGCTGCCTGAGGTCGCGCTCAATGTTGCCGGCGTCCAGGCTGTTCTGTTTATGCAGATTGATATCCGCATGTTTGAGTCCCTGACCCTGAAAGGTTTTGAACATGGCAAAACCGGAGATTGCTCCAGACACCACGGCGGCAGTGATGGCGCTGTTGAGCGCGGCCTTGCCGGACTCTACGATGGCGGCACCCTGGGCTTTGGCAGCATCAGCGGCCATGACACTGAAGTGCCCGCGCAGTTGCGCGTTGGCGACTCGGGCGATGTTCAGCGCGATGATTGCGGCGACCAAGACATTGGCGTGTTTTTCCCAGGCACCGGGATCAAATACCAGATCGTTGCGCACTTCATCACTGAGCATCGTCGACGTCGCGATGAGGTCCTGCCAGTCCGAATCGCCGGGTTGATAGGCGCTGACGGCTCTTTCGAGCTCCGCAGCCGTAGGTACCGAAAAGTGGCCACTCTGAAGAATTTGTTTGTCGGTGATCTGCTGGTGAAACGCCGAACCCGAAAGAGTCTTGCCTTTGAATTCTTTTGAGCGTTGTTCCTGAGCGATCAACTTGTCAGAGCTTGAGTTGTTGACCGGATCGTAAGGCAGTACAGGCCTGGTCATGTTGAGAATAGTGGTCATGTTTCATTACCTCTTATCAGTGAGTTCAAACGTGCCGGGCTATTTGCAGACTGACGGAATGACTGCGTTGCATATCGGCAAAGACCTGTTCGATTTGTCGGGTGCGCACCTGCATTGACTGGCCGTAGTCCTCAACCAATCGAGAGAGGTAGGACGTGATCTCTTCACTGATTGCCATGCGCACGCGCACGTCAGCCAGATGCTCGGCTGCCTGGGCTTGATGCACGCCGCTGCGGATCTGCAAGCCACCCTGCACCGCCACATTGCCGAATTCGGTCACCGCCTGAGCCGTTTGCAGATTGGCCGCATAACGAGCCAACGACACGGCATCGGCGCCATTGGTGATGAAACTGCGCAATTGAGTCAGCATCTGTGTCAGTGAATGGCTGACCGAGGAAGCCACCTGCTTGAACGCCTGCATCGCGGCGGGCGCGGCATTGGCAATCATTGAGGAAAGTTTCGAAGCGATCGCGCCGACCATTGGCCCAACCACTTGAGCCCCGACCACTGCCACCAAAGCAATCGCCGCCAAAGTGGCCGCAATCCCCTGGATCATGCCGACGATTTGCGCGATGTCTTTGGCGGTCTCCGGATCGACGCCAAACGCCACCAGCAATTTTGTGTAAATCTCGGTGAAGAGCTTGATGGCTTCCTGCATGACCGTGGTCAGCGGCTTCATGGCTTCGGCCATGAACGACACGCCGGTCGCTTGCTGGACCACTGCGTCGGAAATCATCACTGCCGCGCCAATGACCCCCACCGCGATCAGCACCGGGTTGGCCGTCAATACACCGGCAGCGATGGTCGCAACGGTCAATATCGCGCCGACGATCTTGCCAATGCAGCCCATGGTCTTCTGGAGCGCCTCGGCCTTGCGGACTTCTTCGAGGTACTTTTCCGACTCCAGCTTCATGTGTTCCTGAAGCCTGGCTTGCAGCTCCTGGAACAACTCCTGATTGAGCTCTTCCTTGGTCTGAGCCGACTCACCCAATAACTCGATGATCTTCAAACGGTTCAACAGTGCCAGTGCGCTGCTGCTCAGCGCTTTTTCGTTGGACTCCTTCACCGACGGCCCAGCGAGTCCCGCTTCCTGAACCTTCACGGTTACGGCAGCCAGCGTTCTGGCGCAGGCATTGGCGACCTCGATCAACTTCAAGTGGGCATCGGCTGCTTTTTGCAGCGTCTGGGTATGACCTGCCAGCTCACCTTTAAGCTTGTCGCGCAGCGCCAGTTCCTCGGCGTACTCCGGTGATTCAGGATCCAGCCCCGCCAACCGTGCTTCGCTTGCATCCAGCAAACCTTGGGCACGCAGAACCCGTTCCTGCAATTGATCGAGGTGCTCCTGACTGCTTCCGACCTGGCCCTCGGCAGCCTCTAGCGCCTCGACGGCGGCGGCGTATTCAGCGGCCAGTTTTTCATGCCCCTGCTGCTTGGCGCCGGCCATGCTTTGCAGCATCGCCAAGCGGTTTTTCAGCTTGTTGACGTCGACTTCGCCGATCAACTCGCTGATCATCGCCATCAACAACGTGAACAGGTCACCGTTGGTTTCCTGTTTGTTGCCATCGGCGCGCGGTGGTGGCGCTTGCAGAACAGGCCTTCCCGTTCCAGCGCTGGATTGCCCCTGCGGACTTTCATAGTTCACGGACATCAACCGCGCCAGCGCCTCTTGGCCGGCCTTTTGATAATCCACCGTCCGGGCAGCCTGGCTGGCAGCCTTGCCATACTTTTCGAACGCTTCAGTACGGCTCATCGTCCCCTGAAACGCGGGGTTAAAGGTACTTCTGATTTCACTCATGTTCAGTCCTCCGAACAGTCCTGTTCTATGTGGCCCAAGGTGTCGAGATAAACCCGGGCCTGTTCTCGCAAATCGTCTTGCGTGGCTTGATCAAGCACGTACTCGAAGCACAACCGGGCCTTGCCGACCTTGCCCAGCGCCAGGTGGCACTGGCCGGTGTACAACATGGGCCGGTAGTCGTTGTTGCCCTGGGCGAAGGCGATCGCATACAGGTCGATCGCTTTCTGGTGGTTCTGCTTGAGCTGGTGAACGGCGGCCAACCCCATCCAGTAATGGCTGTTGTTGAAGTCGTAGATGCACAGGAAGTGGAAGAATTTTTCCGCATCGTCCAGCCGCCCCTGCTCGTAAAACTGGAACGCGAAGGCATAGAGACTGCTCATGTGCTCGTCACTGATGCCTTGCACGTCTTTCAATACCGCACCACCCAGCACCGCATCCACGACGTCGAGGGCCACTTGCTCAGCTTGTTGTTTGTCGCGACTCATCAGCCACACTCCTGAAAAACGTCAGCGTTGCTGACGAATGCATTGAGCCAAAGCGCTGGCATGCACGCTGCCAAATTGCGCTCATGCCAACGTTCGGAGAAAAGGGAAAAGAGAAATCAGGCGTGTTCGACTTGCTCAAGCCAGATCAGCAGGCGCAAGACTTCTTCGACTTCCTGCACCTGCAGGAAGCTGTAGCGCTGGTGGGTCTTGAAGATCCGTCGGGCCAGGGCCACGTCGTTGATCACCGGCACACCGACCTCTTTGGCATAGGCTCGAACAGCCAGGGCGCGCTGGTTGGTTTCCATCAGCGAGATGAACGGCAACACGGTGATTTCCGGACGGAAGTACACGCCGATGGCAATGTGGGTCGGGTTGGCGATGATCATCCGTGAACTGCGTACGTCTGACTTGACCTGCTCGGACAGCAATTCCCGGTGCAGATCGCGTCGGCGTCCCTTGATCTCCGGATTGCCATCCTGTTCCTTGTGTTCGCGCTTGACCGAGTCCTTGTCCATCATTTGATCTTTCATGAACAGCCAGTACTCGCTCAGCGCATCCAGCACGACGATCAGCAACACGCACCCGAGGAACGCCAGCACCAGCACCAGCAGCAAGTGGCCCCAAATCGCGAACAAGTCAGGGGCCTGGGCGAACAGTTGGGCAAACAGCAGTTGCCGTTGCGTGATCCAGACAATCCACAGCGCCAAGGCAAAACTACCCAGGTACAGCAGCGCTTTGACGGTGTCCTTGACCGTGCGCATGCTGAACAGTTTTTTGAACCCATTAATCGGGTTCAGTGCACCGAGGTTGAGCTTCAGGGCCTCGCTGGCCAGGGCGAAACCGCTTTGCAATAGCGCGGGCAATGCGCTGGTCAAGACGCACACCAAAAGCAACGGCAGCAATGCCTTGAGCCCGACCACCACCAGCATCGCCGAGTAGGCTTGCAGGTCGGCATCAAAGCCGCTGGCGATGATGCGCCGATAGACTTCCATGACCTCCAACAATGAACTGTTGAACACCATGTAGGTGATGCCGCAGAGGGTCAGGCAGGTGACCACCAGATCCTTGGCCTTGAACGTCTGCCCCTTGCGTGACGCATCACGCAGTCGCTTGGCGGTGGGTTTCTCAGTCTTCGAGGCGCTGGACGACATCGGTGACCTCCCCTTCGCGGCCCAGATAATGCTCCAGTCCCTGGGACTTCGTGCCCATACGCAGGACTTCATCCGGCAGGTGCACGCCGAAATACAACATCAACACCACCAGTGCCACCAGGCTCTTGACCGTCAGCGACACCGAGAACGCGTTCATTTGCGGCGCGTACCGCGAAAGCAAGCCAAGCAGTGCCTCGCTGACCAACAAAGTGGCTACCACCGGCGCGCTGATCACCAGCGTCTTGCTTACCAGCGCATCGAGCAGGCTGAGGATTGAGGGCAGGTGCATCTCGCAACCCGTGGCCGGCGTGCAGAGACGGTAACTGTGACCAACGGTTTCGAGCATCAACAACATGCCGCCACCTTCGAGATAAACCACCGCAGCGAACAACTGGAGAAAATTCGCCAGCTCCGAAGTATCGACGCCGTTGGCCGGGTCCACCGTACTGCTGAGCATCGCGCCGCGCTGGTTGTCGATCAGGTTGCCCATGGCGTGCAGCACCCAGAACGGCCAGCACAGCAAGATGCCAAGCAGCACCCCGATGCCGGCCTCACGCAACACCAGGCCGAAGAACGCCAAGCCGTCGAGCGCCGGCAGCGGTACGCCGACATATGCCCAGAACCCCGTCGCCACAAGCACAATGACCGCCTGGCGCGGTGCGCCCGTGAGCACTCCGCTGTTGAGAAACGGCAACATGAAGAAAATCGGCGCCAGGCGTGCCACCCCCAGGATGGCGGCGGCGAACCAGGCGTACAGATCAAAAAACAGCGTCACCGACATTGCGCTAACCCAACGCCAGGCGGATGACTTCACGGCTGAAATCGAGCAGGGTTTCACCGTACCAGCCTGACAGCAGGAACAGGCACGCGGCGACGGCCAACAGCTTGAAACCGAACGGCAGCGTTTGCTCCTGCAACTGGGTCACGGTCTGGATCAACCCGACCACCAGGCCGACCACCGTGGCGACAATGATCGGCCAGGCCACCATCAGCAGAATCAGGTACAGGGTTTTATTGCCGGCATAGACCAGATCGTTCATCAATTGCCCCTACGCCAGCAACGTCAGGTATTGCTTGACCAGCCCGGTCGAGAGCAACGCCCAGCCATCGAGCGCGACAAACAGCACCAGTTTGATTGGCACCGAAATGATCACCGGGCTCATCATCATCATGCCCAGCGCCAGCAGGATGCTGGAGATCACCAGATCGACGATCACGAATGGCAAATACAGGTAGAAGCCAATCTTGAACGCACTTTTGATTTCACTCAGCGCGTAAGCCGGCAGCAGGGAAAACAGCGAGGGTGTGAGTTCTTCATCGGCGGGCAGCCCGGCATCGGAATCACTTTGCACAGCTTGGGCACGCTCGAAAAACAGCGCCAGTTCCGGGTCAGTGTATTTGCGCAGGTATTCCTTGTAGCCGCCCAGCCCGTTCTCGGCAAAATTCACCACCGACTCGATGTCGGTAAAAGCCACCTGCTCGTCCTTGTAATAGCCGTAGCCCTGCTTCATCACCGGCGTCATCACGAAAATCGCCAGCATCAGGGCAATCGCATTGAGGGCCATGTTCGAGGGCACCTGCTGCAGGCCCAAAGCGTTACGCACGATGACAAAGACAATGGAAAACTTGATGTAGCAAGTGCCGGCCGCCACCAGAAATGGCAACAACGAAGCAAACGCCAGCAGCGCGATCAGCGAGACGTCATTCATCGCGAGTTTCCAATGAATTGCTCCGATAGATCTCGATCAACTCCACACCCAATTGTTCCCCCAGTTGCACCAGTTCCCCCCGAGCAACAGGCTTGCCATTGGCGCGTACTTCGATGTGCTGCGCGGCGTCATCAGCCAGTGGGATCAGTTGCCCATCGACAATCTGCGACAGCGTGGCCAGGTCGATGTCATGGGTCGCGAGAATGAACTCAAGGCGCACGGATAGTGCTGCGAGTCCGACATCCGCGGCGGGGTCAATCGCGTCCGGTTGTTGACCATCGGTATCAGTCGGTTGCATGAGTAATCCTTCTTCAGTAAACGAAAAAACACCGATGCAGCGCTGCGCCACAAAGCAGTGTCGGGAAGGCTGAGTGATGCGCAGGACATCGCCTTCATTCAGTCGAGTCCGGCTCGTAGGGTCGATGTGACTGACACCCAGTTTCAGTGCCAGGTGCAGCGGTAAATCGCTCAGCCAAGAGCTGGGCGTGAATGGCTCGCGGGTGGCGCGAATCCGTGGCATCTGCGTCACCCACACGCGTCCCCTTGTCGTTTCCAGCCACGGGACCGCGTGTGTCGGCAACAATTGCGGTTGGACAAAATCGACCTCGGTCAACGTCTGGTAGCGGAACTCGTCCAACGTCAGCAGCAAGGGTTGGTGCACTGCCCGGAACAGGTTGGCGATGCTCGTCATTGACGGCTCGACCACCAGCAACGACTGCAACTGCGGGAGCGATTGATGCAACCAGTCGCTGGCCATGATCAAGCCGTGCCAGTCCCCTCCCTCGCCGCGTGCGCAAAACTGCAAATAGCCGGGCAGTCGTTGCAGGCAAGCGGTACCTGCGCCATGACCGGCATCCCGCCAACGCCGGACCGCCCGCGCACAGGCATGCGCTGCAGGATCGACCCGACGCAACTTCAGTGCGCTCATGCGGGAAGCTCGGACTGCTCGGGTTGCTCTTCGTCCGGCGATTGTTGTGAACCTTGGCGCTGCTGCTCACCACCACTGTCGGTCAACCGCCAGACAGGTTCGCGAATCTGCTCGAAAGGCACTTTGAGTTGTTCGAACACCAGAGCATTGCTCGGGCTGAGTTGAAGGCTGCGGGTGGGTTCGTCCGGTACTCGACTGATCGTCACTTGCCCGTTGGCTGCACCTTTGCTGAATGGCACTTGCAGCAGGCCTCGGTCTGCGTTCGGCAAGGTTTCGAGTACTACGTCGGGTGCCGGTTGGGGTCGAAGCAGAGGCGCCGCCGGGACTGGCGGCTGTAACCCCGATATCGTGTGATACACGGTGGCAGGCGGCAGTTGCAAGGCTTGCGGCAACGACGGCTCGGCGGCAACCGGCGTCGATGTCGATGTCGATGTCGATGTCGATGTATGGGCAACTCGCTCGGTATACGACTCAGGGATACTCGATGCACGTTCGATCGACGGTCCCGCTGGAAGACTCGATGGAAGCGGCTTCAGTTCAGCTTGCGCGATAGCCCCCTGCACAGGGGTACCCACCCTGTCGACGGAAGCGACAACAGGCAACATCAGTTGAGGCGGCAGGTGCTGGATCGGCCGGTTGGTTTGCGGGTTGGTCAATGCCACCGGGACAGCCGAGGGCACCTTGTCATGCACACCCTCCGACGCACCTTGGAAAGTAGGTATTGCGGGGCCGATTTGCGTCGTGGATCGATGACGCAGAATCAGTGCAGCCAGGAGATCCTGTACACCTTGCGGCAAATCCTCTTCCTGCACCGGCACAAGCGTGTCTTGCAGTTCGTCCATTGAACCGTCGGTAACGGGGTCCGGGACTTGAACCGGCCGTGGTGAAATTACAGTGATATCGTTCATCGCCGGACTCCGCTCATCTCTTCTATTTCCCTTTCCTCTCGCCGCACATGCTCCAGCCGTTGCACGCGCAACTGCTGCTGGACGGACCGTTCGTACTTGTCATGTTTGTGCTGCAACGCACGCAATTGCTCGCGTTGCTCGTGCAACTTCTGCTCAACCTGCCGGCACTGCTGATCCACGCGGTCACGCTCCACACGCAACAGATCGAGTTGCCGACGGATCACGGCCTGCCTGCGCAGCAGCGCCAAGAGTTGGCCGTAATCCAGCACGCAGTCGTTCGCCCGATGGCTGGCCAACAGACTGTGCAGCGACGCCTCTTGCCCTGCGAAACCGGCCTGTTCCTGCAACAGCGGCTGCAATTGCTCCTGTGTACGCAACACCGCTTGTTCACCGCGTTGCCGACGGTACTGACTGAACGCCAACAAGCGCCGTCGATCACCCAATGAGCTCATGCAAACTCCGCAGGGTTTCGTCCGGTTCACAACTTTCGCCTGTGGGTTGACGCAGCCACTGAGTCAGCGCTTCGCGACGCTGCATCGCGTGGTCGTTGGCCGCATCCGCGCCTTGGGTGTACTCGCCCATATCGAGGAAAATCTGCAACTGTTCAAGACGCGTCAGTGTTTCGCGGGCCGACGCCGCCAGTTGTTGAACCTGTGGCGTGGTGACTTGCGTCGCCACGCGACTGACGCTGCGCAACACATCGATTGCCGGGTAGTGACCTTTAGCCGCCAGGGCACGGCTGAGGTAGATATGGCCGTCGAGAATGGAGCGAATCTCCTCGGCGATCGGGTCCGGCTCGTCGTCACTTTCCAGCAGCACCGTGTACCAGGCAGTGATGCTGCCCGAGGCGGTCACACCCGGTCGCTCCAGCAAGCGCGGCAGAGCATCGAACACCGAGGCCGGATAGCCGCGCCGCGCCGGCGCTTCACCGGCCGCCAGGGCCAGGTCGCGACGAGCCCGGGCGTAACGCGTCAACGAATCGAGCAGCAACACCACACTCTGGCCCTGGTCGCGAAAGTACTCGGCGATGGCCGTGGCTTGCAGGGCCGAGTTGCAGCGATCGACCGAAGAAAAATCCGACGTGGCATACACCACCACGCAACGGGAGCGTTTTTCAGACTGACGCAGATGCTCGATGAATTCGGTCACTTCACGCCCACGCTCACCAATCAGGCCAATGACAAAAACGTCTGCATCGGTGTGGTTGATCAGCATGTTGATCATGGTGGTTTTACCGGAACCGGCGGCGGCAAAAATGCCGATGCGTTGGCCGACACCACAAGTCAGCAAACCATCGATGACACGGATGCCGGTCCGCAACGGTTCTGCCACCGGGCGCCGCTGCTGGTAAGACGGCGGGTCGGCGTCCACCGGATAGTCTCGCTGAGCCACCGCCGTTGATGGCGCCAGGCGTTCGACAATGTTGCCTTGGGGGTCGACCACACTGCCGAGCAAGGCGTCACTGCAGGTCAGTTGCAAGGTCGCGCCCGTGGGAACAATCATCGACTCCCTCGACAAGCCTTTCGCGTCACCGAGCAAACTGAGCAGGACCGACCCAGGCTTGAACCCGATGACCTGCGCCCTGGCCACGACCTGAGGCAAACGCCAATGGCGCCGGACTTCGCAGACCTCGCCAATGACAACGTCGACCAGTGCCGCTTCGATCAAGGGACCATTCAAACGCAGGGGATGGGCCGCATGCCTTTCCAGCCGGGTGCTCATCGGCGCAAGAGTTCGCACAGCGTTTCGGTGGCCTGCACGAAGGCATCCAGCGCTTGTGCGAAGTGTTCGGCGTCGCTGAGGGCATGAGCATTGGCCATCAAGCGCAGTTCGAGCCGCTCCTGCACGACGCAAAGATGCAATTGCCCGGTGCGGGAAAATGCATTGCCTTCGAGCAGGAACTGCATCAAATCGAAAGCACAGTGATTCAGTGCATTCGGGCTCGCCTCCGCGACCGCAGCCCACACCCAGACATCGCCATCGACCACTGCCACACTGATATCGGGCAGGTTTTTCATTTGCATTTCAATGGTGCTGTGACTGTCGAAGTGCCCAATCTGACTGTCATCGCAGCCACTCAGACGCAGCGCTTCGCGCAATAGATCAGCGATATCCAGCGGAATCATTTACAGGTTTTCCTTACAGCGTTTTGATGACATTGACCGAGACGGTCTCGGAGATTTCGCCGAACGACATCACGTCCAGCTCCCGGAACCGCCCCTCGATCAGTTTCTTGATGTAGCGCCGCACATCGATCGAACACAGCAACACCATGTCCTTCTGCGCGATGTGCAGGCTGTCGATGCCGACACTGAGTCGGTCCATCAACTCTTCCGATTCAGCCGGTTCCAGGTTGATGAAACTGCCGCCGGAGGTTTGCCGAATCCCACGCCGGACCACTTCCTCAAACTCCGGCGACAGCAGCAGCACACGCAAGTCATTGCCTTGGGCAAACTTGTTGCTGATGTAACGAGCCATCGCGCCGCGAACGTGCTCGACCAGCGCCAGCACATCTTTTTCCCGGGATGCCCAGTGGGCCAGCGACTCGAGAATCAGCTTCATATTGCGCACGGAGATGCGCTCGCCGATCAGCCGTTGCAGCACTTCGGCGATCTTCTGCACGGTGACGTGGCGGTACACTTCCTTGAGCAGATCGGGGTAGCGCGATTCCATTTCGTCGAGCAGTTGCTTGGTTTCCTGCACGCCGAAGAACTCCTGGATGTTGCGCGCCAGCAACGTAACCAGGCAGCGGTAGCACTCTTCATCAGCGGCGCGCAGGTGATACCCCAATTGCTGCACCCGCTCACGCTCGGTGGCGTTGACCCAGACACCGCCCAGGCGATTGCTGTCGTTGCCGCGCACCAGCGCAAAACCCAAGGGTTCCAGTTCCGGCGAATAGTCGAGCAGACGCCAGTGATCGAAATGGATATCAAACTGCTCGGCGCGCACTTCATTGATCAGCACCGCCACCTGATGTGCCGGCAACGCCTCACTGGCACGCAGCTGCGGTTCGGGAATGCGCAAGCCGTAGTCGACGAAAAACTGGCTGCGAAAGCGCGCTGCCCAGCGGGCCTTCTTCAGTTCATCCAGACGCGTCGGCGGCACCAGCAACATCAGGGCAATGGTTTCGGTGGCGATGTTGTCGACGTCATCGAGCAATCCGCTTTCGGGTTGCAGTGCATCCTGGCCGGCGGGCGCGGCACGACCTTCGCTCTGGCCGGTTTGCCGGGAGGCTTTGCGATGTCGCATAAACACCACCAACCCCAGTACGCTGGCAATCGACAAGAACGTCAGCAGCGGAAAACCGGGCAACAGGCCGACACCCACCGCCAACAGTGCGGTCACCCCCAGAACGAACGGATTGCCGAGCATTTGCGCAAGCATGTTGCGCCCCAGGTTGCTGTCGTCGCCGTTGACGCGGGTGACGATGAAACCGGCACCGATGGCGATCAGCAACGCCGGAATCTGCGCCACCAGCCCATCGCCGATGGTCAGCAAGGTGTAGGTCGACAGAGCGGTGGACATGTCCATGCCCATTTGCCCGACACCGATGGCCATGCCGGCGATGAAGTTGACGAAGATAATGATGATGCCGGCGATGGCATCGCCCTTGATGAATTTCATCGCCCCGTCGAACGAGCCATACAACTGGCTCTCGCGCTCCAGCACACTGCGTTTTTCCTTGGCTTCTTCAGCCGTGATGGCGCCAGCCTTGAGGTCGCCGTCGATGCTCATTTGCTTGCCCGGCATACCATCCAGCGAGAAGCGCGCGGCCACTTCGGCCACCCGTTCAGAGCCCTTGGTGATCACGATGAACTGGACAATGGTGACGATGGAAAAGATCACGAAACCCACCACTAGGCTTTCGCCGATCACAAACTCACCGAACGACTCGATGATCTCGCCCGCATCGGCCTGACTGAGGATCAGGCGGCTGGTGCTGATCGACAACGCCAGGCGAAACAACGTGGTCAACAGCAGCAAGGCCGGGAACGTCGAATAGTTGAGGATGCGCTCGATGTAGAAAGAGCCCATGAACACCAGCAATGAAATGATGATGTTCAAGCCGATCAGAAAATCCACCAGCACTGTCGGCAGGGGAATGATCAGCATGGCGATGATCATCACCATCAGCGTGAGGATCAGCAGTTCCGGACGAGCGCCGACATTTCGCAAAAACACATTGAGCATGGCAAGTCAGCTCCAGTTGAAAATCATGAGCCACCGCCGGGACGTCGCCGCTCGATGCATTCGTGGGTGTAGGCAATGTCAGCCAGGCGTGTGAACTGTTGTGCCAGGCGCTGCGGCGCTTCTTCATCGGCAAACAGCGGCAATGGCAAAGGCAGGCTGAGTCGACGCAGCGTTTGCAGCACCGCCCCGCGCTCACGGTGAGGGCTCAACAGCAAGCGTTCACCCAGTACGCCAAGCAACAACTGATCGAGTTCGTCGGGATAGGTCAAAAGGCCCATGAGAAACACCAGCCAATCGGACTCGTCGGGGTTGTGCCGGCAAATGAGTTCATCGCCAAGCAGGCTACCGATGAACAGGCCATCGGCTGAACGCAGGCGTTTGAGATCGGCCAACCGGGCCAGCAGATGCCCGAACTCTGCGCGCGAGCAGCTGGGGTCCTGGGCACTGATGTCGGTGAGCAAGGCATCTTCGATGAACGTCAGCACACTCATGCGCTGGGCCGCGCCATACAGCGCTATCCAGTCCTGATAGCAATTGACCGGGCCATCGTCGGACTGCAGAAAATCCCGGTAGGTTTCGCGCAGCAGGCCTGCACGCACGGCCATGCTCGCGCCGAACATCCGGGCCTTGAGGGCCGTGTTGATTCCGGCGTTCAGGCGCTTGGGCGAGGCCTCGGCGAGCGCTTGCTGCAATGCCTTTTCGAGTCGCCGGCGCGAACCGCCATCAAGTCGTTTACGGCGCAACAATTCACGCAACACCAACACCAGATCGCTGTCGTCGGGGAATAGCCCACGCAACTGCTGCAACAACCAGGTAACCGGTTTCTCCGCCAGCCGCGCCAGGCTGATGACCCGTTGCACCTTGGGCAAGGTGTCGTCGTCGAGCACTCTTTCAAAGTTGTCCGTCAAAGTGTCGGACTTGAGTTCGAAATGCCGGCGGCTACGAAACTGCGCCAACGCCGCCGACATTTCATCGCTGATCTGCACGAAACGTTGCGCGGCAGCCGCCGTGCCGCTTTCGTCTAGCTCAACGTCTGCATCCGCCTGCGGTTGTGGCTGCTCAGCGGCCTTCTCGGCATTCAGCCGGGCCTGGGCCGCTCGCCCACCCGTGGAAATCGGTGGCAGGATCATTTTTCAGCTGTCCGCAAATAGGATCTGCGCACGAGCTCGTGCTGCTGCGGGGTCAACACCTGAGGCAGCGGTTCCGTGACCGGTTCAAGGGCGTCGAGAATCTCCTTGGGCTGAATCAGGAACACCCGCACAGTGTTGGCCGAGCGATTCTGGCGATAGCTGAACAAACGCCCGACCCACGGAATCGAACCCAGGACCGGTATCCGCCCGACCTGTTCACTGTTGTCATCGCGGGTAAAACCGCCCACCAACAAACTCTTGCCCTGGGGCACCCGCGCCACGGTACTGATCCGCGTGCGCCCGACCGTAGGCAACGCGTTCGGACGCTCACCCTGACCGGGGTTTTCCACCTCATTGCCGTCTTCGATGTTAAGCGACATTTCCACCTCGTCCGCCTGAGCGAAACGCGGCAGTACGCTGACCAGCGTGCCGTAAGTGATGTGCTGCAAATCGACACTGCGTTCGCCCACCAGCGGGGCATAGAACGTGCGGTTGTTGTCAAAGATCGCGGGCACGTTTTCCTGGGTCAGGATCACCGGCCGCGAGACCACGTTCGCGCGGTTGGTCCGTTCCAGCGCCATGACCTGGGTCACAAACGAAGCGCCATCGAGGGTGGTTGCCGAACCGGCATTGAGCGATACGGAAAATGTACCGCCCGAATTCACGGTGCCCTGCCAATTGATGCCCAACTGGTTGAGCTCGTCCTTGTGCAGATCAATGATCCACAACGACAGCTCCACGTGACGTTTTGGCGTGTCCAGTGCACTCACCAGGTTCTCGATGAAGCGCACTTGCTCCGGCAGCCCTTTGACCAACAGGCTATTGGTATCGGGATAAGCCACCACCCGGATATTGCCGGCAGCGACATCCCGCGCAATGATCCGCGGCGCGGTCGGGTCTGGGTCTCCTGGCGCACTGGCCAGGCCTTCCAGAGGGAACGCCGGCATCAGGCCTTGCGGCCGTTGGGCAGGGGCCTGTGCCACCATCGGCTCGACCCCGCGTTTCTCGCCGCGCAGCAACTCTTCGATGACAGTGGCCAGGCCAGGGATGGTCACCTTGTCATCGCGTAACTCGTACTTGCGGTCGCCGACGAAGGTGTTGCGCACTTGAATCACGCCGATCTGCTGCTTGCCCAACAACAGCTCCGAGCGCTGGTTGTCCATCATCCCGGCCGCTTGCATGACCAGATCGACGTACATCGGCGGGCCGGACACGTGAAAAGTGCGCAGGCCGTCGTGGCGCAACGGGTAACGCTTGTCATGCAAACCGGAGCGTTCGAGAAACGCCTGGAGCCTGGCCACGGTGAGGGTCTGCAACGACATCATCGCGCTTTTGAATTCCGAAGCGTCATACAGGTAAATCGCCTGGCCATCGCTGTACCAGATCAAACCCATTTGCAGGCTGATGCGCTCAAAGGTTCGCTGGGGTGTGAGCAAATCGAACGTACCGGAAACCCGCTTGGCCGCAGCTGCCTTGCTGACGATCACGGGTTTGCCCAAGGGACCGGACAGCTCGCCGAAAAACGTCCGCGCGCTCTGCTCACGGGCCTCGAACTGGTAGATCGAGGCCTGCACAGTAAACGGTGTGAGCAGCAACACAGCGTTCAGGCAAACGGGCAAAAGAGATAAAGAGATCAATCGGCAGTTCATCGGTTCACTTGCCTGGAAGGTAGGTGATATCGGCCAGGCTGCTGGGCGCGAAGCCCACCAGCTCGCGGATTTCCTTGGAGAAATGCGAGGAAGAGGCGAAACCGAACTCCAACGCGACATCGGTCAGCGAGCAGTCCTGCTGACTCATATTCAACAGCGCTTGAGCCGTGCGCCAGCCGCGCAAGGCGGGTTTGGTCGCCGTCCCCAATGCCTGCCGGCACAGCCGACGAAAATGTGAAACAGAGACGCCATAACGCCGGGCCAAAGTGCTCAACTTCTCACTGTGGGTGCCCTGCTCCAGCAGAAAGCGCACAAGTCCATAGCTCTCGCAGTGACGCAGCTCGCTGGCAAAAGCCTGATAAGCCACGCCACCGACCATCGCCTGTCCGATGTACCAGCGCTCAAGCGTTTGGGGCGACTGCACGATGGAATAAGCCACCGGCAAAACGGCCCAGGAATTCCGGGCGGATCGCTGATCGAGCGGCGTTTCACCCCTATCGATGAACACCTGCAACTTCACCAGAGGCGCTTGCGCAACCGACAGGGTTTGCACGCTGCCGCTCACTTCAAAGGCACCGTTCATCGCAATCAATCCTTCCCACCCGCCCGGCAGATGGCAGCTCGTCGCACACTGTGGCGTGGTCAGATGCACGGGCGCTTCACCGACCCGCAGATGCAACACCCGCTCATTGAAACGGGGATCAGGAAAACCTGCGGCGTGTATTGATTCGATGTGCACGCCAACCTCCTTTGCAGCCTGACGATAGGAGTCGGCAGGATGAAAGACATGGCGCGTTGAATCCTGATGTAAAGCTGATGAACCCGGGATGGCATATGCCTTGCACCCCTTCAGGCATCAGCATGCAGACCAACGACGGAATGCGCGCAAGGACAATGGCGTCGTCACCCGGCCTTGCAGTCAAGGGGCCTGGGACGACGTTTTTTTTGAAGGTGCGAAATCGATGAACGAACCATCAGCCGGCCCACTGGCCTGGGTCAACGGCAGCGATGCCCCGGAAAAGACCGAAATCAACCTCGGCTTCATGGCCCTGAGCGACTGCGCCTCGGTGGTGGTTGCCGCCACCCAGGGCTTCGCCCAGCCCTACGGCCTGACCCTGAACCTCAAGCGCCAGTCGTCATGGGCCAACCTGCGGGACAAACTGGTCAGCGGTGAACTCGACGCCGCCCACAGCCTGTACGGTTTGATCTACGCCGTGCATCTGGGCATCGGTGGCGTGGCGGCGACAGATATGGCGGTGCTCATGGGCCTGAACCAGAACGGCCAGAGCATCAACCTCTCCCATGGCTTGCAGGGGCTTGGCGTGACCGGTCCTGAAGCACTCCACCGGCACGTGCACCAAAGTCGCCCAAAACTGACGTTCGCCCAAACCTTCCCCACCGGTACCCATGCCATGTGGCTGTATTACTGGCTCGCCAGTCAGGGCATTCATCCGCTGCTGGATGTCGACAGTGTGGTGGTGCCGCCGCCGCAAATGGTCGCCCACCTGCAAGCGGGGCGCATCGACGGCTTCTGCGTCGGCGAACCCTGGTCTGCCAGCGCGGTGCAACAGGATCTTGGTTTTACCCTGGCCACCACCCAGACCATCTGGCCCGATCACCCGGAAAAAGTCCTCGGCTGCACCCGCGCTTTCGTCGAGCAATACCCCAATACCGCCCGGATACTGGTGATGGCGATTCTGGAAGCCAGCCGCTTTATCGAAGAAAGCGCCGAGAACCGGCGCAGTACCGCGCAACTACTCAGTGCCCCGCAGTACCTCGATGCACCGCTCGAATGCATTGAGCCGCGCCTGCTGGGCGACTATGACGACGGCCTGGGCAATCGCTGGCAAGACCCCCACGCCCTGCGCTTCCATGGTGAAGGGGATGTGAACCTGCCGTACCTGTCCGATGGCATGTGGTTCATGACTCAGTTCCGACGCTGGGGCCTGTTGCGCGACGATCCGGATTACCTCGCCGTGGCCCGCCAGGTCCAGCAACTGGACGTGTACCGCGAGGCCGCCAGCGCCGTTGGCGTTGCCTCGCTGGGCAAAGAGATGCGCAGCAGCCAGTTGATCGACGGCAAGGTCTGGGACGGCTCAGACCCCGCCGGTTATGCCCGCAGCTTTAAACTGCACGCCATGAGCGATAGCTCGCCCCGACTCGCCAGCCGCTGACAGGAGACTGCGAACATGATGCGTATCCTGCTGATCAACGACACCGCAAAAAAAGTCGGACGATTGAAAGCGGCTCTCACCGAGGCCGGCTTCGACGTGATCGACGAATCAGGGCTGACCATCGACCTGCCCGAGCGCGTCGAAACAGTGCGTCCGGACGTGATTCTGATCGATACCGAGTCACCGAGCCGCGATGTCATGGAGCAAGTCGTCCTGGTCAGCCGCGACCAGCCACGGCCCATCGTCATGTTTACCGACGAACACGACCCCGGCGTGATGCGTCAGGCAATCAAGTCCGGGGTCAGCGCCTACATCGTCGAGGGCATTCACGCACAGCGCTTGCAGCCGATTCTGGATGTGGCCATGGCCCGCTTCGAGAGCGACCAGGCCCTGCGCGCGCAACTGCATGCCCGCGACCAGCAACTGGCCGAGCGCAAGCGCATCGAGCTGGCCAAAGGGCTGCTGATGAAGATGAAAGACTGCAACGAGGAAGAGGCCTACACGCTGATGCGCCGCCAGGCCATGAGCCGCCAGCAGAAGCTGATTCAGGTGGCGGAGCAGATTATTGCCATGAGTGAATTATTGGGTTGAGCATCAAAAGATCGCAGCCTTCGGCAGCTCCTACAGTTGGCATGCGTACACCCTGTAGGAGCTGCCGAAGGCTGCGATCTTTTCTCTACACCACCAAAATTGGCATGTGGCACAGATCTGGCTAAGTAATCGTTACAGGTAACCAACGGCGGTTGCCCAATCTACGACAAAGACGTCGCTCACCTCATTTGCCCCAAGGCGAATCAGGTGGCGGCGTTTTTTTGTTTTGGCTCCCGTTCGAGACTCCTACTCAGTTTGAGGTGCGCGATGAATTCAAGCTTCTGGAAATCCGGCCATACCCCGACCCTGTTCGCAGCCTTTCTCTACTTCGACCTGAGTTTCATGGTCTGGTACCTGCTCGGCCCGTTGGCCGTGCAGATCGCCGGGGACTTGCACCTGACCACCCAACAGCGCGGCCTTGTCGTGGCCACGCCGATCCTGGCCGGCGCGGTGTTGCGCTTTGTGATGGGCATGCTCGCTGATCGACTGTCGCCGAAAACCGCTGGCCTGATAGGCCAGGTCATTGTGATCTGCGCCCTGTTCGGGGCGTGGAAACTCGGCATCCACACCTATGAGCAAGCGTTGCTGCTGGGGCTGTTCCTCGGCATGGCGGGCGCATCATTTGCCGTGGCCCTGCCTCTGGCGTCGCAGTGGTATCCGCCGCAGCACCAAGGCAAAGCGATGGGCATTGCCGGTGCGGGCAACTCGGGCACCGTGCTTGCCGCACTGATTGCGCCGGTATTGGCCGCCGCGTTTGGCTGGAGCAACGTATTCGGCTTCGCCCTGATTCCGTTGATCCTGACCCTGATCGTATTCGCCTGGCTGGCCAAGAATGCCCCTGAACGGCCAAAAGCCAAGTCGGTGGCCGACTATTTCAAGGCGCTGGGTGACCGTGACAGCTGGTGGTTCATGTTTTTCTACAGTGTAACCTTCGGCGGCTTCATCGGCCTTGCCAGCGCCCTGCCCGGCTACTTTAACGACCAATACGGCCTGAGCCCGGTAACCGCCGGTTACTACACCGCCGCCTGTGTCTTCGGTGGCAGCCTGATGCGTCCCCTGGGCGGCGCCCTGGCGGATCGCTTCGGCGGCATCCGCACCTTGCTCGGAATGTACACCGTGGCGGCAATCTGCATCGCGGCGGTCGGTTTCAACCTGCCGAGTTCCTACGCGGCACTGGCGCTGTTCGTCTGCACCATGCTCGGTTTAGGCGCAGGTAACGGTGCGGTTTTCCAGTTGGTCCCTCAGCGTTTTCGCCGCGAGATCGGCGTGATGACCGGCCTGATCGGCATGGCTGGCGGCATCGGTGGCTTTGCCCTGGCAGCAGGCATGGGTGCAATCAAGCAAAGCACCGGCAGCTACCAATTGGCCCTGTGGTTGTTCGCCAGCCTCGCGGTTCTCGCCTGGTTCGGTCTGCACGGTGTAAAACGCCGCTGGAGAACCACTTGGGGTTCGGCTGCCGTGACCGCTGCACGGGTTTGAGTTCCTGATGAGCCTGCAATTGAGTTTCGCCGAGGCCAGCGCCACAGGCCCGCGCGAAGAGAATCAGGATGCCCTGCGCCTGGTGACCCCTGCCCCGCCATTGGCGGCCAGCAAGGGTTACCTGTTCGCCATCGCCGACGGCGTCAGCCAGTGCGCCGATGGTGGCCTGGCCGCCCGTTCGACTTTGCAGGCTCTGGCACTGGATTACTACGCGACGCCGGAAACCTGGGGTGTCGCCCAAGCCCTTGATCGCCTGCTGCTGGCGCAGAACCGCTGGTTGCAGGCCAACGGTGGCGGGCAACCGCTTTTGACCACTGTGAGCGCTCTGGTGCTGCGTGGCAGGCGGTTTACCCTGGCCCATGTCGGCGACTGCCGAGTGTATCGCTGGCACGCCGATCAATTGCAGCGCGTCAGCGAAGATCACGTCTGGGATCAACCGGGCATGCAACATGTGCTCAAGCGGGCGTTGGGACTGGATCAACACCTGGTGCTGGACTTTCTTGACGGTGAACTGCGCCTGGACGAAAGCTTCGTGCTGGTTAGCGACGGGATCTGGGCCGTATTGGGCGACACCGCCATTGCCGCGATCCTGCGCGATCAACCGAATCTCGATAGCGCCGCGCAGACGCTGGTCAGCGCCGCGCACCTGGCCGGCAGCCAGGACAACGCCAGCGCTCTACTGGTGCGGGTCGATGCCCTCGGCGAAACCAATATTGGCGATGCCTTGATTCATCTGCAGCAATGGCCACTGCCGCCAGCACTGAAACCCGGGCAAGATTTCGAGGGCTGGCAGGTAGAAGGCATACTCGCCCAGAGCCAGCAATCGCTGCTCTATCGGGTGCGTGACAACCAGCAACACCCCTGGCTGCTGAAAACCCTGCCCGGTCGTTTGCAAGACGATCCTCAGGCCGGTCAAGCCTTGCTGTCGGAAGAATGGTTTCTCAAGCGCGTGGCCGGGCGGCATTTTCCGGAAGTGCATGCCGTCGGTCAGCGTCAGCATTTGTACTACGTGATGCGCGAATATTCGGGCTCAACCCTGGCGCAACTGCATGAACAGGTCGGGCCGCTGCCGCTGGCGCAATGGCAGGACCTCGCCGAACGCTTGCTTCGCGCGGTCGGCTTGCTGCATCGACGGCAGATCCTCCATCGCGACATCAAACCGGAGAACCTGCTATTGGGGGATGACGGTGAATTGCGCTTGCTGGATTTCGGTCTCGCCTACTGCCCCGGCCTGTCTGAAGACCAGCCGTGCGCCCTGCCTGGCACTCCGAGCTTCATTGCTCCAGAAGCGTTTCGCGGCGAGGTGCCGACGTCACAACAGGATCTCTATGCAGTTGGCGTGACCTTGTATTACCTGCTGACCGGGCACTTCCCCTACGGCGAAATCGAAGCGTTCCAACGCCCGCGTTTCGGCGTGCCGGTCAGCGCCAGCCGCTATCGCCCCGATCTGCCGGAGTGGTTGACGCAAAGCCTGCAACGCGCCGTTGCGGCCGATCCGCAAAAGCGCTTTGAAACGGCAGAAGAATGGCTGCTGCTGATGGAACAGGGCGAGCGACACAGTTTGAACGTGCGGCCACGACCGTTGCTGGAGCGTGAGCCGTTGAAGGTATGGAGGACGTTGGCGCTGCTGTCATTGATGGCGAATCTGGCGCTGCTGTTTGCAGTATTTCATGGCTGATGTCATTCCAAATGAGGAAAACACGATGAGCGCAAAAGTCTGGCTGGTAGGCGCAGGGCCCGGTGATCCGGAATTGCTGACCCTCAAGGCCGTCAGGGCATTGAACGAGGCCGACGTGGTGCTGATCGATGATTTGGTGAATACCGCCGTCCTCGAACATTGCCACAACGCGCGCGTCATTCCCGTGGGCAAACGTGGCGGCTGCCGCTCGACGCCGCAAGCGTTCATTCATCGCCTGATGCTGCGTTATGCGCGTCAGGGTAAATGCGTGGCGCGCCTCAAGGGTGGCGACCCGTGCATCTTCGGTCGTGGCGGTGAAGAGGCGCAGTGGCTGCGCGAGCGCGGTGTTGAAGTCGAGCTGGTCAATGGCATCACGGCCGGGCTGGCCGGTGCGACGCAATGCGATATTCCTTTGACGCTAAGGGGCGTGGCGCGCGGCGTGACATTGGTCACAGCGCACACTCAGGACGGCAGCAGCCTGAATTGGCAGGCACTGGCTCAGGGCGGTACGACCCTGGTGATTTACATGGGCGTGGCCAAACTCAGTGAAATCCGTGAACAACTGCTGGCAGGCGGGATGGCGGCGGATATGCCAGTGGCGATGATCGAAAACGCTTCACTGCCGCATCAGCGGGAATGCCGAAGCGATCTGACAGCAATGGAAAAAGATGCCCATGACTTCGAGCTGAAAAGCCCGGCCATTTTGGTCATTGGCGCGGTTGCGGCCTGCGAAGTAGATCAGAAGATCGCAGCCTTCGGCAGCTCCTACAGGTTGCAAGCGGTATCTGTGTAGGAGCTGTGGCAGGCTGCGATCTTTCGATATCACCGCATAAAACCACGCTGGAACACCAAATCGCAGACAAAGAAAAGCCCGGCCTAAGCCGGGCTTTTCTCAGAGCGGCGAGCTAATTACTTAGCTTGAGCTTCAACCTGCGCTTCTACGCGACGGTTTACAGCGCGGCCAGCGTCAGTTTTGTTGTCAGCAACTGGGCGGGATTCGCCGTAGCCAACAGACTGAACGCGGGACGAT
>Ga0247818_10000269_pt1 | contig 32557 bp, 42 predicted proteins | sample 13C_Glucose_Day1_FD_192424 | JGI IMG/M metagenome (GOLD analysis project Ga0247818, IMG submission 192424) | Soil microbial communities from agricultural site in Penn Yan, New York, United States - 13C_Glucose_Day1 | ecosystem: Environmental > Terrestrial > Soil > Agricultural land | place...
TTCTTGTTCATGGCTGACCTTGCTGGCGACCCGACGCAGGATGCGCGTCTGAGTATAGGAAAAGATGCCAGCCATTCTAGGGAGCGTAGAACACGTTAATAAGACGCAAAGTGTCGTCGTTTTGCCATTCTATTGATCAAAGTGACAATCTTTTACTGCACTTCGATCATTGTGCGGGTGGGCTTGCTCGCGAAGGCAATGTTCCCGCCACCAAGGAAGGTGTCTGACAGACCGCTTTCGCGAGCAAGCCCGCTCCCACAGTGGGTGTTGTGTCTGACGCAGATTCTGCGCTCAACCCGGTCAAACGTGGGAGCGGGCTTGCTCGCGAAGAGGCCCTATTTGCCAATCGGAAGGTTATTGCCATTACTCAAACCGGCTGCCCCCGATCTATCTTGCTACTCAAAATGATCGACGTCGTAGTCTTCTCCACCCCATCCACACTGCCGATCTGATCCAGCAACTGATCGAGCTGCTCCGGCGAATCGGTGCGCAACCACGCCACATAATCAAACTCGCCACTCACCGCACACAACTGCTGCACCTGCGCCATCGCGCTCAACCGACGCAGCACTTCCTTGCCGGAACGCGGCTGCACCTTGATCCCGACATACGCCTGCAAACCGCCATCGACCAAGCGCTGCCCCAGCCGCACGCCATACCCGGTGATTACCTTGGCCTTCTCCAGCCGCGCCAGCCGCGATGTGACGGTGGTGCGCGCAATGCCCAACTGCCGGGCAAGCATTGCCACGCTTTCGCGGGCGTTGATCTGCAGGGCGGCGATCAGCTGGCGGTCGATTTCGTCGAGTGCGGGGGGGCGGGTGTCGGGCAAGGGTTGCGCTCCATAGGGCGTGGATCCTGGAGCGAGCATGTTACAGGCTCGACCGAACAGACGCTTGTGGCCGGTAATCGAATTGTTGGCCAATGGGCGCGAAGAGTGGAAACGAAAAATCCGCGTAACTGCGCGGATTTTTATCTGTTGGATTGGCCGTTATCTGGCCATTCTGCGTAAGGCTTGATCGATAAGCTCGATCTGGAAGCGATATCGGAGATTTACACGTTTGAGCAATACCGCTCCTATGGAAAGACCGAGTACCAAGGCAATGATCATCAACAAGGCGCTATTACCCCAGTTCCCGCTCACAGGCCCGGCCAACAAGGTCTTACTGATCCAGGGAAAACCGCCGAATTTTTCAGCGCAGACGTAGGCCGTTCCCAGCAGAGCAAGGGCTGCAGCTTTTTCTCCAAAAAACAGGGCGACACGTGCTTCTGCTCGGTTGATTCTGAGTTCGAGCCAATGCTTGGCATCCAGAAGTGCCACTTCCGGATGAGGTTGAAGCGAATCCACTAACGCATTTTCGTGTCTGAAATCGGCAATCATGCTTTTCAAGGTGATGGTCTCCCATCGGAAGAGCGCATAGATCAGTGCCAGCATGGGTGTAAGCAGCGACAGCAAAGTGGATATTGTCGAGAAGAGCACAAGATAGAGAGCCAGATACTTGGCCCCTTCCGGCAGCGGAGTCTGCGACGTATGCCAGTAGGCCATGCAGGCAGCGACGGCCATCCCGGCACCGCCGACAACGAGACACCAATTGGCAAATTTCTCCGCATTCAATTCGAGTCTGCTACGCCTTGCAGATGCCTTCAGGGGTCTGCACGTACTCAAATGTTCAAGAATTTTGATGGTGTCGTCGATGTGTATTTCTGGAAGTTCCTTTTCCATTGCGCTCACTGCGTGCTCCCGTGCGATTTGATCTTACGTATTCCCCGCATGCACCATTCACATCCAGGTGGACGGGTTCAGCTGATTGGCTGACGAGACACAAAAAAAGACCTATGCCATCAAGCATAAGCCTTTGTTTGTTTGGTGGGCCCACACGGACTTGAACCGTGGACCAAAGGATTATGAGCCCGAGTTAAAGTACCGTAGTCATTGAGCAAAACCCGCAAAATCAATGGTTTTCGAATGTTTCTGTGTATATGTGCGGTAATGGAATCTTCCTAAATTGGACGGACGTTGGACGGAAAAACAAACCGAGTTTGCATACCCTTTCAAAACACTGCACATCATGAAATGCCCGCCTGTCCGCTCAACCCGCCGGCCCGCTTGATCCCGAGGGTCGATTGCACCCCCAGAGCGCTTTACACAAAAAACTGATGCAAGGCCCGCCGGCGGGAGGGGGATAAGTGCTTTTTCAGCTGTTTTTTTTGTGGCAGCCGAGTTTTCCCTGGGCAGCGTAGCGACTGCCGATCGCCGTCAGTCGCCCGGTTGGTGTTGAGGGATTCGCCCATCGTTATACTGGTTGCATATACAGTACTCTGAAAGGGTAGGCATGGCCGATGAATAGAGAATCTGCGGGAACCGTAAACCCGGAGTCATCCGCGATAGCGCAGTGGCAAGTCATGCTGCGGGATGAGGTGGCGTTGCTGGCAATGCCTGGTGCCCATCACAAAGCGCTACTCAAGCAAGCCCATGCGCTTCACCAGGGCAATGTGATTGATGCTGATCACCTCGGTGATTTGTTGGAGTTAGCGGACGCGGCGCTGGCCTATGCCGTTGAGTCTCTGCTCGACCTCGAAGCAGACGAGTAGGGGGCAGCATGCACGTATTGGTCACACCCATGCGCTTACGCGGTGTAGCGCTTGATCCGAAAGAGCGTCGGCGCTATCCGGCGATCCGGGGCAACGTGATGGTCAACTCTACTGTCTGCCATGAACTTGGTCGCGCAGCTAATGTTGCCCGCGTCGAGGTGGGTATGCCGCTCGACCCAGACCCCTTGCCTCCGCTGCTCGATGCCACCCTCGCCGGGATGGCAGTCACAGGGTTTGTGCTGAGCGGCATTGAGTACGTCGAAGGCTGCGCTTACGCGCAGTCTTGGTGGTGTCGGCTTGAGTAAGGAAATGTTTCAATTTTGATACAGCGATCCGATTCGAGGAGAATGCTTGCCGCGAAAATGCCACCAGGCCAAGGATCTAATATGGAAGTCACCCAAATCGCAGAGCTGATCGTTAACCGTCTTGACCAGCTCGGTACCGACATTCAACAGCAATGGAGCAATCCTGAAGGTACACATACGCGCCATTTCGTTGTAGACGGCCTACTTACGGATGATATGGCTCAAGCGATTTATGACGCGTTTCCACGTAACGCGGATGGATTCTTTGACCGGCAGTCATTCCGGGAGAAGAAAAAGACGCTCACGGATCTTTCCGACTACCCACAAATCCTTAGTGCCATCACCTACGCGATGCAGCACGAATCGGTTGTGGCCAAGGTTGCGCAACTGGTGGGGATGGACGATATCGTCCCGGATCCGAGCCTGTACGCTGGCGGTCTGTCAATGATGTTCAAAGACGACTTTTTGAACCCGCATATCGACAACAGCCACGACGGCGCGCGCAACCTGTACCGTCGCCTGAATCTGCTCTACTACGTGTCGCCAAACTGGTCGCTGGAAAATGGTGGCAATTTTGAGCTGTGGGATCCGAAGGTAAAACAACAGAAAACGATCGTGTCCCAATGCAACCGACTTGTGGTGATGGAAACGAACAAGTACTCCTGGCATTCGGTCAGCGGCGTGCGCGCTGACGTGCCTCGGTGCTGCGTCTCCAACTACTACTTTTCTTCGACGTCGCCGGACGATCACGAATATTTCCACGTGACCTCCTTCAGCGGCCGTCCGGACGAAACAGGACGTCGCCTGCTCGGCATCGTGGACAATAATCTGCGCAACGTCGTCTCGAAGGTGCTGCGCGTGGGGCGTGGTACGAAACTGGTCAATAAAGCGAAGGACTGACTGCCTACGCGGGGCAGCTCAAAAAAGAACCAGGGGCATATGGCCCTTGGGCTGATACGCAATCTTGCTTGTGACGATTAGGTTGAAAGCGGCTAGTGCATTCGCCTTCGCTTTCAGCCACTCTTTGTTAGGGTCTTCTGACAATGGGATAAATTCATGAGCAAGGAATCTTCTAGCGGGCTTGCAGGCAATGACGAGGAAAAGCGTGGGGGGAAAGATCCTCTTGAGATAATTAAAAAACATCACTATGTGTGGGCGCAATATTTAAAACAATGGGCGCATGGGGATAATGTTTGGTACATATCTAGTAAGGGTGGGAATATTCGAAGCGACAGCATTTATGGTCGTTCGCAGGATTTGCACTTTTATAAGATATCTCCGCTCGATGAACGTGATGTTCAATTCATAGAACGGCTCCCCACTTCGGATTCACCGGTAGTTAAAAAATTCCATGCGTCGCAACTCGAATTTTTTAGAAAGGTTTCAATCTTAATAAATGCCCACTCAACTCTGGAACATGTCGTTCGTGAAGAGGACAAAGAAGAGCTGAGGAAATTGTCTGAGTGGGCCTCTAACAATGCGCTGGAAAAAACCTACACCGCGATTGAATTACTCGCCCGTCCAATAATGGACGAGCTTTGGAAGGGGGACGCAAGTTGTCTGAAGATACGCTCAAACATGGTCAATTTCTGTAATTATCTTGCTCATCAGCTCGCAAGAACAAAAAAAATGCGCGATCGAACTTTTGAGCTGATGAATAATGTTAATCAGGATAATGAGCAGTGGGTAGAGCATGTAAAGCTTTTTGAGAAAAATTGGTGGTTTGTTGCTTATAAGACGGGAATAAATTTAGGGTTTGGTCTCGAGCAAAGCGCTGATACCGCAAATCATATCCTTGTAAGGAATACAACAAGCATTGATTTTATAACCAGCGATCACCCCGTTATCAATGTTCACAAATGCGCCCAAGGTGCTGCCGCTGAACAAGTCGTTGAAAAGCTAGATCTCTATTATCCCTTGTCGCCAAAGTTAGCGTATATGATGAACGATTCGGAGCATTACAATCATCTCAGGTATTTTGTAAATGAGGAGGATGTAATAAATCTGAACCGTTTGATGGCGAACAGCGCTTACAGAAATGTTTATGGATCGTCTGAGCAGGCGTTGAAAGACGTCAGAAAGTCATATCGAAAACTTAAAACGTGATTGGTTTTACCTGTGAAGCGAGTGATAACGCTGTCCCCGCATTGCCTGTAAATGCAGAAGCATTGCCAGGCGGTGGACTCGCTCCGTGAACGTGTGAAGCGATTTGAGTGTTCATCTGTTCAAGCAAATCGAGCACATCGCACACCACCTGAAACAAATTCACACTTTCCGATCCGATCCAGTTTTTCGGCGCTTGTAAGCGCTGTCCTTTGCCTGCCAAGCTTCGGCGCACCCCCTCTATCCGCTCCTGCATGTCCCCACCCACCGTGGCGTTGTGTTTCTGCCCCACAACCAGGTTCAGATCCCGGCCGGTCGCCTGGTGCAGATCATCCACGGCCGCCAAGCTCGCGGATCCGCCCGACAACAGCTTGAGTGCGCCCAGCGCCTCGATCGTCTTTACGCCACCCACCGACTCGGTCGAGTGGTCGTCAATTGTCTGCGTGTGGTTCTGGAACTGTTCGCGGTTGTCCAGGGCTTCGACTTCACGCTCGACCGCCAGATCCTGGATCTTGCCATCAGTCTGGCGGAGCCAGTTGCCGTCGGCATCGACGCGCTGCTGGGCGGCGCCGCTGTGCTGCCATACCTGGTCGCCCTTGGGCACCTTCGGCATGCTCAGCCCGTGCGGCAAGATTGATTGAATGTAGGGCTTGTTCGGCAGGCCGTAGGCGAAACACACCACCACCCGCGTACCTTCCTCCGGAAAGGCATAGATGCCCATTTCTTCGCCACCGGTGGGCAGCGGCAACGGAACGCCAGTGAGCGGCGGTATGGCCGGGTCTGGCTCGTCGTCGGCGCCGAGTACCACAATGTCTACGGCGTAGCGCGGGCGGAAGTCGTCGCAGATTCCGGCATCCGCCGGCGCGTCGGCCACGGCGGTAACCAAGGCGAAGCGCGGCAAGTGGTAGCCGCCGGTGAGTTCGGGAAATTGGCGCTCTACAGCGCGGCGGATTGCGTCTTCCATCGGATGGCCATCTGGTCATTGGCGAGCGTCACGCTGGTGATGCGCTCGCCGTTGTTGATAGTTGCACCTGGTCGTAACCCGGGAAGGGCCGCGACCATCGCACTTTGGTTGCCCTGGTAACCGTCGAACAGCTCCTTGGGGATTTGCAGCGGCGCCCGGGCGCCAAAAAAACTGTCGGCCCAGTTGCCGGCGAACACTTCACCGTTGCCCAGTTGGTGCCAGGTAAAGTCGGGGATGCTGAATACCCGGGCGAGGCTGTCCATCGCCTGGTAACCGGCGGCGAGGCTGTAGAAATACGGCGCCTTCACGCTGGCGTAAGGCTGGTCGGGAATACGGAAGCGCAAACCGGTTTGCTCGCTGACTTCGGCCAGCACGGCGCGCAGATCCACGTGACGCAGGTTCAACGGCAGCGGGTTGGCCAGCACAGCGGCCAGCTCCCGACAGAACAGCACCTGTTCCACCGCATTGGCGGCCGTGCAGCGCTCGACGTAGCCGATAAAGTGCCGTTGCAGCGTGCGTTCGTTGTAACCGATGTCCAGCGTCACCAGCCCTTTCAGCGGCTCCGTCGATTGAACGGTGAAGTTGGCCCGGCCGGGGCTGGTGGCGTCCAGACGGACGTCCTCCTTGATAAGTGTGATAGGCGCGCCATTGATGGCCAGCTTTTTGTGCAGTTTCACTTCTGCTCACTCCCGCCCAGCCACTTATCCACACGCCCCAACACTTTTTCAAAGCCGCTCAGAGCGGGGTTGTCGCTGGTTGACTCGCCGCCGGTACCGGCATCACCCACGGAGCTGCCCGGTGCGCCCTGGGCGTTGACCTTGTTGCCGGCGCGCCGGCCTTCGACTTTCTCCGGGTTCGACTCGCGCTCGCTCAGGGTGAACTGCACAAGCCAGGCTTTCAGGCTATCGGCCTCCCGGGCGCTGACGCCCTCGGAAAACTCCACCTGGCGCACACCGAACGCCTCGGCCGTGTCATTGACGACCCGGTACAGGTGCAACTGGCCCCCGCTTGCCGTGGCTTCCGCCAGACGCATCAGATCAGTCAACTGAGTCCGATCGACAAATGGGATCGTCAGCGAAACGGCCAGCGTCTTGGGTTTGAAGCCCTTGTGGGCTTTGTCGGTGTTGCTGGTCTGCCCCGACATGTCGCCACTCTCGATACGCAGGTTGGCGGTGACCTTGAGGTTCTTTCCCTGGACTTTCTGCCCATCAAGCAACAGCGTCATAGGCCCACCAGCTCCTGTACGAAACTCAGCCCTTCTTTGCTGCCCACCAACAACAGGCCGGCGCACTGCACCCATTCATGCCCAGGCGCATCACCGCTCAGCAGGTCGCGGCTCAGCTCACTGGGATTACCTGGGCCGATCAGCCGCGCGCGCATGCTGACGTCAGGGTTCCCCCCGGTCAGCAAGGCTTTCAGGTCGGCCAGCTGTTGGTCGCGGCCTTGCTGCTGAGCGCTCTTGCGCGCTGCCAGCGCAGCTAGATCCCCCAACGGTGAACTGTCGGCGGCGTAGCCTTCCAACACGGCCAGTTGGCCCGCCATGGATTGCTTGGCGGCTTTGACCACCGTGCAGCGCTCAAGCGGCAAGCCTTGCCAACGTGGCAGCGTGCCGGCGGCGGGAATCTCCCACTTTTCGCTTTCCAGTTTCATCAGGTGCTGTGCCCGGCGCTCAGTGCGTACCAGGTCGGGAATCGGCAGCAACGCATTGAACCGCGACAGTCCGCTGGCCAGCTGTTCCAAGCGCGTGCCCAAGAACAGGATCGACAGCGCATATTGCGGCCCGGATGGCCGTCCGGTATCGGTGACGTCCTCCAGTTTCTTGGCCAAGTGTTCCAGGACGTTCGGCGCCGACAGAAAGCGCTGGTAACCGGTGCCCTGGCCGATTCCGCTCTGAAACGGCGTCACCACCAGACACGCCGGCACCTGATCCAACTGCTCGGCCAGCGCTGCACGCCCGGCCGCGATCGCACCTTTTGCGGCATCGCCGACCGGCCCCGGGTTGGTGTTGGCCAGCCCATTCAATCCGGCCAGGCGCTGGGCGGTGCTGGCCAGTTCGCCGCCGGCCAGATCCTTGGCAGCTGACAATTCGCCCATCCACTGCGTGGCCTGCTCCGGCCAGCGCATTGTCACCGGTGCCCAAGTCATGCCGGCGGCGTCCAGACGATGGCTTTCATCGCCTTCAGGTCTTCGTCTTTCAGGGCGCTGGCCACCGCCTGGCGCAGGATCTCGGCTTGTTGCTGCGCCGCCTGGCGGAAGCGAACCAGGTCATGACTGACCTTTTGCAGCTGGGCGATCGTGTGCGGCCGGAAAGCCAGCACCTGGTCGGCGTCGTAACAGGGGTAGGTGTCGTCCATCCCCAGCAGCACTTGGCCGTTCAAGTTCACCTGGTCGTCGATCGCGCTGCTGTAGCGGTACACCTCGCCCAAGGCGCTGGAGTTGAACCCGCCGGCGATGTACGCCGCGCAATCGGCGCCGATCGCCTGAAGCTTTTTGTCCTGGAGCGCGGCCAGCACAGCATCAATGTCATCGACCCATTGCCCGTCCTTCCAGATCTGGTTCGGCCCGGGCTTTTTCATGGTGAAGCCTGCCGGCACTGGCTCAAAGCCTTCGAGCGTGCGCGGCTCGCCGGTGTCGGTGCTGTACACCACCGCACCGCCGAAGTAATCCACCAGTTGCCAGGCGTTGCCGTTCCACCAGGCGGCTTTGTGTTCCGGGATTGCCGGCGGAGCTGTCTCCACGCATCCGCCGGGGATCATGTAAACGCCCGGTTCCAGCGGCGATTCGTCGGCGGTCACCGTACCCACCAGGATGCCCAAGTGGTTGGTCTGATAAACGATTTTCTCGGTCATGCTCGATCTCAATACTTGATGCAGAAAAGGAGGGCCAAGTTCTTCGGCCGGGTTTCGGTACCGCCAGCGGCGGCTACGGTCACGCCGTGGGTGTGCGCACCACCGCCACCTACACCCACGTTGTGCGCGTGGTGACCAGCAGCGTCCATGCCGACGTTGTGCGCGTGATTTCCTGCCCATGAGGTTTCATGAGCGCCGCCAGACATCTGAATGGTGTTTGGCCCACCGGCGCCTTGGCCAACGCCCGGCGCACTTGGCGCGCTGTGGTTGTGGTTACCCTGCGCATCCGTCCAGGTTCGGTGGACGTGGTTACCCTGGGCATCCGTCCAGGCAGCGTGCAGGTGATCGCCCACGGCTGCGGCCGAGGCCGTGTGTGCGTGGGAATGGATCATCATGTCCTGAAAGGTGCCGAACGCTCGGCTTGGATCGACCCCGCGACCGTCGTCCCAACCTCTTGGGAACAAACCGCGCATGTCGGGCAGGTTGAAGGTCGTCAAACCATCACCTGCGCCGTAATGAGCGCCCAGCATTGCAAAGAGGCGCGCATAAGTTGTGCGTGAAACCGCCGCACCGTTGCACCTCAACCAACCCTCCGGTGGCCAGCTCATGGAAAACCCGGCCACCATGCCAGTCATCGAATCACCGACCTGTTTCTGCAACTTGTTGAGTGCGGCCGTCGTTGCGAGAATTTCACTGCTGTTCGTGTTCGGGTCATCGCTTTTCGCGTTGGGCAGATTGCCCAGTTCAACGTCTTCCTTGGTCGTACCTCGGGCGCGCAGGTTCGCGTAATCGCCATCGCGCGCCGCGAAATGCTGCATGAGCGCGCCGGCGATCGGCTCCGCTGGGCGCGCGTCATAGATTTCTGTCGCAGAGGCGTAATAGGCGAGCGGCACGCAGTAATGGCGAACGCCAGCCGCGTCGGTGTAATCGCCCTTTTCTCCATAGACGACCTTCCACGTCGCCACCCGATCGTTTAACTGCCGTTCCAGGCACACGTCGAGGGTGATTGTTCCAACGGGAATAACGCCGGTGAATGGCCAGGGCTTTGACATGAACACCCGAATGCCTTCGATGTAGGCCGTACCGGCATTCAGTTGGAACCCGTTTTCGCTCTTTGCGAACGCCAGAGCTTTACCGAAAAAGCAGGCGCGGCCGTACATCTCCCGATTGCTCAGGCGCTCACGCTCATCAATGCCGGCAAGGCGCACCGTGAAGTCATGCTGCCAGGTGCTAGCGTCGATCTTCACGCCGGTCAGTTGCATGGCACCGTCAAAGGCCACCAGGAAGTTGCGGGTGACGTTGTTGCCGATCTGCTGCGGCGGGATGTTCTTGCGCTTCTGTTGCAACGGCACATAGGACACGGCGAACAGCACGCCCTCAGCGTCCTCAAGGCCTACCCAGTTAAAGTCCCAGTCGCCGATGTCCGACCCCAGTTGGCAGCTGTACACCACCTGGTTGGGGTTCACGAATCCGGCGTTTTGCTCCGGGATGTCATAGACCTGAACGATTTGGCCCGCAGATGGCTTGCCGGCAGCTCGATCCACCGGTGTTTCGGGGTTCAGTCCGGGCACGTTCGCAAATATGAACCGCGTGATGATCAGCGGTTTTTTCTGACTTTGCTTCTGGGCAATCTGGCTTTCGCCGGCCAAGGTAATACTGGCGCTCACGGTGCGCTCCTACAGGCTGGCGACCAGCGTTTGCTGGTCGTCGTTGAAGTCGATCAGGGCGATTTGCAGCCCCACGGGGGTGATGGTCACGAAGTCATAGCGCCGGCAGGTGCGGCCGTATTGCTGGATCAGCACGCGCAGCAGCTCGGGGTTCAGCGATAGCTGGGCATTGCTGAATTTGAGCAGCACCACGTCCCAGTCCCGGTCGGGTTGGCGCTCCTCGATCTCCACGTAGCCAACGCCGAGGCGTTCGAAAATGCGTTTCATGCCGGCGGTGCTGCCGGCGTCCACGGAGTTGACGAAAGCGTGTTTCACCCGCAGCCGGAACAGCGACTCCGGCTCGCCCTGAAAGCGCGTGACGTCACGCTGCCAGGCCCACAGCTCGAGGATGCTCATGTGGCAGGTGTCGGGATCTATCTGCGAATAAGGCCAGCGCAGCCAGCCCGTGACGGTTTCCCACCACGCCTGTGCAGCAGCGACCAGCTTCGAAAGCTCGGTACCGCCGAGCCAGAAAGGCAGTTTGAGTTTGGTCATTGCAGATTCACCGTCACCGAGGAAAGACGTGGGATATCCAGACCGCTGATGATGTCCACCCCGGGTGCAAAACGAAGCGATGCGATATCAGCAAACTCCTGGTGGAGTTCTTCCGCCAACCGGCTGAAGCTGAAGCGCGACTGGGGATAAGTCAGCGTGGGCTGATAGTCACGCGGCGTGCTTTCCCGAAACGCTGCCCGAATGAATAGCTCAACCTCACTTTTCAGCGTGTTGATCTGCGCGGTACTGAGGTTCGGTTGAGGCCAGAGCGACATAACCACACTCACAGGCACCTCCGGCATGACCTTGGCCAGCAGGTCATCGCCGTGGCCGTGGTTACCCTGGTCGCGGATATGCGCGTTGATTTGTTCCAGGTAAGTCGCCGCCGGCACGCCCGCGTCAAACAGGACATAGGCGTTGGCACTGCCCGGCCCACGTGGTGCGCCATGCTCAAAGTAAACGCCGTCCGGACGCACGCCGGGGAATGCGGAAATCATGGCGCGATACACCGCGTCGGTGTGCCACTGGTTGACCGCCGAGAACTGGTTGCGCACGCGCAGACGCAGTTGTTCGTTTGGTTCAGGATCCGCGCCTGGTGATTCCAGCCAGCCGTCTTTGTTCACCACCTGGACGATGCCGGGGATCGGCACCGGCAGGATCGCGTAGTAACCCGGGGCGAGGTTGAAGCCGCTGCCGGCCTCGATCGCTTCCACCGGAACGTCTCGCTGGAGCTGGCCGGGCTGAAACGTCGCCTGCGCCGTGGTGACCAGTTGATAGACATTGCCGTTGATCGCGGCTGACTGCACCACAATGCCCTTTTCCAGCTGCAGCACACCGTCAGGCACCGCACGGGTGAACAGCAACTTACCGCGGGCTTTGGTGGCGCCCTTGCGCTCGACGTTGACCGCCCACGCGAGCATGTCCAGCCAGGCGTCCACCGCCGTTTTCACAAAGAAGTTCGGCAGCACGGTCAGACACAGAAAGTCCAACAGCCATAACACCGGTTTGGTCACCAGCGCGGTCATCACCCGCCAGAACGGCGAATAGCTGCTCGTGTTGGCCACCTTGGCGCCCTGGGCTTCCACTTCCTTTTCCCACGCAGCCTTCAGCCCCGCTTCAGTGGTCGGAATGCCGGCGTCAGCGATCACCTTTTTAAAATCGACCTGACTCACAGACTTACCTCAATTGAACCGAATTTGATGGTTTTGGCAGTCACCAGGTACACACCTGGTTCCTGCTGAGTGATGCGCGCCGTGCCCGGTACCAGGCGTTCGTCGTTCTCCACCAACAGCTCCAGCCGCTGGATGCAGTCGCGTTGACGCAGGCGGTCGCGCTCGGCCACCAGCACGACCAGTAGCCCGCTGTCGCGGATCATGTGCGCGATGTCTTGGGCGATGCAGGCGCGGTCATCAATCAGCAGCGGCTGGTGCGACGGATCCAGCACCAGGTCGTTGTCGACGATCCACAGATCCACGTACTCGCTCACCCGCCCACCGCCATGGCGACCATGTTTTCCATCTCCAGCGGCGTCATTGCCTTACCGGTGTGAATGTTCACGTTTTCCACATGAGTGCCCTTGTTCTGGCTGCTGTTGTTGTTCTGGATGCTGGTCAGCAAGCCACCGGGCGGCACCGCTGAAGGGCGTGCGGGCGTAAGACTGGGGATTGCCGCGTTGATGGTCTGTTGGGCTTTCTGCGCGGCGTTGGCGGTGTCGGCGGCGTTGGTCGCGGCATCGACGCCGGGCACTTCGGGCATACCGCCGAAACGCGCCTCGATGTTCACGCCCGGGATGCTGTTCAGCAGCTCGATCACGCCGTTAACGGCCTTGGTGAAAATGCCGACGATGCTGTCCCAAGCGGCCTTGGCCATGCCCGACCAGCCACCCATGGAGTTAAACCAGTCGGACAGTTTCTGGAGCTTGTCGGCGACGAACTGGAACGCGGCGGTGTTCATCAGTGCCGTCGTCCATTCGTCCCAGTAGTAGACGGCCGCGACAATGACCGCCACCAGGGCGACGATCCCGACCACGATCCACACCACCGGGTTGGCCAACAGCGCCGCGTTGACCAGCCAGATCGCACCCTGCCACAGCAACATTGCGCCGCGAATGAGTGCCAGGCCGGCGCTCAGGGTGTAGATCACGGCGACGTAAGCCAGGATTGCCAGCTTCTGTAGGATGAACACGGCGACCGTGCGCAGGCTGAACAACTGAACGACTTTCCAGACGGTCAGCATGCCCAGCCAGGTCATGCGGGCAATGCCCACCACCATGGTCAGCGCCGACATCGCGGCCACGATGCCCATGATGGCCAACGCGGTGATGCCAATCACGCGAGTGATGTTCGGGAAAAGCTGAGTCCAGCGCACCAGGGTTTTGCCGATGTCCACCATCTTGGTCATGAACGGCGACAGCACCGGGATCAGCACCTGGCCAAACACGGTTCGCATGACCTCGACCAAGGACGCCCACTGCTGCCAGGGATCGACCATTGCACGGGCCATCTGCTCGGCGTTCTCCAGTCCGCGCACCTTGCCCAGCTGCTCGATGCCATTGCGCAGCCGATCGGTGTCCTTGGCCAACGCACCGATCACCTGGGCGCCTTCGCCGCCGAAGGCCTCCATCAGCTTGGCTCCAGCCGACGCGCTGGTCAGGTCGCCGAACTTGCCCTGGAGCTTGTCGAGAATGGCCATCATCGGCAGCACCTTGCCTTGCTGGTCGGTGAACTTCATGCCGAGCTTTTCCGAGGCGGCGCCGATGTTCTCGAAAAACGCTTTATAGCGTCCGCCGGCGTCGCCGCCTTCCATGGTGCTGCTCAAAGTGCCGATCACCGCCATCTGCTCCGCCAGATCGACGCCCGAGGTCGTAGCGATTGCGCCGGCCTCCTTGAAAGCGTCTTTCATGGCCGCACCGCTGGTACGGAACAACTGCACCGCCAGCGCCGTCTGACCGCCGAGCTTTTCCACCCACGCGCCTTTGCCCATGGCATCGGCTTGGGACTTCTGTAGGTTGTAGAGGGTGCCGACGTATTCGCCCATGGTTTCGGCGTCGGTCTTGGTGGCCTTCGCCAGCAGGTTGCTGGTGTTGGTGAACACGGCGAGCTGGTTGCCGGCGAGGCCTTTGATGGCGCCCTCGATCAGATACGCCGAGGCCACAAAGTCCTTGGCGTTCTCGCCGTAATTCACCGCGAACTCCAGCGACTTGCTGTTCAGCGCAGACAGAGCATCCTCGGCCACGCCCAGCGATCGGACATCGCCCAGAGCACGATTGACCTCAAGCGCCGGTTGCATGGATTGCTGAATCGCAACCACACCCGCCGTCAGCCCACCGAAGCCCAAGCCGATCGTCTTGATGTGCTTTTCGCTCTGATCGGCAAGCTCGGAAAAGCCCATTTTCACCTTGCCCAGGGGCGCGGTGACCTTGTCCTGCAAGCTGAGAATGAAAGCCAGGCTGGCGCTACGGTCTGCCAATGTCGTTACCCGTTCAGCGCAAGGGCGATGCCGTTAGCCACGGCAAACTCCATGCGTCTCCAGTATTCGTCCTCCAGCCACTTGGCCGTCCCCATCGCCTCGGGCGTGGGTTCGGCACCAGGTAGCCAGCGGTTTGTCAGGGCCATCAACTGGCCCAGGCCGTTTTCGCTTAGGCGCTCAGCGTGCTCGAGCGCTTTTTTACGATCACCTCAACATTCGGCGCGTATTCCTCCAGCAGCGCGCCGGCGATCTGCATCACCATCACCGGGTTGGCCAGCAGCGGTTTCAGGACGGCTTTCTGTTCCTGTAGCACGGTGGTCATCAGCAGGTTGTTGCCCGGGGCGACCTTGTTGGTTTGGGTCAGGGCGTTGAAATACTTGGTGACGTCAGCCGGGGTCAGGTTGAAGGTGAATTCCGCTTCGCCGACTTCCAGGGTGATTTCGGTGTTTTGTTGGCTCATGGTTTTTTTCTCACGTTGAGGTTGGGAAAAGTGGTGCCCTGGTGCGCCGGCGATCGTCGGCACACGCCGAGGGCGTATTGCTGGAGTCCGAGAACCATTTGGCGGGTCAGCGCGAGTTCTTCTCGGAGGGTGAAATAATCCGGTCGAGCGTCTGCTGCGAGTTCGGCGGAGCCTGCATCAGCCACGCGGGCGGCGCCGGCGGAGGCGGACACAGATCCGGAGGCGGGACAGGTGGCGCGGATGTGCAACCGGCCAGTGCCATCGCCAACAGCGCGGCGTAGGCGTTCGTTTTCAGTGCGTGCATTGGTCAATTCCTTGGTGTTTCGTTGGTCGATCGCGTCCCGCTCGGCAAGCATCTCGCCGCTGATTCGGGCCGCTTCACGCAGGCCGTTGGCTTCCCATTGCGCGCTATCGCGCTCGCGCCTGGCGTCGTCGCGCTGATCACTCACCCGATCGAACGCCACCCACACCAGAAGCGCGAGCAGCAGCACGAAAGGCGCCAAGCGCAGCAAGGAAAGGCTCATTTCAGACACAGCTCCACTTCCGCTTTTCGGCGGTTGTGCAGGCCTTGAACAAAGCGCTTCTGGCCCTTGGCGTCAGTCACAAAGGCCCATACCGGCGTCTTGCCGTCCGGCGCCCAGGCCAAAGCTTTACAGCCCTCGGCAATACTGCCGGCGTTGATAAGCGCGACTGCTCGACTGGCACAGGTGCTGGTCACGCCGAAGTTGTGGCTGTGACTGGTCAGTGCGTCGAAGGGGTTCTGGCCCACGTTCGGGTTGGTGATGCACTTGGCCAGCTCCAGCTGCGTTTTGCGGATCACCAACTGCTCCACCTCGGCGCACTTGGCGGGCGACCAGTAGTCGCCGACCACGACCGGGTACGGGCTGGTAAACCGGGTGATGCCTTTGCACACCGTAGGCAGACCACCGGCGAGCTTGTCCGCGTAAACGGTGTTCTGGCCGTTGCCTTCCCAGGTGCCCAGAAAGATCACCAACGGCGTGCTGGCCAGCGCGATCAAACCGGCGGCTATCCGCCCTCGCAGACTCATGGGAACCACACTCGCAGCAGTGCCGGCACAACCATTTGGAGCACCGCGCCAACCAGCGTCAGGATGGTCAGCAAGCGGCCAACTTTGGCGCCGATGTCATTCACCGCAACCGTCAGCGTCTGCTGGCCGACGTTGAGTTCCGACAGCTGGCCAGCCATGTGTTCGAAACCCTGCTCCAGCTTGGTGACGCGGGTCGGGACGGTTTCGTGGCGGTCTTCCAGCTCGCCCAGCCGGTGTTCGAAGACAGCGAACTTCTGTTCCAGCACTCCGAGGCGCACGGCGTCAGTGGTCATCAGCGTTTACTCTTCTCAAAGTCCGTCTGGCACGGGACGCACCGCGTCTTGCCGCCCAGCGCCTGGCGCGCCGGCGGGATCTCTTTGTCGCAGTCCCGGCAATGGGTCAGGCTTGGCCCGACCGGCAAAGGCTTAAGCAACTGGGCCTCGATCGCCTGGTCACGTTGGCGCTGCTCCAGCGCCTGGGCGCGGTCGAACCAGTCCACCATCAGCGAATCCCTTCAATCTCAGCGGCGGCGAGGTAAGGCACACCGTTGATATGGATGAAGTCCGGACTGGTGACGTCGAACGGCACTTTGTGCTTGGTCTTTTCGCCGCCCTTCGGGTCGATTGCCAGCAGGCTGGAGACCTTCACCTTGCAGCCGAAGGCCTCCACACGCAGTTCCTCGTCGCCGCCTGCTTTGGCGAAGAACACCGCATCAAACGGCTTCAGTTCGCGAAAGCTCCCGGCCGCGCGCGCCGCGTCGATCAGCAGTTGAAAGTTGGCGCTATCCAGCTCCAGTTCGCCGGCAGCGGCGACGTCGCCTTCCACATAGCCGTCCGGCACGCCACGGGTTTGGGCCACGGCCGAGTTGTCGGTGATGTCCAGGGTGCAGTTCTCGACGTGCAGCGCGATGTCGCCCAGGCTCACGTCAAAGTTCTTGCCGCCAATTTTTGCCATGGGGCGTTACTCCGTTTTGTCGGTGGAAAGATCCAGGGCGATGTTCGCCGTCAGGTCTTTCGGGCAGTTGAGGGGTTTGAGCTTGAAGTAGGCGACCACCTTGGTTTTGCTCAGCCAGGTCAGCACCAGGTCGCCGTCCTTCGGCGGCTCGATGTCGCCGGGGAATACTTGGCCAGCGAACGTGACGGACTTGGCCATGGCGCGCAGGGGCGCCATCAATTGGTTGGTGTTCACCGCCATGCTGTTGGGCGTGTTGTTCAATCGGCGATCGGCCACGCGGCGAATCAGCAGCGCGCGGATCTGGCGAGCGGCCTTGTCGGTGATGCGCAGGTATTCCACGACCTGAAAGTCACTGCCGGGGGCGTCCAGCATGTTGCCGTCACCCCAGTACACGCCCGGGTAATCTGGATAGGTCTGCGAAACCGAGTAGCGTGCTCGATCCAGTTCGGAACGCACGGCCGAGGGTAGCGGGATCTTGTCGCCATCCACCGGCACCGGGCCAAGGCCTTGCACGGCACCGGTGGCCACACGCATCGGGCTGTCGGCAATGCTCACGGAGGCGTTCGCCAGGCGACCGGCGAGTACGCCAAGGTCGTTGCCGTGCAGTTGTGGAACGACCAGGACACGCGGCGCCGCCAGGTTGGCCAGCAGCGCTTTACGCTCACTCACGTACTGCGCCCAGGTCTGGTCGGCGGTTACGCCGGCAGCGGAGGCCATGACGAATACACGGCGCCCGTAGGTATTGTTGAGCGCAAGGGCGGCGTCATCCATGGCCGATATTTCGGCAGCAGTGGTCACCGGTTTGGTAATCACCACGGATTCCACGGAATAGCCTTGCTGCTGCGCTTTTTCCAGCGCGCTGAGCCAGTCGGCCTCTGCGGCAATCGGAGCCGCCACGCACGCCCAGCGCTGACCGCCATTGAGACGGGCAGCGGTGATTTGGGTTTTCAGGTCGCTGGCTGGAACGCCCAGCGCGGCGTCCAGATCGCTGTCGGTGTTCAGGGGGATGAACTGGCCGACGTTCTTGCCGGCCGGGCCGATGAAAAGAAAGTAACGCTCAATCTCAGTCACCGGCCCCTGGCCCAGATTGAGATTGTCGACGGTGACTTGACCGAGTGCCATTCAGTGCCTCGTTAGCGGGTTGAAGTAAGGATTTGTTCCAACACCTGGTTAATCAGGAGGTTGGTGTCGCGTTCAGTTTCGGCGCCGATGAACTGGCGTTTCGGCAGGGTGATTTCCCAGCTTTGCGCGCCGGTGTTTTCCTTGCGCTGGTCATCCAGGATGCGGATCAACAGACCGGCCTGGGCGTAGTTCACGTGTTCCTGAATCCACGCCACGGACGGCCGGGTCAGCGTCTTTTTTCCCGCCTGGCGCACACGGAAGCCCAACCGGCGCAGACGCTTGGCCTGTTTGTCGGTCGCAGCCAGGCCCGGAGGGGTCTTGTTCCAGCGGCGCATCTGCGCTGCCGTGCGGCGTTCGCTGGCACCGTTGTGTTGCTGGGCAGCGACCCACCGGGTCAGGCCGTTTTTCCAGCCCAGTTCCGCTTCGTCAGGGGTTACACGGGTGACCACCATCAACTTGGCCAGGCCGGCTTCCATCTTCCTTTTGCCTTTGCCGTCGCCCTTGCGCGGGGCGAACGGCGAGCCGTCCAGATTCCGCTGTTCGCGTACACGCTTGCGGCTCATCGTCCGCACGCGCTTGGTGACCTGGTTCAAGAGCCGGCGGCGCAGTTGCGGCGGCAGGCTCAACAAGGCAAGTTGCTCCCGCACGCCGAGGCGACCGCGAACGTCGAGTTCGAAAGTGCTACGACCGGCCATCGGTGGCCACCTCGCCGCGCTCGGCTATCCACAGATCAAAGGGGACAAACGCCCAGGTCTTGCCGAAGGCCTCGATCTCGCCTGCGGGATCTTCGGACAGGTACTGCGGCTCGACGAATTCCAGTGTGACTTCCACGTCGAACAGGTCGCTGTCCAACGGCTCCACGGCGAATTCCGGCGCCGGCAGTTCGTGACGGTCGCGATCGCCGTCGTGGTTTTCCAGCCAACTGCCGATCAGGGCCATCAGGCGCGCCGGATGGTCGGCGAAGCGCTCCAGCACAATCACGGCGCGATAGTGCATATCGGCGAAGTGCATGCCGCCGACGTCAGGTTTCCAGATCAGCGAAAGCTTTACCTGCTCGGTGAAGCTGTCGAGCTGTTCAGGCGCAACCAGGCGGCGCTCCAAAAGGTAGGCGGTCAGTCCTTGCAGCTTGGTCACAGCAGCGCCGCCGTTATGCGGCCACGGCCTTGTAGAACCCGGATGGCTTGCTGGCTGAATTCCAGAAAGGTTTCGCCGCGCTCGGGCAATTCCTTGCCGATGTTTTCGGCGCTTTCGCGACGGTTTACGGTGGCGAATTGGGTCAGCAGGCTGGCTTTAGCACGGCAATAAACGGCGCGCTTGTACGTCTCACCGTGAAATGTGCGTTCAGGCAGCACCATCGGGTCGGCCGTTTCCACGGTGGTGATACCCACGTTCTGCCAGTCGCTCTTGCGCTTGGTCAGATCGCGGTTGACCTCGATCATCGCGGTCGTTAAGTCGGTGACCAGCATGTTTACCAGGTACTCCGCCGGCAGGCGGTAACCCTTCTGAAACTCAGCCACGGAGAGGTTCGGCCAAAAACCGTCGTTCTCGATGGCCTGTTCCACAAAGGTCGTGGGTTTCCCGGAAAAACTCATTACTGGACACTCAAATAGGGCGGGGAAACTGTTTCTCATGGGGTGGGCCATAAATGGCCAACTCACGTCCACAGTTCCCCGCAGGGGGGGTAGTCGCGTTATTCGGAGGCGTTTTCAGCCAGCTGTTTTTCCAGTGCCTTGCGAGCGCCTTTCAGGCGCGTTCCCACGCCAATTTCGGAATGCAGTTCTTGGGCACGTTCAAAGTGGCGGACGGCGGTTTCCCATTCCTTGGTGTCGATAGCGCGGATGCCGAGCAACTTGTGATAGCGCGCCGGGATTTGTGCCGGCAGGTCCCATTCACCGTCCACGAACGGCATCATGTCGCTCAGGTATGGCTCGGGGCAGCGCCCGCACTTTTGCTCGTTCTCGGCCCAGTCAATCACTGCGTCACCCACGAACGTCGGCACGTCACGCTTGAAACCGTCGGGCATCGCTTGGCCTTGCTGGATAGCGAACATCGCGACCTGCAAGCCCAACTCGAACTGCTCGGTATCGAAGAGCCAAACCAGGACATGCACCAACACCGGGTTCGGGTGATTCAGTCCTGAGTCGCGGTAGCGCTCGACGTATTCCATGTACTTGGGCAGCAACTCGTCACGCTTAATCAAACGGCGGGTTTCGTGGTTGTTGATGTTGCTGATCCGCTCCAGATCAACGGCCAGCGCGCTTTCCATCAGCTTGAGGTGCTTCTGCGCATTGGCTGGGCTGGCCAGAGCCGTGCTGGAGCTGTACGGCTCCGCACGGGTCACGGTGCCCGGGCCTTCTGCGAGAACACGTCGCTTGTGAGCAAGGGCGATACTCACGGCAGCAGCTCCAGATTGCTGGCTTCGATCGCCGCGAACTTTTCCAACTGCTCGATCACATAGCCCTCGTTGCGGCCGTTGTAATCCTCGACACGGGAGCGCTTCGGGTTCTCGATCAGGTGGCGGCGCCAGCTGCTGTCCTGGAAGTAGATCGAAAGGTTGTCCCAACTGGTGACGACAACGCCGGTGGATGGAAAGTGAGGGATCACGAAGGACGGCAAACCGCCATAGGTGTCGATCACCTGAGCGTTCTCGATACGCTCTTTTTCGGTCGGCGTGTCGCCTTGCTTGGCGTACAGCTTGCCCTTGTCATTGGCCAGCAGATCGCTGCCGATGATTGCGATCAGGTCGCCGGCATCCCGGAAAACAGGATCAATCATCTGTTTGACGTCATGTACCAGGGCGTCAAGGTTGGCGTAGTCGCCACCGGCGCCGAGGGTGATTTTGCCGGCGTTCTTGCCTTCCTTCAGCACCTGGGCAGGGATCTGTTCGCGGGCCAATTGCAGCCAGCCCTTGTTGACGTCTTGCAGCATTGGGTGTGCCGCGAGGTCGGTCTGTGCCGCCGCTTCGACGCCATGCCAGCCGATCATGATGCGATCCAGCGCGATCTGGCGTTGCACCGCCGCGCTGTAGCGCTCTGCAAAGTCCGGGAACTTGGCCCAGCTGTCGATTTTCGCGAACGGGAGGCCCACGTCGGACTCAGTATGGAACAGCTCGTAATCCAGACCCGATACATCGCTGAAGTCCTTGGCTTCGCGGTCTTTGGTTTTGGTGTTGGTGCGGCTGGACACCGGGCCGGTCACGCCGAGCATGACCTTTTGCCCTTTGATTTCGCTGACGGGAACCACGTTGATGCGACTGAGAAAGTCGGATTTTTCGGTGATTTTGTCGTTCAGCTCTTGGGCAATGCTCGGTTCAACGGCGAACTGGCGAGACACGTCATGGACGTTGTACGACTCGGCCATGTCGTCCTGCAAAAGCGCGAACTGTTCCTGGGCGTGACTGCTGAGAGAGGCGCCCATTTACAAGGTTCTCCGCTTCTGGCTCTGCGACGCGCCGGTGGTGCGCGGGACGCTGCGTCCCTTCGGCGTATCCAGTAGAGCGGTGAATTTCTTGTCCAGGCTGGCGACGGCCTTGGCCAACGCCTGGTTACTGGTCACACCTTTACGGCGACGGGAGTACTCGCGCTCTTCTTCGGCTGTGTCGAGGATGTCCTGCACGGAGGTGCCGACCGCGTCGATTTGATCCTGGTCTGCTTCGACTTCGGCCGTGTCAGGCTCGATCAAGGTTTGAATGCCGGCAGCGACGAGCAACAACTGTTCGACCAGTGCGGCCAGCGCTTTGGCTTGGGCTTCATCCATTGGGGTTTGGCTCTCTGATTGGGGGTTCGGGGTTGCTGAGGGTTCTTCGATGCCGAAGCGCTTGAACAGGCCGGAGAACATCGAAAGGAGTTTTTGCAGCTCGCCCTTGGGTTCGGCTTCAGTGAACGTGAACGAACCCAGCGGAAGGGAGGCGCTGTAATAAACGGTTGGGGAGACCTTTTTGCGGGAGAAATACAGCTCTTGAGTGCCAGTGCTGGCTGGGGAGTCAGTCACTGCTAGACCGGTCAAATAGGCTTTGCCCTTGCCACGGAAATTAGGGGTGATTTCGATGCTGGTAAACAGCTTCTGGCCTTGGTCGTTCAGCCACAGCAATTGATCGTTAGGCTTGAGCTGTGCCTCAAGTGCGACCTGGCCGGGTTCCAGATCCTCGTCATCCTCCACCAGGCGCACGGCGTAAACCGTCCCGTGGGATCCATAGCCACGCTCGTGCTCACACCAGATCACTGCCGTGTAGAAAGACGGCTTGTAGGTCTCGGCGATGTCGCGCAGTTCCTGGGGCAGAATCTCGCGGTTATCAGCGGTGGTGCCGCTGGTGGCGACACGTTTCCAGAAAGAAACAAGGGAACGGGGCATTGGCGTTTCTGCGCTCAATCGGTGGTTTGAGTCGCCACGATAGGGAGCCAGGCACCACCAAACAAACGCTTTGCTTTCGCCTTTCTCCTATTTTCACGATCTAGGAGATTCGCGGAATTTAACACCGCGTTTTCGGTGTTTTCGCCGCATAGACTGCGGCCCATGCTCTATTCAATCGAAGTTAAAGAAGCCGCAAAACGTCTCTATTTGCGTCGGTGTAAGCCGAAAGAGATTCAGGCTCAGCTCAAGCTGCCGAACATCCGAATTGTCTATTACTGGATCGCCAAGGGCGGCTGGGACGAGATGCTGTCGGATGAAGAACCGCTGACAGCGGTCAGCCGGCGTCTGACCCTTATTCTTGAGAAACAGACCACGCTCACCAAAGGCGAACTGGACGAACTCGACCGATTGACCACCGTCCGCGATCGGCTGCTGAAACAGTCGAATAAGCCTGCCCAGGTTGCGGCAGGTGACGCGCCGTCGCACGATCAAGGCGAGCGCCAGGACAAGCGCCGGGAGCGTGGCGAACGGGGCGGCAAGAAGCGTGAAAAGAAGGTCAAGAATGACGTTTCGGGGCTTACCGAAGTCGACTTTCTGGATAAGTTCATCAGCAAGATGTATGGCTATCAGAAGGAATTGTTTGAAGCCAAGCAGAACCCCCTGACGCGCCGGATCCGCAACATCCTGAAAAGTCGGCAGGTGGGTTTGACCTACTACTTCGCCGGCGAAGCGTTCATGGATGCGGTGCTGACCGGGGACAATCAAATGTTCCTATCCGCCAGCCGATCGCAATCGGAGATTTTCCGTAGCTACATCATCCAGTTCGCCCAGCAGTGGTTTGGATTGGAACTGACCGGCAACCCTATTGTGCTGAGCAACGGCGCCGAACTGAGGTTCCTCAGTACCAACAGCAGCACTGCCCAGGGGCACCACGGTCACGTCTACATCGACGAATATTTCTGGATTCGCGACTTCGAAAAGCTCAGCACTGTGGCCAGTGCTATGGGCACCCACAAGAAGTGGCGCAAGACGTATTTCTCTACTCCGAGCGCGGTAACGCATCAGGCCTATCCGTTCTGGACTGGTGAGACCTTCCGCAACAGCAAGCGCAAGGCAGCGAAGAATCCTTGGCCAAGTGAAAAGGAAATTGCTGCGGGCGCGCTGTGCCCCGATGGCCAGTGGCGCAAGATCATCACCATCGAGGACGCTATTGCCGGCGGCTGCGATCTGTTCGATCTGGAGCAGTTGCAGCTCGAGTACGACGCGGACAAATTCCAGCAACTGTTTTACTGCAAATTCATCGACAGCACCCAAGGGGTGTTCGCACTGGCCGACTTGGAACGGTGCTACTCCGATCTGTCGTTGTGGACGGACTTCGAACCCGAGGACGATCGACCCTACGGAAACAGTCCGGTATGGATCGGCTACGACCCGAGTCGAACGCGAGACGACGCAACCTGTGTTGTCCTGGCTCCACCATTAGAGCCGGGCGCCAAGTTCCGGATACTGGAAAAGCACAGTTGGCGTGGGCATTCGTTCACCTTCCAGGCAGCGCAAATCAAAAAGCTCACGGAGCGTTTCAACGTCCAGCACATCGGCATCGACACCACCGGTATCGGCTACGGGGTGTTTGACCTGGTGCGCGACTTCTACCCGCGTGCGACCTCAATTCACTACAGCCTTGAAACCAAAAACAGCCTGGTACTGAAAGCCCAGGACACGATCCAAGGCAGTCGAATCGAATGGGACGCCGGTTGGAACGACATCGCACAGGCCTTCTTGACCATCAAACGCGGTGCAACCAGCAGCGGCCAGATCACCTACAGCGCCTCTCGCACCGACGCGACAGGTCACGCAGACATTGCCTGGGCAATCATGCACGCGCTGGCTCACGAACCTCTCAACACCAATAAGCAGCGGCGTAGCTCCTACACACTCAGCGGAACAGGTACACATGGGCAAGCGAAGAAACCAGCAAACCGTCAATCCACCACGCGAGCGAGCGCGGGCGTTTTCGTTCGGCGCTCCCGAGCAGGTGCTGACCGAAAACATCGGGCAATACCTGGGCACGTTTGCCAGCCACGACGGCCGTATTTACACGCCGCCAGTGTCGCGCCAGGGGCTGGCGAAGTTGTTGCGCGCCAACGCACACCACGGCGCCATTCCCGGGTTCAAGCGCAACCTGCTGCTGCGTGAGTTCATCGCCTCGCCCGGGTGCAGCATTCAAACCATGAGTCGCGCAGGGCTGGATTTCATGGTGTTCGGAGAGGCTTACTTCCTTCGAAACTGCAATGTGTTCGGCGAGGTGCTGGAAATGGATCACCTGCCGGCGATCAACATGCGGGTGAAAGTGGATGGTGGTTTCGTGATGCTCTTGCCGGACGGCAAGGAGGTGGAGTTTGACCAGGATGAGGTCGAGCATGTCCTGAACTACGACGTAGAACAGAACGTCTATGGGGTACCCGATTACCTTGGCGGTATGCAGGCACTGTTGCTCAACGAGGCGGCGACACTGTTTCGCCGGCGCTACTACAGCAACGGTGCCCACGCGGGCTACATCTTCTACACCAACGACCCGAATCTGACCGAGGATGACGAAAATGAGCTGCGCGCGCAGATCAGCGCGAGCAAGGGGGTGGGTAACTTCAGGTCGATGTTCGTGAACATCCCAGGCGGTACCGAAAAGGCGATACAAATCATCCCCGTGGGTGACTTCCAGGCGAAAGATGAGCTGGAAAAGGTGAAGAACATCACCCGTAATGACGTGATTGCTGCCTGGCGTATGAACCCGGCTTTGGCAGGCATCATTCCGGAGAATAGCGGAGGGTTTGGTGACATCGAAAAGATCGACCGGGTGTACACCAACAATGAGATTCGTCCGATCTGCCAGTTGTTCGATCAGTTGAACGATTCACTGCGGGCTGATCGACGTATCGGATGGCGTGACCCAGTCGAGTCAGCACCTGCGGTTTGAAGTTGCTTCACGTAGAATAGTGTATGTACGTACACCATTGGGAAGGGGCGCAATGCGGATCATTTGTAGAGACTGTGGGGGTAAGGCTCGGATTGGCTCGCGGGAGAATATGAATCTGGAATATTCGAAGCTTTATTGCCAATGTCTCAACCCGCGTTGCGGGCATACGTTTGTGATGAGCCTTACCTATTCACACCCTTTGCGCCCTTCTGCTCAGTCGGTCGACCAGTTGATTTTCGACCGACTTCGGACAATGCCTATTGCTCAGCAGCAACAGTTATTCGATCAACTTAGTTCATTACCTGCCTGATTAAACAACTCCCCCAGTTCTTTAGAACACTCCAGTAGTCGGCCGTGACTCCAAGTCATGGTCGCTACTACACCGCCGCTTTCCTCCTCGTTCAGTGGTCGCGCACCAACTGACACGCTTAACGACATTATTACTTTTGCGACCTCTTCTAATACGTCTCTTGTGTTGATGATTACGCGCTCGTCCATTACTTCGGCTCCATGCTGGGCGGATCAATTGCGGCGCACTTTACGAATTTAAAAATTAGGTTGTCAAATAGTATTTTGGAAGCTTTTTGAACTATGCATCTAGCCGAAAAGCTCGCGCCATGCCGTTCTCAGTTGCCGTTTGGCCCAGCAGAACCGGGGATTTTGTGACATTGCAAAATGCCATTAGTTCAAGTCGCCATGCATGATTTTATAAATTCATGTATGCGGGACTACAACAGGGCGGCTGTTTTTTTTTCGCTTCTCAGCCAATATTTATTAGTTGATGCTCGCTGCTGTGGGTTTTTGTTTAGCTAAACTCTTGCCGAGTTTTTATGTAATTTGATTTTCTGTGCTGTTGGATGGCACTCGCTGGATCTGCATGAAAGTGTGTTTTCATGTATGTCAAGATATATTGTTGGCAGAGTCCTGTGCTGGTTTTAGAGGCGAAGAAAAGGGCGCCGTAGCGCCCTTATGAAACAGTAAGACAGTTTGGCTTTAGCCGCTAAATTATTACGGTTTATTTCGGCGCATTGGCAGGGTTACAACTCCGTAGCGGCGATTTCCTTGTGGATCTTCGAAGGCGGCAACTACAAGACCTTCTGGCAAGCGGATCTCAGCGATACCGTTTCCCGTGTTGTGATGGAGTAGGGCGGTGGCTTCCACCAGGTGAAAGTCGGTGGGTAACTCTGCCTGTTTTCGAGCGTCGTCATACGCTGTCTCGCTGACTGCAACAAACTGGCCGTCGATCAGCATGCTGTAACTCCTTTCTGTTGTGGTGCTATTGGTTTGGCGAGCAACTGCGTTACAACGTCCGCGTCACCGTCGGACAGTTCGCCAAGCTGTTGTGCCATTGCGGCGAGGCTTTCGAGACGCTGCCGGGCATCCGGGGTTTTGTGAACCAGGTAGCCGATCAAGGCGGCGCCGATCATTGCCGTTGCCAGTAATGGGCGAGGGGGCTTGAAGGTGCTGCCGCCTTGTTCCGTCGGTGTGATAGCCTTGTTCCCGCTGCTGCTTGGGTGCTGTGCTTGCATGGTGTTGCTCCTCTTGTGGTGGTTGGTGTCGGGGAGGTGCGAACTCCTCGACACCGTCTTTCTCACGCCTGCCGCAATTGGCTGGCCGTGAATACCGGGCGCTGTTCACAGCGCACGTCAAACAATCCCAGGTCATGCCCATCTACGTCGCGCATATGCACGACCGTGACGAACGTCGGCGTGTCCTCCGGGTGATCCCTCCAATGAGCGGCCGCTGCCAGCTCGGCCAATTCTTCCGGGGTGCGTTGATCGACGTAGCTGGTCGGTAACGGCAGCTCGCCCGGCAGGTTGTTGGCCACGTAGCGAATAATCACGGCTGTCTCCTCCTTAAGCCTGGCGCACCAGGTGAACAACAAAGTCAGATGGGATCCCCGAGTGGATTCCCTGCGCTTCTAGATCCATCGCGGCTTTGATTTGAAACTGCGTGCAGTCGTCAGCCAGGAATTGCTTGTCGCCGGCCATGGCTCTGGCCGCGATTTGATTCACGAAGTACGGCGTTGTGCACTGTTCGCCAACGAGGATTGGCGCCTCGATCCCTTGTTGTTTCAGTTCGGCTTGAATGGCGCGAAGGCGGGTTGTTTTGCCCGAGGCCTGCGCGCCGGTGATGACTTGTACTTGCATGGTGTTGCTCCTTGTTTTCGCTGGTTGAGTCAGGCGGTGCCTGAAGAAATGTCGCGTGTGCCCCGAGGTACCCCGGAACATCCGGAACAATTAAAAGTTGCTGATCGCGAACCCACGGTTTTCGGGGCTTTCGGCTCGGATCTGAGGTGGAACGGTTACCCGGAACATTGCGGAACAGCTTTTTCGCAAAAAGCGCTGTATCCCTTGCTGCACAAGGCTTTGCGGGTTGTTCCGGCAAACGCCTATGGCGGAACACTTCTGGAACAGCGATTGGAAAGTTGTTCCGGTGTGTTCTGGCGTGTTCCGGTCGGTGATGCTGAGCTGATGCTGGTTATCTATCTGTTTTTTATAGATATTTTTCTTATAGATATTTATGTTCCAGATGTTCCGCCCAGTCAGTGGCCACACACGCATTTGTCCAAAACTAGGGGGCTCCCCCCATGCACCAGGTTTTACCCCCACGACGTTTTTCACGGCTTGCTCCCCTTCCGGAACAGCCAGCAGTTCAGCGAGCGTTTCTCGATTACCGATCGGACTTTGCGGGTCTCAATGAAGGTGTGTGTGGTGCTCAGCGGCAAAGCTCTGTGCAGCTGGGTTGCGTGAATGACTTCTTGGCCGGCCAAACGGCAAGCGTTGTGGAAGTGTTCGATGTTGATCGCGATCAGATCTTTGTCGGCGCTGTGGTTGAGCGTTTCCTGCGTGACTTCGCGATCCCCATCCTTGTCGCTGATGAACATCGTCCGCTCGTTCAGATAGTGGTAGATCTGCCAGAAGCGACCCGCAGTCGGGTTCTCGGTGCTGACACGTTGCTGGCGATCAAGGGCACGGCGTTCGATGTGCTTGATTAGTTGATCCAGGGTGTCGTCGCTCCACTCGGGAAACAGCGCTTGGGTAGCTTTGGCTGCTGCCATCATCTGCGCATGACACAGCACAATCCGCTGATGCTGGAGTGCCGCATTGGCTTGTAGGCGTTGTTCGTACTCCGCAAAGGCATCGAAGTAGCGCTGAAGCCATTCCGACTCTTGGCTGATGCAATGACCTAGGTAGCCCGCCAAGTGCTCTACCGGAAGACTATTCAGGCGTACGGCCAAAACCTTCAATGCTGGGGTGTGGTGTGCCCTGGTTGCGTGGTAGTGACTGATACGGGTAAGGATCGGCTCCGAGCCTTCCACACTGGCGTTCTGTGCGATGCACAGCGCGGCGAGGAAGACCAGGCTATCGGTATCGTTGCTCGAAGATTTCACGCCTACCGTTCGCAACGTAGCGTTGTGGTCGAACAACTGTTTCCATATTTCCCAGTTGTACTGACTGACCACCGTGCGGCCTTGAGCGTCCACGGACTGACTGTCCGACTCGATCAACACCACCGGCAGATTGCTGACTTGGGACAGGGCGCGGGTCAAACCGATCGCACTGGCGCCGGTACTGTTGGGCTTGATGCCCTCAAAATTGGAACGGCCAAACAGACGCCACAGAAACCTGAGCAAGCTGGATTTGCCGGCACCGGCGTCACCGGTCAGCTCCAGAAAAGGCCATGACTCTTGCTTGCTGCGGATCTGCTGCACAAACAGCGTTGCTGTCCACCACGATAGCGCCGCTAGACCATTCAAATGGTGCACGGCAAGAAAGTCGGAAAACCAGCTCGGGTCGAACGGATTACCGCGCACGATCACCAGGCTGTTCAGTGAGGTTTTCAGGCCTGTCTTACCGACCTCCAGATATCCGTGATCGTTGGCCAGGTATTCGCGGCCTTTGTGGTAGCCGAATTTCTGATAGCAGTAGGTCTTGCTCGCCGCGTCATAACCAACGAACGGCAGCGATCGGACGGTAAGTGCATTGTCCAGCCACTTACTGCGGAGCATGGCCAACACCTTTTCACCGCCTTCGAAGTTGCCGCCCGGTGTGCGTTCCAAAAGAGATTTGGCAAAGCTGCGAGGGTCGCCAATGGAGTTCGGCGCTAGCGGCTCCTTGCAGTTCTGGGCAGCGTTAGGGAAGTTGAATTGAAAAAAGAACTGCTGGTCACCGGTGATTGCATCGCGCTGGATGTACTCAAAATGCGGAACGCAGTTGGCCACCTGCTTCATGTCGCAATGCTTTTCGAACTTCGGCCAGTGGCCGTTCACGTTATCGCCGTCCAGATCCTTGTTCAGTTCGTCGGTGTTGATCTTGGCGGAGTAGAGACGATTCTGAAATTCGACCAAGAAGAAGCTACGCGGCCGCTTGAGGTAAAGAAGAAACGCTTTTTTGGCGGCGCTGACCGCCACGAACAAGCGGCCCTGGTAGCAGGCTTCCCGCATGAAGTCGTCATTCAGTTGGCCATCGCGGTAAACGTCGTCCCAATCGCGATCCGCGCCGGCGAGCGCTACCCATGCCTTTTCGTCTTTGGCGTGCAGCTGACTGCGGTATTTCGGGATGACTGAGTGACCGGCTGCGTCATCGTCCAAGGCAATGACCCAGCGGACTTTCTTACCCTTGTGTTCCTCGACGAGATTCCACGGGAAGTTATTGGCTGATATCGAGGCGACGGCCTTGTAGCCGGCAAGGAATAAGGCGATCGCGTGGAAAATGCCTTCAACGATATATACGGTATCGCCTGGCTCGATGGTCATTCCTGGCGGCGCCCAGCATCCGCCCTTGTAGTCCATCCCCTTTTTGATCCCTGCCTTGTCTCCCCCGTTTGCCTTGACCATGGTGACGTCAATGATGCGTTCCCAGTGACCATTGCAAAGCGGAAACCGGACAGTGTCAGCCCATTGGCCGTCCTTCATCGGACGGCGGCCTTGTTCGTACCAGCCTTTCATCTTGCTGATATCAAAGCCGCGATTACGCTGTAGATAGGCGTCGGCCGTCGCGTTTGGATTCAGCTCGGAACGAGGGAACCGCTCACTGAGGTTTTCGAACAGGTGGCTGTAGCGTTCCCGGGTTTTTTCCTCGAACTGGCATTGGTTCAAGCGGTTGCACTTCAGCTGATATGGCTGCTTTCGAGCGATGTACAGGGTGCGTTCCCCGCACCCTGGACAAACACCTTTCTGAAAGTAGGTGGTGCCGATGTCTTTGAAGTCCAGGTCATTGTCATGCTCCAGGGCTTCGACCACTTCCAAGCGGTAGATATCTTCGAATTGCATTCCCCAGCCCCTCAGCGCTTGGCCGATGCGGACATGACGCGCTCGGCCTGCTGAGCCGCTTCAATAGCCAAGGCGAGCATGTTGATCAGCACCGCTTCTTTGGAACCTTCGGCCTTTTCACGAATGAGGATCCGGCCGCGCTCGATGTCGTTTCGGATGGCTCGTTCCGACTGGCCGGAGCGCCGGGCCAGCTCCCTGACAGTGGTGTAGGGCGTGTCGATAGTGATCTGCATTTGATAAGCTCCGTGGGTATATATGCAGCAGATATGTATCTGCATCCACAGAATATGTATGTACATACACAAAATCAAGGGGTCATCATGGATTTAGGAAGCAAGCTCAAGGAAGTGCGGCTGACGGAGCGACTGACACAGTCCGAAATCTGTGAATTGACTGGCGTAAAAATCGAGACGTGGAAGGGTTACGAATACGGGCGCAGCAAGTCTGTCAGCTCGATTGAGCTGCTGAAGGTCACCATGCACCCCCGGTTCAAGAAATACGCGCTCTGGTTGGTGACTGATGAGGTCGCGCCTGAAGCGGGCCAGATAAGTCCCGTGATCGGCCAGTGATGGCAGGTGCAAGAACATGCCGATAAAAAAGCTTGCTGACGGCCGCTATGAAGTGGACTGCCGCCCCGACGGCAGCTACGGCTATCGAACCCGGAGAATTTTCCCTACCAAAAATGAAGCGACTCACTATCACAACAGAGTGATGGGGGAGGCAGCTGCTGGGCGGGTGACGAAGCCCGCGAAGCACGACGGTAGAAGCATGCTAGATCTGGTCAATCGTTGGTATGTCGTCCACGGACAAAACCTGAAGACAGGCAAGCAGCGCCTGGCGCTGTTGATCAGCATGGTCAATCGGATGGGGAACCCGAAAGCGCACAAGTTCACGTCAGCCCACTTTGCGCAGTACCGCGCGGAGCGTGCCGAGGGGAAACATTCCAGAACGACGCCAGGCTCTGGCTACTCCAAGGACGGCGGGGATCCGAAGCCCATCAGCGCGAACATGCTGAATCATGAGCTGACGTACCTACGTGCCGTATTCAACGAGCTGGCCAGGCTGGGGGAATGGGACGCCGACAACCCACTAGGCAAAGTGCGCAAACTCAAGTTCGACGAAACGGAGATGGCCTACCTGCTGAGCGAGCAAATTCAGCAGTTGTTGGGCGACCTGGCTACGCGGGATTCAGACGCCGGGTTGATCGCTGAAGTGTGTCTGGCCACCGGTGCCAGGTGGGGCGAAGCGGAGAAGCTACAACCGCGCCAGGTGCGTAATCAGATGGTGCATTACAGTCGTACCAAATCCAGCAAGAACCGGTCTGTGCCCATCTCGAAACGGCTGGAGGAGCGTTTGAAAGCTGCTCTGCCTTTCAGACCTTGCGCCATCACCTTTCGGCGTAGTGTGGAAGCGATCGGATTAGAGCTGCCTGATGGTCAGATGACGCACGTCCTGCGACACACCTTCGCATCCCATTACATGATGAATGGCGGGGATATTCTGACGCTTCAAAAAGTGCTGGGGCATGCGACGTTGGCCATGACTCAAAAGTACGCTCACTTCAGTCCTGGACACTTGGCCGAGGTCGTCAATCTGAATCCGCTGGCCAGTCTCATGGAAGCGAAACCGGTGGTTGCCGAAGTGGCGTAACCGTCCGTCCAAACCCGAATTGGACGAATCTTGGACGGAGCGCACTTTGTGCGATCCAGCTGAGTCAAATTTTCAGATGCCAGAAACGACGAAAGCCACGTAATACGTGGCTTTCAAAGTGGTGGGCCCACACGGACTTGAACCGTGGACCAAAGGATTATGAGTCCTCTGCTCTAACCAACTGAGCTATAGGCCCTCAGTAGGCCGCGGATTATAGCGACGGTTTGGCGGCTGTGCTATCCGAA
>Ga0247818_10000270_pt1 | contig 32519 bp, 28 predicted proteins | sample 13C_Glucose_Day1_FD_192424 | JGI IMG/M metagenome (GOLD analysis project Ga0247818, IMG submission 192424) | Soil microbial communities from agricultural site in Penn Yan, New York, United States - 13C_Glucose_Day1 | ecosystem: Environmental > Terrestrial > Soil > Agricultural land | place...
GTTGTACATGGCCTGGACCGGCTACAAGGCAGTGGATGACACGGTCTGGGCACGCAAGCTGTTCGTGTTCTCGATCTTCACCATTACCGCGTTGAGCGTGATGATGTCCCTGGACTTCAAAGTGCCGACCGAGCTGCTGCTGACGTACGCGCCTTAAGCGTCGGATGCTGTAAAGAAAAGCCCCGCCTTCGAGAGAAGCGCGGGGCTTTTTCATTTACGCGCGGTTGTTGCACGGTGCATCGAGCACCTCCACCCTGTGGGAACGGGCTTGCTCGCGAAAGCGGTGTGTCAGGCGACATTGATGCTGGATGTGACGGCCTCTTCGCGAGCAAGCCCGCTCCCACAGGATCGAAGACAGTCGGTTATTTATGGGGCTTGTCGAGCAAGCGGAAAAACCGTTCGCGCACCTGCACGTGATCACTGTGCGCGACGTTGAAGCGCAGAAACCGATTGCCATCCGCCGCCTTGCTGAGCATGGTCCCCGGCGCCAATACCAGGTCGATTTCCAGGCCCTTCCTGGCCAGGGTTTCGGCATCGTATCCATCCGGCAATCGCGTCCAGATGTATAACCCTTCACCGGGCAGCGAAGACACCGAACACCCGGCTTCGCCCAGCCATGCCGCCACCCGGCTGTTCGACTCATAAAGCCTGTCTACGGTGCGGCGCATGTGCTTGGCGTAGCTGCCGTCGCTGAGCATGGTGCAGATGATCTGCTCGGCCATCTCCGAGGTCATGCCGCCGCAGGCCATTTTCAGGGTGACCATCCGCGCGGCCAGTTGCGGGGACAGCACGGCGAAGCTGACGCGGCTGTTGGCGGTCAGGGTCTTGGAGAAGCCCGAGACGTAGGACACGTTGTCCAGCCCGCTCGCGGCCAGGCGCGGCGTTCGGCGTTGCTGCATGTCGCAGTACAGGTCGTCTTCGAGGATGTGGAAATTGTACCGATGGCTCAGCTCCACCAGGCGGTAGACCTGCGCCGAGGTGAACGAGTGCCCGGTCGGGTTGTGCAGGGCGTTGTTGGTCATGTAGAGCACGGGGCGGTGAGCGATCAGCAGTTGCTCGAACGCCTCCAGGTCCATGCCGTCGCAATCGCGGCGGATGGTGACGACCTTGGCGCCGTGCCAGGCCAGGTTGGTGTGCATCGTGAAGTAGCATGGGTCGTCGAGCAGCACCGTGTCGCCGGGTTTGACCAGCAGGCGCATCAGCATGTCGATGGCCTGGACGGTGTTGGCGGTGGTGATGATCTGTTCCACCGGCGCTTCGACGCCCAGGGTCGCCATCTTGACCCGCAAGGCCTGGCGCAGCGGCAGGTAACCGCTGGCGTTACCGTATTCACCCATGCGCAGCGTGGTGGCGCGAAGTGTACCGCGCACGGCTTTGAGCAATTCGTCAGCAGGCAACCATGAGGATGGCAGGAAACCGGCCCCCGGGCGCAGCGCGCCATTGTCCAGCAGCACCGCGCGGCGCACCACGCTGAGGGTGTCCTGGGGCAGCAGATCGGGGCCGGCGTGGGTCTGCAGGGTGGTGCTGGAACGGTGCACGTAATGCCCCGAACCCTGGCGCGACACCACCAGCCCCTTGGCGCGCAAGCGGTCAAGGGCGTCGACCACCGTGGACTTGCCCACGTGCATCAGGTCGGAGAGTTCGCGAATCGGCGGCAGCCTTGAGCCGTGGGGCAGGCCGCCCTTGGTAATTGCCACCGACAACTGATCGACGATCTGCTGCACCAGCGGTACACCCGGCTGGAACTCGATAGCGGCGATCACTGCTCGCTGAGCCTGCATTTTACTGGTCTCTCTGGCAGTAAAGTTCGTTTGATTCTATACGAACTTGCTCTGACCAAGACAAGCATCTCTTTCTACCATCGCCTTACAGAGTTTCTGGATGGTCGACCTATGCCGGTCGATCGATGCCAGGTTCGTGAGGTGTTGCATGAGTGTCGAAACAACGGTCGTTGCGGCCAAGCCGGTCATCAATCTGCGCTTGTTCACCATCCGGATCATCACCGCCGTGTCACTGTTCGCGGTGCTGGGCAAGGCCAACGTCTGGCTCGATACCGCCACCAACAGCATCCTGGCCCTGGGTTATCGGGCCTTGTTGCTGCTGTTGCCGTTGACGTTGCTGGTGCTCGGTCGCCGCTCCCTGAGCGTTACCCTGCTGTGCGCCGCCCTCGGGCTGGTACTGCTGGCCATCACCAGTAACCAGGGCGTGGTGATGTTTGCCGCGGCGTTGTTTGCCTACGGTATTGCGATTGCAGGTTACCTGATCAAGAGCGAGGCGGCCCAGACCAAGGAGGGCGCCGCCTACAACCGCGTCGCCATGAACATGGGCAGCCTGCTGGCAGGGCTGATCCTGCTGTCGCCGCTGCTGACCCCGACCCTGTTCTTCCTGGGCGCCGCCGGTTTCGTCCTGTTGTGCCTGCCAATCGCCATGGGCGCGACCTTCACTTGCGACCCCGTGGTTGCCCGTCCCGCCAGCCAGGATGGCAGCGGCTGGCGCAACAAGCTGCCGTGGGTCATAGCCGGCGTCATCATGGGCATCAAGCTGTTCGGCGTGTTCTCGATCCTGCCCCAGGCGATCCTGCTGAAAACGGGCGAACTGCCGGCCTGGTACGGCCTGATGCTGATCCTCAACAGCGCCGTGGTGGTCTTTGCGCAAGTGCCGGTGATGAAGCTGATCGAGAGCACCGGGCGCTTCAAGGTGCTGACGGTGATCGGAATCATCGTCGGTGGTTTTGTGGTGCTGTCTTCACCTGCCGCGTTCCACGTCGACACCCTGGTCGGCGCGTTGATCTGGGTGGCGCTGCTGTCCATCGCCGAATGCGCTTTCAGCCACCTCGATTATTTCTCGGTCAAGCAGAACAACATGTTCGTCAAGGAAGTGTCCCTGGGCGTCGGCGCAGGGTTGACCGTGTTGATCATGCGGGTCGCGCCACCGCCCTACAACGCCTTGGTGCTGGCTGCCATCGGCGCTGGCGGGATCCTGGTCTGGTACTGGCTCAACCGGCAATCCATTGCGTCGTTGCACGACTGAGTCATCGCTGTTTCGGTTTTCACTTTGCAAGTCGGGGGTTTTATGAATACGACTTCATGCGTAGTAGTGGTGGGGTACAACGGCAGTCGGGTTCACGATATCCAGAAGCTGCGCGATCTGTGCAAGTCGCTGTACAGCGCCAGGCTGATCCTGCTGGTCGAGCAGGTCCAGCCCTATGACGATCAGGTGGCGGATCACGTCTGCAGCACTTCACTGGCCGAACAGGACGTCGCGGCCTCCCTCGAACTGGTGGTGGGGTGCCTGAAGGCCGATCGCTGGAAGCTGATCGGCGTGCTGCCGTTTTCCGACCGTGGCGTGCTGCTCGGCGCGGCGCTGGCCAGTCATTTCGGCTTGCCCGGTATTTCACCTGCCGAGGCTCGGGCGGGGTTGGACAAACAGATTTTCCGCCAGCTCGAAGCGACGGCCACCACGGCCCCTGAAGATTACCGGCCAGTGCATTCCAGCCGTATCGACAGCCTGCCGGAGCTGCGCCAGCGCGTGGTCGAACTGGGCGGCAAGGCGTTCATCAAGCCTGCCTGCGAGGGTGCCAGTCGAGGCTGCCGGGTCATCCGTCACCCGTCCGAATGCGACGATGCGTGGCAAGCGCTCAAGCCCTATCGCGAGGGCGGCATCGTGCTCGAAGAACTGATCCAGAATGCCCGGGAGTACAGCTGGGATCATGTTGCCGGAAGCACCTGGATCACCGAAAAAACCACCACCGAAGGGGCCTACCGCGCTGAGATCCAGCAAGTGGTGCCCGCACCGTTGGCGCCTGAGGTGCAGGCTCGACTAAAGGCTGCCGGCCAGCACATGGCCGGGTTGGTTTCCCAGGACAACGGCGCCTGGCACAACGAAGTGTTCTACAGGGCCAACCATCGCACCTCGGCCGTTGAAACCAACATGCGCCCCGGTGGCATGCACATCTGGGACCTGGCACGCCAGGCCTTCGTCGATTTCGACCCATGGGAGCGTTGGGTGCGCTGGGCCGTGGAAGGCCAGGTCGATAGCCACGAGCCAGTGCCTCGCGGCTACTGCGGCATACGCCTGCTGCGGGCGAGCACGGGCGGCATCCTGCGTGATGTTCCGGACATCCAGGCCCTGGCCCGCTCGCTGGGCATCGAGCTGGTGGAGGCGGTGGTGAGCAAGCGCATCGGCGATTCGGTCAGCGCGCTGGTGAAAGACAACTTCTCGTTCATCGGCCACATCGTGTTGTTCAACGAAGACTATGCACAGCTCAGCCATGACCTGCTGCGCCTGGCCGAGGCCGTTGAGTCGAGCATCGGGATCACCAGCCTGGCGCCGCCTGCACGGATGCTGTGTTGAGTGTCAGGGGACGATGTTTTTTGCAGTATTGATCAAGAGGTTGGGTAAATGATTGAGCACATGAGCTGTGATGAACGCTTCATCGCGCTGGCGAAGGAATTCGACTACGACATCTACGGCGAAAACAGCGTAGGAGGGCATTACGCTCCGCTGATCCGCCACCACGACGAGTTGCATGTCAGCGGCATGGTGCCGCGGGTCAACGGCAAGATCCAATACCCCGGGCGGGTCGGCCTGGACCTCGACATGGCGGATGCCCAAGCGGCCGCCAGCCTCTGCGCGATGCGCGGCCTGGCCTTGATCGTCGATGCCATCGGTTCGCTGGACAAGATCAAGTCGCTGATCAGGGTCTCGGTGTATGTGAAATCCACGGCGGACTTTGTCGACCTCAGCGAAGTGGCCAACGGCGCCTCGGATGTGTTCAGTCATGTGCTCGGCGATGCCGGCAAACATACTCGCACGACGGTCGGTGTTTATCAGTTGCCAAAGAATGCGGCAGTCGAAGTGGACATGATCGTGGCGTTGCGACCTTCTGCGTTATAAGTATGAGTTGTTCGGCTTTACAGCGATTAAATGTTCGCCTAAGGTCGGATGACTCAACTCGGCAGAATAAGTTGGAACCCGAACATGAATGACGTTCAAGGTGCGTTTTTTTCATATAAAGACTTTCGCCAAAGTCTGGTTCAGCAACCGATAAAACCGCGGGTGTGGAAGGATATTGAACTAACGGGTATGCGCAAAAGCCTCGAGGCCAGCGACGTCGATATTGTCGCGCTGGCCCACGACAGCAGCCTCGACGGATGCTCGTTGACCCCCGGAATGGCCGTGTCCATGCAATGGTTGATACCCGGCGCGGAACTCAACGGCCATGACCATGCATGGTGGCACCTGTTCGTCATCCAGAGCGGCAACGGCACCTTGACCCTGGGCGATGCCGAGGCAGTGAGCGTCGGCGCCGGTGACGTGCTGCTGGTGCCGGCCTGGACCCGCCACGGCTTCGTCAACACCGGCGCCGCCGAGCCGCTGGCCATGCTCAACATCAGCAATATGCCCCAAGCGCTGTTGCTCGCCAATTTCAACGACAATGTTGGCCTGATCCCCCGCCAGCTGTAATTCCCCCTCCGTTACCCTCCAGGGAGTCCGCGTTCGCGGGCTCCCTTTTTTCTTTTCTGCCGTGCCCCCCATGTTCCGTGGCAGTTTGCATTTTTCGAATTTCTGTATCGATGCAAACGGATAATTTCTGTATCTGTTCAGCGCCTAAGCAACTTACTACGATCGCCTGGAATGCAACGGATTTATGTGTTTAGTTCAGGGGAAGGTTCTATGGAAAGCAACAGGATTAAACTTTATGTGGGCGCGGATTTTGTCAGCGCGTTTGCGATGTCGGCGTTTGTGGCGCTCAAGGAGAAACAACTTTCATTTGAAGTTGTTACCGTGGATTTGAAGGCACGGGAGAACTATCTAGATAAATACCGTGATATGTCCCTGACCTGCAAGATTCCCGCGTTAGTTCACGCAGGCTTTGCACTGTCGGAATCTTCCGCTATCGCCGAATACCTGGAGGAACTCGCCCCGGGGCATACAAGACTCTTCCCGCAAGACATCCAGCAGCGCGCCAGGGCCCGTCAACTTCAGGCTTGGCTGCGCAGTGATTTGCTGGTCGTGCGCAAGGAGCGTCCGTTCGACCTGGTGTACTTCAGCAAAAAACTCGCGCCGCTCTCCGAGGATGCCAGGGCCGCGGTCGAACGCCTGTTCTTCGTCGCCGACCGCTTGCTGGAGGAGGGCGCTGAACACCTCTTCGGCGACTGGAGCATTGCCGACACTGACCTGGCGATCATGCTCAACCGCCTGGTCGCCCAGGGCGATCAAGTCCCGGCGCGGCTCGCGGCCTATGTGCGCCGCCAGTGGGATCGCGACAGCGTCCGCGCATGGATGGACATAGAGCGCATAGCGCCGGCCATCGTGTAGCAATTGTCAGGGCAATCACCAGGAGCGCTGCCATGCAAGGACTGTCGGAGCACGAACGCTACAAACCCTATAACGCCCGGACCATTCGCGACACACCGTATTGGCACAAGCTGACGCCTGCGTTGCAGGAAGCCATGATGGTCGTGGCCCGGGTCATGCCGTTTCGCACCAACGAATACGTGCTGGGCACGCTGATCGACTGGAACAACATCCCGGACGATCCGATTTTCCGCATGACCTTTCCCCACAAGGACATGTTGTTGGCGCAGGAATATGCCTCGCTCAAGCAACTGATCGAAGAGGATGACGCCGCTGCAATCAAGCGGCGGATCGAGGCGATCTGGCTGCGCATGAACCCCCATCCTGCCGGGCAGCTGACGCACAACGGCGTGACCCTCGACGGCAAGGTCCTGCCGGGCATCCAGCACAAGTACCGCGAAACCGTGCTGTTTTTCCCCGGTGCCGGGCAGACCTGTCACGCCTACTGCACCTTCTGTTTTCGCTGGGCGCAGTTCATCGGCGAGGAAGAGCTCAAGTTCAACGCCCGGGAATCCCAAGAGCTGGTCAGCTACCTGAAGGTGCACACCGACGTCACGGATGTGCTGATAACCGGGGGCGACCCGATGATCATGAACACCCGCTCGCTGGCGGGGTACATCGAGCCGCTCCTGGATCTGCCGCACATCCAGAACATCCGCATCGGCACCAAGTCGGTGGCGTATTGGCCGCAACGGTTTGTCACCGACAAGGATGCGCCCGAGCTGCTGGCGCTGTTCCGGCGGATCGTCGCGGCGGGCAAGAACCTCTCGATCATGGGCCACTACAACCACCCGGTGGAGATCCGCCCGGCTATCGCCCGTCAAGCCATCGAGTGCATTCGTTCCACGGGCGCGACCCTGCGCATGCAGGCACCGGTGATCCGCCATATCAACGAAAACCCCGCCGATTGGGCAACCCTCTGGACCGAAGGCGTACGGCTCGGCGCGGTGCCTTATTACATGTTCGTCGAGCGCGACACCGGCCCCAGCCACTACTTTGCGATGCCGCTGGCCCGGGCGTTCGAGATTTTCCAGGCGGCGTACCGCACGGTGTCGGGGCTGGCGCGCACGGTGCGCGGGCCGTCCATGAGCACCTTCTACGGCAAGGTATTGATCAACGGCATCGAGACCGTCGCCGGGGAAAAAGTCTTCGTGTTGCAGTTCCTCCAGGCCCGTGACCCGTCGTGGGTACTGCGCACCTTCTATGCGTGCTTCGACCCGCAGGCGACCTGGTTCGATGAGCTGCGCCCGGCCTTCGGCGAGCGGGCTTTTTTCTTTCAGACCGAGGCAGAGCTGTTGCTGGAACCTGCGCCGCAGTTGATACCGGTCCTGCTGCAAACGGCGTAGGACGACGCTTAATTACTGGGGAGACAAGGACATGAGCGGTATCCCGTTTGATCAGCGCGAAGGATGGATCTGGCTCGACGGCGAGTTCGTCGAGTGGTCCCAGGCGCGCCTGCATGTGCTGAGCCACGGCCTGCATTACGCAAGCACCGTGTATGAGGGCGAGCGCGTGTACAACGGCAAGATCTTCAAGCTGCGCGAACACACTGAGCGGCTGTATCGCTCGGCGCAGCTGATGGATTTTGCCATTCCCTTCGACCCCGCCGAGCTGGAAGCGGCGAGCCTTCAATTGCTGCGACGAAACCAGGTGGGCGACGGCTATGTGCGCCCGGTGGCCTGGCGCGGCAGCGAGATGATTTCCACCTCGGCGCGTTTCAATCGCGTGCATGTGGCGATCGCCTGCTGGCAATGGCCGAGCTATTTCGACCCGGCGGCGCGCATGGCCGGCATCCGCTTGAAGACCGCCACCTGGCGCCGGCCGCCGCCGAGCAGCAGCCCTTTCGAAGCCAAGGCGTCGGGGCATTACCAGATCGCCACCTTGAGCAAGCATGACGCGGAAAACAACGGCTATCACGATGCCTTGATGCTCGACTGGCGCGGCCACGTTGCCGAAGCCACCAGCGCCAACGTGTTCTTCGCCAAGGGACGGACCTTGCACACGCCAGTGCCGGATTGCTTCCTCGACGGCATCACCCGCCAGACCGTCATCGAGCTGGCCCGGGCGCTGGATTACCAAGTCATCGAACGCACCATCCTGCCCACGGAACTGGGCGATTTCGACGAGTGTTTTCTCACCGGCACCGCCGCCGAAATCACCCCGGTACAAAGCATCGATGAACAGTGCTACCGACCGGGCAACGCCTGCAGTGAATTGATCGCCGCCTACACCTCAACCGTCAACGCCTGATAAACCGCCAGGAAACTCACCATGTCAGACCAAGGGATTGTTGCGTCCACACCTTATGTTTCGCTGGGCCATCGCCATGAAGAATTGTTCCGTCGTGGCTGGACGGTGCTGACCCCGGGGGAATTTGCCCACGATGTCACAGGCACACTGCACGAATTCGGCCCGGTCATTCCGCAGTTCAATGGCCAGGTGGCGTTCGCCATCACCCGCAAGCCGGGCTACGAGGACTTGCCGTACTCTCAGAGCATGAACGGCATCGGCCCGCACACCGAAGCGCCGGTGTACGGCCCGCCGCCGCGTTACCTGGCGCTGCATTGCCATCAACAGGCGACTTGCGGTGGCGGGCATACGGGGCTGGTGGACGGCTATGAGTTCTTGAAGTCGCTGGAGCGAACCGAGCCGGAACTGCGCGAGTGGCTCGATGACACGCCGGTGGAGTTCGTCGCCACCGCCAAGCCCGGCGAGCCTGCGCAAACCCGGGTCAGGGAATACATCCTGACAGCCACCGAGGACGGCGATATTTTCCGCTTCAGCTACAACCAGTTTCACTACGGTGATGTGAACCCGTCGAAGGAAGCCTTGCAGCAATCGCAAGTGGCCAACAGCACCGCGCCGCTGGCAAGATTTGCCGCGCTGGGTGAGGCGTACTTTCTCGAACACAACGTCCCGGTGCTGATTCCCGACGGGTGCCTGCTGATTTGGGACAACTGGCGGATGATTCATGCCCGCAGTCGATACACTGACCCGGCGCGCAACCTGACCCGCTATTGGCTGGCCTGATTTTTCCGTCGCCCTTCTTTTTTCCGCGTACCCCAAGGGGGTACGCGTTCTACAGGTATCGCGTCATGCAAACAGCAATCGAGATCGCCCAGGTCGATCACCAACTGATCGTGCGGCTCAATCAGGCCTGGACCAAACGCGCCGGGGTGTGTTCGCCGGACAAGGCCCAGGTCAATGAAGTGTTCGACCCGGCACGCCCGGATTATCCGCAGGGCATGGTGCCGTTTTTCCACCACCCGAAGTTCCAGGCCTTGAGCGACGAGCTCAAGAACAAAGTGGTGACCTGGGGCTGGATCGGCTACAACCTGCGCACCGTCACCGCCGAGGAGCACGTGGTGAACCCGGCGCTGAGCGTCATCGCCAATCAGTACCTGGGCAAGGACGACTGGCATTTTCGCGAGGCGATGCAGCAGACCCTGATCGACGAGCACTACCACACGCTCATGCACCTGCGGGCCATCGAGCGGACCAAGCTGGACCGCGCCCTCGACCAGGACCTGGATCTGCCGCCCTCAGTAACTTACCTGCGCCTCAAGGCCCTGCGTGAGGAACTGCCGGAGCAATGGCAGCGGGACCTGGCGGCGATCACCTTCGCGGTGGTGGCCGAGATCAGCGTCAATGCCTACCTCGACCTGCTGGCGGACGACCCGACCATCCAGCCGCAAAACCGCCGCGTGGCCGAACTGCACAATCGCGACGAGTACGCCCACAGCAAAGTGCTGGCCGAAGTGGCCAAGGTCATGTACGCCAACATGCAGCCCGAGCAGCGGATATTTTTTGCCCGCAACCTGTCGGTGGCCCTGAGTGCCTTCATCGCACAGGACTACTCGATGTGGGAGGCGATCCTCACGCAGCTCGGGGTCGAGGAGGCCGGTTCGATCATTGCCGACACCCGCGAGAGCAACAAAAACGCGACGATCATGCGTGACTACAGTGGCCTGCATAAGCTGGCGCAGGACCTGGGCATCAGCGAGCAGATCGACTTCGATTTCCGCCCGACCCTCAAAGCCACCGCAGCCGCCTGAACCCGGAGGTGACCATGTCCATTCCCCTGTACGAAGTGTTCGCCATCCGCGTCGGCGCCAACGCGCAGCGCACCGCTCGGGAGAACTTTCTCTACGATGCGTGCTGCGGCGATCCGAACGCGCCGATGCCACTGGATTACTACTTCTGGGTGATTCGCAACGAGCACCAGGTGATCGTGGTCGACACCTGTTTTCAACCGGCCACGGCACAGCGGCGCAACCGTGAAATGTATCGCCTGCCGGAAGATTCCCTGCGGCAGCTGGACATCGACCCGGCGCAGGTCGAGCACCTGATCCTCACGCACCTGCACTGGGATCATGCCGGCAACCTTGGGTTGTTTCCCAAGGCCACGGTGCATGTGCAGGAAGCGGAGCTGCGCTTCTGCACCGGGCCGAAGATGGCCCATCACACGGTGAACAAGACCTACGAGGTCGAGGATGTGATGTCGGCGCTGCCGCCGTTGTTCGAGGGGCGCATGCGTTTGCACAACGGCACGGTCGAGGTGCTGCCGGGCGTGACACTGCACGCGGTGGGTGGGCACACGCCGGGCAGCCAGGTGGTGCGGGTGCACACCGAACGGGGCTGGATCGTCCTGGCCTCGGACGCGGCGCACCTGTGGATAAATATTCGCCAGCGCAGCCCGTTTCCGATCATCGACGACCTGGCGCAAAGCCTGGAAGCCTTCAGCGAGATCAATCGCCTGGCCGACAGCGAAGACCACGTCATCCCCGGCCACGACCCGCTGATCGCCGAGCATTTCCCGCATTGGAATGATGACCCGCATATCATCTGCCTGCACCAAAATCCCCTATAACCCGAACCCCTTGTAGGCGCTGTGTCAGGCACCTCGATGCTGGATGTGCTGACACACCGCAAACCTGTAGGAGCTGGCTTGCCAGCGAAGGCGGTGTGTCAGGCGCCCCGATGCTGGATGTGCTGACGCTTTCGCTGGCAAGCCAGCTCCTACAGGGGGTGTTTTCATCCCTGGTTTTTGAGGAGCCGCGCCAGGGTTTGCAGCGCCTCATCGATCCTCGGTGAATACGGCGCTCCGCAGCCTATGCGCATGAAGTGATGGAACCGCCGGGTGTTGGAAAAGATATCCCCAGGTGAAATCTGGATGCCGACGTTCAACGCGTCATGAAACAGCGCCATGGACGAATGCTGCGCCGGCAACTCCACCCACAGCAAAGTCCCGCCCCGGGGGTTGGTCACCTGGGTACCCTCAGGAAAGTGGCGCATGATCGCTGCACTCATTTGCTGGCGCTGCTGGGTCAGGGTGTTTCTCAAGCGCCGCAGGTAGCGTTCATAGGACGGCGTGCCCATGAACACGCTGACCGCCAGTTGCGACAGCTTCTCGCAGCCACGGGTCTGGGTGTGCTTGAGCATTTCCACGCGGTCGTGCCATTTTCCGGCGCTGATCCAGCCCAGGCGCAGGCCCGGGGCCAGGGTTTTGTTCAGCGAAGCGCAATAGATCACGCTGTCGGTGCGGTCCCAGTGCTTGAGGGTGGACAGCGGTTGCTCGGTGTCCACCAGGTCGCCGTAGGTGTCGTCCTCGATCAGCACCGTATCGTGCTCGGCGCAGAGTTTCACCAGCCGGGCCTTGTGGGTGTCGGGCATGATGCTACCCAGCGGATTGTGCAGGTTGGGCATGACGATCAGCGCCTTGATGGGCTCCGGCCCGTGCAGTAGCTGTTCAAGGGCCGGGAGATGGATTCCCGCGCGGGCCGAGGCCGGGACTTCCAGCACCCGCAAGTTCAAACTTTCGAGAATTTGCAGCAGGCCGTAGAAAGTCGGCGACTCAACGGCCACGGTATCGCCGGGGCGGGTCACGGCGCGCAAGGCCAGGTTGATCGCTTCGGTGGCGCCGTGGGTGATCACGATGCGTTCGGCGCTCAGGTGGGTCTTGGCGGTCAGCATCCGCCGGGCCAGGACATTGCGCAGGACACTGTGGCCGCTGGTCGCACTGGTGGTATCGAACAGATGCGGGTCCTGGCGCAGCGCCTTGATCATGTTGTCCTGCAGGACTTTCAGCGGATAGAGCGGCGGGGCGCAGTAGGCACTGGCGAAGTTGACCTTGACCGTCGCGCGCTGACTGGCCTTGAGCACCGCTGACACTTGCTCATGGATGCCGACATAGACGCCCGTATCCAGCGGCGGGGGCAGGGCGATCGGTAGGGGTTTGGTCGGCGTGTCGGGCTGGCGGATGTAATTGCCCGAGCGCGGTCGGGCTTCCAGCACACCGTAGTCCTCGAGCTCGCGGCAGACCTGCACGGCGGTGGACAGGCTGACGGCGTGTTTTTCCATCATCAGGCGGATCGAGGGCAGGCGCTCGCCAGTCTTCAGGGTGCCGCTGCGGATTGCGTCCAGGTAGTGGTTGGCCAACTGACGGTACAGGGGAAGCGTGTTCATGATGACCTCAGCAGTCGCACCACTGAGGTCTTGGGCTGGAAAGTGAGTTGACGCTCCCCGCAGGCGGACCCGTGGTGCAGATGGGTGAAGGGAAGTGTTTGTCTGGCCTTGATACTGGAACACTAAACGCGGTTTTGCTGGAATCGCGGGCAATAAAAAGCCCCGCACGTTGGCGGGGCTCCGGGGAAGCGCTGGCGGGTATTACTGGGCGGCGATGCTATAGCCGTCGAAGGCGGTCTGCTGTTGCAGGGCGGTGATGATGTTCTTGCGGTTGACCGCTTGTTCGGCGCCCTGGTTGTCCAGGAACGTCTCGTTTTGCAGCTCGGCTTCGTCGCCGTCGCCGACGAAGGTGAAACCGAGGAACTCCAGGGCTTCACGATCCACGTTCAGGCGCGAGCGCGGGGTGCGCATCGGCAAGGTGACGCTGATGCCGTCCTTGCTGATGGTGAACACTTCGACTTCTTTCTTCGCCTTGGCGGCCTTGCTCTTGCCGCCGCTTGGGTTGCTGATGGCCTGGTGGGTCTGGTTCAGCACCTTCAGGGCCAGGCCGTAGACGATTTCCTGGAACGCCGGATCATCCTTGAAGCTGGACAGGATGCGGCTGATCGGGAACTTGCTGCTCAAGTCTTCGAGGGCGGCGATATCGGCGGCCTCGGCGTCCTTGAGTTGCTTGAGCTGGCCCATCAGTTCGTAGGCCTTGTCGTCGTCGAAGCTGTCGTGGGCCTGGCGGATCGCGGCGCGCAGCTCGCGGATCTGCTCGCTTTCGCGGGTGGACTGGAAGGCGTCGAGGACCATCTCGCTGATGGTCTTGGCCTGGGGTACGTGCTGTGAAAGATTGATGGAGTTTTCGTATTCCGCTTTGGACGACAGGGTGACTACGGATTCAGCGGTGTTGGAATCTGACATTGAAATTTCACTACTTCGTTGAACTTGAATAGGGGCGAAAAAACCCGGGGGCTTTTTCAGGCCGCCTAATCTATTGGACCGGGGCAGCATTGTCACGGCCGAACAGGCCAACGGACAAAATCATAACCCATACCCCTTGCAGGAGCTGGCTTGCCAGCGAAGGCGTCCTTGAACATTGCGCCTGTCTTGCAGACGCCTTCGCCGGCAAGCCGGCTCCTACAGGTCCGGCGTGTTTACGGATGCAGGAGTTTCTGCGCGCGCTTGTCGGCCAGATGCTGAACCACCAACCGCCCGATCAGCACCAACAGGGTCAGCGAGATCAACAACACCGAAATCGCCGCGACACTCGGGTCGACGTTATCGCGCAAGCCGCTCCAAATGCGTTTGGGCAGGGTGTCGACGTTGACGCTGGTGATGAACAGCGTCACCGCCACTTCTTCCCACGACAGGGCGAAGCCCAGCAGGGCGGTGGAGGCCAGGCCCAGTTTCAGGTTCGGCAGGATCACCATGAAGGTGGTTTGCATCAGGCTGGCGCCGAGGTTGCGCGAGGCCAGTTCGATGCGGCGGTCGATCTGGCTGAGGGCAACCAGCATGGTCACCACGCCGTACGGCACCACCATGATCACGTGGGCGATCACCACCCCGGTCAGGGTGTCGTAGCCCATGCCGGGGGCGAAGCGACCCAGTTTGGTTTCCATGAAGTACAGCACCAGCGCGGAAATCACCGGTGGGATCGCCATCGGCAACAGCACCAGGCCGATCAGCGCCGTGGCCCATTTGTTGCGCATGTACCAGATGCCGAGGCTGAAACTGGCCGCCAGCAAGGTGGCGATGATGCTCGTGGCGAAGGCGATGGCCAGGCTCTGGCTGATCGCATGTAACCAGTCAGGGTTGCTCACCAGCGCCTCGTAGTGACGCAGCGACCAGTTGCCTTCGGGCATCGACAAAAAGCGCTTGCTGGTGAACGACACGGGGATGACCGTCAGCAGCGGGAACAGCATGAAGGCCATGGCAACCACGGCCAGCAGGCGGGTACTCAGGCTTGTGCGATGGGTATTCATAGTGATCTCAGCCTACCAGTCGGTTCACGCGGGTCATTTTCAACAGCACCCAGATCAGCGCGCTGACCAGGGCCAGCAATACCACGCTGAGTGCCGCACCCAGGCCCCAGTTGCTGGTCTGGAACATTTGCAGGAACACGTACTCGGCGATCATCACCGTTTGCCCGCCACCCAACAGTACCGGGGTGATGAAAAAGCCCAGGCAGAACACGAAGACCATGATGAACGCGCCCAGGATGCCCGGCAGGGTCTGCGGCAGCAGCACTTGCCAGAAGGTGCGCAAGGCACCGGCACCCAGGCCGCGCGAGGCCATGAGCACGCGCTGGTCCAGCTGGCGCATGGTCGACAGCAATGGGAACACCGCGTACGGGATCATCACGTGGAGCATGCCGATGACCACGCCGATTTCATTGCGGCTCAGTTGCAGCGGTTGATCGATCAGGCCCATGCCCATCAGGCCGTTATTGAGCACGCCATTGCTGCGCAGGGCGATCAACCAGCCGAAGGCCCGCACCAGCACGGAAATCCAGAACGGGATGAAGATGCAGATTTCCACCACCCGCTGCCAGAACGGCGGGCTGAACACCCAGCAGTACGCCAGCAGGTAACCCAGCACCAACGCCAGGCAACTGACCGTCATGCACAGGCGCAAGGTGCGCCAGAGCATCTCGTGGATCGCCGGGTCCGTGGCGATGCGCTGGTACTGCTCGATGCCAGGTGTCGGCAGCGAAAAGCTCCAGCCGACCACGCCAAGAAACGGCAACACGTAGAAGACCAGCAACAGTATCGGCAGCGGAAACAGCAGCAAGCCACGCTCCAGGCCGGGCGAGCTGAAGCGCGGCTTGGGGGCGGTCAGGGTGGAAGTCAGGGTCGTAGTCATGGTCGATGGCTCACTTGGACAACCGCGTCAGATACTCTTCCAGGGCTTTGGAGTAGTTGTCGGCATACCACTGGGCGTTGAGGGCGATCTGTTTTTTCAGGTTCGCTTCAGAGGCGCAGTTGGCTTCCAACTGCTCGGCCGTCATCAGTTTTTCCGTGGCGCTGTTGGACGGGCCGTTGCCCAGCAATTCAAACAACTTGAGCTGGCCTTCAGGCTGCAACGCGTGCTGGATGAACTGCATGGCCGGCTGAGTGCCCGCCGGGTTGCCATTGAGCACTGCCCAACTGCTGGAGTTGATGAAACCGTTGTCGAAGCTCCAGCGCACGCGGTTGTCGGTGTCTTCGCTGAGCAGCTTGGCGCGGGTGTGCCAGATCGCGCCCACCGCCACTTCGCCGTCGACCATCAACTGCTGGCTCTCGGCGCCCGAGCTCCAGAACGACAGCACATGAGGCTTGATCTCGTCGATCTTCTTCATCGCCCGTGGCACGTCCAGCGGGTACAGCTGATCGGCCGGAACGCCGTCGGCGAGCAGCGCCGCTTCGAGCATCCCGTTCATCCATTTGTACAAGGTGCGCTTGCCGGGAAATTTCTTCACGTCCCAGAAATCGGCCCAGGTCTTCGGCCCGTTGTCGCCAAACTTGGCGCTGTCCCAGGCCATGACGTAGCTGAACTGGTAGCTGGCAATGCCGAAGTCGGAGGAGAGCGCCGGGGCCACCTGATCGCGCTTGATAGTGTTGTAGTCCAGCGGTTGCAGGATCTTTTCCCGGCCCAGGACGATGGCGCTGTAGCTCTCGACATCAACCACGTCCCAGCTCGGTTGACCGCTGGCCAGTTGCGAGCGGATCGCGCCCTCGGTCGGGCCGGCACCGTCGATGCGAACCTGGATACCGGTGTTCTTGGTGAACGTGTCGGTCCACGCCGAACGGAACGCGTTCAGCGCGTCACCGCCCCAGTTGACCACCACCAGCGGCTTGTCGGCCGACCAGCTGATGCCACTGCGCAACGCCAGCGGCACCGCCGCCAACAGGCCCATGGCCTGGATGAAGGTGCGACGATTGATCTGACCGCCACGGGCCTTCTCGATAAGCACTTCGATGCAGTCTTGTTGGTGATCCTGGCGCATGGGCAAGTCCTCAGTCGGCGGGTACCTGCGTGGGCACCGGCCTTTTTGTTGTCATTGGAAGAGAGCTTTGTGACGCTATGTTTTGGGGTTTCAGGCCTGCAGCAGGAAGCTTTGCTGCACCGGCCAGCTCAGCCACACCGGTGCGCCGCTGGGCATCAGCGCCCCCGGATGATTGCCGGGCACGGACAGGTTGATCGGCATGGTGTCGCCGCCGACCTTCAACGACAGGTGAGTGCTGGAACCCTGATAGACCTTGTCGGTGAGCTGCGCGGGCATCACGTTGTAGCCGTCCCGGGTCGGGCAATCGCTGTGCAGCTCCATGTGCTCGGGGCGCACGGCCAGCACGATGGGCGCATGGCTCAGTGCGTTCGGTGCCTGGGCGTGCAGCACGCTGGTGCCGCAGCGACCGCTGGCGGTCTGGCCATTGCGGGTCAGGTTGTCCAGCGGGAACAGGTTCATCTTGCCGAGAAACTCGGCGACGAAGCGGCTCTCGGGGCGGTTGTAGATGTTTTCCGGGGTGTCGACCTGGGTCAGCTTGCCGTGGTTGAAAATCGCGATGCGCGACGATAGCGCCAGGGCTTCGTTCTGGTCATGGGTGACGAACACGAAACTGGTGCCGACCTGGCGGTGGATGCGCTGCAATTCGCTTTGCAGTTGTTCGCGCAGGTTCTTGTCCAGGGCCGACAGCGGTTCGTCGAGCAGCAGCAGTTCCGGCTCGAATACCAGCGCCCGGGCAATTGCCACGCGCTGTTGCTGGCCGCCGGACATCTCGGCGGGTTTCTTGTGCATGTGCGCGCCGAGGCCGACCACTTCGAGGATGTGCTTGACCCGGCGGTTGCGTTCTTCGGCCGGGACTTTACGGATGCGTAGCGGGTAGGCGACGTTGTCGGCGACGGTCATGTGCGGGAACAGGGCATAGCCCTGGAACACCATGCCGTAGTTCCGCTTCTCGGCGGAGCGCCGGATGATGTCGACGCCTTGCTCCATCAACTTGCCCGAGGTCGGGCTGAGGAAGCCGGCCAGGATCATCAGTAAGGTGGTCTTGCCCGAGCCGGAGGGGCCCAGCAGGGTCAGGAATTCGCCTTGGCGAACATCCAGGTCGACGTTATCCAGCGCCGCGAAACGGCCGTAATACTGGCTGATACCTTGAGCGCTGAGCTGAATCGCTGAACGGCTGGACACAATGAGGTTCCTCTTTTTATTGCCCATAAGACGTACGAGGACGGAGGCAAATCCGAAATGGGCTTTGGGCGTTATTATTGTTAAAAATATCGCTACATCAATGGAATTATTTTGCCCGTATTGGTTAGTTTTATTGAACAAACACCTGGCTGGCGCAATGCACCGAGATAGAGCTTTACCCTGTGGGAGCGGGCTTGCTCGCGAAGGCGGCGTCACATTCAATTTTTTTGGCGACTGACACACCGCCTTCGCGAGCAAGCCCGCTCCCACAAGGGGATGTGGCGTGTGGTTTAGAGGGTGTCCTGCCAGGTCTGGTGGGATGACTGCAGTTGCGTCTTGACCCAGTTGCTGAAGGCCTGGACCACCGCGCGCTCGGCTTTTTGCGGGTCGGCCGCCAGGTAATAACCCCGGTGTAGATCAATGGTGATGTCGAACGGGCGCACCAGCAGCCCCTTGGACAAGGCATCGCCGCTGATCAGGTTGTCGCCGATCGCGATGCCCTGGCCGGCAATGCAGGCCGACTGCGCACAGTGGGCGTCGGAGAAGAGGATGCCGCTCACCGCGTTGACCCCCGAGGCTCCGGCGGCGGTCAGCCAGACGCGCCAGTCCGAGTAATCAGTCATGTGCAGCAACGCGAAGTTGCTCAGCTCCTGGGGGCTTTTCAGGCCGCTCAGCGCGTTGATCAGGCGCGGGCTGCACACCGGGAAGAAGCGCAGCGCGACAATCTCTTCGACGACCATCTCCGGCCAGTCGCCAATCCCGTAGGCGATGAACAGGTCGGCGCCGGGGTTGCTGATGTCATCCGGTGTGCGCGGGGAAATCAGCTGCAACTGCACCTGCGGGTACTGGCGCAGGAACGCGCCAATGTGGTGGCACAGCCAGTAGGTGGCAAACCCCGGCGCGCAACTGACGCACAGCCGACCGGAGATCTCCTGGTCGTCGCTCGACTGCCCGGCATCGAGCAGGTTCAACAGAATCCCGTGGACCTCCCGGGCATAACGTTCGCCCTGATACGTCAGGCCGATACCCCGGCCGATGCGCTCGGTGAGGGCGAAGCCGACACATTCCTCAAGCTTGCTGATCTGGTGACTGATGGCGCTGCGGGTCAGGTTCAGTTCACGGGCCGCAACCGACACGCTGCCTGTGCGGGCGACTGCATCCAGCGCGCGAAGAGCGGTCATCGAAGGAAAGCGCATAAATCATCCCGTCTTGTTGTGAGTGGATCATATGGTGACGTAAATCGAACAGTCAGGCCAAAAAAAATCGATTGTTGTATCGGTTGATTCAACAATACTAGCGCCAATTGTCATCGGGCCGGTATGGCCCTTCATCCAAGAGGTGCTGCATGACCCGTTGTGCCCAGGCGCTCGTTCAGTTGCTGGAAGGCTATGGCGTCGATACCGTCTTCGGCATTCCCGGCGTGCATACGGTCGAGCTGTACCGCGGCTTGCATGGCAGCCGCCTGAAACACGTCAGCCCGCGCCATGAGCAGGGCGCCGGCTTCATGGCCGACGGTTATGCCCGCGCCAGTGGCAAGCCCGGGGTGTGTTTCATCATCACCGGCCCCGGCATGACCAACATCATTACCGCCATGGGCCAGGCTTACGCGGACTCGGTGCCGATGCTGGTGATCTCCACCTGCAACCGTCGCGAACACTTGCGCCTGGGTCACGGTCACCTGCATGAGCTGCCGGATCAGCGCGCACTTGTTGCCGGGGTCTGCGCCTTCAGTCACACGCTGCAGCACCCGGCACAACTGCCCGAAGTGCTGGCGCGGGCCTTTGCCCTGTTCGGCTGCACGCGGCCACGACCGGTGCACATCGAGATTCCGCTGGACGTGTTGGAGATGTCCACCGAGGGCCTGGACTTGCGCCCGCGTGCGCTGCCGGCAGCGCCGGCGCCGGCACCGGAGGCCATCGCCAGTGCGGTCGAATTGATCCAGAACGCCAAGCGCCCCTTGATCCTTGCCGGTGGCGGCGCACGCCGGGCCAGCGCGGCCCTGAGCGCGCTCGCCGAACGTCTTCAGGCCCCCGTGGCATTGACCACCAACGCCCGGGGTTTGCTGGCCCCCGAACATCCTCTTTTGCTCGACGGCGTGCAGTCCTCGGCCCATGGTCGCGAGCTGTTCGCCGAGGCCGACGTGGTGCTGGCGGTCGGCACCGAGCTTGGGGAAACCGACTACGACTTTTTCGGCCTTGGCCCCTTGCGGTTCAAGGCGCCGCTGATTCGCCTGGACATCGATCCGCTGCAAATACTTGGCGTGCAAGCGGCCACGGTCGGCTTGCTGGGCGATGCCGAGCAGGGCTTGCTCGCGTTGTTGAAACGGCTACCGCAACGACAGGCCGATCTCGCCTGGGCCGCTGAAAGCGTAAGCCGGGTCAATGCCCTCGAGCACGCCGGCTGGAGCGCAAAGCAGAGTCGCATGCAGGCCTTGCTCGATACCCTGCGTGATCACTTGCCACAACCGCTGATCGTCGGTGATTCGACCCAGCCGGTGTACCAGGGTGCCCTGGGCTACCGGGCACCAACACCCAACAGCTGGTTCAACGCCGGCAGCGGCTACGGCACCCTCGGCTACGGTTTGCCCGCCGCCATCGGCGCCAAGCTCGCCGATCCATCGCGGCCGGTGGTGGCCTTGGTCGGCGACGGTGGCTTGCAGTTTTCCAGCGCCGAACTGATCGCTGCCAAGGAAGCGGGTGTCGGTGTGATCCTGCTGCTGTGGAACAACAGCAGCTATGCGGAAATCCGCGACTACATGAACGCCAAGGCGGTGCCGTTGCTCGGGGTGGACATCCTCACCCCGGATTTCGCCGCACTGGCCCGAAGCTGCCACGTCGCCCATCACCGGGCGAGCAACCTGCACGACCTGCGCGAGCTGCTGGGGCAACTGGGCAGCAGCGTCGAACCGGTGATGATCGAGGTCGATGCCGCGACCTTTCTTGCCGACTAAAACAACAACAAATTTCAGGTCCGCGGACCTTTCAATCTCCCTGAACTCAAAGGTGGCTTACATGGCTGAGTCCGATAACTTTTCCTCTACCCATTCCGTGCAGGGGACCTACGCCGACCTGATCCTCGCCAACGGTCGCATCTACACTCAGGACCCTGCCAACCCTTGGGCCGAGGCGGTGGCGATTCGCGATGGCAAGTTGATCGGTGTTGCCAGCCTCAGCCAGATCGAGATGTTCAAGGGCCCGAACACCCGTGTGCATGACCTGCAAGGCGCGTTCTGCATGCCCGGCCTGCACGACATGCACACCCACCCCGACCTCGCGCTGGCGCCGCGCTACGCCGATGACCTCGACGTCGGCATCGAAGACCCGACGCCCGAGCAACTGCGCGAGAGCATCCTCGCCTATGCCGACAGTCATCCGGGTGATGGCTGGATCTACGGCCAGTACTGGGTGCGCTACACCTTCCGTGAAGCCGGCCTGACCCCGGGCCGCGCCTGGCTCGACAGGGTCATGCCCGACCGCCCCGTGGCGCTGCTCGACCGCATGTGGGGCACCATGATGGTCAACTCCAGGGCCCTGGAACTGGCCGGGATCGATGGCAACACCAGCGACCCGCGCAACGGCTATTTCGAGCGTGACGAACTGACCGGCGAACCCACCGGCCTGATGATCGACGGCGCCTACGCGATGATCCACGCCGCCATGCCGCCGACCCCGGTCAGCGTGCTGCGCCGCGCCTATCGCGATGGCGTGCACTTCCAGAGCTCGCGGGGTGTTACGGCAAGCAAGTACGTGCACGTGTGCGAACAGCGCTTGCAGGCCCTCAAGGAACTGGATGACAGCGGCGAACTGACGGTGCGCATCGAAGCGGCGATCAGTTGGCAGGACGACATTTTTCCGGTACGTCGTCGCTGGGAATTGCTGGCCGGCGAGCGTCATTACTATCGCAGCGCACGCCTGAGCGCCAACGCGGTGAAGTTCCACTTCGACGGCACTGTGGAGCCGAAGTCTTCGTACCTGCTGACCCCGTGGCCGCAGGAATCGAGCTGGCGCGGCAAGCTCAACCTGACCCCCGAGCACATCACCGACATGGTGGTGGACATGGACCGCAAGGGCATCCGCGTGATCGCCCACTGCACCGGCGACGGTGCGTCCGACGTGTTCCTCGATGCGGTGGCCGAGGCCCGTCGACGCAACGGTTTCAGCGGCGTGCGCCACCAGTGCGCCCACAGCACCTTGCTGCACCCGGGTAACCTGCCGCGCTTCAAGGAACTCAATGTCATCGCCGAGTTTTCCCCGGCGGCCTGGTACCCGACGCCGTTCGCCAGCGGCGCGCGTTCCGGCTACGGCCAGGAACGCCTCAAGCGCATCTACGACTTCAAGGGCGTGCTCGCCGCCGGTGGCACCGCGGTGATGGGCACCGACTGGCCGGTGGCGTCCATCGACCCGTGGCTGGCCCTGGAAACCATGATCACCCGGCAGAACCCGTGGAACGACGACCCGGCCTGCTTCGGCGACCCGATCAGCCTGGAACAGGCGCTGACCGTGATCACCAGCAACGGCGCCGTGGCCATGGGCCTGGAGCACAGCACCGGTAGCCTGCAGGTGGGCAAGGCGGCGGACCTGATCGTGATCGATCGTGACCTGTTCGCTAAGCCTGCGCGCAACTACATCCACAAGACCCAGGTGCTGCTGACCTTCGTCGAAGGGCAACTGGTCTACGACCGTCATTCGACACTTGAAGCGGTCGGCCTCAAGGCGGTCTGGCAGGGCGAACCACCGGTGCTGGAGGGCAAGGCAGAATGACCACGCCACGTATCGCCGTGACCGTCGTTTCGGGCTTTCTCGGTGCCGGTAAAACCACCTTGCTCAACCGCATGGTGCGCCGCGCCGAAGGCAGTCGCTTGGCGGTGATCGTCAACGATTTCGGCGAGCTGAACATCGACGCCGCCATTGTTTCCGAGGTGACCGACGCGGTGTACAGCCTGCAAAACGGCTGCATCTGCTGCACCGTGCAGGAAGACCTGCTGGCCCAGCTCGGCAGCCTCGCGCAGCTTGAGCCAAGGTTGGAGCGTATCGTCATCGAGTGCAGTGGCGTGTCCGATCCGCAGCGCATCGTGCAGACCCTGGCTTATCCACAGCTGCGCAGCCAGATGCAGCTGGACATGGTGATCACCGTGGTCGACGCCACCCGTCACCTGCAACTGGACGGTGAATACGCCCGCCTGGCCAGGGCCCAAGTGGCCGCTGCCGACTTGCTGCTGCTGAACAAGACCGACTTGGTCGACGCGCTTCAGTTGCAGGCGTTGCGTGATGCACTGGGTTCCAGGACCCGGATCCACGAAAGCGTGCAGGCGCAGTTGCCCGATGCCTTGTGGCTGGAGACCGACCTGGAGCTGGAAACCCGGGCGCTGAAACCGCTGACTCGGGTTGCCGATGGCGACCATGGCGAGATGTTCAGCAGTTGGTTGTGGCAGAGCGATTTGGCGCTCGATGCCGAGGGTTTGCGTGGCTGGTTGCAGGCGCTGCCCAGTGACGTGTTTCGGGTCAAGGGTCTGGTGCGGCTGGCCCAGGGCAACAAAACGCACTGGTTGCAGCACGTTGGCACGCGCAGTCAGTTTGCGCCGGCCACCGAACAGGCGAGCGTCACGCGCCTGGTATTTATCGCGCGCCGCGGTTTTGATGGCTGGGACGCGTTGGGGCAGGGGCTTGAGGCTTGCACCGCGAAGGTGAGCGCATGAATCCGACCGAACAACGCTTGCGAGAAGAACTCGCCGCCTGTTACCGACTGGTGGCGTACTTTCGCATGACCGACCTGATCTTCACCCACATCTCGGTGCGCATCCCGGGGCCCGAGCATCATTTCCTGATCAACCCCTACGGGCTGATGTTCGACGAAATCACCGCGTCCAACCTGGTCAAGATCGATCTTGATGGACACGCCGTCGAACCGTCGCCGTACCCGGTGAATCCCGCCGGCTTTGTGATCCACAGCGCCATTCATGGCGCGCGTGAAGACGCTCAGTGCGTGCTGCACACCCATACCAAGTCCGGTTGCGCGGTGGCCGCGCTCAAGTGCGGGTTGTTGCCGGTGAATCAGATCTCCATGGAGTTCTACAACCGGGTTGCCTACCACGACTACGAAGGCGTGGCGCTGGACATGAGCGAGCAGCAACGGCTGGTGGCGGACATGGGCGACAAACCCGTGCTGATGCTGCGCAACCATGGCCTGCTGACGGTGGGTGAAACAGTGGGGCAAGCGTTCATGCGCATGTACTACCTGGAAAAAGCCTGCGACATCCAGTTGGCGGCCATGGCGGCGGGTGAACTGGTGTTGCCGCCGGCCGAGGTGTGCGCGCACACCGAGCGCCAGTTCAACGAACCGGGGCGGGCGCTGGGAGAGGGGGAGCTGAATGATCCGGATGCGATGCAGCTGGCGTGGGCGGCGTTGTTGAGGTTGCTGGAGCGGGTGGCGCCTGGGTATCGGAATTAATCCGTGGCTCTGTGGTGAACCGTCTGGCCCCTTCGCGAGCAAGCCCGCTCCCACAAAGGGGTATGTCGCAGTTCCCCTGTGGGAGCGGGCTTGCTCGCGAAGAGGCCATGCCAGACTTCACAAATTTTCAGACCTGCCCCGGTGTATTCAGGTTCATCGACCGCACTGCCAGTGCCGATGCGGTCTGCTCATCGACAGGCAACGTAAATCGGAACGTCGCCCCTCGCCCCGGCACATCGATCAACTGAATCTCAAGCCCATGCAACTGCAGGATGCGGTGCACAATCCGCAGCCCCAACCCGCCATCACGCCGTGCGCCACCGATATTGAACGGCCGCAAAAACAACCCTTCGCGTAATTCCGGAGCAATTCCCGGCCCGGTGTCGCTGACCGTCACTTCAATGAACGCCCCCTGCGGACGCAACCCCAGTTCGATTTCGCCCCCAGGCTGGGTGTGGCGCAAAGCGTTGTCGAACAGGTTGGTCAGCACCCGTTCGATCAACCCCAGGTCAGCGCAGGCCGCAGACACGTTGGGGGCGAAGGTGGCTTTCAATTCGACCTGGCGCGCCTCGGCGGTCAGTTCGAATTTCTGGAAAATATCCTGGGCCAGGTCGGTCAGGGAGAAGCGCTCCAGCACCGGTTGCACGAAGCCGTGTTCCAGCCGCACCAGTTCCAGCAACGACTGCGCCAGGCCGCCGACCTTGCGGCTTTGATCCAGGGCGATGCCCAGGTAGCGACGACGCTCTTCGGGTGACAGCGTGGCGTCCTTGAGCGACAGGGTTTCCAGATAACCATGCAGCGACGCCAGCGGCGTGCGCAGGTCGTGGGAGATGTTCGCCACCAGTTCGCGACGCTCCTGGTCCTGGCGGGTCAGGGAACGCCATTGCTCGCCCAGGCGCGCCTGCATTTGCCGGAACGTGGCGTCGAGTATGGCGATCTCATCATGGCTGGCGGTTTTGTCCACAGTGACGGGCAGGGTCGGCGAGACCGGGACGCCGTCGATGTCGAACTGGCTGACGGTGTCGGTCAGGCGGCGCAAGGGCCGGGTGATCAGCGCGAACGCGGTGAGACCGGCAATCAGGCACAGTAGCGCGACCAGGCCGATCGACAGCAGGGCGGTATTGAGGGCTGCGCTGGTAGCGCCGCGCTCGGCCAGGCGATCGTGGTCTTCACCCAGCAGCACCACGTAGAGATAACCGACCGCCTTGCCGTCGACCTTCAACGGTGCGGCGCTGAACACCTTGCGCCCATCGACACTGCGCGGATCGTCACCGGCAATCGGCAGGGCGTCGCCCCGCAGCAGGCGCTGGATCGGCGCCAGGTCGACGCGCTCGCGGCGGATCCGGCCTTCGGGCGCGGCACTGCCGACAATCTTGCCCTGGGTGTCGAGCAGGTACACCTCGACACTGGGGTTGACCTGCATCAGCTTGCTGAACAGGTCGCGCACGGCATTGGGCATCAGGCCCTGGGTGTCCATCAGCACCGTGTCACTGGCGATGTGCTGCGCCAGATCCCGGGATAGCCCTTGCACCACTTCCTGCTCATGCATCTGGTTGGAGCGCACCTGCAGCCACGCCGACGTGCCGCAGCACACCAGCAGCAGCGCGGCGAACACCAGGGACAGGCGCTGCGTCAGGGTCAGCCTCATGGCTGCGCTTCCTCCCCGGTGGCGAATTTATAGCCGCGGCCCCAGACCGTGAGGATGCGCACCGGTTGCGCCGGGTCGGCCTCGATCTTGGCGCGCAGGCGATTGATGTGGGTGTTGACGGTGTGTTCGTAGCCTTCGTGGCTGTAGCCCCAGACGGCGTTGAGCAGGTCCATGCGCGAAAACACCTTGCCCGGCTGGCGGGCGAAAAAGTACAGCAGGTCGAACTCCCGGGGCGTAAGGTCCAGGCGCCGGCCGTCGAGGGATACCTCGCGGGTGATCGGGTCGATGGCCAGGCCGTCGGTGAGCAGGCTGCCGGCGTCCATCTTCAGGTTGCGTGCCATGGCCTCCACCCGGCGCAGCAACGCCTTGACCCGGGCCACCAGTTCGAGCATGGAAAACGGCTTGGCCAGGTAATCGTCGGCACCCAGTTCCAGGCCGAGAATCCGGTGCACTTCACTGGAGCGCGCACTGGTGATGATGATCGGCGTGTAGCGGGCCATGGCGCGGGCGCGGCGGCAGATCTCCAGGCCGTCGACACCGGGCAGCATCAGGTCGAGGATCAGCGCATCCCAGTTGCCCTGTTGCAGCAGGCGCATGCCTTCAGTGCCATCGGCGCTGTGCACCACCTCGAACTGCTCGTCACGCAGGTGCAGGCAGATAAGGTCGGCGATATGCAGGTCATCCTCGACCACGAGGACGCGTTTGGTCTGTTCCATCCAGCTCAATCCTTCGGCGCGATGAGCGCATTGTGCGGGTTTTTCACGGCCCGAGTTATCACGAATTGTTTAACTTCCCGTGAGGATTTGGCGATCAAGCCAAGACTAGGCTGTGCTTCATCAAAGAGCCCTGGATTTTCTGGAGACAGCCATGTTTTCACCACGCATTTCACGCCGGCAATTTCTCTTCGCCAGCGGCGGGCTGGGTGTTGCAGCCCTGGCGATCGGCCTGTTGCCGAAATTCTCCATGGGCACAGCGCTGATCAGCGACGCCAGCGCCGCCGAGGCCTTCGAAGTGACCCACAGTGACAGCGAATGGCACGCCATATTGAGCGACGAGCAGTACGAAATCCTCCGCGAAGAAGGCACCGAACGAGCCTACAGCAGCCCGCTGAACAACGAGCACCGCGACGGCACGTTCGCCTGCGCCGGGTGCCAATTGCCGCTGTTCTCTTCGGCGACCAAGTTCGACAGCCACACCGGCTGGCCGAGTTTCTGGGCACCGCTGGACAAGGCCGTGGCCACCCGTCAGGACCGTTCCTACGGGATGCTGCGCGAAGAGGTGCACTGCCGGCGTTGCGGCGGGCATTTGGGCCATGTCTTCGACGATGGGCCGAAACCCACCGGCCTGCGCTATTGCATGAACGGTCTGGCGCTGAAGTTCGAGCCCGGGACTGTCTGAATTTCCCTGCATCCCTCTGGAGTCTGTGACATGAAGAGCTTGTTCACCTGGCGCCGCACCCTGTTGGGGCTGGCCGCCGCCGGCATCATCGGCCAATGCTCGGCGTTTTCCTTTGGCGGGGCTGAAGAGGCAGTGCTGCTACCGCCACCGACCCTCGACGAAACCACCCAGGCCCGTAGCGAAACCGCCATATTCGCCGGGGGCTGTTTCTGGGGCGTCCAAGGGGTGTTCCAGCACGTCAAGGGCGTGAAAAATGCCGTCTCCGGTTACGCCGGTGGTGGCGCCAATACGGCGCAGTACGAAAGCGTCAGCGGTGGCGATACCGGGCATGCGGAATCGGTGGAGGTGACCTTCGACCCGAGCCAGGTCAGCTATGGCACCTTGCTGCAGATCTACTTTTCCGTGGCGCACAACCCGACCGAACTCAACCGCCAGGGCCCCGACACCGGCACCCAGTACCGCTCGGCGATTTTTACCAAGAGCAGCGAACAGCAACGGGTCGCCCAGGCCTACATTGCCCAACTCGACGCGGCGCATGCGTTCGACAAGCCGATAGTGACCAAGCTGGAAAGCTACAACGGGTTTTACCCGGCGGAAGAAGAACACCAGGACTTCCTCACCGAGCACCCGACCTATCCCTACATTGTGATCAACGACTTGCCGAAGGTGGCGCAGCTCAAACAGCTGTACCCGGATCGTTATCAGGACAAACCGGTGCTGGTGAAGGCGGGGATGTAGGCCGCTAAGGCCGTTGTCCGCAGATCCCCCACATCTGCAGGGCGAAGTCGACGAAACGTCGCAGTTTCGGCAAGCGGTAGCGATCCTGGGCATACATCAGGTTCATCGGCCGGCTCGGCGGGGTGAACCCGGGCATCAAGCTCAGCAGCTTGCCGTCCTGGATATCTTGCTCGACCAGGACATCGGGCAACATCACGATGCCCATGCCGGTTCGCGCCGCCTGGTGCAGTCCGGCCGAACTGTTGATCAGCATCGGCCCGCTGACTGCCACCGAGACTTCGCCTTCGGGGCCGGCCAGGCGCCATTCCTTTTCCACCGAGTGCCAGTCATCCCCGGCCGGATAGGCGAAGGACAGGCAATCGTGGTGGCGCAGGTCTTGCGGTTTCTGTGGCGCGCCGCGCCGGGCCACGTACGCCGGGGATGCGCACATGGTCAGGGTGTAGTTGATGAGCGGGCGGGCAATCAGGGTGGTCGACTCCAGGGCACCCAGGCGAAAGGCCACGTCCAGACCGTGTTCGAGCATGTCCGGACGACGGTTGGTGAGCATCACGTCGAGTTTTACCCGCGGGTAGAGCAGGGCAAATTCGCTCAGGGCCGGCGCCAGTTTTTCCGTGCCGAAGGTCAGGGGCGCCGAGATGCGCAGGGTGCCGCTGGGTTCATCCACCGCTTGCTCGGCCAGCCGTTCGGAATCTGCCACCAACCCCAACACTTCGAGGCAGCGCTGGTAATACGCGGTGCCAAATTCGGTCAGCCGCTGGCGCCGGGTGGTGCGGTTGAGCAGGCGCACGCCGAGGCGCTGCTCGAGGGCCTTGAGGTGATTGCCGACCATGGTCGTGGACATTTTGCACTGCGCAGCGGCGCCGGTCATGCTGCCGGCCTCTACCACTTTGACGTACACGGTCATTGCCTGGAACAGATCCATTATCAAGCTCGACTTTAAAATGATTGAAGTATTGCAGTATTTATCCAGCTCAGGTGGCTAACCATACTGCAAAAACAACGACCCTTGATGGAGCCTGATGCCATGACCGCCGCCTGCCTGATGAGCACTTACCAACCCTTGGCCCTGAGTTTCAACAAGGGCCTGGGCACGCGCCTGTGGGACCAGGCCGGTCGTGAGTACCTGGATGCGGTGGCCGGGGTGGCGGTGACCAACGTCGGCCACTCGCACCCGAAAATCGTCGCGGCCATCAGCGAACAGGCCGGCTTGTTGCTGCACACCTCCAACCTCTACAGCATCGACTGGCAGCAACAGCTGGCGCGCAAGCTGACCGGTCTTGCCGGCATGGACCGGGCGTTCTTCAACAACTCCGGGGCCGAGGCCAACGAAACGGCACTGAAAATCGCCCGGCTGCATGGCTGGAGCAAAGGCATCGAGCAACCCTTGGTGGTGGTCATGCACAACGCTTTCCATGGCCGCACCCTCGGCACCCTGTCTGCCAGTGATGGCCCAGCGGTGCGCCTGGGCTTCAACAAATTGCCCGGGGATTTCATCAAGGTGCCCTTCGGCGACCTCAAGGCGCTGAACCAGGTGCAGCAGGCGCACGGCGCGCGCATCGTGGCAATCCTGATGGAGCCGATCCAGGGCGAAGGCGGCGTGCAATTGGCGCCACCGGGTTACCTGAAAGCCGTGCGCGAACTGTGCAACCAGCGCGCCTGGTTGTTGATGCTCGATGAAATCCAGACCGGCATCGGCCGTACCGGGCGGTGGTTCGCGTTCCAGCACGAAGGCATCGTCCCGGACGTCATGACCCTGGCCAAAGGCCTGGGCAACGGCGTACCGATCGGCGCCTGCCTGGCCCGTGGCAAAGCCGCCGAACTCTTTACTCCCGGCAGCCACGGCAGCACTTTCGGCGGCAACCCGCTGGCCTGCCGGGTCGGTTGCACGGTGCTGGACATCATCGAGGAACAAGGCCTGCTGGAAAACGCCCGGCGCCAGGGCGAACGCCTGTTGGCCAGGTTGCACATGGAATTGGCCGACAACCCGAATGTCCTGGCGATCCGCGGCCAAGGCCTGATGATCGGCATCGAACTCAAGCAACCGATCCGCGACCTGAGCCTGATCGCCGCCAGGGATCATGCGCTGCTGATCAACGTGACGCGGGGGCAGACCATTCGTTTGTTGCCGCCTTTGACGATTGATGAGCGGGAGGTGGAGATGATTGTCAGGGGGGTGAGTCAGGTGCTGAATACAGCCGGGTAACCAGCGCTGCCATTTGTGCCCGATCCGTCAGCCGGATTTTCGTACCGGGAAATCCTTCGAACAACTGCCGATGGGCCGCATAGCCGCTGGACCCGTCACGCTGACGATAGCTACCCGCCCACTCCATCAGGGCAATCAGGCGTTCATCGTCGTTGACTTCACGCTGGCGGATATTGGCCACGCAAACCTCGTCGGCAACGCTCAACCAGATCAGCGCAGTCGTGCGGGGCAGGAGTTCGCGGGCGATCCAGCCATACACGCCTTCGATCACCCAGCGTTCTTGCCCGGCCGCGATTCGGGCCATGGCCAGGGCTTCGCCGCGCGGGCGGGGGATGCTGTGTTCGTCGGACAGCCAGTGAAGGCGGTCGAGATCGGTCCAGGGCACCTGCAATCGCTCGGCCAGCCGCTGGGCCAGCCAGCTCTTGCCGGAGCCGGAGTTGCCGATGATCAGGGTTCGGGTTAAATCCATGAGCGACACCGATCAAACTGTGGGAGCGAGCCTGCTCGCGAAAGCGGTGTATCAACTAGCAGATATGTTGAATGTTAGATCGCTATCGCGAGCAAGCTTGCTCCTACAGGTTTCAGTCCAGCCCTTCAGTCTCAGGCGCCACCATCCGCGTCTTCGGCGCGCCATTGGCGTTGTGCTGGAAAATATCCCGTGGCTGCCCTTGTTCATTGAAGTACACCTGGCCGATCCCCGCCGAATTCCACAGCCGTTCACCCGCTTCAGCATGCTCCGGAACGTGCGGCACGATGCGCATGCGCCGACGCTTGGTCAGCCAGTTCAGCGGCGAGCGCGGGGAGTACAGCCAGCGGTTGAGGCGGTCGAACCACTCCAGCAGGGCCGGCGGGAATTCGTTCTTGATGCCGCTGCTGGTGATTTGCCAGATGCGCGGGCCGGCCTTGCGGTGGCGGATCAGCACTTCGTAGACGAAGGAGTAATGCACATCGCCCGACAGCACCACGTAGTTACCCGGCGTGCGCGAGTGGCGGAAAATGTTCAGGATCACCTGGGCCGCGCCGCGATGGGCCATCCAGTTCTCGGCGTCCACCAGCAGTGGATAACCCAGCCAGCTGAACACCCGTTGCACGGTTTCAATCAGCTTGACGCCGAAGATCGGCGCCGGCGAAACGATGATCGCCGAGGGATGATCAAGCAGTTCCTGCTGCAGTTCGCTGAGAGCTTCCCAGTCCAGCAGGCCCGACGGTTGCTTGAGGTGCATCTCGCTGCGCCAGCGCCGAGTACGGGTATCGAGCACCACCATGGCCGGCGAGGTAGGCAGCACGTAGTGCCAGTGCTGGAAGCGCAGCAGCTCATCAATCAGCGCGTCCTGGACATCGCTGTCCAGGTAATGGTCATCGCCGGTGGCGCTCAGCGAACGGGTTTTTTCCAGCACATCGACGAATGCATCCGGATTGTTGCCCCAGCCCTGGCACAGCATGTAGGCCAGCAGCGCATTGCCGATGATGCGTCGGGAAAACGGATGGCCGTAGGCCGTTTCCTCCCATTGCGCGGAAAGATTCCAATCATCGGTAATGTCGTGGTCATCGAAAATCATCAGCGTCGGTACATGCGCCAGCGCTCGCGCGACCTTGTCCAGGCCAGCCTTGAACGCGTCGATGCGCGTCTGCTCCAGGGCATAACGCTCGCGCCGTTCCTTGATCAGTTTCGGCGGTTTCGGCGCGATCAGGGTCCAGGGCGTCGGCGACCAGACCAGCAGGTACATGGCCATGACTTCGGCGAAGGTCACCAGGTGATTGTCGGCACTGCTGCTGGTGAAAATCGGTTTGCGCGCGCCGCCGAAAAAGCGCTCGCGCAGGGTTTCGTTGCTTTGCAGCGCCGGCAGCAGATCCGCGCGGTGGTAATAGCAGGCGGCGTGCCCGTACAGCTCGGCGCTGTCGCTGACCACGGCGCCGGCCAGATGCTCACCGAACAACCCCAGCCGCTCGATCAAGGCATGGATCGCCCGCAGGGTCGGCCCGGCGACATCGTCGGCGTAGACCTGATCGCCGCTCATCATCAGCAGCGCCGGACGCTCGCTGGCCAGGTGCTCTTGCGCCAACAGCTGATCGACGCACAGCAGGCCGTCGGGCGCCGGGTGATGGGG
>Ga0247818_10000274_pt1 | contig 32215 bp, 41 predicted proteins | sample 13C_Glucose_Day1_FD_192424 | JGI IMG/M metagenome (GOLD analysis project Ga0247818, IMG submission 192424) | Soil microbial communities from agricultural site in Penn Yan, New York, United States - 13C_Glucose_Day1 | ecosystem: Environmental > Terrestrial > Soil > Agricultural land | place...
GGGGAGGGCTCTCAGGGGTGCGCCCGGTTCAGAGACATGCTTTGGTCACACTGCGTGATACGTCGCCCGGTGACCATGGGTGAGCCCTTGGCCGTGTTGACCAAGGGCTACCGCTTCCGACGCTTACGCTGTGCCGCGCACCTGAACGACGACCATGCTCACGATGGTGTCACTGCTGCCTAGCTCCACTTCTGCAACACCTCGCGCCGCGCATGCCTGCCGAATCTCGCTGGCCGTGTCCGCCGAAAGGTACGTGTCATGGTCGGTGATGAGCCAGACCGCTAGCTCCTTGAACGTGTCGAATCGTTCGTTGCTGTTGGTGTTGTCGGAGTGTTCCGCCCATGCCATGTAACCGGGGTTCGGTGTCGAGACGATATCAGTCATGGTGACTCCCTTGTGGTGGTGCTACTGCGCTGACTATACCAGTCACCTACCGGGCGATGAGGTCCAGCAGGTTGCGACTAAGGCAGTAGGTACGACCGTCGTCGCCGAGCACATACGCGCCGACCGGCGTGACGCGCTGGACGGTTCCGGGGACTCCGGGGTGGCGACTCTCGGCGTTGGTGGCTACGCGGCTCAGGTATGGGCGCAGCGTGGCGTACTCAGCAGGTGTCATGGGGGTGTCCCTTTCAGGCCGTGCGGTAGATGGTTTCCAGGGTGTTCACAGAGCACGTGACGGAGCCCCGCCCGTTCGCCCGGTATTCGCTGTGCGTGAGGCGCAGGGACGCGATCACGATTCGCTCGCTGTCCCCGTCATCCCAGTGCATCCACCCGTGAGAGGGGGCAGTTGCGAGAGCGCCGATTGCTTCCCAGACAGTCAGTGTGTAGATACCGTCCCGCTTGTCACGGTCGGCGTTCAGGCTGAGGCGCTCGCCGTTCTTGTCGTACGCGGTGACCTCGTAGTGCGTGTCGTCGTACACCGGTCCGTCGTCCATCGTTGCTCCGTTCCGCTGTGTTGTTGAGGGCGCCAGTCAAGCATAGTCCGCGCGCGCAGCGCAACCCACATACTGAAATGAGTAGGTGATGACCCATGGCTAGAGGCGGACCGCGCGCTAACTCTGGGCCCGTGCCTACCAGTACGGCGCGCAGCCACAAGGCTAAGCAGGATGCTGCCGGTTGGGTCACGCTTCCCGCTGAGGGCCGTGACGGCTACCTCCCGGCCTTCCCGCTGATCGACCCCAGCGCGCGTGAGTACGAGCTGTGGGAGCGCCTTTGGGACCTCCCGCAGGCTGTCCAGTGGGAGACCCTAAATCTTGAATTTGAGGTAGCCGCCTATGTCCGGCTGCTGGCCCGCGCGGAGCTGCCTAAGTCGTCGTCGCTGATTTGGTCTCAGGTCAAGATGACCGGCGAGTCGCTAGGGCTCACGGCTGCTGGCATGCTGCGTAACAAGTGGCTTGTTGGCACGGTGGACGCCGAGGACGACGCGCCTGCCCCTGATACGCATCCGGGTGTCGCGTCGCTGACGGATCGCCTACGGGCGGTGAACGGTGGCTGACGGCAAGCTAATGCTCGTGACGCTGGCATGGATTGAGCACCACGCCGTTGTGCCCGATGGCTTTGCCCAGGGTGCACGGTTCACGTTGCTGCCATGGCAGTTGAAGGTGGCGAGCAACCTGTACACCGTTCGCCCGGACGCTGAGGTGGGCCAAAAGTCAACGGCGTTTGTCTACCGGCGCGCTCAGGTCATCATGTCGCAGAAAAGCGGTAAGGGTCCGTTCGCTGCGGCGGTTGTCCTGGCTGAGGCTGCTGGACCTACCGTCTTCAATGGGTTCGCTGAGGGTGACGAGATTTACCGCTGTCATCACCACGGGTGTCCGTGTGGCTGGGTTTATGCCTATGCCCCCGGCGAGCCTATGGGTGTTCCGCAGCCCACGCCGCTGATTCAGCTCCTCGCGACGTCGGAAGATCAGGTTGCCAACGTCTACCGGCCGCTTACTGCGATGGTCAAGCATGGCGCGCTCGGCGCTGTGATGAGTGTCCGAGAGGGTTTCATCCGCGTAGGCACTGAGGGCCGCATTGACGTTGTGACGTCCTCTGCGCAGTCCCGACTAGGTAACCCCATCACGTTCGCGATTCAGGACGAGACAGGGACGTATACAGCCACGAACAAGATGATCAAAGTTGCTGAGACGATGCGCCGTGGTCTTGCTGGTATGTCCGGCCGGAGCATGGAAACCAGCAACGCCTTTGATCCGTCGGAAGCATCGACGGCGCAGCGTACGTATGAGTCCAGCGCTGAGGATGTCTACCGGTACTTCCCTCAGGCACCGCCCACGCTGAGTTACCGCAACAAGGTGGAGCGGCGGCGCATTCACAAGATTGTGTACGGGGATTGCCCGCACATTGACTTGGATGCCATTGAGGCTGAGGCCAGTGAGTTGGCTGAGACTGACCCTGCACAGGCTGAGCGGTTCTTCGGTAACCGAATCGTCGCGGGTACCGGGGCATGGGCTGACGCCGCTTCATGGGACGCACGAGAGGCGCCGCAGCCTGAGCCTAAGCGGGGCACCCGTGTGGTGCTGGGCTTTGACGGTTCGGACATTGGCGACTGGACAGGCATCCGGGCGGAGACGCTGGACGGCTACCAGTTCACGCCGACGTACGGGCCTGAGCGCCGCAAGACGGTTTGGAATCCCGCTGAGTTCGGGGGCCAGGTGCCACGCCTTGAGGTGGACGCTGCCGTTGACGAACTGATGCGCCGGTATGACGTTGCAGTCATGTACTGCGATCCGCCGTACTGGGAGTCAGAGGTTGACACGTGGGCGGAAAAGCATGGCGAAAAGAAAGTGATTCGCTGGCAGACGCGCCGCATTGTGCAGATGCATGCAGCGTGTGAGCGCCTCAAGGTGGACATGCAGAAAGCGGATTCGTCGTTCACTCATGACGGGTGTGACATTGCGTCATCGCATGTGAAGAACGCCCGCGCTGCTGCCCGTCCTCAGGACCGGTACGTACTGCGCAAGGCGAGCGACGCGCAAAAGATCGATATGTGCGTGACGTCCATTCTGGCCCATGAAGCTGCGATGGATGTTCGGGCTGCTGGCAAGAAGGTTGCCCGTAAGAACTATTTCTATTCCGCCTAGCCGCGCAATGCGGGGGCAACCCTTCCCGCAATGGAGTGCACAGCGTGGCTACTGAATCTGAGGCACGGAACCTAGTCTCTCTCCTTGAGAACGAACTACTCTCGCGCCGCCCAAGCATCGACACGAACAATGGCTACTACCGGGGCGCGCAGCCTCTCAAGTACGCCAGCGAGGAGTTCCGCCGCTACCACGGTGACCGCTACAGGGGCTTTGCTGACAACTGGGTGCAGGTGGTCAGTGATGCCCCCGTGGAGCGGCTGACGGTAGTGGGCGTGCATCCTGCCAAGTCTGCTGACACAGATGAGGAATCGTGGCGGGTGTGGCAGGAGAACGGCCTAGACGCTGATTCACAGCTAGGGTTCCTGGGCGCTGTCAACGCTGGCCGTAGTTTCGTTCTGGTGTGGGGTAACCCGGACGATGAGTCAACGCCAGAGGTCACGTTTGAGGATGCCACACAGTGCATCATTGCGTATCAGCCTGGCAGTCGTCGGCGTAGACGTGCGGCGCTTAAGCGCTGGGTTGATGGTGAGCGGGAGTTCGCCACGCTGTATCTGCCGGATGAGGTATGGAAGTTCGAGCGAGGCATGCTCGGCGCTTCTGACAAGTCGCCCGGTATGAAGCAAGTGGACGAGGAGCTAGAGCGCTGGCTCCCGCGTGACACCGGTTACGAGCCGAATCCGCAGCCTAACCCCATGGGCGTCGTGCCGATGGTGGAGCTACCTAACCGGCCGCTGCTTACGCACGAGCCGGTCAGTGATGTGTCGGGTGTCATCGCCATGCAGGACGCAATCAATCTGCTATGGGCGCAGCTTTTCACAGCGAGTGACTACGCGTCGTTCCCGCAGCGAATAGTCCTGGGCGCTGAGCGTCCGGTGATTCCGGTGCTGGACGAGAATGGAAACGTGATCGGCGAAAAGCCGGTTGACCTTTCCAAGTTCGCTGTTGACCGTGTGCTGTTCATCACTGGTGAGGATGCCAAGATTGATGAATTCTCAGCGGCCAACCTAGACGCGTACACATCGGTGATTGAGCGAGCCGTGGGGCACATCGCTGCCCAGACGCGCACGCCGCAGCACTACCTAGCTGGGTCCATGACCAACATCTCAGGCGACGCGCTGACTGCGGCTGAGACTGGCCTAGTCAAGCGTGTTGAGGAAAAGCAGATTTGGTTCGGGCAGGCACTGCGGGAAATGTTCCGGCTGGTGGCGCTGGCTCAGGGTAACGACGGTAAGGCTGCTGCAATGGCAGGCGGACGCGTTATGTGGGCCGACGCTGAGACCCGTTCGCATTCGCAGCTAGCGGACGCGCTTATCAAACTCAAGCAGATTGGTTTCCCGTTCGAGTTCCTCGCGCTCAAGTACGGCCTTACGCCGACTGAGATTGCGGAGATCCTCATCATGCGTGAGCGTGAGTCGCAGCTTGACCCCGTGGGGGCAATGACTGCCCTCATGGCGCGCGACCCTGCAACGTCGAGTATCGCGCCGGAGGATGACGCCGATGTGGAGTCCGATAGCGCGTAGGCATCAGGAAGCTAGGGCGGCGCTGGCGGACACTACCGCCCGTGCCGTTCTGGCTGAGTGGGCAAAGGTCAAGCCTGAGTCAGTGGCGCGTGATTGGGCGGCGCTGCTGCCTAGGGTCACGGCTTTCGTTCAGGCTGGCCAGCTCCACGCCGCTGAGGGGTCGCACACCTTCATGCGTGAGTTGCTCGGCGATGAGGCCAAGGAAGCGCCGCAGGTGGTGCCTGAGCAATTCGCATCGCAGACGCCGGACGGCCGAGACGCTATGGGACTACTGGCCCGCGCAGCGCCTAACGCGATCAGCGCACAGCGCAGAGGTTTCAGCCCGCGTGCCGCAATGGCCCGTGCCGCTGCTTTCCTTGACATGGCAGTGCGCACGGTTGTTGCTGACACTGGGCGTCAGGCCGATCAGGTGGCCATGGTGGGGAACCTTGGTGTGACTGCCTACATCCGCGTGGTGGAGCTACCGGCGTGCGCCCGGTGCATCATCCTTGCCGGTCGTGAGTACGGCGTTTCCAATGGGTTTCTCCGGCATCCTCGCTGCGACTGCACCATGGAGCCTGTGACCAGGAAGCACACGCCTAGGCCGCTGAGTCCCGAAGATCTCATTGACAAGATGCCAGCCGCTCAGCGCCGCAAGGTGTTGGGGGAGGCTGGCGCTAAGGCTGTTGCTGACGGTGCCCGGTTGTCCTCAGTGGTCAACGCGCGCAAGTCGATGGCTCAAGTTGAGATGTTCGGCAAGCGGGTGCAGGTCACGTATGTGGGCACTGGTAGCCGCAAGAACCCTAAGCCACCCCGGTTGATGCCGGAGGAGATTTACCGTCAGGCTGAGTCGCGGGAGCACGCGATACGGCTGCTGTATAAGAACGGTTTTCTGACGTAGCACCTACTCATTTCAGTAGGTACACAGCGCGCAATGCGCATTCACTTACCCCCGCAATGGAGGAACGCAAGCATGCCCGAAAACATTGATGAGTCCACTGAGGTTGTCCCGGTTGTTGATGGCGAGGTGGACCCTGGGTCCGTCCCTGAGGATGACGAGACGACTCCGGGCGCTGAGGCGCTGGGTGATGCGGGCAAGCGTGCGCTTGATTCGATGAAGGCTAAGTGGCGCGCTGAGCGAGACAAGCGGCGTGAACTTGAGGAGCAGCTAACTGCTAGCTCCACCCCTGCGGGCGATGCTGAGACTCCGGACGTTGACGCCATTCGGCGTGACGCTGTGAAGGCTGCTAACGCCCGTGTGCTTCGGTCTGAGGTCAAGGCGGCTGCTGCTGGCAAGTTCGCCGATCCGTCCGATGCGTTTCTTTACCTAGACCTATCCGCCTTTGAGGTGGATGAGAATGGTGAGATTGACAGCGAGGAAATCGCTGACGCCATTCAGGAAGTGCTAGTAGCTAAGCCCTATCTTGCGGCCGCAACGGTCAAGCGATTCCAGGGGACTGGCGACGGTGGCGCGGCGCGCAATGCGTCTGGCCCGGCACAGCTAACGAGGGATGACCTCAAGGGCATGAGTCCTGAGGCGATCTCCAAGGCTAAGCAAGACGGGCGACTCGCCAATCTGCTTACCGGCAAGGCGTAGTGCGCAATCCGCGCGACTAACTCTGAACTAAACGAAAGGCCAATCCATGGCTATCACTAGCTTTATCCCTGAGATTTGGAACGCTCAGCTATTTACCGACTTCCGCGAGCAGACTGTTGCCGCTTCGCTGGCTAACCGGGAGTACGAGGGTAACGCGACTGCGGGCAACGTCGTTCGCATCAACTCCGCTACTGCGGTTGCCATCAACAACTACGCGACCGGTGAGGGTGGCGTTCCGCGTACCACGGCTGCGGACGCTGTTTCGACCACGTCGCAGGATCTCCTGATTGACCAGGAGAAGTCGTTCGACTTCTACATTGACGACATCGACAAGGCGCAGGCTGCGGGCAGCATGGACGCTTTCACGCGTTCGGCTGGTGAGGGTCTCGCTGAGGATGCTGACAAGTTTATCCTCGCTGCGGCTGTCACTGCTGCGAACGCTGGCAACGTCGAGACTGGTACGGCGCTGACCACGGGTGACGCTGCGTTCAACGTTCTGCGTGACCTGCGTAAGGCGCTGAACAAGAACAAGGTTCCGCAGGGTCAGCGTGTGGCGATTGTCAACGCTGAGTTTGAGGCCATCCTGCTGGACGCCGCGTCCAAGCTGACGGCGGTTGACACCAGCGGTTCGCCTGCTGGTCTGCGTGAGGCGTCGCTAGGTCGCATTCTTGGGTTCGACATCTACGTGTCTGAGAACCTGCCGACCGTTGCTCAGCAGCAGGTTCTAGCGTTCTACCGTCCGGCCCTGGCCTACGTTTCTCAGATTGAGAAGACTGAGGCCATGCGCGCCAACGACAAGTTCGCGGACCGTCTGCGTGGCCTGCACGTCTACGGCGGAAAGGTTGTTCGGCCTACCGCTGTTGGTGTGTGGACCGCCACGGCCTAGTCGTTCCTAGCGGGTGGGGCACCTACTGAAATGAGTGGGTGCCCCTCCCACTTCCTACTACCCAGGGGGTTTGTGTGGCGTTTGTGATCGGGCCGAATGGCCGTAAGAACTTTGTTCCTGACGACGTTGCCGAGTGTCTAGTTGGTTCGGGGGAGCGGGGCTGGCAGATTGCGCCGGAACCTAAGCCTGAGCCCAAGCCAGCCACTACGCGGGCAACGCGTAAGACGACTGCCAAGTAAGGGTGTGAGGGACGATGGCACTAGCACCGCTGGCGACTGTCGCTGATATTGAGGTGCGCGGTGTAACCGTTGCTCCTGCTGAGGTTGCGGTCACTGAGGTCTATCTTGCAGTGGCGTCGTCCCTGGTTCGCGCTGCTGCTGGCTGTCCTATCAGCGAGGAGATCAGCACGGTTGCTGTTGAGGGGCATGCGGGTACTCGGCTCGTGCTACCTGGCCAGCCCGTAACGGCTGTCTCAGACGTGTTCGTTGATGGGGTGGCAGTCTCGGACTACCGGCTCACGAACGGCGCTCTGTGGCGCTCTCAGGGCTGGGCTGGCCACAGTGCACCGCCCGTTGTGGAACTGACCATGACGCACGGTCTACCGGACGTTCCGGCCGACATCGTCGAGATGGTTTGTCGCATGGCCGTTCAGGCGCTGCTGGCTTTCCGTGAGGGAGATCCTGCACAGCGTCGGGTAGACAGTGAACGCATCGGCGATTACGCAGCTGAGTATTCCGACGCTGAGACTGGCGTTATGGCGTTGACTGATGTTCAGACCCGCCAGCTTGCTGCGAGGTTCGGCAATACCGCAGCGATGGTGAGGCTGGTATGAGTCGTGTTGCTCGGCTGCTGAACACGTCTGCGGATGTGTGGCGCGAGACTCGCACGGCTGACGGTATGGGCGGGTGGGTGTCCGGGTGGAGCCAGGTTGGTTCTGTCCGGGCGCGGTTCTCGCAGCCGTCTGCGACTGAGCGCGTGCGCGCTGATCAGGCTGGTGCGGATCGCTCGCACATTGTGTACCTACTCCCAACCGCCGACGTGCGCAGGGGTGATGAGCTGCGGCGAGGTGCTGACACGTACGACGTGCTTGCCACCTTTGAGCCGTCTGAGCCTGGCACGTATCTGCGCGCTGACTGCCGCATGAGGCAGGTGGGTGTCTAGTGGCGCGAGGTTTCGTCACTGCGCGGATATCGGGCATGGGGCGCGTGCTGCGTGCTCTACGTCTGCTGCCGCGCGAGGTGAACGACGCGAGGAGCGAGGCTCTTGACGAGTGGGCCAAGGATCTAGAAAAGACCGCGAAGGATCTAGCCCCCGTTCGGCGTGGCGTGCTGCGGGACCACATCGAATCGCAGGTGGCTCATAACGCTGGTGTCGCTTTCGTGCGCGTGGTGGGTGGTCTCGATTACCCGTACTACGTCGAGAAAGGAACCAGCAAGATGGAGGCGCAGCCTTTCCTAGGGCCAGCCGCAGCGATTCATAGGCGCACGGGTGAGCGCGCGTTGCAGCGCATTGTTCCTGGCCGATTGGGGCGTGGCTAATGGCTACTGCCCTACGTCCGTTGCAGTCCGCTGTGTACGCGAAGCTGACGGCCCATGCCCCGCTTATGGCTCGGGTGTCGGGTGTGTTTGATGAGGTGCCCGAACCGGCCCCGTATCCGTATGTGTCGTTCGGCGCTGTCACTGAGGTGGCCAGCGATGCCCACGACCGTCAGGGGCTAGAGGTGACAATGGTGCTGCATGTCTGGTCCAAGTATCCGGGCAACGCTGAGGCGGCTGACATCTTCGCTGCCCTTGACGCCGCGTTGGACCGTCAGCCGATCACGGTTGCTGGTTTTACTGATGTGTCTCTCGCGCATGTACAGCACCAGTTCATACCCGATCCGGACCCGGATATCCGCCATGTGAATGCGGAGTATCGGGTTTGGCTCACTCGCACCTACTGAAATCAGTAGGTGCTTTCTCATAGAGAGGTTCCCCCATGGCGGGACTAGATGCTTTCGGTATCTCGCTACAGCGTGGCGACGGTACTACGCCGGGCGAGGTGTTTACCGCGCTGGCGAATGTGACCAGCGTGAGCGGCCCGGAGATTGAGCGCGAGGCGTACGACGTTACCGCGCACGATTCGCCGGATGGATGGCGTGAGTTCATCGGTGGTCTCAAGGATGGCGGCGAGGTGTCCATTGAGGTCAACTACGACCCGCGTGTTCACGATGACCTAGTCGCAGACTTTGATGACCCGGACCCGCGCAACTACAAGCTGGTGTTCCCCAAGAACTACGGCACGTGGGAACTGTCCCTACTGCTGACGGGCTTTTCTCAGGAAGCGCCCGTAGACGGACAGCTAGCCGCTGAAATGACTTTCAAGGTGTCGGGCAAGCCGACCATTACCCCCGGAGCGTAACCCATGTACCTTTCCGCTGATCAGATTCTCGGCGCCGATGACCTCAAGTCTGAGGACGTTTCGGTTCCTGAGTGGGGTGGGACCGTTCGCGTTCGGGGTATGTCCGGCGCCGCTCGTGACAAGTTCGAGTCGTCCATGCTTAAGGATTCCATGGATGGCATCAACAAGGATAAGGCGCTAGACAACTACCGTGCCCGACTGGCTGCACTCTGTCTGATCGACGGAGAGGGCAAGCGCCTTTTCCGGTCTGAGGCTGAGACTAAGCGTTTGGGTGAAAAGTCCGCTGAGGCGCTGTCGCGTGTCGCAGAGGTTGCCACTCGTCTATCGGGTCTCGGTTCTGAGGACGTCAAGGAGCTAACGGGAAACTGAGCGACCGGCCAGAGCGTCAGTTCTACTTTCGTCTGGCCGGTCATCTCGGTATGCCCGTGGGGGAGTTGCTCGCTCGTACGTCGTCTTTCGAGATTACCGAATGGATGGCGTACGAGCGGCTGACTGGCCCGCTTGATTCTCGTTTGCGTGGGGATATCAGCGCGTCCATTGTCGCTGCCACGGTGGCCAATTCGCAGGGGGCTAAGCGAAAGCTAAAGCCTGCCGACTTTGTGCCCACGTGGTTCAAGCGCAAGAAGACGGTTGATGAAGTATGGGCGGAAGTCCTCAAGGCGAACGCTGCATTGGGTGGCACTGTCCGCGACAAGGAGTGAGGCACCTACTGAAATGAGTAGGTGCCTCTTATTGTGAAGGGGGTGTCCCATGGCCACACTGGCGAGTATGACAGTGCGGCTAGGTATCGACACTAGCCAGCTAGCAGCGGGAGCAAGGCAAGCGGCGGCTACGGCGCAGCGCATCGGGCAGAGCATTCAGAACGGCGTTGCCACTGGTTCGCGTAATGCGGGCAAGGCGCTGCTTACCGTGGGTGCGACGGGTGGCAAGGTGCTGGCTGTCATGTCTGCGGGTGCAGTGGGTGCGGCTGCGTCGCTCGCTGGCGTCGGGCTGGCGTTCGCCGGTATCGGTATTGCTGCCGCCGCGCAGAGCGAGCAAGTGAAGACAGCGTTTAGCGGGTTGAAGGAGCACGTTACTGCAACCATGCAGGAGCTAGCTAAGCCAATCGTTGCCCCGCTGGCGGCGTCGGCAAAGCAGCTACAGGGGATTTTCGATGACCTAGCTCCGCAGATTGGGGCAGTGTTCGAAACGGTCGGCCCAATGATTCAGCCGCTAGTTGCTGGCATTGGTGAGTTCGCGTCTGGTCTACTGTCCGGTGTCGTTCCTGCTATGCAGGCAATGCAGCCGGTTATGGAGTCTTTCGGCGGATTCCTCGGATCGGTCGGTTCTGCGCTGGGTGGATTCATTGAGGGGCTGACCAGCGGAATAGGCGAGGCGGCTGGTGTATTCGATGCACTAGGCGCAACTCTGAATTCCGTTCTGCCGTTCCTCGGCGAGCTAATGGGGCAGATGCTGGCTATTGCTGGCCCGATCCTGAGCAAGCTCCTGAGTGCGCTGGGTCCCGTTCTGACAGCGCTAGGCGACGCTTTGCAGCCGATCCTAGTTGCGCTGGGTCCCGTGCTGGACGCGCTTGTTGATGCGGTGCTGGCGCTCGTTATGGCGTTCCTGCCGCTGCTGCCGCCGATCAGTCAGCTAGTCGTTGCACTGCTGCCGGTTCTTACGCCGATCCTTACGGCCCTGGTTCCGCTCTTTGCGGCGCTGGGCGAAATCATCAACGCGCTCGTTCCGATCCTTACGCCGATCATCACGCTGGTGGGTGAGCTGGCGACTATCCTCGCCGAGCACCTCGCCGGGTTCATCACTACCGTGGTCGTTCCCGCTATTCAGATGATTGCCGCTCTGCTGTCTGGCGATTTCAGCAAGGCTTGGGAACTGGCAAAGACGGTTGTTGTCAATGCCGCTAAGTTCGTTGTTGACACGATCACGCAGCTACCTCAGAAGCTATGGGCGGCGCTACAGCCGCTTGCCTCAAAGCTATGGGACGCTGCGAAGCGTGGCGCTGACAAGATGTGGCAGGCGATAAAGGATGGCGTTGGCAAGGCTATCGACTGGGTGAAGTCGCTGCCCGGTAAGGCTAAGACGGCGCTAGGCAATATCGGCTCCACGCTCATGAGCGCCGGTAAGAATCTCATTAAGGGATTCATTGACGGAATCATGGGCATGTTTGGTTCCGTCCGCAGCAAGCTGGGTGAGCTGACCGGAATGCTTCCTGACTGGAAGGGTCCGGCGACGCTTGACGCGAAGATCCTCACTCCCGCTGGTATGTCGGTTCTCCGGGGCTTCATGCACGGTATTGACAATCAGGCGCCTGCACTGCGTAAGCAGCTACAGGGGCTGACTGCTGACATTCCTGGGATGGTCGCTGACGTTTCCCCTAAGGGTGTGTTCAGCGCGTCTCAGCGGACGGAGCAGCGTCTCCGGCTGGACGTGACCGGATCGGATGAAGACATGAAGCGGCTAATCCGTCGCATCGTTCGAGTGGATGGGCGGGGTTCCGCTCAGACCGCGTTTGGATAGGAGTCTTACACATGGCGTTTCCCCTGGACATTCACACTGAGTTGCTGATTGATGGTGCCTGGCAGGATGTTTCAGGGGACGTCTACAACCGTGAGGCGCTGCGGATTTCTCATGGTCGTGCCGATGAGGGTGGGCGCGCGGATGTCAGTAAGGCAACGTTCCTACTGAACAACCGGGGCGGTAAGTATTCTCCCCGTAACCCGCGCTCCCCTCTCTTCGGGAAGATCGGCCGTAACACTCCGGTGCGTATCAGCATCGACGGTGGCGAGTCGTACCTTGAGACGGATGGTGCACCGGCCAACATTGCCAGCACTCCGCACAACGCAGCGTTCCACCCCACTACTTCGCTGGACCTTCGCGCTGAGGTGTCGCCGGACAACTGGCGGCTACGTGGTGGGAACCAGACGCTTATCGGTAAGTGGGAGCCAACGGGTAATCAGTGCTCGTACATGATGCGGGTCTCTTACGATCCCAGCACGGGTAACCACAACCTTTCCATGCTGTGGTCGACGGATGGCACCCCGGGTGGTATGCGGCAGGTGTTCGCCAGCATCGGCTGGCCCATGCCCCGGTACGCGGTGCGCTGGGTCCTGGCGCAGGCTACGGGCACAGCGACCATGTATATGGCTCGTACGCTTGACGGACCGTGGCAGGAGATCACCTCTGTGAGCACGGGTGTTGCTGAACCCATCTTCAACTCCTCGGCTCCCTTGGAGATAGCTCCGGGCGACACGACGTCTGAGCCGGACCGTGTGCCGTTCGCTGGCCGTGGTCACCGGTTCGCGGTAGTCATCAACGGCGCTGAGGTGGCGTCTCCCGACTTCCGGCACCTCGCCCCGGGTATTACCTCGTTTACCGACTCAAAGGCCCGTACGTGGGCGCTCAGCGGCACGGCGCGTATCGCCAACCGACACACCCGCTTTGAGGGCGAGATTGCCTCATGGCCCTCCCGCTGGGAGCCGTCCGGTACTGACGCGTGGGTGCCCGTTCAGGCTGCGGGTATCCGGCGCCGCCTGAGCCAGGGTGTCAAGGCGCTAGATTCCACACTGCGCCGCCGCATCCCGTCCGGCAACCCGATCGCCTACTGGCCTCTGGAAGAGGGGGCAGGCGCAACCCAGGGCTACAGCCCGATTCCCAACGTCAAGCCCCTGCGGGTTATCGGCGCCGAGTTCGCCGCTGACGATTCGTTGGGCGGGTCCAGCGCTCTGCCCAAGTTCACTGGCACGACTGGTCAGTTCACTGCTGACGTGCCCCCTAGTCGCAAGCTGGGATGGCATGTGGAAATGCCGTTCTTCATTCCCGCGATCACGGCGACGGAACGCGAGTTCTTCCGTGTGCGGGTGGCTGGTGCTGGCACGGTGGGTGCTACGTCTAACAACACGGTTGCTGCCGTCGCTGCCCTGGTGAGCACAGCGGGTGTGAAGGTTGCGGCGCTGAATGATGACAGTGAGATCCTCGGCCACTTCCTTCTGACGACTGCCGGTGCTGTCACTGCGTTCGTTGGCAAGTGGAACCGGCTACAGCTATTCACCACCACGGACGGCGGGACGTCGTACCTGAATCTCCGCTGGGTCGATATCGTCAACGGCGGTTTCTGGCACGCCCGTACCGTCATGACTGGCTCGCCCGGTCGTGTCACTCAGGTGCGGTGCAACGCTGGCCCGAACATTCCCGATGTGTCGCTGGGTCACCTCGCTGTGTTCGACACTGCGGGAACCGTGGCGGCAGGTGGTGCAGTCAACACAACCACGCCCGGCACAACGATCTATGCGGGTGCCGACGATGGCTTCATAAATGAGGCCGTGTGCGCACGCATGGAGCGCATCTGTGATGAGGAGGGCATAGCTCACCGCATTAGCGCGATTCAGGGTGTGTTCACCATGGGCCCTCAGCGTCCGCGCACGGTGCTTGAGATCCTTGACGAGTGCGCCGATGTCGATCAGGGCATGGTGTTTGATGCGCGCGACAAGCGGGCCATTGCGTACCGGGGTCGGGGTGATCTGTATAACCAAACGCCTGCCATGACGCTTGATTACGCGGGTGGCCAGCGCGAGGTTGCTGTGCCGTTTGAGCCGGTCGAAGATGACCAGAACCTACGGAACGACGTGACTCGCGTTCGCTCTGGCGGTGCAGAGTTTCGCGCTGTGCTTGAGGACGGGCCGCTGTCAATTCAGCCTCCGCCGCTGGGCGTGGGTACCTACGATGAGTCAGTGGAGATCAATCCGTACAGCGATACGCAGCTACGGGATATCACCGGTTGGGCGCTGCACCTTGGTACGTGGGATGAGGCGCGTTTCCCCGTTGTGAACATGCGGCTGCACGGTGCACCTCACCTTGTGGACGCGTGGCTAGGGCTTGAGCTGCTGGACCGCATCGACGTTGTGAATCCGCCGGAGTATCTGCCAGCGGGTGACGTGCGGTTGATGGTCCAGGGTTACGAGGAGGAGCTAACGCTTACCACGTGGGACGTGACGCTGAACTGTTCGCCGTACGGTCCGTACGATGTTGCGGTTGTTGACGACCCGGACCTAGGGCGCGCTGACACGTCGGGCAGTGTGGTCACTGTTGACACCCCTGCGACGTCGCCAACTATCCCTGTAACGACGCTTGTTGGTCCTCCGTGGGTTACTGGCAACGGAAGCGATTTCCCGTTCTCGGCCTCTGTGGCTGGCGAGGTGGTCACGGTCACAAGCATCACTCAGGACATGGCCGACTCGTTCAACCGCACTGTTACCAACGGTTGGGGCACAGCGAGCACCGGGCAGGCATGGGTTAACACGGGTGGCACTACCACCAACTATGCCGTGAGCGCTGGCACGGGCAGGCACATCATGGCCACAACGAACCTGACTCGCACGTCACTGGTTCCGCTGGCTGGAGCTGACGTTGATGTGCAGTGCGGCATGGCGTTCTCGGCCGTTCCGACGCTGGCAGATGGTCAGCTTTACCTTGAGGTGCGGAGCGCTGACGCCACGCACAGCTACCTCGCTCGGCTGCGACTGACGCCAACGGGCGTGCTATCGCTGACGATTCGCAAGCGGGATGCGGCGGAAACGCTGATCAGTGACACGTTCACTGTGCCCGGCACCTATGTGGCTGGCACGTTCTACAACGTCCGGTTCTCTGTCATTGGCAGCGAGCTACGGGCGCGCGTGTGGGCTGAGGGTACGGCTGAGCCTGCTGCCTGGCAGGTGTCGGCAACCGATGTGAGGTTCTCGGCGGCTGGCCTAGTGGGTGTCCGCTCGAACCTTGGAGCGGTTGGCAATGCGCCGATTACGGGTAGCTTCAAGAACTTCGCTGTCCTGAACCAGCAGACGATGCACGTGCTGCGTACTGCGAGTGGGCCCGCGAAGTTTCAGGTTGCTGGTGGTGCCGTTGGGCTGACGCACCCCTCATTCACTTCTTACTAGGGAGCATGTTTTGACTGTACCGGCTACGGCCTGGCGGGCAGGAATGCGGATTACCGCTGAGCGCCTGCTAGCCCGCAATGACCAGCAGCGAATAGAGCAAGTGGCATTTACCGCTCAGTCGTCCTATCAGCAGTCGGTGACGTTCGATGAGCCGTTCCCAACGATCCCGTCCGTTCAGGTGGAGATCATGTCAGGTGCTGGCGTGACTGCTGGGTTTGAGGCGCGGCCGATCAGCGTGAGCACCACGGGCTTTACCATCTTCATTCGCCGGAGCGATGGGACGACCACCACGGCCACGTGGGATGCGCAGCCCGTTAGCTGGCACGCTTCCGTTTAGTTCGTTCACTGGCGAGGCACCTACTGAAATGAGTAGGTGCCTCGCCCCTTTGAGAGGTTTCACCATGGCAACTCCCATGACTGCCGCGCAGCTAGTCGCGCAGCTCAAGAAGCATGGCGTCCGTTACGCCGAGTACAAGAACTGGCGGACTCACAACCGTAACCATAAGGGCGCGTGGGGGCCGGTCCATGGCCTCATGGTTCACCACACCGGCAGTGACAGCAAGGATCAGCGCGAGCTGCTTTACGCGGGTCTCGCCTCGCTGCCTGGCCCGCTGTCTCACTTCGGGCTAGCCCAGGACGGCACCGTTCACCTGATCGGGTGGGGTCGGGCGAATCACGCTGGCATGGGTGACGATGATGTCCTGGCGGCTGTCATTAACGAGACTGCCATCCCGACTGACAACGAGTCGAACACGGATGGCAACGCGCGATTCTACGGCGTGGAGATTTGGTACTCCGGTAGTCACAAGATGACTGCCGCCCAGTACGCTTCCCTGCGCAAGCTGGCTGCTGCCATCTGCGATTTCCACGGCTGGAATGAGGGCAGCGTGATCGGGCACGGCGAGTGGGGTAGCCCTGGCAAGTGGGACCCGGGTTACGCTCCGGGCAAGATGTACGCCATGGACGCTGTGCGCGCTGACATCGCCGTGACTATCAAGGCTGGTGCCCCTAAGCCGGTTAAGCCTACGGCGCCCAAGCCAACTCCGCCCAAGGCTAAGCCGGTCGTTGACCTCTCGCGCGTAATCAAGGCGCGTGCCGCTGATCTTCCTGCCGCGACTGGTCACAAGACGTGGCCCGAAGATGTGAAGCGGGTGGAGCAGGCTCTCCATGCTGAGGGGCTGCTAGCCAAGCAGTGGGTTGACGGGTCGTGGGGCACCAAGACTCAGGCCGCTTACGATGCGTTCCGCCGCAAGATCGGCCTTAAGGGCAGCGATGCAACGGGCGCCCCTGGGATGGTGTCGCTGTCTCGTCTGGGTGCCCGGCACGGGTGGACGGTAAAGCCATGACCGATGACAACCGCGACTCACTAGGGGTCACCATTTCAGCGCGCGAAATCTACGACCAAATCGTTGGTCTGAGGGATGACGTGCGCTCACTCGTCCAGTCGAACGAGAACGTACACCAGACCCTTGACGACCATGAGGAGCGGCTGCGCACCATTGAGCGATGGAAGTACAGCATTCCGGCCGCTGTAGTTACCGCGCTGATCAGTGCTGGCGTGGCCGTCTCCAAGACTGTCTAGCACCTACTGAAATGAGTAGGGGCACACCCGATAGGAGGTACAGCGTGAGGCTGAGGAACGCACTGGCTTACGTGCGACTACACAAGGTTCAGCTAGGCGTACTGGTGGTCGTGGCTGTTGGGGTTGCTGAGAGGTACGTCCCCGGCTTTCCGGCAGACGATGTGCTGCGGGTGGGGGCCGCACTGCTCGGCATGGCCTGAGGTAACCGGCTCCCTAGGAGAGGGTAGAGACACTTTCCTAGGGAGGCTCAGTGCGCAACATCGGACTGATTGGCAAGGCTCGCAGCGGGAAGGACACAGCGGCCAACGCCCTGGTTCGCGAACGCTCCTATACGCGACTGGCGTTCGCTGATCCGTTGAAAGCGATGGTCCTCGGTACCGACCCGTTTGTTCCGACCGGATGGGGCCTCAGTGTCCGGCTGCAAGCGCTGATCGCTGACGTCGGGTGGGAGTACGCGAAGGACACCTACCCTGAGGTGCGGCGGCTGCTACAGCGAACGGGGCAGGCGGTGCGTGAACTGGACGATGATTTCTGGCTGGCGGCGATGCGTAAGAAGCTGAACGCCGCTGAGTCGTGGAACCTGCCTGTGGTGGTCACCGATGTGCGGTACCCGAATGAGGCGGACATGCTGCGTTCCCGGGGCTTCACCCTGGTTCGCATCGTCCGGCCCACTGGCACAGCGAAAACGATCGGCGAGGCACGCGCTGCGATGCATGCCAGCGAGACGGCCCTAGACGACTACCGCGCTGACGTGGTGCTGACCAACGATGGAACCGTGGACGCCCTTACCCAGGGGGTGATCCGCATCTAGCTCTAAGCCCCCGGCTTGCACTCTGGTGCAGGTTCGGGGGCTTTTTGCTGTGCTGCGACTGGACAAGCGGCGCTCCTGTCCTTCATAGTGGAGACACACCAACAGCAACGAGGGGCGGACGAGATGCAGATCACGACCACGCAGACCAACGGCAAGCACTACGCGCGGGTCGCTGACGGAGACCGCATCGCGTACGTCTCTCCGGGCTACCACACAGCAGGCATGGCGCAGAGTGCGGCAAAGTGCTGGATAGCTTTCCATGGGAAGGGCAGCGAAATGGGAAAGATCGTGGTTGACCTGAACGAGGTTTACACCTCACGCGGCGCCGGTCGTTCGGGGCTTGAGTACATGAATGTTCCGGCTGGGCGGGTAGCCAGGCGCGTTGCGTCAGCGTACGAGTACGGCCAGACGGTAGAGATCCGGACGAGCATGCTCGGCACCCCGTACATCCAGATCAGTGACGGGAAGGGGTCGTCCTACGCACAGTTCCATATCGGCCCGGTGTTCGCTCACTACGCACACAACAAGCGTTGGAACGAATCGGCCTAACCCCGGAGCCCCCCCCCGGCTTGCACTCCTGGTGCAGGTCCGGGGGGTTTCTGCGTTGGGCGCTGGCGACACGCGCACATACTCATTTCAGTAGGTGGCTTGCGCGGGGTCGGGTATCCCTGTAATGTCTTCCTTGCAAGCACGGAGCGACACACAAAGGGGCGGGGCAATGAACGTACAGCGCGGGCGGGGCAAGGTTCACGCGACGGACACCACCCCCGGTTTCCTGGCCGGTCCGGCTTGCGGCGGGAACCTTTCCGCTGAGGGCTACCGCAAGACGACCGCTGCGGTTGACTGCAAGAAGTGCCTTACCATCCTGGCTAAGGCTGACGACAAGGGAGAGACCATGGCAGCGAAGAAGGACGAGACCACCACCACGGCAGCAAAGCCGGAGAACGACGCGAAGGTGGACCAGATCACGGCCAACATTGAGCGCGCCCGTTCGCTGGCTGAGGCCGAGAACACGGAGGGTCTGGCGGCGCTGAACAAGGAGACTGAGGAGCTGATTAGCAGCCTGCCGACGCGTGGCAAGGCTGGCGACTCGCAGACGTGGGCTCAGGCCAAGCAGGCTTTCCGTAACAGCTTCCGCGAGGCTGCGACGCTCACGGCCAAGGAGGAACCCACCCCCACTACCGCCGTGGTTGTCGTCGAGACGCGCGACTACAAAGAAGCTGCGGGTGTCTCCGAACTGGTGACGCTGGGCGCCGAAAAGTTCGCCGATGGTGTCCGTGTCCACCTTAAGGCCGCTGACCTGGCTAAGGATGTTGCCCGCGTGCTGCTGGACATGCGCGTCAGGATGCTGGACAAGGAAGGCCGCCCTGACATCCTGGCCAAGTCTCACGGTGCCAAGCAGGCAAGCAAGGATATGTACGCCAGCGCCGGTCAGATGTTCCTTGCGAACAACCCTGAGGCCAGCAAGTTCGACGCAAAGCAGGCTGTAAACAAGCTGATCAAGTCGGTTCAGAACCAGATGCCGACCGTTCGCGCTGAGTACCTGCGTGAGCTGGACAACGACGCTGCGGAAGCTAAGCGGTTCGAGGGGCTGGCTCTCCCGGCGGGTGTCGCTGAGGATGCACCGCTGTCCACAAAGGTGGCTGCTGCCTATGAGGTGGAGTTGGTCAGCCGGTACGAGCTGGACAAGGCACGCAGCGAAAACGGCGAGGACGACGAGACCACGGCCAACGGTGGGGGCAACGGTGGGGGCAACGGTGCTCCTGCGGAGGTGGAGCCTCAGACTCCCGCTCAGGTCATCGGCGCTTTCTTTGCCAGCGCTGAGGAGAGCGTCACGGCCGCTGAGCAGACGTTGAAGGAAGCGAACGACGCTGAGGCCAAGGAAGCGGCCAAGGCTCGCATTGACGCCCTGATCGCCCACCTCGCCACCGTTAAGGCCGGTCTCTAACCAACCCACCTAGCCTGGCCCCTGTCTCACGCTGAGACAGGGGCCATTCCCTGATCGGAGCATCACGGTGTTTACTGCACGGGTCGTGCGGTTGCAGGATGGTTGGCTGGTAGCGGAACGCCCATTTGATTCAGCGGACATGGCGGCGCGGCATCTGCTGCTCCTGTTGTCGATGGTCAAGTGGGACGGGGACAGGGATGAGGCGCTGGCGACGCTGGCGGGTGGGGTGCCCATTGAGTGGAAGGGCATGTCCTACCGCGTGGTACTGCCAACGGCAATCACGGAACTGATCGAAGAAGTACGAAAGGTAGGGGAGTCGCATGGACGCCGGTAGCGACGCCTAGCCGCCCCTCTAAGAGCCTCCCAGCCCCGTTCGGCCCCCGTGGTCGGGCGGGGCTTTTTCATGCCCTCAGACGGCCGCTCAGCCGTTCGGCCCCCGGTACACAGCGAGGCAGGCTGCAAGCAAAGAATGTAGAGGTGTAAAAATGCACTGCATCTCAGTACCTCTATGAAAACTCTATGGGTAAACCGGACTCAGCCTCATTCGTACATTCCTGCACTGGTACCCCACTCGCTAGACCACCTATGTAGAGACCACCTCACATAGGGAGTGCAGCGTTGAACATCGACACCACCAAGGGGAAGGGGCCCCGGTTCTATTTCGATACCGAGCGCCCTGAGGTCAAGTACCCAGGGGTTACCAGCATCGTCAGCATGTTGCCTAAGCCGTTCCTACAGTTCTGGTCAGCCAAGATGGCTGCGGAGCTGGCCGTTGACTCGCACGGCTTCATACAGGAGATCTTGGCCCGTGGTGGTCGGGCGGCTGCTGTGCAGTACGTCAGTGGCGCGGCCAGCCGGTACACAAAGGTGCGGTCGGAGATCGGCAGCGAGGCGCATGACATGTTCGAGCGCATGATTCACGGCGAGGACGTCCGGCGCGTGTCGCGGGATATGGAGCCGTACAAGCGCCATTTCGCTGAGTTCCTTGACGTGGTCCAGCCGGAGCTAGTGCGCGCTGAGCAAGTGGCGTGGTCGGACACCCACAAGTACGCCGGTTCATTTGATGCCATCCTGCGAGTGCGGCTGGACGACAAGGGTAAGCCAGACCCGCACGGGGAGGTCGCTCAGGTGATGGTGGACTGGAAGACTTCCAAGTCCACCTATCCGGAGGTGGCGTTGCAGATGGCTGCGTACGCCAATGCGGAGACTGTCGTTTCTCCCGATGGTGTCGCTGAGCCCATGCCGGAGTTTGATGGCGCTGCGGTTCTCCACATCACTCCGGATCAGTGGGCGTTCAAGCCGGTTCAGATTGCCGAGCCAGTGTTCGAGCACTTCTTGCACCTGCGCGCGTCGTTCGACTGGGACCGCGAGGTGTCTAAGCGCGTGCTGGGTGACCCCATTGCGCAGAGCACGGGCGGACTGGTGACGGGTACCGCACGGCGAGCCAGCCGGTAACCGACCCACTAGACCACTTATGAGAGAGGCAACCGGGGTTCCGAACCGGCGAAAGCGCCGAGATATTCCCCCGGTTGCCCCTCTCCTCTCAGCTTGCATTTCACCCTTGGAGGGAAACCCGTATGGCGCTGCGCATTTTCGATACCGACCCGGACGCTAAGCCCAAGGAAAAGGCGACCACCACCTACACCCCTGCGGCGTTCCAGCTCCGCACTGGCATGCAGGTGCCGGATGAGCGCAACCCCAAGCGCATGAAGGGGATCAGCCTCCCGAACTGGCGGGCTGTCACGGAAGATGAGTCCGTGGCCGATGCGCTGGCCGAGCTGTACGGCGGTACGGCTGAGGAGTTCGACCCCACTAAGGCGCTCCCGTGGCACGTGCTGACGCCGACCAACTCCATTGAGGTTGTCATTGATGGCAGCAAGGCCATTGAGGACAAGCTGATTCAGTGGGGCGGCGTAGGTGGTCCGGTCCATGAGTGCGATGGTGAGTTCTTCCTTTCTCCGCCTGAGGACAAGGGGGAACCGTGCGGGTGCCCGTCAACGCTCAAGGAGCGCAAGCAGCGCGCATCGAACAACCGGGGCCCGAAGCCTGCCATTACTGTTGAGTTCACTCTCGCTGGTGCTGGCGAGGACCTCGGCAAGGGCAAGCTGATCGCAACGGCGTGGTCCACGGCTGAGGTGATTCACAACGTCAAGAACGAACTTGACGCCGTAGGTGGACCGGCCCTTTGCCGACTGGTCATCGAACATGTGGAGTACACCAGCAAGGTGCACGGTCTGGTGTCGTACTACTGGCCGAACATTGAGGTTCTCGGTTCGTACAACGATGCCATTGCCGATGAGCGCTGAGGTGAAGGGTGCCCCGGACGATGCGATCCGGGGCCCCCTTTGGGGTTGGCCACCTGCCGACCGTAAGGCCGTTATCGCTGAGCGCCGCCGCAGGTTCGGCGTGTTCGACGATGACGAGATTGACCCTGAATACTCCTAACCCTTTGCCCCGTTCCGGCTGACGCTGGTTCGGGGCTTGAGGTGGTGGGAGGAGAGACCCCATGGCATTCATCATCTTTGACCCAGCACGTGATCCTAGGAGAGAGAACATGTCCGTGACTTTCACCCCCGGCACCAAGGTTCAGTACAGCGGAATGGTTGACCCCGCTGAGATCATCTCCGGTCCCCACTCCACGACGTACGGCCGGAACCGTTACCTGATCCGTAAGGCTGACGGCAACGTGTCGCTGGTGTTCACGGGTGAGCTGACGGCCGTTGTGTCGCGTGTGCAGAAGATGGCTGATCAGCTTGCCCGCGAGGTGTATGGCTGCCCGTTCCACGCGCTGAACCCCGCCACTAAGGCGCTCGTTCGGACTAAGGCTGCGCGGCTGCTGATCGTCGCTGACGAGAGCCGGGGTAAGTGAATGGGCAAGCGCGGTGTAGTCACGGACTACGCGGGTGAGGAGCTGTATGAGGGCGACCTGATCGCCTATGCGGCTCGCCAGGGCAACCGTGTGCGGGTCACTGACGCGATCATTCGGGAGGCCACGGCCAAGCTGGTAGGTGGGCGTCTGCGCCCCATGCTGCTGGTGGAGCCGACCGGCGTTGAGTCCGGGTTTGTGAAGCGGGACACGTTGGATGCTCAGTGGGTGTCCACGGAACACGTGCGGCTGATTGAGGCGCGCGCAGGTAGGTAGTCGTTGGTAAGGGCCGGATGTTTCCTGACGGAGCGTCCGGCCCTTTGTCGTTGGTGCACCTACTCATTTCAGTAGGTGGGGAAGGGGCCTAATGGGGCGTCAGGTAGGGATTTCGGGTACAGCAGCACCGGCACTAGGTGACCTCAGGGCATTGGGTCCGGGGGATATCGCGTGGCTGTACGCGGGTGTGGAGCAGCGCGCGGACTGGAGTCGGTATCTAGACGCGCTGGCGAACGCTGTGACGCGTGGCGCTGACGTGAGGTGGGTGCGGTAATGGAATGCCGACTATGCAAGCGGGATAAGCCCGCTTCCGATTTCCTCGCTGGCAAGGCCAAGAAACCGTCCAGCACCTGCGCGGCGTGCCGTAAGAAACTGTCTGAGCGGCACCGCAGGAACTACTACGCGAAGCTAGCCCCGGACAAGCGGCACACGCTGACTCACAAGCGGCGAGCAGATACCTACGGCGTGGAGCACGTCGAGTATTCCCGCACAGCGATCATGCGCCGTTGGGCGTTCACGTGTGCCTACTGTCCGGCGTCGGCTGAGCATCTAGACCACGTCGTTCCGCTGAGCAAGGGCGGGACTGATACGGAGTCCAACATGCTGCCAGCGTGCGCTAGTTGCAACCTGTCCAAGGGGGCTAAGACGTTGGCTGAGTGGGCTGAGTCGTTCGGGCCGGAACCTCCGCCGTTCTGACTGCTGGGGGCGGGGTGACTGTGGTTGCCCCGCCCCTGGTAACCGACTCGCTCACACACCCTTGGAGAGGGGATTTACCTAATGGACATTTCTGCAATCCTTGAGCACTTTGACAACGTCAGCGAGGAGCAGGACGGTTACCTTGCCAAGTGCCCCGCGCATCCGGACACGCGTCCGTCGCTGCGCCTCTGGGTTGGCGATGATCGAAAGGTGCGCCTCGCGTGCCGGGCCATGTGCAAGAACGATGACGTGGTAAAGGCTGCGGGTCTGCGCTGGCCGGACATGTTCGACGTGACCGGCGACGCTGTGACGGTGCCCAAGGAGCGGCCGGAGTTGGTCAGTATCACGAGTGTCGTTCAGCTCCGCATGTGGCTGGACAGCCTGCCGGTCGGCGACGGTTCGTACGCTGAGGACCGGTTCGGGATCACGACCCATGACGCTGAGCGGTTGGGGCTGCGGTTCGCTGAGGCCATGCCGTTCCGCAGCGCTGAGGAGTACGACGCTGCGGTTGCCGGGGGGTTCCTGCCGGGATTCGTTCCCCGCAGCTTTGTTCGCTTCCCGCGCATGGTCGTGCCCCTTGTGGGGTTCGATGGTGTGACGCGCGGTGCTCAGGGCCGTGACTTGTCCGGCCGTTGCCCTGGCCGCTGGATCTCCCTGTCTAACCCTGAGGGCCAGCGTTGGGCCCCTTACGGCGTGTTCCGGGGCGAGGCTGGCTATGGGGTCACCCTGGTCACTGAGGGGCCCGGAGACGGCCTTACAGCGGCTGCCGTGGGGTACGACGCGGTTGCCATTCGCGGTGCTGCGCTGGCCGGTTCGCCGGAGCTGATAGACGAGCTGGCCGCTGGTCTGCGCGGCACTCAGGTCATCGTTGCTGGCGACAACGACACTGCCGGGAGCACGTTCTCTATCCGGCTGGCTGAGGGGCTCGCTGCCCACGGCATCGCTGTCTACGTGCTGGCCATTCCCCATGAGGGCGATGACCTTACCGACTGGCGGGAGCGGGACCCTGAGGGATTTGCGGGCGCCCTGCACCGTGCTGTGAAGGCTGCGACTCTCGCCGTTGCCCGTGACGCTGCTGAGGCGGCAGACCGCAAGGCGGAGGTTGTGAACCGTACCGGGGCGCGTGCTGTCACCGACTCGGATGGGGCCGACGCTGCCACCCAACTGCGTGCCATGGAGGAGCAGTTCGGCGGAGACGATGGCAACCCGGATGCGGTGAACGCCTACGCTTTCGCTGCATGGGCCAACGGCGGAGTGAAGTATGCCAAGGGGCTTGGCTTCATGGTGTGGAACGGGAGCGTCTGGGAGTGTGATTTCGACCTACTGCGCAGCGAGATTCACCGCATGGGCGCTGCGTTGGCGCTGGCAGGAGAGGCCAAGAAAGCTAAGCCGTTCCTGACCACCTCGCGCATTGACGCACTGGTTACGGAGCTGCGCAGCGTGCCGGGCGTCAAGGTGCTCACTGAGTCGTTCGACGCTAGCCACCATCTGCTGAACTTCCGTAACGGGACGGTGGACCTGCGTACGGGGCGGCTGCGTCCCCACGACAAGGCTGACCTACTGACGGTACTCCTGCCGATGGACTATGACCCTGAGGCGCAGTGCCCACGCTGGGAAAAGTTCCTGACGGAGATCTTTATGGGCAGCGTGGACATGGCGCGCTACATGCAGCGGCTGACTGGCTATGGCATCACGGGTAACACGAGTGAGCAGTGTTTCGCTGTGCTCCATGGGTCCGGCGCCAATGGCAAGAGCGTGCTCACTGAGACCCTCACGTCAGTGTTCGGGGGCATCACCAAGACAACGCCGTTCGCCACGTTTGAGGACAGCGGTAGTGGTGGCATCCCGAATGACATTGCAGCGCTGCGAGGTGCTCGCCTTGTCATGGCGTCTGAGGGTGAGTCGGGCAAGCCTATGTCGGAAGCGGTGCTAAAGCGGGTGACCGGTAAGGACAAGGTGACGGCGCGTTTCCTCCGGCAGGAGTTTTTCACCTTCGCGCCCACGTTCCTGATCATGCTCGCCACGAACCACAAGCCCAAGTTCCGGGGGCAGGACGAGGGGCTGTGGCGGCGCGTAAAGCTGATTCCGTTCGAGCGCTACTTTGCGCCTGAGGAGCGGGACTATGACCTCGACCGAAAGCTGTTGGCTGAGTCGGCGGGGATAGTCGCTTGGGCGGTACGTGGCGCTGTCGAGTGGTACAAGGGCGGGCTACAGGACCCGTCCGCTATCAGCAACGCGACGCGTGCATTCCGTGAGACCAGTAACACTCTGGACGGATTCTTTCCGGGTGTGGTGGTTGCCGATCCTGCCGCCACGACGAATGGCGCTGAGGTCTACCACGCTTACCGCGACTGGTGCGAGGCTGAGGGGTTGCAGCCCAAGGAGGTGTGGTCACGCACAGCGCTCTACAGCGCCCTTGAGGAACGGAAGATCAGCAAGAAGCGGACGTCCAAGGGAATGGCCCTGGTAGGTATCCGACTCGCTCAGACAGTAGTGAAGCCTACCGGCCCCGGAATCTTTGGGAGTGACGACTAATGATGAACAAGCTGATACTCGCAGGCGTGTGCATTCTCACGCTGGCTTGGGTGGGCATCGTCGGGACACTGGCAGTGGCCCTCATTCGGTTCGTGCTCGCACATAGCTAAGCCCGTACACCAACTCGCTGAGCCACCTACTGAAATCAGTAGGTGGCTCAGTTGCGTAAGGGGAGAAACGTTGAAGGTTTACCCGTACCGCGTGGCTGGCGAAAGCGTCACGGTGAAAGTGCCGGAGACGCGCGAGGATCTTGACGCGTTCCGTGATTGGCTGCGAGACGCTAACGCCCGTGGGCCGGTCGCTGTAGACACTGAGACAACGGGTCTCGATATCTACTCCGCCACGTTCCGGCTGCGCACGGTCCAGTTTGGCGACGCTGACACTGGGTGGGTTATCCACTGGGAGCGAGGCGGCTGGTTTATGTCCTACGCCGAACGAGCCCTTGAGTACATTCGTGAGATGCTCATTCACAACGCGCCGTATGACTGGTGTGTGTTGGACCGGCACACGCGTTTCAGCATTGAGGTTCTCGCGCCGCGCACCATTGACACTCGGCTCCTCGCTGGCCTGATCGATCCTCGCCAGCCGCAGGAAGGTGGACGGGGCACCGCCCTTAAGCCTCTCAGCGCCTACTATGTCGATCCGTCTGCCCCGGATACTCAGGGCGACCTTACGGCGGTGTTCCGCTCGCTGGGTCTCACCAAGGCAACCGGCTGGGCGGGTATCCCGCTGGAGCATGACGTCTACAACTTGTACGCGGGGCTTGACGTAATCCTCACGGCGCGCCTGCACCCGTGCCTAGTCCGTGAGCTGGAGGCGCTTGAGGTTCGGCCGCGTCTCATTCAGTACGAGCACGAGCTAGCGCGCATCTGTGCAGTCATGCAGCGTCGGGGGCTGATCCTGGACCGGCCTTACGTCGAGAACCTGTCCGCTGAGCTGCTGGAGACTGAGAGCCGGTACGCAGCGATTGCCGCACAGTATGGGGTCACCAAGGTTGGGGCACCCGCGCAGGTGACCACGGCACTCATGGCCATGGGGGAGGATCTCACGGAGCGCACGGCGTCCGGCAATCCCAAGGCTGACAAGGCTGTCCTGTGCCGACTGGCTGACCTAGACCAGAACACGTGGGAGCGCATGCACCTGCGGGCCCCTAACCCGCTGGCTGAGGCTGTCCTGAGGAGCAAGCGCGCTGGGAAGTGGCGCACGTCGTACGCGGACACGTTCCTTGAGACAGCGGATGCCGATGGTCGGGTGCATCCGTTCATTAACTCCATGCTGGCTCGCACGGGGCGTATGTCGATCACCCGCCCCGCGTTGCAGACCCTGCCATCGTCCGATCACCTCATCCGGCGTGCGCTGCTGGCCGAACCGGGTCACGTCATGGTGTCCACTGACTTTGCTGCTGTTGAGCTGCGGGTCCTGGCGGCGCTGGCGGACGTCAAGCAGATGAAACGGGCTATTGCCAGCGGCGAGGATCTCCACTCGTTCACCGCGCGCATGGTGTTCGGTCCTGACTTCACTCCGAAGCATCGCAAGATCAGCAAGGGCATCGCGTTCGGCAAGGTGTACGGAGGTGGGGCAGCCACCATTCAGCGTCAGACCGGTGCGCCTATGGCTGAGGTGCGGTCTGCGCTGGCTGCATATGACCGGGTCTATCCGGAGGTCAAGCGCATGTCAAACCGCTGGCAGCGTGAGGCGGCTGAGACTGGCATGGTGCATGTGTCTGTGACTGGTCGGCGCCTGCCGCTGGACCGTCACCGTACGTATGCGGTTGTCAACTATGCGTGTCAGAGTGCGGCGCGTGACGTGCTGGGGCAGTCGCTGCTGAACCTTGAGGAGGCTGGGCTGCTGGACGCGCTCCGCTTGCCTATCCACGATGAGGTGCTGTGCTCGGTACCTGAGGGTGAGTCAGCGGAGTATGCGCGTGCAATTGAGGAGTGCATGACCTTTGACCTCTTCGGGGTGCAGATTGAGGCGGAGAGCGAGGTTGGTAAACGGTCCTGGGGGAGTCTGTACGGTGCCGCTGCTTAGGTCACCCTGAGTTTGGTGACTGCCGGTAGCTGCAACCGGTCCACTCGTCACCTACTGAAATGAGTAGGTGACGAGTGGGTCACGGCTGGCCGAAAAGTTTCTGACGGCCTGACCAATGGGTTACCTGCGGTATGCAGGTAACACCCCGGTTACGGAGGGCCCCTCCCTATCATCCTTAGGGATGACATGGGGTTACGCCTTGGATTCCAATACAACCGATGCTGTCGGGCCGTTGTCTAACGGGTGTGAAAGCGGTTGCGTGCCCGGATGGCGACGCATACGTTTCAGCCATCGCAGCGCAGGTAACCGACTCGCTCACCCACCAGTGAACGTAGTCACCAGGGGAGGGACCCACCATGAGCACCATCACAATCGACGACGTCCGGGCCGCAATGAACAACGACCTCGACGCAACCGCGCGGGTCATTGAGGCGACGGACAGCCGAGTCACCGGGCTGGCCAACAAGGCGGCGCACGGCATGGCGTCCACGGGGGACCGACTCGATAACTACCGCGAAGAGTTCGCGCAGGTTGGCCGGATCGCTGTGTGGGAAGCGCTGCCCCGCTTCACTGGTGAGACCCTGGACAGTTTCTTCGCGTTCATCTACGCCACTGTTGAGGGAAAGTTGATGGATGCCACCCGGCAGGAGCGCAACGGCGCCGCTGGTGTGGACAAGGATGCAACCAAGACTTTCGGCGCGGTGCTCCGTGACATGGCCGATGGCAACGTGTTGCTCGCTGAGCGCCTCTGTCAGACGGCCCTTCCCGCTGGTAAGCGTCTCAGCGCCGATCGTGCCAACGCTGCCCGCATGGCCTGGCAAGGTGCGGTTTCCCTGGACGCTCCGGCAGCAATGGACGGCTCAGCTTCGTACTCTGTGCCAAACGGTGTGGGCGAGCACCTTTGGGAGTCGCTGAGTGTCGCCGACGAGATGCCCAAGGTTCTGCCCAAGGTGGGGGCTGGCATGGCCGCTGAGGCGCTGGCAGTGCTCCACCGGTACACATCGGCCTACGCGGTCCTGGCGGCGCTCCCTGAGGCCCCTGAGGACGTTGACGCCATTGAGGATGCGCTGACTGTTCCGCGTGACGCTGAGGTGCGCCGCTACATCCTGGACGCTGTGCGTATCCTCCGCTCGTACGTGTCCACTGCGACTGATGCTGAGCTGGCTGAGGATCTCCGCGAGGTGGCTGACGACCGGCGAGACGAGCGGGCAGCAAAGCAGGAGCGGGTAGCGGCTGCACTCTCCCGCATGGGTGCCGGACAGCGTGCGGTCCTGGTGCACTCTTTCGGCATCGGCGGTGCTGCTGACTTCGGGTGGGGTGACGCTGGGTCCCTGGAAGGGCTGGCGGAGTTCCTTGAGATCACCCCGGACAACACCAAGGTGCAGCGCTCCAAGGCTCGCCTCGCGTTCGCCCGGTACTACATCGCGATCGTTGCCACGGATGAGGACGACGCTGCTGAGTGGGCTGACGCTGCTGCTGCGATGCGCAAGCACGGGGGCCGCAAGTGAGCAAGGTTTGCCGACAATGCGGAGAGCGTCAGAACCTCGCTGCGTTCATCGCTGACGCCCGGTACAAGGGTGGGCACAGGCACCAGTGCCGGAAGTGCTTGAACGCGTACTACGCTGCGGTGCGTGCGGCGGCTCCTAAGCCCCCTCAGTCACCCAAGCCACCTACGCCCCCTGAGGTGCTGGCTGAGCGTGCTGAGCGGCGCCGGAAGTATCAGCGGGAGTGGCGGGCCAACTGGCGTAAGGCGAATCCTGAACGGGCGCGCGAGGAGTGGCGCAAGTACGAAACGCCAGCGTCTGACTTCCTGACTGCCTGGCGGAACAATTGAAGACACCTCCCGCTGTGAGAGTGCGTCGGTCCCGTATTGGGGTCCGGCGCACTTTGCGTTCCCGTCCGTGCCCGTATAAGCGCTCTGACATCTTCGCGCGCTGGGATGGTGCGTGTTGTTACTGCGACGCGCCTGCCGAGCATCTAGACCACGTCAAGCCCATATCCAGGGGAGGGGCAGACGTGGCCCGGAACATCGTGCCCGCGTGCGCTGACTGCAACCTGTCCAAGGGTGCCCGCTCGCTGGCCGACTGGGTGGCTTCATGGGGGCAGGTAACCGACCCCCTAGACCCGCAATGAAGAGACCATCAACCACCTCAGGGGAGCCACAGTGACCACCTTCAACCTCCGCTCAGGCCACAAGGTCACCACTCAGCGAGTCGGCGACCTTGTCGAGTTCATCACCTACGGAACGACGGGCAACGTGATCAGCAGTGTCCTGCACCCCATCGCTGAGGCCATCCCGCTCCTGACCAACCTGAGGAGCTGCAACCGTGCCCGCTGAACCACTGTTCAAGCCCCCCACGCTGACGTCCGCAGCGCAGCGCAGAGCAGAGGACATGGCCGAACGGCTGGACGCGTGGCGCACCGCTAACCGGGAGATCCGGGCGGCTGGCGGCTGGGATACCCCGGAGCCTGCGCCGTTCGATGTGCTGCAACTCGCGCAGTTCCTCGCTGGCAATCCTGCCGACTAGCACCTACTCATTTCAGTACGCGGAGAGAGGGGCAATCGCCCATGAAGGTTTCCATCCTGGCAAGCACCGTGCTGAGGGTGCCGGTAATGGAGTACGCCTACGGGTACGACGTAGACCCGGACCTTACGGCTACCGGGCCCGATGCACTCGGCGAGGCTGCGGGACGCCTCTGCTACAAGTCGTTCAGTCGGCCCAACCCGGCAACGGCTGCGAACGATACCTACCTGGCCAACATCCTGGCTCAGGGGCATTACAGCGTGCTGGAGCACGCCTCTGTGTCGTTCCTGGTGCAGGGTGTCAGTCGCGCTCTCCTCGCTGAGCTGACGCGCCATCGTCACCTGAGTTTCTCCGTGGTGAGTCAGCGCTACGTCAGTTACGCCGACACTGAGCCGGTCATTCCTCCGGCAATCGTCGGTAACACGGTCGGCGAGCACATCGTCCGCACGGCCTACACTGACGCGCTTGCCGACTATGAGAACCTGGCGCACCGGTTGGAGTCGCAAGGGCTCAAGCGCAAGGCCGCTCGTGAGGCTGCGCGTGCGGTGCTCCCCAACGCTGCCCCGGTAGACATGGTGGTGTCCGGCAACCTGCGGGCATGGCGGGACGTGCTCGGCAAGCGGCATCACGTTGCGGCTGACGCTGAGATCCAGGAGTTCGCCCGGCATGTGCTGCGGCTGCTCCAGCAGATGGCGCCGAACAGTGTGCAGGACATCAGAGAGGAGCCCGCCACGTGAGTGCCATTGAGGCCAGTGAAGAGTATCTGCGTAAGCGGTTCAGCGAGCGCGTGTGGGAGTCTCCGGCCTTGTCGGCGCACCTGCACACGCTGCCTGAGGATGAGGCAGACAGGGTCGTCGAGCACCTAGTTGAGGGGATGTTGATTGAGGTGGGAGTGCTGTGAGTGTGCGGGTGTCCTAATGGCTCCTGCCCCCTGAGTCTCCGCAGCCGCCTACTCCGCACGGTGGCTTTTAATCTCGGCCTATTCCTCGTTCCGTTCGCCTGCTACCACCTCACGGGGTTTATCGCCCTGTGGGGTGCGTACAGGGGTTACTGGCCCCTTTACCTGACTGTTTACTAGGAGAGAACACACCATGACTAAGTGTTCCGTGGCTGATCACCGACCGCTGTTTCATATCCGCTTCACCGACCGGGACGGCGCCACGTGGGAAACGTTCGGCTCAGACGGCGTGTGCTGCGTGAACGACCCCGATGATGACGACCCAGCCAGTTGGGAGCCCGGACAACTGATGCAGCTGTCAGAGGTGCAGGCGCGCTATGGGCCGCTGGAGTTCGCGGGATACGGGCGGGTCAATGGATGACCAACGCCCCGGATGGGATGCCTACTTCATGGCTGGTGCCGAATGGGTAGCCACTCGCGCTGACTGCACCCGTTCCGCCGTAGGCGCCATCCTGGTCAACGCCAACAATGAGGTGCGGGGCACGGGCTACAACGGCGCTCCTGCTGGCGTTCCTGGCTGCGCTACCGCTGGTGCGTGTCCCCGTGGGCGCCATGGGCGCATCCCGCTGCCGAACATCGTGGGACTGTTCAACTG
>Ga0247818_10000275_pt1 | contig 32192 bp, 28 predicted proteins | sample 13C_Glucose_Day1_FD_192424 | JGI IMG/M metagenome (GOLD analysis project Ga0247818, IMG submission 192424) | Soil microbial communities from agricultural site in Penn Yan, New York, United States - 13C_Glucose_Day1 | ecosystem: Environmental > Terrestrial > Soil > Agricultural land | place...
GTCTTGTCGATGTCGAGACTATCGTGCATTCGGCTGCGCGTGTACATGTTATGCAAGAGGACAGCTCGCGATCTCTAGAGAGGTTTCGCGCTGTTAATGTTAAAGGAACTCTAAGACTTGCCAATCAAGCCATCCAGGCCGGAGTTAAAAGGTTTGTCTTCATTAGTTCTATAAAGGTCAACGGTGAAGTTACGCCGGCTGGCCAGCCATTTTCAGCGGACGATCTTCCGCTCCCGGTCGACGCATATGGCGTCTCCAAGTACGAAGCAGAGCAGCAACTACTGGAACTCTCCAACTCTGGATTGATTGAAGTGGTAATCATTCGACCGGTTCTTATTTATGGGCCAGGGGTTGGTGCAAACTTTCAGCAGATGATGAACTGGCTTTCCAAGGGAATACCTCTTCCGTTTGGTGCTATTTCTAATAAGCGAAGCTTTGTATCACTTGAGAATGTTGTCGACTTGGTGATTTCTTGTATCGATCATCCCCAGGCAGCGAATGAGGTTTTTTTGGTCAGTGACGGGGAAGACATCTCAACGACTGAGTTGATGCGAAGACTTATTGTTTGTCTGGGCGCGAAAACACGGCTCCTTCCTGTTCCCAGCATAGTACTTTCAGGCTTGGCGCATTTAATTGGTCGCGGGCCGCAGGCACAACGAATTTTTGGTTCATTACAGGTTGATATCAGTAAAAACCACAAATTGCTGGGTTGGAGTCCGCCTCATAGTCTGGATGATGGGTTGAAGGCGGCAACAAAACAGTTTCTGGAGTCCGGTAATAATGAATAACGTGTGGTTTATCTTGGTGGCGATCGGCGTGTCTTTTTGTCTCACCGCCACATTACGTAAATACGCAATTTCGAAAAGTTTGATAGATGTTCCGAATGAGCGTAGCTCCCACGCTGTGGCAACTCCTAGAGGTGGTGGTCTTGCAATCGTCGTGGCTTTCTTGATGTCTCTAGGGTTTCTATACGTCTTTGGACTGATATCCAACGCCGTTTTTTACGCAATCGGGGGCGGCGGGGTGGCGGTTGCTGTAATTGGTTTCATGGACGACCATGGCCATATCGCCGCGCGGTGGCGTTTGATGGGCCACTTTGCTGCTGCGGTTTGGATGCTGATCTGCCTCGGTGGACTCCCCTCCATTGACGTTTTTGGTTTTGCGTTTGATCTCGGTTGGGCGGGGCACGTGTTCTCTGCTTTTTATCTGGTTTGGTTGCTTAATCTGTACAATTTCATGGATGGCATTGATGGTATTGCCAGCGTGGAAGCGATTTTTGTCTGCCTTGGCGCAAGCCTGCTTTACTGGTTGGCTGGGCTGAACAGTTTGGTTAGCCTGCCGTTGTTGCTTGCTGCTTCGGTGGCCGGTTTTCTGTACTGGAATTTTCCTCCCGCTAAAATCTTCATGGGCGACGCGGGTAGCGGGTTTCTCGGCATAGTGTTGGGAGGACTTTCTTTACAAGCCGCTTGGGCGAACGGGGCTATGCTGTGGGCATGGTTGATTTTGCTTGGGGTTTTCATTGTCGATTCAACATTTACGCTTTTCCGTCGATTATTGCGAGGAGACAAAGTCTACGAAGCGCATCGCAGCCATGCCTACCAATTCGCTTCGCGCCGCTTCGGCAAGCACTTACCTGTAACAATCGCTGTTGGCGTGATCAATTTAGTCTGGCTTCTGCCGATAGCCATTTGCGTAACGCATTTTGGTTGGGACGGAGTCTGGGGTGTAACTCTGGCTTACGTACCGTTGGTCGCATTGGCGATAAAGTTCCACGCCGGTGATCTGGAAGTTTCCGCGCTTAAGAACTAAGCAGTAACTACTATGTCATTTAGAATTAGAGATTGCGAAGCGCCATTGGGGAATCTCCACACCGACGGGGTTGCTGAAGGGAGTGATTAGGGTGTTTGAAGATGTTATGGATAAGATCAGAGCGTACCTGGTTGGGCTGCCCCGGCGCCGAAAAAGGTTGATACAGGTCGCGACCGACATCGCATTGGTGTGGATAGCATTGTGGTTGGCGTTTATCGTACGTCTGGGCCTGGACGATATGTATAATCCTCTGAAGGCCCATTTTTGGCTCTTTGTTTGTGCGCCTATTATCGCCATTCCTTTGTTCATACGTTTTGGCATGTACCGCGCGGTCATGCGCTATTTCGGCAATGACGCGCTCATTGCGATTATCAAAGCCGTAAGCCTTTCGTCTCTCATTCTGGCTGTTGTGGTGTACTGGTACAGCAATCACGAAGCGGTCGTGCCGCGTTCGATTGTCTTTAACTATTGGTGGTTGAGCCTGGTCATTATTGGTGGGCTGCGGCTTTGTATGCGTCAATATTTTATGGGCGACTGGTTCGCTGGTGCTCAGCATGTGCCATTCACCAACCGCGATGACGGCCTGACCAAAGTCGCCATCTACGGCGCCGGTGTGGCCGGTAACCAACTGGTTGCCGCGTTGCGCATGGGCCGGGTCATGCGGCCTGTCGCGTTTATCGATGATGATCCAAGCATCGCGGATCGGGTCATCGCGGGTCTTCAGGTTTATAAACCCAAGCACATTCAGCAGATGATCGATGAGTCGGGCGCCAAGGAAATTCTTCTGGCGCTGCCTTCTTCGACCCGTGCACGGCGTCGCGAAATTCTCACTTTTCTCGAGCGTTTCCCGCTGCATATTCGAAGTGTTCCCAACTTCACCGACCTCGCCAGTGGCCGGGTGAAGGTTGAAGACATTCAGGAAGTCGATATCGCTGACTTGCTTGGGCGCGATTCGGTGCCGGCACAGCCGGATTTGCTGGAGCGGTGTATCAAAGGCAAGACAGTGATGGTGACCGGTGCCGGAGGGTCGATCGGTGCAGAGCTTTGCCGTCAGATCTTCAGCCTGGGGCCGACCACGTTGTTGCTGTTTGATCACAGCGAATTCAACCTTTACAGCATTCTGTCGGAGCTGGAGCAGCGCGGGACTCGGGAGTCGGTTCCCGTTCAGTTATTGCCGATTCTCGGTTCGATTCGGCATCAGCACAAACTGCTGGATGTGATGAAAACCTGGGGGGTGGACACGGTCTATCACGCGGCGGCCTACAAGCATGTGCCGATGGTCGAGCACAACATTGCGGAGGGCGTGCTGAATAATGTGATTGGTACGCTCAACACTGCCCAGGCCGCGTTGCAGTCGGGTGTTGCCAATTTCGTGTTGATCTCCACGGACAAGGCGGTTCGCCCGACGAATGTCATGGGCAGTACCAAGCGCCTGGCCGAGTTGACGCTTCAGGCCTTGAGTCGCGAGATCGCGCCGGTGCTGTTCGGTGACAAGGCCAATGTGTCGCGGGTCAACAAGACGCGCTTCACGATGGTTCGGTTTGGCAATGTGTTGGGGTCGTCCGGTTCGGTGATTCCGTTGTTCCACAGCCAGATTAAATCGGGTGGGCCGTTGACGGTGACGCACCCGAAAATCACCCGTTATTTCATGACCATTCCCGAGGCCGCGCAGTTGGTGATCCAGGCTGGCTCCATGGGGCAGGGCGGTGATGTGTTTGTGCTCGACATGGGCGAACCGGTGAAAATCGTCGAACTGGCGGAGAAGATGATTCATCTTTCCGGTTTGAGTGTGCGTTCCGAGAAAAACCTGCAGGGCGACATCCCGATCGAGTTCACCGGTTTACGTCCTGGCGAGAAGCTGTACGAGGAGTTGTTGATTGGCGACAACGTGTCGGCGACTCAACACCCGATGATCATGAGTGCCAGCGAAGATCATCTGCCTTGGGATGTGCTCAAGGGACGCTTGACCGAGCTGCTGGATGCGGTTGAACAGGACGATTACTCCCGCGTACGCCAGTTGTTGCGTGACACCGTGAGCGGCTACACCCCCGATGGCGATATCGTTGACTGGATCTATCAGCAGCGCCGCCTCGAACCCTGATTGTTTCACATCCTGTAACGGACACATTTTTGACAGGCTCCAGTCATCGCCTAAGTTTGGGAGGCAGCTTCGGAAAAGCTGCTTTCTCAATCGATGTCATGGAGCTTCATTTATGCGTACCGGCTATTTCACTTCTCTGGTTTTTGCCCTCCTTACCGGCGCCTCTGTTGCCGTCATTGCTGCGCCGGCCGTCACGCCGCCAATGATTGATGCGCCGTTGGCGCAAGAGGTTTCCGCGACGGCACAGTCCGGCAAGCTCGATCTCAACGCCGCCGATGCGCCCACCTTGCAACGAGAGTTGTCCGGCGTGGGAGAAGCCAAGGCCAAGGCGATTGTTGCGTATCGGGAAACCAATGGACCATTTGCGTCCATCGACGAACTGCTTGAAGTGAAGGGAATTGGCAAAGCCATTCTGGATAAGAATCGCGAGAAGCTTGAGGTGAACTAAGCTTGTAAGTCAGCGCCAGGGGCCGGTCATTGATCGGCCCTTTTGCTTTCTGGCCACAGCTGCGAGGTTTTGCCTTTTGTCGGTGACTTTAAAATTATGGCTATCATACGTCATTTAAATTATGTCTATAATAAATGCGTTTCTGTCGAAGCGTCCTGAGCCTCAGGCGCTTGGCTTTCCCTTCGAGCATTTCCCTGGAGCATCGTCATGACTTCTACTCAGTCCCAAGGCACGGCCCTCGTCACTGGTGCGTCTTCCGGTATCGGCGCAGTTTATGCGCAGCGTCTGGCGGCGCGTGGTTTTGATCTGTTGCTGGTTGCTCGCGATCTGCAGCGGCTGGAGGAAGCGGCGAGCAAGTTGCGGGATGAGTACGGTGTGCAAGTCGAAGTGCTGAAAGCGGACCTGACGCAGAAAGACGACGTGCTCAAGCTTGAGCAGCGCCTGCGTAGCGATTCCAGCATCAGCCTGTTGTTGAACAATGCTGGCGTGGCGGCGGACGGTTTGTTGGCCAACGCCGATATGAACCAGCTAGAGCAACTGATTCAGCTCAACGTGACGGCGGTGACTCGCTTGGCCTCGGCGGCGGCGGCCAGTTTTGCCAAGGCCGGGCGCGGCACGATCATCAATATTGCGTCGGTGGTGGCGTTGTTCCCCGAGCGTTTCAATGCAACTTACAGCGCCAGCAAGGCTTATGTGTTGAGCCTGACTCAATCCTTGAACGCTGAGCTGGATGGCACCGGAGTCAAGGTCCAGGCTGTGCTGCCCGGCGTGACGCGTACCGAAATCTGGGAGCGCTCCGGTATTGATGCTACGCAGATTCCGGCGGAGATGGTCATGGAGGCGGGTGAAATGGTCGACGCGGCGTTGTCGGGCCTGGATCAAGGCGAACTGGTCACCATTCCTTCGTTGCCGGATGCGGGTGACTGGGACAAATTCGTTGCGGCACGTCATGTATTGGCACCCAACCTTTCCAAGAGCCAAGCCGCTGCGCGTTACAAATGAAGCGCCTTCAATCGGCATGAGGTATTTGCGGTATGAGTGATCGTCGAGTAGTTGTCACAGGGATGGGCCTGGTATCTCCGCTGGGTAGCGGGGTGGAAGTGGTGTGGCAGCGCCTGTTGGCCGGGCGCTCCGGGCTGCGCAACCTGCCGGATGAGGTGGTCGCCGATTTACCGGCCAAGGTTGGCGGTGCGGTGCCAAGCGTCGCGGACGATGCCGAAGCAGGGTTCGACCCGGACCTGGCGACGCCGCCCAAAGAGCAGAAGAAGATGGACCGTTTCATTATGTTCGCCATGGAAGCGGCGCGTCAGGCGTTGGAGCAGGCCGGTTGGCAGGCGCAGACTGCCGACGCCCAGGAACGTACGGCGACCATTATCGGCTCGGGTGTGGGTGGTTTCGGTGCGATTGCCGATGCCGTGCGCACAACAGATAGCCGTGGCCCACGGCGTTTGTCGCCGTTCACCATTCCATCATTTCTGGTCAATCTGGCGGCGGGGCACGTGTCGATTCAGCACGGCTTCAAAGGCCCGTTGGGTGCGCCGGTAACGGCATGCGCCGCCGGAGTCCAGGCGATTGGCGATGCGGCGCGATTGATTCGTTCCGGCGAGGCGGACATTGCCGTGTGTGGCGGCGCTGAAGCCGCGATCGACCGGGTCAGCCTTGCCGGGTTTGCGGCGGCGCGTGCCTTGTCCAGCGGTTACAACGACACTCCGGAACGTGCCTCGCGGCCGTTCGACAGTGGCCGCGATGGCTTTGTCATGGGCGAGGGCTCGGGTTTGCTGGTGATCGAGTCGCTGGAGCATGCCTTGGCCCGAGGCGCTCAACCGTTGGCTGAACTGGTCGGTTACGGCACCAGCGCTGACGCCTATCACCTGACTGCAGGCCCGGAGGACGGCAGCGGAGCGCGTCGTGCGATGTCGCTGGCGTTGGCTCAGGCCCATATTGCGCCTGAACAGGTTCAACACCTGAATGCCCATGCCACCTCAACCCCGGTCGGGGACTTGGGTGAGCTGGCGGCGATCAAGTCGCTGTTTGGCGCGGATAACAAGATTGCGGTGACATCGACCAAATCCGCTACCGGGCATCTGCTGGGTGCCGCCGGGGGGATTGAGGCGATTTTCACGCTGTTGGCCATCAGGGATCAGATCGTGCCGGCGACCCTTAATCTGGATAACCCGGACCCTGCTGCCCAAGGTGTGGACATTGTCCACGGTAAAGCCAGGCCGATGACCATCGAGTACGCATTGTCCAACGGCTTCGGCTTTGGGGGGGTGAATGCCAGCGTGTTGTTCAAGCGCTGGAACGGTTAGGTCTGGGACTGGTTCAAGTGGGTCCGCGTGACGTCGAGAATCTGCTGGGCCAGCTCGGTATTCTCGACGCTGCGTGAAAGCAGCAATGCGCCCACCAGCGTCGACATGATGACGATGCTGCGATCCACGGTGTTTGCACCTTCAAGCGAGTCTTGAATCTGTTTAAGGCGAGCATTGAGGACTACGTCAGACGTCGGACTCGGCTGCCCGCGCATACCGAGTTCCGATGACATGGTCAGCAGCGGGCACCCTTCGTGGGGCGACGTCTGATGCCATTCGGACAAATAAGTATTGATGAACGCTTCCAGCGGGCGCTCCTCAGCAAAGATCTGGGCGCATAACCCATCTACCTGCTTTCCCGCCTCTTGCAACGCTTTTTCCACCAGTTCGTCCTTGGACTTGAAGTGCGAATAAAAGCCACCGTGAGTCAAGCCCAGCGCCTTCATCAAAGGTTGCAGGCCGGTCGCGCCGATACCGTCACGGCGAAAGCGTTCCGAAGCTTCCTTGATGATGCGTTGGTGGGTCTGGGCTTTATGGTCCTGCGAGTAACGCATCTGATATCTCCACATCAATGCCCCCCATAGTAACCAATGAAAATTGGATGGTGACTGTACTTCTACTTCTAAAAAGCATGCAGATGCGTCGAACTTGGTTCAAACGCGCATAAGTACTGGCACGAATAGTGATTACTCATTCACTGACGATTGTTGAACAATCCTGAGGCGGATGCGTATGAACAGCGGACTTTCATTGGCCGATCACATCACGTTGGAGTTGCGCGCCGACATCATCGGCGGCCGTTTAATGCCCGGCATGGCGCTGGTTGAAAACGATCTGGTGTCCGCCTACAACGCTTCGCGCAACACCATCCGTGAAGCCTTGCACCGGTTGGGGCAGGAAGGGCTGACCCGCTATGTGCGTAACAAGGGTGTGATGGTGCGCCGGTTGGATGTCGATGATGTGCGCGACCTGTTCAGGGTCCGGCGTACGCTGGAGCTGCAAGCCATCCACACCAGTCGCCCGCTGCGTGAGGATCAATCCGACCGGATGCTCGACGCCCTGGAGGCTACCGAGCTGGCCCGGCAGCGTGAGGATTGGCGCGCCGTCGGCACCCACAGTCTGGCGTTTCATCAACACGTCGTCGGATTGCTGCGCAGTCCACTCTTTGATGAGTTCTTCACCAATGTGGTCGCGCAACTGCGCCTGGTGTTTTGCACCGCACCAGACGAGTCGAGTTTTCAGGCGCCGTGGCTGATTCGTGACCGGCAAATCCATGAGTTGCTCATCGAGGGTGACAAACACGCCGCCGAGGAGGCGATGAGCCTCTATCTCGACGATTCCGAACACCAACTGTTGCAAATGCTCACTCCATCTTCCCATCACTGATCGAGGATTCTTGCCATGTACAAAGACTATCCGGCGGCCTATCAAGTCAGCAAAGGCTCGGCCTTGCAGGTGGACAAGGCGTTTTACGAGCGGGTGCGCGATGCGAAGGATGGGCGCACGCTGATCGAGTCTTTCGAAGTACCGATCCGCACCGGTCGAGCGTGGAAGGTGTCGGCCGGGCATGTGTTCCGGGTGACCACCCCGGTTGGCCCTCAGGTGGGTGACTTTAATGTCTGGAATGCCAACGATCCCCGCGAACGTTTGTGGGCGTCACGCACTCGGCAGTTGCAAGGCGCGCACGTCAGCACCCATGACCGACTCTGGTCGAACCTGCCGTTTCTGCGACCGCTGGTGACCATTACCGATGACAGCCTGGCCGGGTATGGCATCGATGAGCATGGCGGTCGCCTGCACGATTTGCTCGGCACGCGCTGTGATCCCTATGTGAACAAAATGCTCACCGGCGAAGATTTCCATCATCACTGTCACTCCAATCTGACCCGCGCGGTATTGCCCCACGGCCTGACCGAGTTCGATGTGCACGATGTGCTGAACATTTTCCAGTGCACGGGCCTGAACCACGACGACATGTACTTCATGAAAGCCTGTCCGGCGCAGAAGGGCGATTATCTGGAGTTCTTTGCCGAGATCGATCTGCTGTGCGCACTGTCGACCTGCCCGGGCGGCGATCTGTCGCTGGCGATGTGGGGGCCGGATGCGCAGGATCCGTTGAGCGTCTGTCGCCCGTTGGGAGTGGAAATTTATCGTCTGGAAGACGCGTTGCTCGAAGGCTGGAGCCAGCCGGAGCGAGCGGCGTACAAGGGCCTGCATGGCTTGCACATCGCCAAGGCGGATTGGGAATAACAAGAGCAAAAAGATCGCAGCCTTCGGCAGCTCCTACAGGGTAACGCGTGTAGGAGCTGCCGAAGGTTGCGATGTTGATTTAGCGGTCCTGCGCTTCCTTGGCGTCCATTTCCGCATTGCGTTCGGCGACGCGTTTGCGCTGTTCATCGGTCAGCTCAACCTTGTTGGCGGTGTCGCGCAGCATCATCAAACCGCCAACGATAGAGCCGATGGCTACCACCAGAATCAACCAGGCATACCAGGGCATAGGACTCTCCTTGAAGGCAGGTCGGTTGGCGAGGTTTCGCCGACCGGACGTGCATACCACTTTGGAGCGATGAGCGTTCACGGCAGTTCCATCGCAGTGGTTTCATTCTATGCCTGTTTGGTCCAATCCCCCATGTCGCTGTAGGAGCTGCCGCAGGCTGCGATCTCTTGATCTTGAAAAATCGGGATCAAAAGATCGCAGCCTGCGTCAGCTCCTACAGGAGATTGCATTTATAACCCGGTCAGCATCACATCCGCTGGTGCGTCGGCACGCAGTTGCGCCGTGAGCATGAAGTACACGAAACCCACCGCCATGAAGGCGAGGAAGATCAGGCCGATCAGCGTGTTGAACCAGGCCATGGCCACCAGGCACACCACCGCCAGCAGCAGTGCAATGAACGGCACCAGTGGGTAGCAGGGCGCGCGGAAAGTGCGCTCCAGGTTAGGTTCGGTTTTACGCAGTTTGAACAGGCTGAGCATGCTCATGATGTACATCACGATGGCGCCGAACACGGCCATGGTGATCATCGCGGCTGTCAGCGTCATACCGCCGAGGTTGATCAAGCCATCGCTGTAGATCGCCGCGATGCCGATCACGCCGCCAGCGATGATTGCCCGATGCGGCGTTTGGAAGCGCGACAGCTTGGCCAGTGAGGCCGGCAGGTAACCCGCGCGGGCCAGGGCGAAGAACTGCCGAGAGTAGCCGAGGATGATTCCGTGGAAGCTCGCGACCAGTCCGAACAGGCCGATCCACACCAGCATGTGCAGCCAGCCGGAGCTTTCCCCGACCACGGTCTTCATCGCCTGCGGTAGCGGGTCGTTGATATTCGACAGGGTGCGCCAGTCACCGACGCCACCGGCAAAGAACATCACGCCCATGGCCAACACCACCAGGGTCAGGATGCCGCTGATGTAGGCCTTTGGAATGGTGCGTTTCGGGTCCTTGGCTTCTTCGGCAGCCATGGCCGCGCCTTCGATGGCGAGGAAGAACCAGATCGCAAACGGGATCGCCGCGAACATCCCGGCAATCGCCGGTGCGCCGAACACATCGGACCCGGCCCAACCGTTGAGAGCAAAGTTACTGAAGCTGAAGGCCGGCGCGACCACGCCCATGAACACCAGCAACTCCGCCACGGCCAGCACGCAGACCACCAGCTCAAAGGTCGCGGCCAGCTTCACGCCAAGAATGTTCAGCCCCATGAACACGATGTAGGCACCGACCGCCGCGTGCTTTGGATCGAGGGCGGGAAATTGCACATTAAGGTAGGCGCCAATGGCCAACGCGATGGCCGGCGGGGCGAAGACAAATTCGATCAAGGTGGCCAGCCCGGCGATCAATCCGCCTTTCTCGCCAAACGCGCGACGGCTGTAGGCAAACGGCCCGCCCGCGTGAGGAATGGCGGTGGTCAGCTCGGTGAAACTGAAGATGAAACAGGTGTACATGGTGGCGACCATGAACGAGGTCACCAGAAAGCCCAGCGTTCCGGCCACGCCCCAGCCATAACTCCAGCCGAAATACTCCCCGGAAATCACCAGCCCGACCGCAATGCCCCACAAGTGCAACGTGCCCAGCGTGGGTTTGAGTTGTGTGTTCATGCGTTGCTCCCTGAACGGATTGGAAAGCTCGGGGGAGGGCGTGTGCAGTGGGCGTGCCAGTGTTGTGATGGCAGTCGTAAAGCGTAAAAAGGTGTCGTTTCGGGGATGTTCGCTGCTGGATTAGCGCTTTTTGTGCGCCAGTTGGGGGCGTTGTTGCCTGTTCTGGCGCTATCGCGAGCAGGCTCGCTCCCACAGGAGTTCGGCGTTGTATGGACGACGGCATTCCAATGTGGGAGCGAGCCTGCTCGCGATTGAGGCCGGCCCGGACACCGCTGTAACAAAGCCATAAACCCACTCTTTACGCATTCTTTATGCCCCGCCAACACCCTCGGTCTCGTTCCTTTACACCTTCCCTCCCGACAATGACTCCACACGCGGCAATACGCCGTAACACGGAGAACTTCCATGAGCGTTCTGGACGGGGTGTCACTGCTGTTGGCAGTGGGGCTGTTCATTTATCTGTTGGTTGCGCTGTTGCGCGCGGACCGGAACTAGGAGCGGCTATGCACAGTTATGACTATTGGCTGATCCTCGCGTTTTTCGCGGTGGTGTTGGTCCCGGCGCCGTTTCTCGGGCGCTTCTACTACAAGGTCATGGAAGGCCAGCGCACCTGGTTGACGCCGATCCTCGGCCCGGTGGAGCGCGGATGCTATCGCGTGGCGGGCGTCGATCCGCATGCCGAACAGAGTTGGCAGAAGTACACGCTGGCCTTGCTCGCGTTCAACCTCGCGGGCTTCTTGCTGTTGTTCGCGATCCTGTTGTTCCAGGACCACTTGCCGCTCAATCCGCAGAATCTTCCGGGCCAGGAGTGGACGCTGGCATTCAACACCGCCATCAGTTTCATGACCAACACCAACTGGCAGGCCTACAGCGGCGAAGCTTCGCTGAGCTATCTGAGCCAGATGGTCGGCCTCACCGTGCAAAACTTCGTCAGCGCCGCCACCGGCCTGGCGGTTTTGGTTGCGCTGTGCCGTGGCATCGGCCGCAAGTCCACTGCATCGCTCGGCAACTTCTGGGTCGACATGACCCGGGCCACCCTCTACGGCCTGCTGCCGTTGTGCCTGCTGCTGGCGCTGTACCTGGTGTGGCAAGGCGTACCGCAGACCTTCGCGCAATACGTGAATGCGGTGACGATGCAGGGCGTTGATCAAGTGATCCCGCTCGGCCCAGCCGCCAGCCAGATTGCCATCAAGCAACTGGGCACCAACGGTGGTGGTTTCTTCGGCGTCAACTCGGCGCATCCGTTCGAGAACCCGACGGCGTGGAGCAACCTGTTCGAGATGGCCTCGATCATTCTGATCCCCGTCGCGCTGGTCTTCACCTTCGGCCATTACGTGAAAGACCTACGCCAGAGCCGCGCAATCATCGCCTGCATGCTGGCGCTGTTCCTGATCGGCGGCGCGACCTCTATGTGGGCCGAGTACCAACCGAACCCGGCCCTGAACAACGCCGCCGTTGAACAGACCGCGCCGCTGGAAGGCAAGGAAGCACGCTTCGGCACCACCGCCACCGTGCTGTGGTCGGTGACCACCACTGCGGCTTCGAACGGTTCGGTCAACGGCATGCACGACAGCCTCAACCCGCTGAGCGGCATGGTCGCGCTGGTCAACATGATGGTCGGTGAAGTGATCTTCGGCGGTGTCGGCGCCGGGCTTTACGGCATGTTGCTCAACGTGCTGATCGCGGTGTTCCTCGCCGGCCTGATGATTGGCCGCACGCCGGAATACCTCGGCAAGAAACTCCAGGCCAGGGAAGTGCAATTGCTCGTGGTGACCTTGATGGTCATGCCGATCGGCGTGCTGGTGCTCGGTGCGATAGCCGCGAGCCTGCCCGGCCCGGTGGCCTCGGTGAGTAACCCCGGCGCACATGGTTTCAGCCAGTTGCTTTACGCCTACACCTCGGCCAGTGCCAACAACGGCTCGGCGTTTGGTGGCTTCGGCGCCAACACTCCGTTCCACAACCTGATGCTGGGCCTGGGCATGTTGATCGGTCGCTTCGGCTACATCCTCCCGGTTCTGGCATTGGCCGGCAGCCTGGCGATGAAGAAAACCGCACCGATCGGCCAGAACAGTTTCCCGACCCACGGCCCGCTGTTCGTGACCCTGCTGACCGTGACCATTTTGCTTGTGGGTGGTTTGACCTTCCTGCCGACTTTGGCACTGGGTCCTATCGCTGAACATTTGAGCATGGGCTTCTAAGGAATCCATCATGAATATGCCTGCAATCAAACCCGCCGCCGCCAAGGCGCCGGAGCAACCAAAAACCGCGTTCTCGGCCCTGTGGCGCCCGGCGCTGGTGCAAGCCTTCGTCAAACTCGACCCGCGGCAATTGCAACGTGCGCCGGTGATGCTGGTGGTCGAGCTGACCGCGATTCTGACCACCGTCCTGTGCTTCATTCCGGACACCGCGGTGCCGACGTTCGTCGCCGTGCAAATTGCCGTGTGGCTGTGGTTCACCGTGTTGTTCGCCAACTTCGCCGAAGCCTTGGCCGAAGGTCGCGGCAAGGCCCGCGCCGACAGCCTCAAGGCCGGCAGCGAAGGCTTGAGCGCCCGGCGCAAAACCAGCAACGGCAGCTTTCAAGTGGTGCCCGCCGCCAGCCTGCGCAAGGGCGATGTGGTGCGCGTCGAAGCGGGGGAGATGATCCCCGGTGACGGCGAAGTGATCGAAGGCATCGCGGCGGTCAACGAAGCGGCGATCACGGGTGAATCCGCGCCAGTGATTCGTGAGTCCGGCGGCGACCGCTCGGCCGTCACCGGCAACACGCGGCTGGTGTCTGACTGGCTGTTGGTGAAAATCACCGCCAACCCTGGCGAGTCGACACTGGACCGTATGATCGCTTTGGTCGAAGGCGCCAAACGCCAGAAAACCCCGAACGAAGTGGCGCTCGACATCCTGTTGATCGGCCTGACCCTGATCTTCCTGCTGGTGGTCGTCACCCTGCAACCGTTCGCCCACTTCGCCAACGGGAGCTTGCCGCTGGTGTTCCTGGTGGCGTTGTTGGTCACTTTGATTCCGACCACCATTGGCGGCTTGCTGTCGGCCATTGGTATCGCCGGGATGGATCGCCTGGTTCGTCTGAACGTGATCGCCAAATCCGGTCGCGCCGTGGAAGCGGCGGGGGACGTGCATGTGCTGTTGCTGGACAAGACTGGCACCATCACCTTCGGCAACCGTCGTTGCACAGCGGTGGTGGCGGCGCCGGGCGTGAGCAGTCAGGAGCTGGCGGAAGGCGCGTTGTTCGCGTCGCTGGCCGATGACACCGCGGAAGGTAAATCCATTGTCGAGTTCCTGCGCGGTACTCAGCCACAACCGGAACCTGCTGCCGAATTGCTGACCGCCGTGCCGTTCAGTGCCGAGACGCGTTTGTCCGGTGTCGATTATCACGGCCGCGTTTTCCGCAAAGGCGCGGTTGATTCGCTGCTGACCTTCGTCGGGATGAAACGCGCTGATCTGGCCCCGGCCCTGTCGCGGGAAATCGACAAGATCGCGCAAAGCGGCGGTACCCCGTTGCTGGTCTGCGCCGACGGCAAATTGCTCGGGGCGATCCACCTCAAGGACGTGGTCAAGCCCGGTATTCGCGAACGTTTCGCTGAGCTGCGCAAGCTTGGGATTCGCACGGTCATGGTCACCGGCGACAACCCGCTGACCGCCGCCGCGATTGCTGCTGAAGCCGGCGTGGATGACGTGCTGGCCGAAGCCACGCCGGAGAAAAAACTGGCGCGCATCCGTCACGAGCAAAACGACGGTCGCCTGGTCGCCATGTGCGGCGACGGTGCCAACGATGCCCCGGCCCTGGCCCAGGCGGACGTCGGCATGGCGATGAACGACGGCACGCAAGCGGCCCGCGAAGCGGCGAACATGGTCGACCTCGACAGCGACCCGACCAAGCTGCTGGACGTGGTGCAGATCGGCAAGGAATTGCTGGTGACCCGCGGCGCGCTGACCACGTTTTCCATCGCCAACGACGTGGCCAAGTACTTCGCGATTTTGCCGGCGCTGTTTGCGTCGATCTACCCGCAACTGGGCGTGCTGAACGTCATGCACTTGAGCAGTCCGCAGAGCGCGATTCTCTCGGCCATCGTGTTCAACGCGCTGATCATTGTGGTGCTGATTCCGTTGGCGCTGCGCGGTGTGCGGGTGCACGCGGCGAGTGCGGCGGCGTTGTTGCGGCGCAACCTGCTGATCTACGGGCTGGGCGGGATTCTGGTGCCGTTCGTAGGCATCAAGGCCATCGACATGCTGTTGACGGCGTTGCATCTGGTTTGACCAGGCGGTGTGTCAGATAAGCCGCTATCGCGAGCAGGCTCGCTCCCACAAGGAGCACTGCATTCCCCTGTGGGAGTGAGCCTGCTCGCGATGAATACACCACGGTGCAACAGGTTAAGCACTTTACGAATTCGAGGATTTTGAAATGTCCACAATGATACGTCCGGCCTTGAGCCTGCTGGTCTTGATGACCCTGATCACCGGCGTCGTCTATCCCCTGGTGGTCACCGGTGTCGCCCAGGTCGCGTTCCCCGATCAGGCCAACGGCAGCCTGCTGCACGATGCCGACGGCAAGGTCCGCGGCTCGTCACTGATCGCCCAGGATTTCGTCGGCGACGCCTGGTTCCATCCGCGGCCATCGGCGGGTGCCTTTGCCACGGTGTCGAGCGGTGCCAGCAACCTGTCACCGAGCAACCCGGCCCTGGCCACTCGCGTGATCGACGAGGCCAACAAGCTGATGGTGCCAGGCCAGGGCCCCGTGCCGTTGGCCATGCTCACCACCTCCGGCAGCGGCCTCGATCCACACTTGCCACCGGCCGCGATTGCCTATCAACTGGCGCGTGTTGCGGCGGCGCGGAATGTGCCGGTGGCGACACTGCAGAATCTGTTGGATACGCACATCGTGCAGCCGCTGGTGGGGCCTCCGGTGGTGAATGTGCTTGAGTTGAACCTGGCACTGGAAAAGCTGTAGATCAAAAGATCGCAGCCTGCGGCAGCTCCTACATCGGACGGCATATACCCTGTAGGAGCTGCCGCAGGCTGCGATCTTTCAAGGCAACTCCCCAAATTCAAAGTCGAACAAGGCAAAGACAAATGAGCGATTCCGGCCGCGCCGATGCGCTGTTAGCTGACCTGCCCCGCGATGGCCGTGGCCGGCTCAAGGTATTCCTCGGCGCCGCGCCCGGTGTCGGTAAAACCTACGCCATGCTCCAGGCAGCCCACACGCAACTGCGCCAGGGCGTGAAAGTCATCGCCGGCGTCGTCGAAACCCACGGCCGGGCCGAAACCGAAGCGCTGCTGGGCGGCTTGCCACAGCAATCGTTGGTACGCTCGGAATACCGTGGCGTGATGCTTGAGGAAATGGACCTCGATGGTCTGCTCGCCGCCAAGCCGAAGCTGGTGCTGGTGGACGAGTTGGCGCACACCAACGCGCCCGGCAGCCGTCACGAAAAACGCTGGCAGGACATTCAGGAATTGCTCGCTGCCGGCATCGACGTGTTCACCACCGTCAACGTCCAGCACCTGGAAAGCCTCAACGACCAAGTGCGCGGCATCACGGGTGTACAGGTCCGTGAAACCCTTCCGGACTGGGTGCTGCAAGAAGCCTTCGAGCTGCTGCTGATCGACTTGCCGCCACGGGAATTGCTGGAGCGGCTGCGCGACGGCAAGGTCTATGTGCCGGAGCAGGCGAGGGCTGCGATCGATGCGTTCTTCACCCAGACCAACCTGACGGCACTGCGCGAACTGGCGATGCAAACGGCTGCCGCGCAGGTCGATAACGACCTGACCCAGGGCTATCGCCAGATGGGGCAAGCCGCGCCGACAGTACGCGGTCGCTTGTTGGTCGGTGTCGATGGCGATGCCCAGGCCGAGCGTTTGGTGCGCCACGCCAGCCGCGTGGCCCAGCGTCGGCATCTGCCGTGGAGTCTGGTGCATGTAGACAACGGCAGCCTGCGTGACGAGCAATCGCGCCTGCGCTTGCAAAGTGCCCAACAGCTGGCTGAACGCCTGGGCGGCGAAGTGGTGCTGTTACGCGCCGGCGAGGTAGCGAAAACCCTGATCCAGCATGCCGCTGAACGCCGCGCCAGCCTGGTGTTGGTCGGCCAGTCGCGGCCACGTTTGCGCCGACGCGTATTCGGTGGCGGGTTGGCCGCGCGCTTGTTGCGCAATGCGCGTGGATTGGAAATCAACGTCCTCGACAGCGATCATGAGCAGCACCAGCCACGCCAGCATTCAATGCAGGCGCTGGTGTGGTTCGACTATGCCCTGGCGGTGGTTGCCACGCTGTTGGCCAGTGCCCTGGCTTGGGCCGTAGCGAGCGTTTTGCCGCTGCCGAACATCTCACTGGTATTCCTTGCCGCCGTGCTGCTGGTGGCGGTGCGCAGTAGCCTCGGCCCGGCGTTGGTCTGCGCGGCGCTGTCGTTTCTGACCTACGACTTCTTGTTCATTCCACCGAATTTTTCCTTCAGCATCCAGCGCGAAGAAGACGTGCTGACCTTGTTGTTTTTCCTGTTGATGGCGGCGCTTACCGGCAACCTCGCGGCGCGGCAGCGGCGACAATTGCAGGCGTTGCGCGACACCCAGGAAGAAACCACCGAACTGCTCGACCTGTCGCGCAAACTGACCGCCGCCACTGACCGTCAGGCTGTGGTCAGCGCTGCCGCTCAACACCTCAATGGCTGGAGTGATTTGCAGTTGTGCCTGCTCAATCGCGACGGTCCAAGCGGCTGGAAAGTCGAAACCGGCGGCCCGCTGGAATTCACCGAAGCCGAGCGCGCCGCCGCCGACTGGGCCTGGCAACACGATCAGCCCGCTGGCGCCGGCACCGGCACGTTGCCGTTCGGGCGCTGGTGGTGGTGGCCATTGTCGGTGGAGGACGGTCCGCTGGCGTTGCTGGGCGTGTGCGCAAAAGAAGGCCAGACCCTGAGTGGCCAGCGCCGCCGATTGTTGACGGCGCTGAGTCAACCGCTGGCGCAGGCGCTGGCGCGTGCGCAATTGGCCGATGATCTGGAAGCGGCGCGCCTGCACGGCGAAACCGAACAACTGCGCAGTGCCTTGCTGGCCTCGGTGTCCCACGATTTGCGTACGCCCCTGACCTCCATGCGCGGCAGCATCGACAGCCTGCTGGCGCTCGGCGAAGCGATCCCGCTGGAAGATCGTCGTGAGTTGCTCGAAGGCACCCGCGATGAAGCCGAACGCCTCGACCGCTACATTCAAAACCTGCTGGACATGACCCGCCTCGGCCACGGTGCCCTGAAGCTGGCGCGGGATTGGGTGTCGCCGGCTGACATCGTCGGCAGTTCGCTCGGCCGCTTGCGTGCGGTGCTGGCGCCACTGCAACTGAGCATTGAAGTACCGCCAGAGTTGCCGCTGCTGTACGTTCATGCCGCGCTGATCGAGCAAGCGCTGATCAACGTGTTGGAAAACGCCGCGCGCTTTTCACCGTCCCACGGCCGTTTGCAATTACGCGCCGGGGCGGACGACAAGGAGCTGTTTTTCTCGGTCAGTGACGAAGGGCCAGGGATCCCGGAGGCGGAGCGAGCGAAAATTTTCGACATGTTCTACACCGCCGCACGAGGGGATCGCGGCGGGCAGGGCACCGGTCTGGGCCTGGCGATCTGTCAGGGCATGGTGGGCGCCCATGGCGGGCGGATCAGCGTGGCTGATGGCATTGAGGCGCGCGGCACCTGCATCACCTTGCACTTGCCGTTGCAGGCTCAGCCGGGGTATGAAAGTGAAGCCTGAACACGCTTGCGCTACTCTCTTGCCACTTATTTGTGTTGATGTGAATTCATGAGCCAGACCGCGACCATCCTGGTCATCGACGACGAACCGCAGATTCGCAAATTCCTGCGCATCAGCCTCGCTTCCCAAGGTTACAAAGTGCTGGAGGCTGGCACCGGTACCGAAGGGCTGGCCCAGGCCGCTTTGAACAAACCGGATTTGCTGGTGCTCGACCTCGGTTTGCCGGACATGGACGGCCAGCAGGTTTTACGCGAGTTTCGCGAATGGTCGACGGTGCCCGTGCTGGTGCTGTCGGTGCGTGCTGGCGAGGGGCAAAAAGTCGAAGCGCTGGATGGCGGCGCCAACGATTACGTGACCAAACCCTTTGGCATCCAGGAGTTCCTGGCGAGGATACGTGCGCTGTTGCGCCAGGCACCGGCGGGCGAAGCCCAACAAGCGGCACTGACGTTCGGCCCGTTGACGGTGGATCTGGCGTATCGCCGGGTGCTGCTCGATGGCACCGAAGTAGCGCTGACCCGCAAGGAATACGCCGTGCTGGCGCAACTGGCGCGCCATCCCGGGCGGGTCATCACCCAGCAGCAGTTGCTCAAGGATATCTGGGGGCCGACTCATACCGACGACAGCCATTACTTGCGGATTGTGGTCGGGCATTTGCGCCAGAAGCTGGCAGATGACCCGACCCAGCCTCGATTTATCGTGACCGAAGCGGGGGTGGGGTATCGGTTGTTGAGTGAGGGCAGCCTGTAGTTTTGTGTCGCCTGTTCCGGCCCTATCGCGAGCAGGCTCGCTCCCACAGTGGATTGGTGGTGAACTCAATATTTTGAACACTGAAGCCCCCTGTGGGAGCGAGCCTGCTCGCGATGGGACCCTCACATACACTCGAGAACTCAGGAATCGCGCTCACTCTCATACCGGTCCAGCGTATCCCGCGCGATTTCCCGCCCCAGCGCGATCAATTCCGGCGCTTTGTAGAACTCGAAAAACCGGCACACCCGCTTTGGCACGTTGATCAAAATGTCCGGTGGATACCCGGCAATCTTGTACTGCGCCAACGACGTCTGCATGACCTCGAAACTCTGGTTGATCAAGTCCAGCAAAGACGCTGGCCCGACGTTGTCGATGATGAACGAACCGGTCGCAGACTTTGGCGCACCGGCTCGCTCGGGTGCAGCCGCCGGTTGCTGGGCTTCGGGTTCGGCGGACTCGATCCACGGGTTGATATCGGCCGCTTCGGCCATCAACGCCTCCTTCTCCAGCAAAAGCAATTGTTCTGCCTGTTTACGCCGAAACGGCATTTTCGAACCGAGGGAATTCAGCAGGCTGTTAAAACGGCTTTTGAACGCGGCGGGGCGCTCGATCACCGGTAATTGATAATGACGCTGGTTGGTGGAGTTGAGGTTGACCGCGATGATCAAATCGCAGTGGCTGGACACCACCGGCACGATCGGCAGCGGGTTGAGAATGCCGCCATCGACCAGCATGCGATTGCCCTGCATCACCGGGGTGAACAGGCTCGGAATGGCCGCGGAGGCGCGCATGGCCTGATGCAGACAGCCTTCCTGGAACCAGATCTCCTGCTGGTTGGTCAGGTCCGTGGCCACCGCCGTGTAGGGGATGCGCAGGTCTTCGATATTGATCTCGCCGACAATCTTGCGAATCTGCCCGAAGACTTTCTCCCCGCGGATCGCCCCCAGACGAAAACTGACATCCACCAGACGCAACACATCGAGGTAATCCAGACTCTCGATCCAGTCGCGATAGTCATCGAGCTTGCCGGCGGCGTAGATTCCGCCAACCACTGCCCCCATGGAACAACCGGCGATACAGGCGATATCGTAACCGCGCCGTTCGATTTCCTGGATGACGCCAATATGGGCATAACCCCGGGCTCCACCCGAGCCCAACACCAGTGCGACACGCTTTTTCATTGATCGCCCTCGTTTGAATGGTTCAACAATGCACCCATCGAGGGGCGCGCTTCAATCGCCAAGGTCGCTCGGGGCGGCGAACGCGTCGTTTTTTCGACACTCCATGGCGGCAGATGGATATTCTCTCCAGCGCTATAGTTTGCGCTGGCGATGGACGGCACTTTTCCCGTGCCAGACCGTCCTACCTGCATGACTGTCTTCCCTATCTCTGAGGTGTGTTTGATGAAAGCCTGGATTTGTGTGCCATTGATTGCCCTGGCACTCGCCGGTTGTGCCGGTAAAACTGCTTATCGTGACAGCTGCGGCAGTAATATCGATGCCGCATGGCACGAGCTGGACCTGGCCAAGGCTGAGGGCTTCGCCGGGACCGTCAGCTACTCCAAGGCCTTGTCATTGTTGACCGCGGCCAAAACCCAGCAACAATTCGAAGGGTTCGAAGGTTGCACCAAGAAGGCCGAGAAAGCGCGCTTTTATATTCGCGAGTCACGCGCCGGCCGTTGAGGCATGATGTAAAACCACGGGGACGTTCGAGTCAGGGAGCAGGCGATGTCGGCATTGGTTGATCGATTAGTGGCCCACGTGTTGGGCCTGGAAGTTCGTCTGCTGGCCTGTCAGGCGCGCCTGACAGCCCGTACCGATCCCGAGGCCTTGCACGATCTGCGCACCACCGTGCGCCGTTTGCGCAGCCTGCTGCGGCCTTTGCGCGGACTGCCAGGCGTCGAGCAGCTGGAAACGGCGGCGTCCGCTGTCGGCGACCTGACCACGCCCTGGCGTGATCGTGAAGTGTTGGCGGCGTATCTGCTTGAGCATGATCAACCTGAAGCTGCGCAACGGCGTTTAGCACAGATGGCCGAGGCGTATCCCGCCGTGGCGAGCAGTACCGAGCTGGCGCAATTGCTGGTCATTCTTGATGCGTTTCCGCGTTTCTTGCGTGCTGCCCAGCGTCAGGACTTGCTCCAGGGTTTGGGCAAGCGCATCAAGAAGCGCCTGGGCAAACAGTGGAAAAAACTCGACGAAGCCCTGCACGATCCCGCCCATGACCGCCATCGCTTGCGCCTGCTGATCAAGCGCGTGCGCTATGGCATCGATGCTTACCCCGAATTGGATCGCCTGCCGAAAGCCGCCATGCCCCGATTGAAATCGGCTCAGGGCGCATTGGGCGACTGGCACGACTGCCTGCAGTGGCTGGCCATTGCCGAGCAGGAAGCGGATTTGCGCCCCTGTGTCGTCGGTTGGCACACCGCCATGGCCAAGGCCGAACAGCGCGCCGACCGTGTGCTGGACAAGCTCAGCGCTGACTGCTTCGAATCCTGAAAACCACGCGACGAGTTTTTGTAGCAGCTGCCGAAGGCTGCGTTCGGCTGCGCAGCAGTCGTCAAATCGATGACCTCGGTGTACCTGTAAAACCGTGGTGGCCCATTCTACGGTCGCTGCGCAACCGGACGCAGCCTTCGGCAGCTGCTACAGATGGGTCAAGGCCGGTCTTATCCGGCCCATCTGTCAGTCAATTTGGCCGGAATGCGCGCTGTACAGCCTTTGCCGGCTGGTTAAGATTCCTACATCCTTTTCCTGCTTCTGAGGTTTTCATGCGCTTTTGCGACCTGCTCGACGCCGTCCGCCGCCAACCGTTGGAGCTGACTATCCCCGCTGGCTGGGCGCAAGGGCGAGCCAGTTTCGGTGGTCTGGTGGCTGCCTTGCAGTACGAAGCCATGCGCGCGAAGGTGCCGGCGGATCGACCGGTGCGTTCGCTGGCGATCACCTTCGTTGGCCCGGTCGAGCCCGAGGTGCCGGTCAGCTTTGAGGTCGACGTACTGCGCGAAGGTAAGGCTGTCAGCCAGGTCTTGGGGCGAGCCCTGCAGAAGGGGCAAGTGGTGACGCTGATTCAGGGCAGCTTCGGCGCCTCGCGTCCTTCGGAGGTGGCGGTGCCGGCCGAGCCGGCGCCCGAGATGAAGCATTGGGACGACTGCCAGGAGCTGCCTTTCATCGAGGGTGTTATCCCGGAATTCATGCGTCATCTGGCGATGCGCTGGAGCGTCGGCGGGCTGCCGTTCAGCGGCAGCACATCGCGGCAGATGGGGGGCTGGGTGCGTTTGCGTGGAGACGTGAAGGAGGAGCCGATCACTGAGTCGCACATTCTTGCGCTGGTGGACGCCTGGCCGCCGGCCGTAATGCCATTTCTGAAAAAACCGGCAATGGGCAGCACGCTGACCTGGACCATCGAGTTTGTGCAGCCGTTGCTTGAACTGAGCACCCTGGACTGGTGCAAATACTTGGTCGAAACCGAATACGCCGCCAATGGTTACGGCCACGCCGCCGCGAAAATGTGGGACGCGCAAGGCCGGTTGATTGCCCTGAGCCGGCAAACGGTAACCGTGTTTGCCTGATCAGTGACGACGGTGGCGTTCCCGCCAGGCGCGCCACCAACCGCCACTGAGGAAAAACCTCGGAAAGGTCAGGAATTGCTCGACCAATAGACGCGAGACCGCGTCTTTGCGATCGCTGAACGGCTCCGACGCTTGTACTTCCAGGCTGTGGCCATGGCGTTGCAGGCCGAGCGCCGCGATCACGCCGATGATGCCAATGGCGAAGTTAGCCAGGTTCAGGCCGAACACCCCGGAAACAATCAGCAGGAACGCCACGATGAACAGCGGCACGGCAATCAAGTGCAGCACCAGGTTGGTCGGGTGCTGGTGATTGTTCGGGTAGGCACGCCATTGCCAGGCGGGAAGGTTGGGATGACGTTTGCCCATGATGCTAATCCTCGATCCATGTTGAACACATGCTTGAAGAATAGGCCCGCTCGGGGCGGGCGGCGAATCAAGGTTGGCTATGGCGGCGATAGATGTAATGGGCAAAAAAGATCGCAGCCTACGGGTGTAAGCGATCCCTGTAGGAGCTGCCGCAGGCTGCGATCTTTATTCTTTAAAGTTTCAACTGCCCGATAGCTTTGCTCAACTCTGCGGCCAGCGCCGCCAGTTCATGACTGGTCGTCGCAGAACTGACGGTCTGTTGCACGGTGTTCTCGGTCACATCGCGGATGCTCACCACCGCCCGGTTCATTTCCTCTGCCACCTGACTCTGCTGCTCGGCCGCCACGGCGATCTGCGTGTTGCTTTCACGCATCTGCGCCACCGCGCCGGTGATTTGCGCCAACGCTTCGCCGGCTTCCTGCGCCTGTTGCACGCAGTCGTCAGCCTTGAACGAGCTTTCCTGCATGAAGTCCACGGCGTCCCGTGTCCCAGCCTGCAACGCTGAAACCATCACGGTAATTTCATCCGTCGAGGCTTGTACGCGCTTGGCCAGGTTGCGCACTTCATCGGCGACCACCGCAAACCCGCGGCCCATTTCACCGGCCCGGGCTGCTTCAATTGCAGCGTTCAGCGCCAGGAGATTGGTCTGCTCGGCGATGCTGTGAATCACATTGACCACGCCGTTGATTTTCTGGCTGTCCTCGGCGAGGCGCTGAATCATCTCGGCGGTTTGCTGCACCCCGGTGGACAGCCCGGCAATCGACTTCTGTACACGCATGACCACCGCTTGCCCACTGCCGGCCAGGCTATCGGCCGATTGCGAGAGGTCGCGGGTGGCGCCGGCGTGTTGGGCGATGTGGTAGACGGTGGCGGTCATTTCGTTGATCGCGGTGGCGGCCTGATCGGTTTCACTCTGCTGGCCAAGCATGCCGTGCTGCACCTCGTTCATGCTTGAGGCCAGGCGTGCGGCACCATCATCGAGTTGCTGCGCGGTGCTGGCGACGGTGTTGACCACCCGTTGATAGCCGGCCTGCATGGCATTGAAGGCGTTGGCCATCTGCCCGACTTCATCGCGGCCGGCCAGTGGAACGCGGGCCGACAGATCACCGGTTTTTTCCACGTGAAGCATCACGTCTTTCAAGGTGTTGAGCTGGCTGAGCAAGAAGCGGATCAACAGCTGCGACGCACCGAGCATTGCCAGCATCAACACGAACACCGCCACGGCGTAATGGGCGAAACGCTCTGCGAACACCTGGCTCAGGCTCGGCCCATGGGCCACGACACCGACCTGCTGGCCATCCGCGCGCGTGAACACCTCGGCGCCGATCAGCAGGTTGTCGCCGAACAACGGCATGGCATTGATCTCGACCCAGCCGTTGGCCCCGGCCAATTCCGTCAGAGGTTGTTGATTGAACGACGGCGCTTGCCCGCGATTGAACGTCAGCAGGTTCTCGGCTTTGGGCAGCGCCTGCCCGACAGGCCAGGCCCCCAGCAATCGCGCCTGCGCCTGCGCCGATGCCTGCGCGGCATGGTTTCGGGCCTGCTGTTCGAGTTGCACGGCGTAGAGCACCAGCAACAGGGTGGTGATGAAGGCGACGGAGTTCACCGCCCAGAATTTGTACTTCAGCGAAATATTGCTAAGCCAGGCACCCATGGAGGTCTTCTCTGATAGCGGAAACAGCATTGGCAAGGTGCCATTATTGTGCCGCTATGCAGGGAGTCGAATCTTGATGCAGGTCAATGAGCCGCATCACGACCTGTATGAGGATCACTCAGGAATAGAGGGCAACCCATAGAACGCTCGCGCGCACGCGGTCGTGTGTGCCGCCAGATCTTCCTGGGTCTCCCCACGATGCAACGCCACTTCGCGCAACACCTCGGTCAGATAAGCCGGTTCATTGCGGCCATTCTTCGGCTTCGGCCGCAAACTGCGCGGCAGCAGATACGGGGCATCACTCTCCAGCATCAGGCGTCCGCGCTTGATTTCCTTGACCAACGGATGCAAGTGCGTGCCCCGGCGCTCATCGCAGATCCAGCCCGTAATGCCGATGTGCAAATCAAGGTCGAGGTAGCTGAACAGCGCTGCCTTCTCCCCGGTGAAGCAGTGCACCACGGCAGCCGGCAGTTGATCGCGGTAGTCACGGAGGATTTCCAGCAGACGCTGACTGGCATCGCGCTCGTGCAGAAACACCGGCATTTGCAGTTCAACGGCCAGTGCCAGATGTTCTTCCAGGACTTTTTCCTGTTGGGGACGCGGCGAGAAATCGCGGTTGAAATCCAGACCGCATTCACCCACGGCGACCACATTCGGCTCCTTGAGCAGGCTGCGCAGGCGGCTGGCACTGTCGGCGTTCCAGTCACTGGCCGCGTGGGGGTGAATGCCGGCCGTGGCGAACAGCCGTTGGGCGCTTTCGTCGAGTTGCTGGCACAGTTCCAGCGCCTGTTCACTGCCCTCGACATTGGTGCCGGTCAGTACCAATTGGCACACGCCAGCGGCATAGGCGCGGTCGAGTACAGCCTGGTGTTTGTCGGCAAAACTGGGGTTGGTCAGGTTGACGCCGATATCGATGAGTTGCATGGTGCTACCTCGGACCAAAGGCCGGAAAGCATATCAGAGCTGTAGATTTATAAGAAAAACCAAGAACTACAACGAGTTATAGCTGTCATTTGATTCCGCGGGAGTGGGCAGGGTGGTCAGAGTGCCATCACTGTGCCAGTCTTTCGCACTTTGCCAGCGCTCAGGCGCCCTGTTTTTGTCGCGTGATTTCAGCTCATGTGATCAACCCGAATTCTTTCCGGAGAGTGGATGATTCGTCCCTCGGTTTTGCTACTGCTGTGCTGTTCGCTGCTGCTGCCGATGTCGGCGGTCGCGCGTCTGCCTGGCCCGCTGCAAGCCGTGCCGGCCGCCAAAGTGCGCGACCTGACGGAAATCCGCAGCAGCCGTGTGCTGCGCGTGTTGGTCAACCAGAGCCGCAACAGTTCCGGTGAAGTCCAGGGCCAGGCCATCGGCGTCGAATATCATCGCTTGCGCGCCTTTGAGCAATACCTCAACGGTCACGCCCGTGACGGTCAGGAAATCACCCTCAAGATCATCCCCAAAGCCAAGGATCAACTGCTCGGCGCGTTGCAGCGCGGGGAGGGTGATCTTGTAGCACCAGGTGAATTGCTCGACCTGCAACCGGGGTTCGCCGTCAGCAGCAGTGAACCGGTTGCCAGCAACATTCCGCTGGTGCTGGTGGGCATCAAAGGCGAGCGTCGCTACACCCGTCTCGAGCAGCTCTCGGGTAAAACCCTGGCGTTACCGAACGGCAGTGCCGCCGGTGATGCGATCAGTCAGATCAACCAAAAGCTCGCTCTGCATAAACTGCCACCGGTCACCATCGAATGGGTCGATCCCAGTCTGGCGGTCGAAGACGTGTTGGAGATGGTTCAGGGCGGGATCTTTCACCTGACCATCGTCGAGCAACCGATCGCCGAGCGCTGGGGCAAGATCCTGCCGAAACTGCGCGTCGATCGACAAGTGCTCATCAGCGAGCCGGGCGAAGAGTTCTGGTTCGTGCGTCGCGACGCATCGATGCTGCGAGCCAGCATTGATCGCTTTCTCACCGGTTACAAAAAGCCGTCGGATCAGGATGCTGCGTTCTTGCGCATCTATCGGCGCCTGTATCAGGTTCACTATCCGCTGGCCAAGGCTGACCGCCAGCGTCTGGAAAAGCTTCGACCGGTACTGCAAAAACATGCCGATGCCCAAGGCATGGACTGGCTGAATCTGGCGGCCCTGGCGTTCAAGGAGTCGGGCCTCAAACCCACGGCCCGCAGTGGCGGTGCACCGACGGGGCTGATGCAGATCACGCCTTCTGCGGCCCAGCGGGTAGGGGTCAACAACATTCAGGACCTGGATGCCAATGTGCAGGCCGGGGCCAAATACCTGGCGATGATTCGTCGCAAGTTCTTCGCCAGCCCCAAACTCAACGAGCGCGAGCGCATGGCGTTCGTGCTGGCGGCCTACAACATCGGGCCGGAGCGGGTTCAGGGCATGCGTGCAGAAGCGCGGCGGCGGGGCTTGAATCCCAACCAGTGGTTTTTCCAGGTTGAGCGCGTTGCCATGGAGCAGGTGGGAATGGGGCCTGTCAGCTATGTTAATAGCGTGAACAAGTATTACTTGGCGTTCGATCGGGAGCGGGAGTCGTTGGAGCCCCAGGGGCAAAAAGTTGCCCTTCGTAAGTGATCGAATAAACTGATTGTTAAGGTGGATTTTTTGCGCTTTTAACATGAAATTTACTGATTAATATAGCGGCCAACCAACACACACAAACAATGGATGACACAGCATGAGCACACTGATCAACAAGGTACTGTTTACCCGCGCTGGCTACGGCCTGACTGTTCTGCGTATTGTCGTCGGCATCATTTTCGCTGCCCACGGCTCGCAGAAACTGTTCGGCGCATTCGGTGGCTATGGTCTGGCCGGCACCGCGCAGTACATGGAAAGCATCGGCCTGGCGCCGGGCTACCTGATGGCAACGCTGGCAGGCGGCACGGAGTTCTTCGCCGGGCTGGCATTGATCATCGGCCTGCTGGTTCGTCCGGCAGCATTGGGCCTGACGTTCCTTTCCCTGGTGGCGATCTTCTCGGTGCACATCAGCAACGGTTTGTTCATGGCCAACAACGGTTATGAGTTCGCCCTCGCACTGCTCGGTGGCAGCATCGCAGTGCTGATCGAAGGCGCCGGCAAGCTCTCGGCAGACCGCGCCATCGCCGGCTGACCGCTCTGGCTCAACGAAAAGGCCCGCATTGTGCGGGCCTTTTTTGTTGCGCGTCATTCTTGACACTGTCCGGTCAGCTTCTCTAGGATGCTGCTCATGCGCCGATTTAAACAGCTACTTGCGGGGCGCCAGGTGACTCATTCAGTTACCGATAGAAGCTTGAAACAGGCTTCGAAATACCGCTAAAGCGCTGGTTCGGTGTTGCCTCTCACCTGCCATGCAGACTTTTGAGGCAGAGACACGACACAATGAATGCACTAAGCCCCGTAGTACGTCCCGCGCCGATCACGGCACATCTCACCCAGCGCAACCCAAAAATCCTGCTTGGCGGCAAACATCAGCCAACGCTTTTGCGTTATCTCGATGGCTGGCCACGTCGTACGGGCGGTCCGGCTGCGTTCCTGATCCAGTTCGTTGAAGACGGCGAATCCCTGGCCCGTTTCGCCAGCGACAGTTTTGATCTGGCGGTGATTCAATCGCCGAGCCTCGAAGACGCCCCTGAAGTCATCCGGCAATTGACCCGTGTCGCCCGGCAAGGGCTGATTACCCGTCGCTGAGCGGCGACTTACGGATAATCGATCGCCACGATATACACGCATTGTTCGCCGGTCGGCGTCTGGACCCGAACTTCTGCGTCCAGTGCCTTGCCGATCAAGGCGCGGGCCAGTGGTGAGTCGATGCTGATCAGGCCTTGTTTGAGGTCCAGCTCATCCGGCCCGACAATACGGTAGCGTGACTCTTTGCCATCCCCATCTTCGATCGTGACCCAAGCGCCGAAATAGACTTTGTTCGGGTCGCTGGGTTTTTCGCTGACGACCTTGAGCGCTTCCAGGCGCTTGGTGAGAAAACGCACGCGGCTGTCGATTTCGCGCAGCATTTTTTTGCCGTAGGTGTACTCGGCGTTTTCCGAGCGATCGCCCTGTGCCGCCGCCTCACTGACAGATTGCGTGACTTGCGGCCGCCGGACGTGCCAGAGCTCATGAAACTCGGCGCGCATCCGCGCTTCACCTTCGGGGGTGATCAGCGCGGTGCCGGCGGAGCGGGGAGGGCGGTAACGGCTCATGGCGACTTCTTGTGATGAACAGCGTTTGAGTTTATCAACCCTCGCGCAAAACTGTCAGCGGGCTGGCGTTCAAGGCGCGGCGAGTGCCGAATACACCGGCGCCGCCGATCAGTACCGCACCGATCAGTGGCAAAACCAGCAGCCACGGATGCGGATGCCACGGCAGATCGAACGCATATCGATACAACACCAGGCTCACGACTTCCGAGCCCAGCGCGGCCAGCAAACCACTGACCGCACCCAACAAACCGAACTCGATCCGCCGTGCCTTGACCAGCAATTGCCGCTCCGCGCCCAGCGCTCGCAGTAAAGCACCCTGACGAATGCGCTCGTCGAGTGTCGCTTGCAGACCGGAAAACAACACTGCCATCCCTGCTGCCAGCACGAACAACAACACGTACTCCACTGCCAAAGTGACCTGGGCGAGGATGCTGCGCAACTGCTCCAGCAGTGCCTCGACTTGCAGAATGGTCACTGCCGGGAAAGACCGGGACAGATCGACGATCTGCTGGTCATGACCCGAGGCCAGATAAAAACTGGTCAGGTAAGTCGCCGGCAGATCCTTCAAGGTGCCGGGCTGGAAGATCATGAAGAAGTTCGGCTGGAAGTTATCCCAGTTGATCTCCCGCAGACTGGTGACCTTGGCCTCGCGATTGACCCCGCCGACGGTGAAGACCAGATGGTCGCCCAACTTGAGCTTCAGGCTTTCGGCGACTTTGCCTTCCACCGAGACGCCGGGAATTTCATCCGGCGTCTGCTCGGGCCACCAGTTGCCGGCCGTGAGTTTGTTGCCGGCGGGCAGGTCCGCCGCCCAGGTCAAGCTCAAGTCACGCTGGATGGCGCGATCGCCTGCGGACTCTTTGGTGACAATCTGCTGCACCGCTTCGCCGTTGATGCTGATCAGGCGTCCCGGCACTACCGGGTACAGCGGCGCCGATTGAGCCGACAGCTCCATCAGGCGATCAGCGAAGGCCTGTTTGTCGCCCGGCAGAATGTTCAGCGCAAAATAATTCGGTGCGTTTTTCGGCAACTGGTTTTGCCAGGTGTCCAGCAACTCGCCGCGCAGCAATGCGATCAACGCCATCGACAGCAGGATCAGGCCGAATGCCAGCGATTGTCCCGCCGCCGCCAGGGGATGACGCAGCAGTTGACCCAGTCCCAGCCGCCACGGCAGGGAGGCGCGGGCAAGCATCCGTCGCAGGCTTTTGAGCAGCAGCAACAGCAAGCCACCCAGTACCAGCGCAGCTATGACGCCACCGCCGAGCAGGGCGAAGGTCAGTAACAGGTCCAGGCTCAGGCGCCACATGATCAGGCCGAGGGCGCCCAATGCAGCGCCGTAGACCATCCAGGTGCTGGAGGGGATTGGCAGCATGTCTCGCCGCAATACGCGCAGCGGTGGAACGCGACCCAATGCAGCCAGTGGCGGCAAGGCAAAACCGGCCAGCGCCACCAGGCCTGTGCCGATCCCGGCTATGGCCGGAAACAGGCCACCGGGCGGTACGTCGGTCGGCAACAAGTCATGTAGCAAAGCGAACAGCCCCAATTGCGCGAGCCAGCCAATGACGGCACCGCTGATGCTGGCGAGCAGGCCCAGCACGGTCAGTTGCAGGCTGAACAGGACCAGGGTTTCCCGTCGGGACAAGCCCAGGCAGCGCAACAATGCACTGGCATCGAAGCGGCGTGTGGCGAAGCGCGTCGCCGACAGCGCCACCGCCACCCCGGCCAACAACACCGCGACCAGACTGGCCATGTTCAGGTAACGCTCGGCCTTGCCCAGGGCACCGCCGATTTGCCGGTTGCCATCGCGCGCGTCCTGAATGCGCTGGTTGGCGGCGAGGCCCGGTTTGATCAGTTGTCGATAGGTTTCCAGGGTTTCAGCGTTGCCGCGCCAGAGTTCGCGGTAGCTGACCCGGCTGCCGGGCTGCACCACGCCGGTGGCGCTGAGGTCGCTGAGGTTGATCAGCACTCGTGGCGTCAAACTGTAGAAATTGCCGGCGCGGTCGGGTTCGTAGGTCAACACTCGCGCCAGTGTCAGGGTTTTCATGCCGACATCGATGCTGTCGCCGATCTTCAAATTCAGCGCCGTCAGCAACCGGGCCTCGACCCAGGCTTCGCCGGGTTTCGGGCCGCCACCGGGTTCTTCCGGGGCGAAGGGGGCTGGGGCGCTTTTCAGTTCGCCGCGCAATGGATAGATGTCGTCGGCAGCCTTGATGCTGGACAGCTGAATGCCGTTGTCGGTGGCGATGACGCTGGAGAACTCCACCACCTGCGCGTGTTGAAGGCCAAGCTCGGTGCCGCTCTGGATCTGCTCGGGGCGCGCCGGTGAGCTGCCCTCCAGCACCAGATCGGCCCCCAGGAATTCGGTGGCGCGCAGCATCATGGCGCCGTTCAGGCGGGCGCCGAAGTAACCGATGGCGGTACTCGCGGCCACGGCCACCAGTAGCGCGAAAAACAATACGCGCAATTCACCAGCGCGAGCGTCGCGCAGCAGTTGGCGGATGGCGAGGCTGAACAGGCGCAACAGCGGCAGACGTGCCATCAAGGCTCCAGAGGGGCGACCAGCAGGCCGGCTTCAAGACGGATCAGGCGCCGGCAGCGATGTGCCAGGCGTTCATCGTGGGTCACCAGCACCAGCGTCGTGCCGCGCTCTTTGTTGAGTTCGAACAGCAAGTCGCTGATGCGCTCACCGGTGTGACTGTCGAGGTTGCCGGTTGGCTCATCGGCGAAGAGCACATCGGGCTCGGCGGCAAACGCTCGAGCAATCGCCACGCGCTGCTGCTCGCCACCCGAGAGCTGGCGGGGCGAGTGGGTCAGGCGTTGACCCAGGCCGACCCGTTGCAGCAGCTCGGTGGCACGGCCACGGGCATCCTTGCGGCCATCAAGCTCCAGCGGCAGCATGACGTTTTCCAGCGCGTTGAGGCTGTCGAGTAACTGGAATGACTGGAAGACAAAACCGACATGCTCGGCGCGAATGCGCGCGCGCTGGTCTTCGTCGAGGTTGCTCAGGCCCTGGCCGGCGAGAGTGACTTCTCCGCTGCTGGGCAAGTCGAGGCCGGCCAGCAAACCGAGGAGGGTGGATTTGCCGGAACCGGACGCGCCGACGATGGCCAGGCTGTCGCCCTTGTTCAGTTCCAGGCTGAGTTCGTGCAGGATAGTCAGTTCACCTTCCGCGCTGGGAACCACTTTGCTGAGGTT